>ERZ794947.3-NODE-3-length-189816-cov-122.930992_pt1 | contig 189816 bp, 107 predicted proteins | sample MGYA00511908_ERZ794947 | MGnify/ENA primary metagenome ERZ794947 (study PRJEB30137, sample SAMN04331400) | food metagenome | isolation source: control ferment replicate 2c | study: EMG produced TPA metagenomics assembly of the Comparison of meta-barcoding and...
CGTTTTACATGTTTCATTATCCTATTAATTTATCAATCCTTGCACTTCAACTTCCTCTAACTTCGATGACAGCTTCTCATAACTTACGTCATCATCTAACATCATATATGATAATATATTGGTAGTATGACTACTAGTCGATTGACAATAGTTGATTTTTATTCCAACAGATCCATATTTCAGATGATATATAGGATAAGTAACATTCCATGAATTAAGCTGATAATCCGTTTTGATAACTGGTCACCTCCCTAAGACTGCTCAAAATTAGGATTGTCAAGACACTCCGGTATTACTCGAGCCCGGAATACAACAGATATTTGCTGAATAATCGCTCTGTAAATGCCGGAGTGTCTTGAAAATCCTAATATAAACAGTCTTAGGGAAGTAACCAGTTGTCAAAACGGTGTATCAGGTTAATTCACGGAATGTTACTTATCTTATATATTATATAAAATATGAATCATACTAAGTGGTGGAAGCGCGGAATCTCGGATCTAAACTAATTGTTCAGGCATTTATACTTTTGGGTAGTTCAGCTAGGGAAGGACGGGTTTTGTCTCATGTTGTTCGTTTTGTTATAAGGTTGTTTCATATGTGTTTTATGAACGTTTAGGATGACGTATTGTCATACTGACGTATCTCATTTTGATACACAACAATATCAATAATATTAGGGCGTGTGGCGTAGTCGGTAGCGCGCTCCCTTAGCATGGGAGAGGTCTCCGGTTCGATTCCGGACTCGTCCAATTTCTTTTTGTTCTCAACGACAATAATAAGAAAATCAACCTAAATGGAAAATATTACTGCCTTTTTTTTTACGTAGCTGTTGCCCTAACCCGACTTTATCTTATGTCTGTTATTTTTTTATTTATACATTTTATAAAGTGTACCTCTCTTGCAGGTACCATTAATCTTATAACCCATAAATTCTTAATTCGTTGAACGTGCCGCATCCTTTGGAGTGGATTCAATATCCGTGGACCCCCCTTCTATTTTCCTCCTCTTCTTATCATTACCATCTTCATTCTTGTCTACAGAGCCCACCTCTTCTTCTCCTTCTTCCTCATCGCCGTCACTATTTTCTATGTCTTCCTCCTCTTCTTCAAGATTCGTTTCGTTGTCTTCAGTCTTCTCTTCCTCCTCTTCTTCCTCCTCTGCCGCTTCTTCCGCCTCTCCCTCTCCATCTTCTTGATCGTCATCTTCGTCGTCTTCATCATCTTCATCGTCATCTTCTTCTTCATCGTCCTCCTCCTCTTCATCATCTACGCCGGGCTGTTCAGGTGGGTATAAATCCCCTTCATTTTCATTATCCCAAACAATGTTAAACCTTGTGACCCTTGGCTTTTCAGCCAGTATATTTCTTACAATATGATCTACTTGTACCTTTGCTGGCGGATTTTCTCTTAACTCTTCTTCATCGTACTCATTATTCACGTAGTAACCGACCCTAACAAACTCTCTCCCGTCATAAGAACAACTTAATAGAATAACAGTCACACTAACCAATTCACTCGCAGGAATCAGCTCGGCGGAGGGAGGATCAGCAGAAAACACGAATTTATTAACACCTACGGGAACGGGGCCTACCAGAATGGAATCCAATTCTTGGTCATGGTCTAGAGAACGAGAGGACCCAACATAGGTTAGTTTCCACTCTAAGTCATGTTTTAAAGATTCTAAGCATTCAAAAGTGATTTCAAACTCATATGGATCAGTGAACTTTGCCGGGTTGTTTAAGACTTTGATGCCTAACAGTGAAACAATTGACATCTTCTCTATATCTTATGTTTCAATTGGATGGTAGGGAGAGTACGCTGTTACACTTTCGAGATTCTGTGAGCCTCTTACCTCTTTGGAGTTATTCCAAGTGTTAGTATTAAAATTGCAAGATTCATTTTTCCATCGTCGGTTGTACGCCCATTACATGAAAAAGGGAACAGATTTACGCGTTTAGGATGAGAAAAAAAAAAAAAGGAAAAAACGCGTAAATGAAAAGTTCTTTGTAGAACAGCTCTCTCTTAAACACATAGTAACAGCAAAAGACGCCACCAAGACAATATCCTGAAAATCGAAATTCTCGCCAAGGCATTACTATCCCATGTAAGAACGGAATAAAACAGCATTCGAAGGTTAGGTGTGGCACAAAGCCGATAAGAAAAAGAAAAGTAGTGAGGACAGGCTTAATTGAGCTAATTAAGGCGAAAAAAGGAAAAGAACTCGATAGAAAAACTTATTCATGAAGGAGACGTAAAGTCAGGCAAGGCTGCGGCATCATGTCTACTTGTCATAACTCAATTTGCCTATTTCTTACGGCTTCTCATAAAACGTCCCACACTATTCAGGGGAAGGCTACACGGAAACCCCAATAAAGGAAACGAAGAAGTGACCTTAGGCTTCGTCATCCGCGCCCACTACTCTCTTCCTAGTCGCCCGGTTGTTGAAAGTTTAATTGTGGGTTTTCTTTCACGACACACCTCACTGAAAAAAGAAACGAGCGGAGGAATAGTATGATAAATCTTCAGCATAGATGGGTAACGGGATCCCTCTGTGAGGGCCGATTATGCAGGCCTAGACCCGCACGTGACCACTTCGAGAGCAAGTTGCCTGCGAGTTTCTCTGCCCGAGGAAAAAGAAATGGAGGCAATTTACTTAATATGGTATGAGAGGATCTTTTGACGGCAAATAGATGCGCCATCTCCGAGAAAAAGTCTAGACAATAACAGCGACAATTAACCTAAAGAGGATAGAAGATCGAGCAAAAAAATTTTTTAATATGGGGTCAGTGGCGATATTATACTATAGGAGTTAAAGAGTAAGTTGAGTGTAAGGTGGTAGAATTATGATTGAACTCCGAAACTAAGCGCCGATTATGGGTGGCAAAGCGGACAGCTTTTGATATATAATCGATCGCTCTCGTAGTTGATATCCTCTCTCTTGCTTATCTTTTCCTGTATATAGTATATGTGTACATACAGATACAAATATACCTCAGTTAGTTTGTTTTAACATTAAATATTCAACAGTTGCCAGTAGCAAAAAGAATATATCCATTCATTTCGAGCTTTTTCGTCTCATTACTGATATCCAACTAACAGTCTCCTCATAGACGGTACCTTACTTTCCTTTAATATTAAAATACTAGTATAGTCGCACATACTTAACTCGTCTCTCTCTAACACATAATGAAAATTTCCGCAGCTTTAATATTGTCTTCCCTTTCTTCTGTCGCATTTTCTGCCCCTGCACCTGCTCCAGCGGACAGTCATCATGAAGATCATCACAAAGATGAAAAACCAGCGGTTGTCACTGTCACTCAATACATAGATTCCAATGCCGCTACTAGTACTGTAGAATCTGCTGCTACTACCACTACATTGTCCTCATCTGAGAAGGATACCTCTGAACAGAAGCGTGATGGCGGATTCCAAGATGGTACTGTCAAATGTTCGGATTTCCCTTCTGTAAACGGTATAGTTTCCTTGGACTGGCTAGGATTTGGTGGATGGGCCTCTGTCATGGACATGGATGCCAACACTTCGTCCGAATGTAAGGATGGCTACTACTGTTCTTATGCATGTGAACCTGGAATGTCAAAGACTCAATGGCCTTCTGACCAACCAAGCGATGGTAAATCTGTTGGTGGTCTTTACTGTAAAAATGGTTACTTGTACCGTACCAACACTGATACCAGCGATTTATGTTCTACGGATGAAACATCTGCTAAGGCCATTAACAAAAAGTCTGACTCCATTGCTCTATGTAGGACGGATTACCCAGGATCAGAAAACATGGTGATTCCCACAGTGGTTGATGGTGGAGATTCACAACCAATTTCAGTCGTTGATGAAGACACTTATTATCAATGGCAGGGTAAAAAGACTTCTGCTCAGTACTATATTAACAACGCCGGTGTATCTGCAGAAGATGGGTGCATTTGGGGTACTTCTGGTTCGGATGTCGGCAACTGGGCTCCATTAGTGTTAGGTGCTGGTTCCACTAATGGAGAAACATACTTATCGTTGATTCCAAACCCCAACAGTAACCAAGCTGCCAACTTTAACGTTAAAATAGTTGCATCCGATGGCGCTAACGTTCAGGGCAGCTGTGCGTATGAAGATGGCTCTTTCACCGGAGATGGTTCCGATGGTTGCACAGTTTCTGTTTTATCTGGATCTGCTGAATTTGTTTTCTATTAAGTCATTCTTCTTTTCGGTAAAAGAATGTCTTGTATTTTGATACCCTCAATTCCCCTTATTATTCTTTTTCTTCCGCTCTCTATTTATTATTATACATTGGGATTCCGTTATATTTTTCTCCTTTCAGTTCATTTTACTTCTTAAAAAGTTTCGTTGATCGCTATTATGCTATGGATTCAAAGATTTTCTTTTCTCTCTCTTCAAGGTGTACTCTGCATTATGGTTTTCTTTAGTTCGTTTATTTTTTTTTGTTAACAAGGTGTTTGTATACATATATATAAATATATGGAAATATTATAGTGTTAATTTTGTTACTTCCTGCGAGTTGCAACAGAACTAACAAGATGCCATGCTGTTTTTTTTCATTTTTTGGCTATAAAAATAACAGTATCCTAGTCCTTGTGTTCGGCTTTAAAATGGAATTGCAAACCCCATAATTCCTTCTTCACACCAAACAAACCGCCTAGTAGTCGATTTTCAGAGACTCTAATGCTTTGAATATAAGTGAACCCTTTTTTCTTCAAAATTTCCTTAAGCGTGCTATCGAATGAGTAGACATCAATCAAGAGTTTCATGGTCTCCCCGTATTTGCCGCTGCTTCTAATATTTTTGGAGTGTAGCATAGCCCAATCAATCAAATCTTCGATAATGCCACTTTTTACATATACACGACGACAACCCACAGTAGTAACACTCATGACTAAATTTTCATCAGTACTTAATGTCATGTTAGGGGCTAACGAAATCAATGCAATGGGCGTTTCTCTATAAACGATGATATGCGTATTGTTCACCACTGGATCCTTTGTTTCATGTCTTGCCACCAAATCATTCAAATTGATGCCGAAAACTTTCTCACCTTTAGAACCAACAAGTTGGTTGATCTTCGACTTGAAATACGAATCAGATACACGTGAGAGGAGGGTGAACAAGAAAGATGCACCAATTGCGGTGAACACTAAACCGCTGAGGACGACCTTCTTATTAATACGAGCCAGCTGGTAGAACCATCCAGCAACGGATCCTGTATTCCTTATCGGAAAGACAATTCTTGGCGTCAAGTAAATAAGCAGCCCAATGGTTAGAACAACAAGGATGACGGGATGGAAGAACAAATACTTATTAGCCAATGCCTGTTCTTGTCTGATGAAATCCGCGGACAAATTCAATGCAGCTGTACCATATTCTGGTTTCAAATTAACACTGTAAATAGTAGGAGGAGCATCAATATCAAGTGGTTTGTCTAATGATGCATCTACTTGTGGGACCGATGGGGCATTTTTATCGGACTTTCTACCCTCTTTCTTCTTTCTTTGTTGAACCGCCATTGTGCCACTCTTCCTACTCTTGTACTTTCGCTATGAAAAAATGCGCAACTGGAAGAGTCGTAATCAATCTAGAAAACTTAGTAAAAGTATGTGCTATATATCTATAAACATGAAAAGCTTTATTTGTGTGAGAGAGAAAAAAAGATGTTCTTTGGTCGTTATTCATTATAGTTTCCATAAAGAGCACGTGCGGGCGCGCTGGGTAATGCGGGTGTGAATTTTCAGTTATAGGTCAACTACAACAGCAGGTCGAGAGGGCTTCTTCAGAAAGCGAGAGGTCGTACCAGGGATGATGTTGCGGGAGCTGCTGTTGCTGCTGCTGATAATGCACCAGTGCAGTTGGACTGGGAAGAGCAAGTGGAACAGCCACCATCTGGATTTCCATTATTGGGTACATATTTGAGAGTGGACGCTCGATGCGATGTGGTCTTCGACGCCTCCGCTTCCTCTTGATGGCTACGATCCTCAGACGAGGCCGTTTGCGTCTCTCAACGTGTGTGTGTTGTATAATGGGAGAACAGGGTTGTCTCTCCTCGGTCTTGCGCTTTTTCACTCGCAATACAGCATGCCCAAGAGTGCAGAGCCTATCAATGAGATAATTGATTAGAATAGAATTTATCAGTGGGTCGACAATAATGAACCACTTGACAACGGTCTTAGCCGCACGTAAAACCTGTGTGGTGCGAGAAGCAACGAATCTGTATACAGTTGATACAGAACGTCGGATCAACAAAATGGGGCGTGATGAAGAAAAAAAGTGGCGATCCCGTGGAGGACATTGGTGCATGGATGATTCAATCATACAATTTACGACATTTAACCAAAGTTGCACTCTGATGGGCTCAACGACTGCTACTCGTGCCAATAATGAAACTGAAAAGCATGAAGCCATCACTGTTTTTTTCGTGGTCTTTCTATATATAAACAAAGCCTCTGTAAAGTTTTTTTTTTTCGCATAACAAACGCGCTTATCTGAGACATAACAACAGCCAACGACCGATGCCTGCGTGGAATAAACAATAATACGCTGCAGAGGATAAAAAGAGAGGTATCATGTCTATTTATTCTCTGCTTTTCTAATCAAATGTGTATTGTATGCTGAACCATGCCGGTTGGTTGCTTCTTCCGGTAATTGCATTCAAGTCCTGCAACTTTAAATGTCCTCTTATAAAGCAGGGCGTGGCTTCAGAAACAAAAAATGTGTCGCCAAGAGAAAACAAGAACAGCTATCCAAGTCGAGCTGGGAAAGTAATCAGATTTTTGTATATGTATAGGTACTTTCTTGATCCGTAAGCTGGAACTTCTTTCATGATCTCTGTTATAGGAAAGCCAGAATAGAAAGAATCCGCCCGTAAAAAGAAAAATAAAGCAAACTCGATACAATTTCATGCAAGAAGGCCATTTGCTAATTCCAAGAGCGAGGTAAACACACAAGAAAAAATGGTCAAACCAATTATAGCTCCCAGTATCCTTGCTTCTGACTTCGCCAACTTGGGTTGCGAATGTCATAAGGTCATCAACGCCGGCGCAGATTGGTTACATATCGATGTCATGGACGGCCATTTTGTTCCAAACATTACTCTGGGCCAACCAATTGTTACCTCCCTACGTCGTTCTGTGCCACGCCCTGGCGATGCTAGCAACACAGAAAAGAAGCCCACTGCGTTCTTCGATTGTCACATGATGGTTGAAAATCCTGAAAAATGGGTCGACGATTTTGCTAAATGTGGTGCTGACCAATTTACGTTCCACTACGAGGCCACACAAGACCCTTTGCATTTAGTTAAGTTGATTAAGTCTAAGGGCATCAAAGCTGCATGCGCCATCAAACCTGGTACTTCTGTTGACGTTTTATTTGAACTAGCTCCTCATTTGGATATGGCTCTTGTTATGACTGTGGAACCTGGGTTTGGAGGCCAAAAATTCATGGAAGACATGATGCCAAAAGTGGAAACTTTGAGAGCCAAGTTTCCCCATTTGAATATCCAAGTCGATGGTGGTTTGGGCAAGGAGACCATCCCGAAAGCCGCCAAAGCCGGTGCCAACGTTATTGTCGCTGGTACCAGTGTTTTCACTGCAGCTGACCCGCACGATGTTATCTCCTTCATGAAAGAAGAAGTCTCGAAGGAATTGCGTTCTAGAGATTTGCTAGATTAGTTGTACATATGCGGCATTTCTTATATTTATACTCTCTATACTATACGATATGGTATTTTTTTCTCGTTTTGTTCTCCTAATATACATAAACCGAGCCATTCCTACTATACAAGATACGTAAGTGCCTAACTCATGGGAAAAATGGGCCGCCCAGGGTGGTGCCTTGTCCGTTTTCGATGATCAATCCCTGGGATGCAGTATCGTCAATGACACTCCATAAGGCTTCCTTAACCAAAGTCAAAGAACTCTTCTTTTCATTCTCTTTCACTTTCTTACCGCCATCTAGATCAATCTCCATTTCGTCTTCTAGCTTAGCGCTTGCGTCAACCAATAATTTTCTCTGTGTAGCATATTTTAAGTTTCTCTCGATTTTCTTAGCTCTCTTTTTGGAAAGTGTCCTCGTGGTGATGGAGGCCGGAGAAGATGAAGCATTTTGTAATGTCACAGCAGTGGAATTCTGACTTTCGTTCTTCTTGTTTTGGAAGTATAGGTCCAACGCTACTGATTTTATTTCCCCAGATTTCGAATTTACGCTGGATCTAGCTGGCTTCAAGAGACCAGCTCTTTCTCTTTGAGCTCTTTTCTTATTTAAAGAGTGCACCTTGTGGTGCAAATTTGAAGTCAGCTTAGGTCTGTTGATGGAGTTTTTAGAAGGCATTATGGGTTGGCTGTGCTAGTCTCTTCGGCAAGCACCTCATCGACTAATGCCGCCATAAGTTATAACCATATATTAATATTGATAATCTCTATGAAAATTTTAGCGAAAAAAAATTTTGCGATGAGATCATTCCAAACGGATTGACGCGTGGAAGAAACCGGCGATTTTCTGGTTTCTGGTTCTTTGATGGAAGTTGGACGAGACGGTGAAGAATAGAACAAGGGACAGGTTAACTAGACTCAATCGATTAAAAACATACATACTACCAGGGCGAGATGTCTGAAAATAAGAACTCTGAGGCTGAAGACGTATTTGAATTTTTAGATTCTTTGCCAGAAGCAAAGAATGGCGGGAAAATGGTTAATACTGACGTAAAGGGTAGCCAAGAAGGCGTTAAGGGAGGTTCTAATTCTGTGGCGGGCAAGACCGGGAATGATGGAAAGAAAGGTGACGATGATATCTTTGAATTCTTAGAAGAGTTGGAGAAGAGTAACTTAAGCTTAACTGACAAGAAAGGGGTTGAAAAGAAGGCTCCCAGTGAATCAGTTAATAATAAAGCACAAGGCGAAAAAGTAGAAGAATCAAAAGAAAACAAAAATTCCGAGCAGGATGCTCACGGAAAGGAAAAGGAACCACAGCAGCAGGAGAAAGAAGAAGAAGAGGAGGAAGAAGAAGAAGAAGAAGAAGAAGAAGAAGAGGAGGAGGAGACCCCATTGCATGACCCAATTGCTTCTATTTCAAACTGGTGGTCCTCCTCTGGATCTGCAAAGGTATCGAGTATTTGGAATAAAACTGCAGAACAAGCATCCCAGATCAAAAACCGACTTGCCCAAGAACAGCTTGATTTGACTTCAAAGATAAACACGAGCACGATTACTGAAATAGCCAGAAACTTACAGAAAATCGTTGTTGGTGAGACTGAAGAGGTGCTGCGAATTCATCTAGTCCATGATTTGGTTAACTATCCCTCATTACAATACAATATTGAAAGCAAGTTTGATCAAGTTCTAAGCTCACAAGTTGAGGGAGGAATCAGAATATTTGTAGATGAATGGGGCCATCCTAACAATAATGGAATTACACCTGTGGAAAAAAAGCCTTCAGTTGCAGACGGTGAGTTAGGCAACTCTAAAAAAAAATTACAGTTTAATCTATTCGACGGCAAGGTAACAGACGGTGAGAAACTGGCATTTGCAAACCTGGAAAATGCAGTCAAACTCTTCAATACTGCACATGAGGAATACCAGAAACAACAGAAAGAGGCTGATGCCACTCCAGATGACGATAGGAGTTCTATTAGCAGTAACAGCAATAAAATCAGTGATTTATTCATATCCATCTTACCAATTGCCATTCCGCAAAAACAAAAAGATGCCGACGGTGACTTTCAAGTAACCGACTCCAATACGCCAGGCAATTTCAATTTCACCCTTGTATTGAAAGACATAACTAACGATATTACTACCATAACAAGATCACAAGGATTCCCTGTCAAATGGGTCAATTGGCTAGAAGGATCCGTGGAGAAAACAGGATCAACAGCAAGTGAGGAGAGGAATAAGTCATACGATCAAAAGAAACAAAAAGAAAGTGAAGACGAAGACGAAGACGATGAGATCATTGATCCTAGTGAATGGGTAAAGGAATGGATCGAAGATGGATTAAGCTTGTCATTTGGGGTCATGGCACAGAATTATGTCATTGACCGTATGGGTCTTTGATACACTTAATACATAACATTTATAGCGTAACGATGATGTATAAAGTTACAAGCGCAGAGGAGTGGGTTCAAATTCGGCCGACTTGTTACCCGCGTTCGTTGAATAATGGAAAATATGAAAAAAATAGAGGAAGTCGTGAATATACAACGGTGTTCAGCACCTGTATTTCAATCTAGGGGAAGCCTGTATGACCAAGGGCTGATTAAATATTAGTGAAGATACCAGTAACACAGTTTAGATATATTTTCTTTTCCTTTTCAACAGGATTGCCAACGCTGCAGTAGAGTTATACCAACATTTGCTCCGCTTTCAAAACCTATAAAAGAAAGCAGCCCTCGAATCGAATTAATTAACCAAAAATGTCTGCAAATAGCAAGGACAGAAATCAGTCCAATCAGGATGCGAAGCGACAACAGCAGAATTTCCCAAAGAAGATTTCAGAAGGTGAGGCCGATTTATATCTCGACCAGTATAACTTCACTACCACCGCTGCTATTGTAAGCTCAGTAGACCGTAAAATCTTCGTTCTTTTGCGTGATGGAAGAATGCTATTCGGTGTACTAAGAACCTTTGACCAATATGCAAATTTGATACTTCAAGATTGCGTGGAGAGAATATATTTTAGCGAAGAAAACAAATACGCTGAAGAAGACCGCGGCATATTCATGATTCGTGGTGAAAATGTTGTCATGTTAGGCGAAGTAGACATCGATAAAGAAGATCAACCCCTTGAGGCCATGGAACGCATACCATTTAAGGAGGCTTGGCTGACCAAGCAAAAAAATGATGAGAAAAGGTTTAAAGAGGAAACCCACAAAGGTAAAAAAATGGCCCGCCATGGTATCGTTTACGATTTCCATAAATCTGACATGTACTAAGAAAGAAAAACACAATACTACCAACATATATCCTGGAGTAAACTCTCAAAAATTTCCACATTCAGTTTTACCTATCCGTACACTTAATCAACTGCCTTTGGAGATGGAACAATTAAAAAAATGCAAGAGAGGAGGCCGTATTTGTATATAAATTAATATATTTAAATGTAAAATATATACAGTACTTGAGTTTTTTTATGAAGTAACGTATTTGCGCAGCATTCTTTTTCCTCTTACACTTCGTTATAACATTAACACTCATGCTATTGATACTTTTTCTTTATTATTATCTATAAAATTTTTTCGCTTTTTGTTTATGCCATGCCGTTAGCAACGAATTTTTTTCCATGCTCATCACTTTTAAAACTGTTTAAAGTATATAGAAAATATATGTGAATAAGATCGGGGTGGGACTATCAGGTAGCTAAGATTACGCAGATTTAGGAATGTCAACAAATTGTTTTTCCGGTTACAAAGACCTCATCAAGGAAGGCGATTTAACTCTAATATGGGTTTCTAGAGATAACATCAAACCGGTAAGGATGCATTCCGAAGAGGTATTCAATACTCGTTATGGTTCATTTCCTCATAAGGATATCATAGGTAAACCTTATGGTTCTCAAATTGCTATAAGAACAAAGGGCTCAAATAAGTTTGCATTCGTCCATGTTCTGCAACCAACTCCTGAATTGTGGACTTTGTCGTTACCACACAGAACTCAAATTGTATATACGCCCGACTCTTCCTACATCATGCAAAGGTTGAATTGTAGCCCTCACAGCAGAGTGATCGAGGCAGGTACAGGCTCGGGATCATTTTCGCACGCTTTTGCAAGATCTGTAGGTCATCTTTTTAGTTTTGAATTTCATCACATAAGATACGAACAAGCATTAGAGGAATTCAAAGAGCATGGACTTATTGATGATAACGTTACGATTACACATCGGGATGTTTGCCAAGGTGGATTTCTTATAAAGAAGGGAGACACTACATCTTACGAATTTGGCAATAATGAAACCGCCGCTTCATTGAATGCAAATGTAGTGTTTTTAGATCTGCCGGCTCCCTGGGATGCTATACCTCATCTGGATTCTGTTATTGCCGTAGACGAAAAGGTCGGATTGTGTTGCTTCTCCCCATGCATTGAGCAAGTAGACAAAACATTGGATGTATTAGAGAAATATGGCTGGACGGATGTTGAAATGGTGGAAATTCAAGGTAGACAGTACGAAAGTCGAAGACAAATGGTCAGATCACTCAATGATGCCCTGGAAAGGTTGAGAGATATTAAGAGGCACAAACTCCAGGGTGTAGAAAGACGCAAGCGGATGTTTAACAATACAATAGATTCTAACGATGAAAAAGTTGGAAAAAGAAACGAGGATGGCGTACCATTAACAGAAAAGGCCAAATTTAATCCTTTTGGCAAGGGTTCTCGAATCAAGGAAGGTGATAGTAATTATAAATGGAAGGAGGTCACAAAGGTGGAAGCTGAGATCAAATCTCATACCTCATATTTGACTTTTGCATTTAAAGTTGTGAATAGATCAAGAGATGATGAAAAAGTTAACGAAATTCTTCGATCCATGGAAAAATAATTAAATGATTAACTACTTATATACTTAAATTAAATGTTTTTGAAATTTTTAATATGTAAAGCAAATCTGTACGAATAAAGGCTTTTTTCATATTTTATTTGCCTCAATGAAATAAATCGTCTCTTCTCTGGTTCCATAAGGGCATTTTGTTCCTTATTTCTTGCAAAAGCTCACGATCCAAATCAGCGAGAATTAGTTGTGGTCCAACAGTAGAGGGATCGGCATGCGCTATTATTTTACCCCAAGGATCAATGACCATTGAGTGTCCCCAAGATTCTCTCCTGGAGCTTTTTTCGAGAGCGCTCATATGTGATTGTTTCTCCCACTCTGGATCACTGAGATCGTGCATTCCAACCTGCCCTGGCATGAGCACATAGCATTGAGTGTCAACCGCTCTTGCTCTGCCTAGTAACTCCCAATGTGCTTCCCCTGTTTTAGTAGTGAACGCACTGGGAAAACATAAGATTTCAGCCCCCATTGATCGTAATTTCAAAGAAAATTCGGGAAAGCGAATATCATAACAAATGGCACTGCCCAATTTTCCCAATGGAGACTCTATAATGTCAGGAATGGCTTTGCCAGGCTGGACAGATTTTGATTCTTTCAATATCGGTCCATTTGGCACGTCTACGTCAAACAAATGCAGTTTTTGGTATTCTTGCAATATTTTCCCTTCATGATCGATATATAATAGAACGTTTCTGACTCGATCATTGCCTTCAAGTAAATCTTGTTCTGAGGGCGGCAAGTGTACCCCAATGGAAACATCTATATTCCGTGAATTATCTCTGACAAGGTCGGTAATGCTTGACTGTAATTGCCGAATAAATTTGGGGCTTTTCTGTGCCAAATACCTGGAATGAAGAGGGTTTTGAGAAAGATAGTCACTTGCCTCAGGGAGAAAAACGACATCCGCCTTTTTTTGAATGGCTTCAAATATCAATTTTTTTACCACTTTTAAGTTTTTGGTCAGGTCAGCGGATGAACATAATTGTGCGACAGCAACCCGTTTTAATTTACTAGTCATTTGCGGTGTTATATTTTATGAAGGAGACTTCATGATGGGTATGAATTTTATTTCACCTCTATTCATTTACTTCTAATGGACTAGAATCTAGTAAGCTCTGAAAATTCGAGATGCGGATCGTGAGCTAAAATAATAAAAAAATGAAAAATATAAAAGAGCAAAATTCATTACATTGGCGTTAGTTCACTGCTCGGGGGATGAGTAAAAAGTGTACCGATCAAGAACAACTCTAGACTTCCGCCAAAGTGATTATCAAGAAAAATCGTAATAATTAGCTTCAATGCTAAATCAGCACACAAGTTCAGTACCGGATGACGAACATCTGCAGATGGCACACCAAAATAGCAGTTCAGAAGTGAGAAATGAGGCAGCGGTCCCAGATCAACTTTTGACTCCTTTACAACCGTATACCATTTTATTGAAAGATGGAGAAACAATAGCTACGATGTATCCTATACCTGCGTATCCTGATTTATTGCCGCTAGGGCTCTTAAATTTCCTTCTAGATGAATTTAACATGGAAGTGGAAAAGGGAGATAGTTTTCCTTATTACGAGACTTTATCACTGGAAGAATTCAAAAATGTCTGGTTTCATAATGATGGTCACGTTTGTATTATGGTGTTAGGCGAAATACCAGAACTGGATTATAGTATGGATACTGAAGCGGACACAGATGATAATTTTGGAACAGAAATAGAAACCACGAAGCACACCACCCAATATAAGAAACGAAAAGAACGTCGCAATTTAAATCTAAGTATACAGTGGGAGAAGCAATGTCTAGGCATATTTGACCTCAAACCAGCATACCCTGGACGGTCAGCGCATGTGGTCACAGGAACATTTCTGGTCAATGCTGGTATTCGTGGAAAAGGTATTGGGAAAACACTAGTGGAAACATTCATAGAATGGTCAAAGAAATTAGGATTTACGTCCTCCTTTTTCCCGTTAATTTACGGAACGAACGTAGGAATCAGAAGAATTTTGGAAGGATTGAACTTTAGGCGGATTGGAAAGCTGCCTGAAGCCGGGATTCTCAAGGGCTTTGATGTCCCAGTAGATTCTTTCATGTATGGTAAAGAGTTCACACATATTACGAAAAGTATAGATTTGTTACGAGATCCTCAAAAGAGTATCGAAATTGGGAAATATGAACGATTAAAGCATTTTCTGGAAACAGGCAAGTATCCTTTACATTGTGATAGAAACGAAAAGGCTAGATTAAGAGTACTTTCCAAAACTCATTCGGTATTGAATGGCAAGTTGATGACAAAAGGAAAAGAAATCATTTATGACACGGATCAACAAATCCAGATTGCATTAGAGATACATTTAATGGAACATTTAGGCATCAACAAGGTGACCTCCAAAATTGGTGAAAAATACCATTGGAGAGGAATCAAGAGTACTGTTTCGGAGGTAATCTCTCGGTGCCAAAAATGCAAGATGAGGTACAAAGACGGGACAGGGGTAATAATTGAACAAAAGAGAGCAGTTAAGCAGGCGCATATGCTACCGACGCAGCATATAGAAACTATCAACAATCCAAGAAAAAGCAAGAAGCATGATAATGCGTTATTGGGACAGGCAATAAATTTCCCTCAAAATATTATTTCCAGTACGCTGAATGATGTGGAGGGTGAACCCACTCCGCCAGACACTAATATCGTACAACCCACATTCCAGAACGCCACGAATAGTCCCGCAACAACAGCTGAAGCCAACGAAGCGAATAAAAGATCCGAGTTTCTTTCCTCAATACAGAGCACGCCACTATTGGACGACGAACAGTCAATGAATTCCTTCAATAGATTCGTGGAGGAAGAAAACTCAAGAAAAAGACGAAAATACTTGGATGTTGCCTCCAACGGAATTGTACCCCATTTAACGAATAACGAATCGCAGGATCACGCGAACCCCGTCAACCGTGATGAACGAGATATGAACCATTCAGTTCCCGATTTAGATAGAAATGACCATACTATAATGAACGATGCTATGTTGAGCCTCGAAGATAACGTCATGGCCGCTCTAGAAATGGTCCAAAAGGAACAACAACAGAAGATAAATCATCGAGGTGAAGATGTGACTGGCCAACAAATCGATTTGAACAACAGTGAAGGTAATGAGAATTCAGTCACTAAGATTGTTAACAACGAATCTAATACATTTACAGAGCACAATTCTAATATTTATTATTAAATTGCGACTCTGCCAGAGACGGTCACATCACCAACCCTAGAAACTATAAAGTTTGTACAGAAAAAAGGTACATTTAATGATGCGTCCACTTTTGGAACAGGGTTGACAAGTCTTAAATCTTATTTCAGAAGTGATTTTTGAAGTAAAATTGGAAACTGAAATTGGAAACAAGGCACTCAACTCAATTATGCTTGCATGACGAAAGGTTCTGTTACAGTTTTACGTTGAAACCTAGGTACTGCAGAAATCCATAATCGGAGATAAATAACTAAGCTTTGTGCTGCAAAATTTTCCAGATTAGGAAACCTGATCCTCAGTGCCCTTTTAAGTACTGCTGTATCTGATGCCGTGAACGAGACACTATTGGCTGCGTGGGCACGTACCAAGTATACTCATCAAAATTTGTCTTAGGTTTTCCGATGCGGAAAATGGCAGCGCACAATTTAAATAGAAAAGGAGTTAAATGTACAGCAGCAAAATCAGTCACTCACGGAGAAAAGCTACGGTAGCGTAACGAAGAGCACATTGCTACTAGCAGCCAGCTAGATAATTGCAGCAGTGTACAGTTTACGCGACAATAAAGAAAGCATGATTTTCTTTTTCAACCAGATCCGTTCAATATTTACAGCTTTGCATACGCCAACTCAACAGATCCAATTATCAAGAAGGGCCTTTTTCCAATTCTTAGGCTATTTGGGTAGTTGTGTTGTGATTTCATTAGCAGCTCAATCGAAATACGTGCAGTAAGAAATGAAATAATGACCTGCAACAGTCCTTCTTGAGATGGAATGAAGTAATTGCTCTTTGAACGAGAGCACAAAAGCAAGCAGAAGTCGCGTATGTCAAGCCCATGATATAGCTGCTTAGATATATAGGTAGATATAAATAAGCACAATGGCTACAGTAATTGTGCGGTGCAGGGAGGCAATGTTTAGTGCATCTCCTCTACATCATTTCTATTTTTAATCTCGTCCACGAGAACGATTTAAGGAAATGGGGCTTCAAAAATAAAAAAATCAAATGAAAGTAATAATCTTTCAGCTTAGACTTATTTTTAGTTGAAACACTTGAATAAGAGTGCAGGCACTCAATCGTGGTGTAGCTACAAGAACATATGGTGGCGTGTTTCTGCTGCAACTGTCAAGATCGTCTGTGTCTTAATGAGGTGATATATAGAACTGCTGAATACGGAGCCGTTTGTCTTTTACTGCGGGATTAACTTCAACAGCTACGGCCGAAGCCAATTCTGGCAAAAGGCAATGACTAAGTCTTGTTTCTCATGTAGATTACTATTTTGAGCGTGTTGCTTTTCTGTTCCCCTTGAGCATAGCAGCAGGCACGGAAGCATACAGAATATTCACTAACATGAGAACAACTCATTACTAGACTACTACCAGTTACTACACATCGATACAACTCCCCAGAAATATCACTGTTGAGAGTTCATGTCAAGACGTAGTATAGTATTGCAACAGGAAAAAAAAATCTTATTGCGTAGCACTCTGTATCTATTTTATATATCTGTTTCTATATTTGATTAATCTCTTGTTATCTTGGTGATGATCGCACAAGTATGTACTCCTGTATCTGCAAGAATATCTGTTTTAAACTTTTCAAAGCAAGGAAACCCCGTCTTATATAGGTTATCCGCAAAGGTCACATTTTCTTGCAAATAGAAGAAAAAGCACCCACAAGCACACTAACACAGTGCCAGAGCAAAACTATATCCTTTGCATCCGATCTCAAACGCTGTTCTTATCGCATCTGTCTTCGTCCTTTCATCTGCATTTACCTTTTCTTTTTCATCCTCTATTTGCCTTTTCATTAGTGGCAATTTTTCCAGTTTTTTCCCTCTGCGTCCCGTTGCACCTGAAAGGATCTTTCTAACGTGTGTTGTCTACTAGTGAGCGATTTCGTGAGCCATACACGTTCTATAGAAAATTGAATAAACTTTACTTCAAAGGGATCTGGACACAGAGATAACTGCTTACCTGCTTGCCGGAAGAAAAGAATTACTAAAAAAGAAGACAAGGGTAGCTGCTATTGTGGGTACACGTTTCACAGAACTACTTTTTCCTTGTCCTTCTCCAGACATCAACGTCATACAACTAAAACTGATAAAGTACCCGTTTTTCCGTACATTTCTATAGATACATTATTATATTAAGCAGATCGAGACGTTAATTTCTCAAAGATGGAAGACAAGTTTGCTAACCTCAGTCTCCATGAGAAAACTGGTAAGTCATCTATCCAATTAAACGAGCAAACAGGCTCAGATAATGGCTCTGCTGTCAAGAGAACATCTTCGACGTCCTCGCACTACAATAACATCAACGCTGACCTTCATGCTCGTGTAAAAGCTTTTCAAGAACAACGTGCATTGAAAAGGTCTGCCAGCGTGGGCAGTAATCAAAGCGAGCAAGACAAAGGCAGTTCACAATCACCTAAACATATTCAGCAGATTGTTAATAAGCCATTGCCGCCTCTTCCCGTAGCAGGAAGTTCTAAGGTTTCACAAAGAATGAGTAGCCAAGTCGTGCAAGCGTCCTCCAAGAGCACTCTTAAGAACGTTCTGGACAATCAAGAAACACAAAACATTACCGACGTAAATATTAACATCGATACAACCAAAATTACCGCCACAACAATTGGTGTAAATACTGGCCTACCTGCTACTGACATTACGCCGTCAGTTTCTAATACTGCATCAGCAACACATAAGGCGCAATTGCTGAATCCTAACAGAAGGGCACCAAGAAGGCCGCTTTCTACCCAGCACCCTACAAGACCAAATGTTGCCCCGCATAAGGCCCCTGCTATAATCAACACACCAAAACAAAGTTTAAGTGCCCGTCGAGGGCTCAAATTACCACCAGGAGGAATGTCATTAAAAATGCCCACTAAAACAGCTCAACAGCCGCAGCAGTTTGCCCCAAGCCCTTCAAACAAAAAACATATAGAAACCTTATCAAACAGCAAAGTTGTTGAAGGGAAAAGATCGAATCCGGGTTCTTTGATAAATGGTGTGCAAAGCACATCCACCTCATCAAGTACCGAAGGCCCACATGACACTGTAGGCACTACACCCAGAACTGGAAACAGCAACAACTCTTCAAATTCTGGTAGTAGTGGTGGTGGTGGTCTTTTCGCAAATTTCTCGAAATACGTGGATATCAAATCCGGCTCTTTGAATTTTGCAGGCAAACTATCGCTATCCTCTAAAGGAATAGATTTCAGCAATGGTTCTAGTTCGAGAATTACATTGGACGAACTAGAATTTTTGGATGAACTGGGTCATGGTAACTATGGTAACGTCTCAAAGGTACTGCATAAGCCCACAAATGTTATTATGGCGACGAAGGAAGTCCGTTTGGAGCTAGATGAGGCTAAATTTAGACAAATTTTAATGGAACTAGAAGTTTTGCATAAATGCAATTCTCCCTATATTGTGGATTTTTATGGTGCATTCTTTATTGAGGGCGCCGTCTACATGTGTATGGAATACATGGATGGTGGTTCCTTGGATAAAATATACGACGAATCATCTGAAATCGGCGGCATTGATGAACCTCAGCTAGCGTTTATTGCCAATGCTGTCATTCATGGACTAAAAGAACTCAAAGAGCAGCATAATATCATACACAGAGATGTCAAACCAACAAATATTTTATGTTCAGCCAACCAAGGCACCGTAAAGCTGTGCGATTTCGGTGTTTCTGGTAATTTGGTGGCATCTTTAGCGAAGACTAATATTGGTTGTCAGTCATACATGGCACCTGAACGAATCAAATCGTTGAATCCAGATAGAGCCACCTATACCGTACAGTCAGACATCTGGTCTTTAGGTTTAAGCATTCTGGAAATGGCACTAGGTAGATATCCGTATCCACCAGAAACATACGACAACATTTTCTCTCAATTGAGCGCTATTGTTGATGGGCCGCCACCGAGATTACCTTCAGATAAATTCAGTTCTGACGCACAAGATTTTGTTTCTTTATGTCTACAAAAGATTCCGGAAAGAAGACCTACATACGCAGCTTTAACAGAGCATCCTTGGTTAGTAAAATACAGAAACCAGGATGTCCACATGAGTGAGTATATCACTGAACGATTAGAAAGGCGCAACAAAATCTTACGGGAACGTGGTGAGAATGGTTTATCTAAAAATGTACCGGCATTACATATGGGTGGTTTATAGCGTTAATATCCAAATAAAAGCAAACAGGCACGTGAATATAACAACAAAAAAAAAGCAGACGAAAAGCTACTGTGGAAATGATGCGGAGAATACAAAAAAACCTTACATATACATATGTTTATTGTAATAAACTTGCATTATACTCGTTATAGACATATATATATATATATATATATATTCATATATATATATCGTCTGACTTCCTTTTGTCGAACCTAAAAAAGGGCACGAATTATGACAGAGTATTGAGGGGATGTTATTTCAAGCACCGGCAAGTGAAGCGATGTGGACGTCAATATATTGTGTTATTCGATTATTGCTACGGCCATCGACTCCTCGAAATTATTTACGTTCGGGGCTGACAACGCAAGAAAGAAAAAATGCTCTGGAATTGTCTGATGGTTTTTCCGCTCTTTACGGCTCAAGGCTAGGAAAGAAAAAAAAGTCCAAAATCATCGAGAAAATAAAAGGTGTTTTGAAAGTTCAAATCCACGTTATTGAGAGTAGATGTGGAGTCTGGACCAGGAACTATACCTGTATCTTACCCTAACTTCTAAATTTTGCTACTTTCACGGAAAACAGTAAATAATTACCTATCAAGATAAAGAGCTCTTACATTATTAGAAACTTTTTGTTACTGTTGCTTTCCTTTCGCCCATTGTTTTTACCTTACCATTAGCATCACTGATTCCACACTTGTATTGCCTTAAAAAGAAGGAGGGTATTCTATTGGCTCTCAAGGAAGTCATTCCTATCCATTTTACTTAAAGTTATTACCTTTTTTTGATAACTAACAATGCATTTTAGAAGAACGATGAGTAGAGTGCCCACATTGGCATCTCTTGAAATACGATATAAAAAATCTTTCGGCCATAAATTTCGTGATTTTATTGCTCTATGTGGTCACTATTTTGCTCCAGTTAAAAAATATATCTTCCCCAGTTTTATCGCGGTTCACTACTTCTACACGATATCCCTGACATTAATAACTTCAATCCTGCTATATCCCATTAAGAATACCAGATACATTGATACATTGTTTTTAGCAGCGGGCGCAGTTACACAAGGTGGCTTAAATACTGTGGATATCAACAATCTAAGCTTATACCAACAAATTGTTCTGTATATCGTATGCTGCATATCAACACCAATTGCAGTTCATAGTTGCTTGGCATTTGTACGGCTTTACTGGTTTGAGCGCTACTTCGATGGTATTAGAGACTCTTCTAGACGAAATTTTAAGATGAGAAGAACGAAAACAATCTTAGAAAGGGAACTAACAGCAAGAACCATGACCAAGAATAGAACAGGTACCCAAAGAACGTCTTATCCTAGGAAACAAGCTAAAACAGATGATTTCCAAGAAAAATTGTTCAGCGGAGAAATGGTTAATAGAGATGAGCAGGACTCAGTTCACAGCGACCAGAATTCTCATGACGTTAGTAGGGACAGCAGCAATAATAATACGAATCACAATGGTAGCAGTGGCAGTTTAGATGATTTCGTTAAGGAAGACGAAACGGATGACAATGGAGAATATCAGGAGAACAACTCCTACTCGACGGTAGGTAGTTCGTCTAACACAGTTGCAGACGAAAGTTTAAATCAGAAGCCCAAGCCAAGCAGTCTTCGGTTTGATGAGCCACACAGCAAACAAAGACCCGCAAGAGTTCCCTCAGAGAAATTTGCAAAAAGAAGGGGTTCAAGAGATATTAGCCCAGCCGATATGTATCGATCCATTATGATGCTACAAGGTAAGCATGAAGCAACTGCTGAAGATGAAGGTCCCCCTTTAGTCATCGGGTCCCCTGCGGATGGCACAAGATATAAAAGTAATGTCAATAAGCTAAAGAAGGCCACCGGCATAAATGGTAACAAAATCAAGATTCGAGATAAGGGAAATGAAAGTAACACTGATCAAAATTCCGTGTCAAGTGAAGCAAACAGTACGGCGAGCGTTTCGGACGAAAGCTCGTTACACACAAATTTTGGTAACAAAGTACCTTCATTAAGAACAAATACTCATAGATCAAATTCGGGCCCGATAGCCATTACTGATAACGCAGAAACAGACAAAAAGCATGGGCCATCAATTCAATTCGATATAACTAAACCTCCTAGAAAAATTTCAAAAAGAGTTTCAACCTTCGATGATTTGAACCCAAAATCTTCCGTTCTTTATCGAAAAAAAGCATCGAAGAAGTACCTCATGAAACATTTTCCTAAAGCGCGGCGAATACGGCAACAAATTAAGAGAAGGCTTTCTACTGGTTCAATTGAGAAAAACAGCAGTAACAATGTTTCAGATAGAAAACCTATTACTGATATGGATGATGATGATGATGACGATGACAACGACGGCGATAACAACGAAGAATACTTTGCTGACAACGAAAGCGGCGATGAAGATGAACGAGTACAGCAGTCTGAACCACATTCTGATTCAGAACTCAAATCGCACCAACAACAGCAAGAAAAACACCAACTGCAGCAGAACCTGCACCGCATGTATAAAACCAAATCATTTGATGATAATCGTTCAAGAGCTGTTCCTATGGAACGTTCCAGGACCATCGATATGGCAGAGGCTAAGGATCTAAATGAGCTCGCAAGGACGCCTGATTTTCAAAAAATGGTCTATCAAAATTGGAAAGCCCATCATAGAAAAAAACCGAACTTTAGGAAGAGGGGATGGAATAACAAGATATTTGAACATGGTCCCTATGCATCTGACAGCGATCGCAATTATCCTGATAATAGTAATACTGGAAACAGTATTCTTCATTACGCAGAGTCTATTTTACATCATGATGGCTCTCATAAAAATGGAAGCGAAGAAGCCTCTTCCGACTCTAATGAGAATATCTATTCCACGAATGGAGGAAGCGACCACAATGGTCTTAACAACTATCCTACTTACAACGACGATGAAGAAGGCTATTATGGTTTACATTTCGATACCGATTATGACCTAGATCCTCGTCATGATTTATCTAAAGGCAGTGGTAAAACGTATCTATCATGGCAACCAACTATTGGACGTAACTCAAACTTCCTTGGATTAACAAGAGCCCAGAAAGATGAATTAGGTGGTGTCGAGTACAGAGCAATCAAACTTTTATGCACCATATTGGTTGTCTACTACGTTGGATGGCATATTGTTGCTTTTGTTATGTTAGTACCTTGGATTATTTTGAAAAAGCATTATAGTGAAGTTGTTAGAGATGATGGTGTTTCACCTACATGGTGGGGATTTTGGACAGCAATGAGTGCATTTAATGATTTAGGTTTGACATTAACTCCAAATTCAATGATGTCGTTTAACAAAGCTGTATACCCATTGATCGTTATGATTTGGTTTATCATTATCGGAAATACAGGGTTTCCCATCCTTCTTAGATGCATCATTTGGATAATGTTTAAAATTTCTCCTGATTTATCACAGATGAGAGAAAGTTTAGGTTTTCTCTTAGACCATCCACGTCGTTGTTTCACCTTGCTATTTCCTAAGGCAGCTACATGGTGGCTACTTTTAACGCTTGCAGGATTGAATATAACTGATTGGATTTTATTTATTATTCTAGATTTTGGCTCAACAGTTGTGAAATCATTATCGAAAGGCTATAGAGTCCTTGTCGGCCTGTTTCAATCTGTTAGCACAAGAACTGCTGGATTCAGCGTTGTCGATTTAAGTCAACTGCATCCTTCTATCCAAGTCTCCTATATGCTAATGATGTATGTCTCCGTATTACCATTGGCCATCTCTATTCGACGGACAAATGTTTACGAGGAGCAATCTTTAGGACTATATGGAGATATGGGGGGAGAACCAGAAGATACGGATACTGAAGACGATGGTAACGATGAAGATGACGACGAGGAAAACGAGAGTCACGAAGGTCAAAGTAGTCAAAGAAGTAGTTCGAACAACAACAACAATAACAACAGGAAAAAGAAAAAGAAAAAGAAAACTGAAAATCCAAATGAAATATCTACAAAATCCTTTATCGGTGCCCATTTAAGGAAACAGCTTTCATTTGACTTGTGGTTTCTATTTTTAGGGTTATTTATCATTTGCATTTGTGAAGGGGACAAGATAAAGGACGTACAAGAACCAAACTTTAATATATTTGCAATTCTTTTTGAAATTGTTAGCGCTTACGGTACAGTTGGGCTATCGCTAGGTTATCCGGACACCAACCAATCGTTTTCAAGACAGTTTACTACATTATCTAAGTTGGTGATCATAGCTATGCTGATCAGAGGCAAGAATAGAGGTCTACCATACTCACTGGATCGTGCAATTATCTTGCCTAGTGATAGACTTGAACATATTGACCACCTTGAGGGCATGAAATTGAAGAGACAGGCTAGAACCAATACAGAAGACCCAATGACGGAACATTTCAAGAGAAGTTTCACTGATGTGAAACATCGTTGGGGAGCTCTTAAGCGTAAGACCACACATTCCCGAAATCCTAAAAGGAGCAGCACAACGCTCTAACATATATACTCATTCTTTAGAAATAGGTTTTCGTACTCAATATTTAAGAAGGTAATTAAGCATTAAAAGGATTTTTTTTTTTTAACCTTGATTAGTAACATTGTGATATACATTTGCCTACGTACATTTCTGATGTCCTAAGATTTCTTTCTTTTTTTCGGTCCCTTAAAGACAACCGAATCTCTCTACGATAATGTACGACATACAATGTCCAAAATGGTGCTTTCGTCATCGTCAACGCCATTAGTACATTGTCCCTCTTTTCGTGAAAAATGAAAAATCTTGGTTATTTGCAGTGTACATGGAATATGGACTTTTTTTTTTTCTCTGTGGCCCGCCGGTGTTCTCCGATGAATATTAAAAGAAATGTCACACAAACGCAATGACTCTTTTTTCCCTGGCCTTGAAAAAAAAAAAAACGGTAAAAAAGTAGGACAAATGGTATGGACAAAAAGTATAAATACTTTGACAAAATCCCCACTCATCGATTTTACTCAGAGAGAGAATCCTCTCTTTCCTTCTCTATTTTGCTCAATTAGTATAATATCATATCTAGTATGTTTTAACTACACCAATTTTCTTTCAAATTATCGTCTTTCCTAATGGTCTTGTATTTTTATCTTATTCTTGATTGTAGAAAATAAAAAACCTGTCGACAACAACCACAAACAAAAGGTTTCCTGAACATTTTCTCTACGGAAGCACTTGAGAAAGAATTGAGGAATACCGCTATATCTAGCCAAAAAAACTTATAAATACTTCTACTCTTTTGTTAAAGACTCACCACGTTCAACTTTGAATTGAAAGAAAAAGGAAACATTATAATCCGTTAGCATTCAAATTTGAGTATGTTTTTTATGATTACTTTTGAGAAGCCTTAATGTTGCCATCTATTCAGACCATGCGATGCCAGTCGCAATATCAGTGGGCGCGTATTTCAGAATCTGGGCGTGGAAAATAGAAGCCGTTTGACTCTGCGATGATGTCGTTTTTCATTACCTGGAATAGGAAAGAAAAAAAAGAAAGAAAAAAAAAAGAAAAGAATCGCAATTGATAGAGATCTTCATGGCACGAAAGCAAATCAATCTCTTCAATTAGTTCTGATTTTATATCGGCATCTGGCTTGAACGATCAACAATTACTAACATTAATATTAACGACGATAGAAATCCATAACTAATTGCAGCATACAACACATAAACCTTACCTAATAGAATATAACAATCATAATATGGCCACTATTGCTCCCACTGCTCCAATCACCCCTCCAATGGAATCTACGGGTGACCGTCTGGTTACGTTGGAACTTAAGGACGGCACGGTCTTACAAGGTTATTCATTTGGTGCTGAGAAATCCGCCGCTGGTGAATTAGTTTTCCAAACTGGTATGGTTGGTTATCCTGAATCTGTGACCGATCCATCTTATGAAGGCCAGATCTTAGTCATCACTTACCCATTGGTAGGCAATTATGGTGTCCCAGATATGCACTTGAGAGATGAATTGGTCGAAGAATTGCCAAGATATTTTGAAAGTAATAGAATCCATATTGCCGGTTTAGTTATTTCTCACTATACCGACGAGTACTCTCATTATCTTGCTAAATCTTCCTTAGGTAAATGGTTACAAAATGAAGGGATCCCAGCTGTTTATGGTGTTGATACAAGATCATTGACCAAGCATTTGAGAGATGCAGGTTCAATGTTGGGTAGGTTGTCTTTGGAAAAAAGCGGCTCTGACAGAACCATCTCCAGATCTTCCTCTTGGAGAAGTGCGTTTGATGTTCCTGAATGGGTGGATCCAAATGTTCAAAACCTAGTTTCTAAGGTCTCCATCGATGAACCTAAATTGTACGTTCCTCCAGCAGACAATAAGCACATCGAATTGCAAACCGGACCCGATGGTAAAGTTTTAAGGATTCTAGCCATTGACGTGGGTATGAAATACAATCAAATTCGTTGTTTTATCAAAAGAGGTGTAGAATTAAAAGTTGTTCCATGGAACTACGATTTCACTAAAGAAGATTATGATGGTCTGTTTATTTCAAATGGTCCAGGTGATCCATCTGTTCTAGATGATCTATCTCAAAGATTGTCAAATGTCCTGGAGGCTAAAAAGACGCCAGTATTCGGTATTTGTCTCGGTCATCAATTGATAGCAAGAGCTGCCGGTGCATCCACCCTAAAACTAAAATTTGGTAACCGTGGTCATAACATACCTTGTACATCAACTATAAGTGGTCGCTGTTACATAACATCTCAAAACCATGGGTTCGCTGTGGATGTTGACACTCTAACTTCCGGATGGAAGCCATTGTTTGTTAACGCGAATGATGACTCTAACGAAGGTATCTATCATTCTGAATTACCTTATTTTTCCGTCCAATTCCATCCAGAATCCACACCTGGCCCAAGAGATACAGAATTCTTGTTTGACGTTTTTATCCAAGCAGTTAAAGAATTCAAGTATACACAAGTGTTGAAACCAATCGCTTTCCCAGGTGGCCTATTAGAGGATAACGTTAAGGCACACCCTAGAATCGAAGCGAAGAAGGTTCTAGTTCTCGGTTCTGGTGGTTTGTCCATCGGTCAAGCTGGTGAATTTGACTACTCTGGTTCTCAAGCCATCAAAGCTTTGAAAGAAGAAGGTATCTATACAATTTTAATTAATCCAAACATTGCTACCATCCAAACTTCGAAAGGGTTGGCTGATAAGGTTTATTTTGTTCCTGTTACTGCAGAGTTCGTGAGAAAAGTTATTTTACATGAAAGGCCGGACGCCATTTATGTGACATTTGGTGGACAAACTGCTTTATCTGTTGGTATAGCCATGAAAGATGAATTTGAGGCGTTAGGAGTTAAAGTATTGGGTACTCCAATCGATACTATTATTACCACGGAAGACCGTGAACTCTTCAGTAATGCCATTGACGAAATTAATGAAAAATGTGCTAAATCTCAAGCTGCTAATTCAGTGGACGAGGCATTGGCTGCTGTCAAGGAGATCGGTTTCCCAGTTATTGTACGTGCTGCATATGCATTGGGTGGTTTAGGTTCCGGTTTCGCTAATAATGAAAAAGAATTGGTTGATCTATGTAATGTTGCATTTTCATCCTCACCTCAAGTTTTAGTCGAGAAATCTATGAAAGGTTGGAAAGAAGTCGAATATGAAGTTGTTCGTGATGCTTTTGACAACTGTATTACTGTTTGTAATATGGAAAATTTTGATCCACTAGGTATTCACACCGGTGATTCCATCGTTGTAGCCCCATCTCAAACTTTATCTGATGAAGATTACAATATGTTAAGAACTACTGCTGTTAATGTTATTAGACACTTAGGTGTTGTTGGTGAATGTAATATCCAATATGCTTTAAATCCCGTTTCTAAGGATTATTGCATCATTGAAGTTAATGCGCGTTTGTCACGTTCCTCTGCTTTAGCTTCTAAGGCTACTGGTTACCCATTGGCCTACACTGCGGCTAAGTTAGGTTTGAATATCCCATTAAATGAAGTTAAGAACTCCGTCACAAAATCCACATGTGCTTGTTTTGAACCTTCTCTAGACTACTGTGTTGTCAAAATGCCAAGATGGGATTTGAAGAAGTTCACCAGAGTTTCTACCGAATTATCTTCATCAATGAAATCTGTTGGTGAAGTTATGAGCATCGGTAGAACCTTCGAAGAAGCTATTCAAAAAGCTATCAGATCCACAGAATATGCTAACCTCGGATTCAATGAGACAGATCTAGATATCGACATTGATTACGAGTTGAACAACCCTACGGATATGCGTGTCTTCGCCATTGCAAATGCTTTTGCTAAGAAGGGATATTCTGTTGATAAAGTCTGGGAAATGACTAGAATTGATAAGTGGTTTTTAAACAAACTGCACGATTTGGTCCAATTTGCTGAGAAAATTAGTTCATTTGGTACTAAAGAGGAATTACCTTCCTTAGTTTTAAGACAGGCTAAGCAGTTAGGTTTTGATGACAGACAGATTGCAAGATTTTTGGATTCCAACGAAGTTGCCATCCGTAGATTAAGAAAAGAATATGGAATTACACCATTTGTCAAACAAATTGATACAGTTGCCGCTGAATTCCCCGCTTACACGAACTATTTATACATGACATACAATGCTGACTCACACGATTTATCCTTTGATGACCACGGTGTTATGGTCTTGGGTTCTGGTGTTTACCGTATCGGTTCTTCTGTCGAATTTGATTGGTGTGCTGTTACTGCAGTTAGAACATTACGTGCCAACAATATCAAAACTATCATGGTCAACTATAATCCAGAAACTGTTTCCACAGATTATGATGAGGCTGATAGACTATACTTTGAAACCATCAACCTTGAAAGAGTTTTGGATATTTACGAGATTGAAAACTCAAGCGGTGTTGTCGTATCAATGGGTGGTCAAACTTCCAACAACATCGCCATGACTTTACATCGTGAAAATGTAAAGATTCTTGGTACATCCCCTGACATGATTGATTCTGCTGAAAACCGTTACAAGTTCTCTCGTATGTTGGATCAAATTGGTGTTGACCAACCAGCTTGGAAAGAATTGACATCCATGGACGAAGCTGAATCTTTTGCCGAAAAGGTGGGTTATCCAGTTTTGGTACGTCCATCTTATGTGTTATCCGGTGCCGCCATGAATACTGTTTATTCTAAAAACGATTTGGAATCCTACTTAAACCAAGCCGTCGAAGTTTCACGTGATTATCCTGTTGTTATCACTAAATATATTGAAAACGCAAAGGAGATTGAAATGGATGCAGTTGCAAGAAATGGTGAATTGGTTATGCATGTTGTCTCTGAGCATGTTGAAAATGCAGGTGTCCACTCGGGTGATGCAACATTAATCGTTCCACCTCAAGATTTGGCTCCTGAAACTGTGGATAGAATTGTTGTCGCCACTGCTAAAATTGGTAAGGCTTTGAAAATTACAGGTCCATACAACATCCAATTCATTGCAAAGGACAATGAAATCAAGGTCATAGAATGTAATGTTCGTGCTTCGAGATCTTTCCCATTCATTTCAAAGGTTGTTGGCGTCAATCTGATTGAATTGGCAACAAAGGCCATAATGGGTTTGCCTTTGACGCCTTATCCTGTTGAAAAATTACCAGATGATTATGTCGCCGTTAAAGTACCACAATTCTCTTTCCCACGTTTAGCAGGAGCTGATCCAGTCTTAGGTGTTGAAATGGCCTCTACTGGTGAAGTCGCTACTTTTGGCCACTCGAAGTATGAAGCATACTTAAAGTCTTTGTTGGCAACCGGCTTCAAACTTCCAAAGAAGAATATTTTATTGTCTATTGGTTCTTACAAGGAAAAACAAGAATTGCTTTCTTCCGTACAAAAACTATACAACATGGGATATAAATTATTTGCAACATCAGGTACTGCTGACTTTTTATCTGAACATGGTATTGCCGTCCAATATCTGGAGGTTTTAAACAAGGATGATGATGATCAAAAATCAGAATACTCACTTACTCAACATTTGGCTAATAATGAAATTGACCTTTACATCAACTTGCCTTCTGCCAACAGGTTCCGTCGTCCTGCATCCTATGTTTCAAAGGGGTATAAAACACGTCGTTTGGCTGTCGATTATTCGGTTCCGTTGGTTACTAACGTTAAATGTGCAAAATTGTTGATTGAAGCCATTTCAAGAAATATCACTTTAGATGTTTCTGAACGTGATGCACAAACTTCCCACAGAACTATTACCTTACCTGGTTTAATCAATATCGCAACTTATGTTCCAAATGCATCCCATGTTATCAAAGGCCCAGCTGAACTGAAGGAGACCACACGTCTATTTTTGGAATCCGGTTTTACATACTGTCAATTGATGCCCAGATCCATCAGCGGACCTGTTATTACTGACGTTGCATCCTTGAAGGCCGCAAACTCTGTTTCCCAAGATTCATCTTACACTGACTTTTCTTTCACTATTGCTGGTACAGCACACAATGCTCATAGTGTTACGCAATCTGCTAGCAAAGTGACAGCATTGTTTTTGCCCCTACGTGAATTAAAGAACAAGATCACAGCAGTAGCTGAACTTCTGAATCAGTGGCCAACTGAAAAGCAAGTGATTGCAGAAGCTAAAACTGCAGATTTGGCATCGGTTTTATTGTTAACCTCCCTTCAAAACAGATCTATTCACATTACTGGTGTTTCGAATAAGGAAGATTTAGCTTTGATTATGACGGTCAAGGCAAAAGACCCTAGAGTGACTTGTGATGTCAATATTTATTCTTTGTTTATTGCCCAAGATGACTATCCAGAGGCAGTTTTCTTGCCTACTAAGGAAGATCAAGAGTTTTTCTGGAACAACCTTGATAGTATCGATGCTTTCTCTGTCGGTGCTCTTCCTGTTGCCTTGGCAAATGTCACAGGTAACAAGGTTGATGTTGGTATGGGTATCAAAGATTCATTACCACTATTGTTGGCTGCTGTTGAAGAAGGTAAATTAACCATTGATGATATCGTCCTTCGTCTGCATGACAATCCCGCTAAAATTTTCAACATCCCTACTCAGGACTCAGTTGTCGAAATTGATTTGGATTATTCTTTCAGACGTAATAAGAGATGGTCACCATTCAACAAAGATATGAACGGTGGTATTGAGCGTGTTGTCTATAATGGCGAAACATTAGTTTTGAGCGGTGAATTAGTTTCACCAGGCGCCAAAGGAAAATGCATTGTTAATCCAAGTCCAGCTTCCATAACTGCTTCCGCAGAGCTCCAATCTACTAGTACTAAAAGAAGGTTCTCGATCACGGAAGAAGCAATCGCTGATAATTTAGATGCCGCGGAGGATGCAATTCCAGAACAGCCTTTGGAACAAAAATTGATGTCTTCAAGGCCACCAAGAGAACTTGTTGCTCCAGGCGCCATCCAGAATTTGATCCGTAGTAACAATCCATTCCGCGGAAGACATATATTGTCTATCAAACAATTCAAACGTTCTGATTTCCATGTGTTGTTTGCTGTTGCGCAAGAACTAAGGGCAGCTGTCGCAAGAGAAGGTGTCTTAGATTTAATGAAAGGCCACGTTATTACTACAATTTTCTTTGAACCATCTACTCGTACTTGTTCTTCATTCATTGCTGCTATGGAACGTTTGGGTGGTAGAATTGTAAATGTTAATCCATTGGTGTCTTCTGTCAAGAAAGGTGAAACCCTTCAAGATACTATCAGAACTTTGGCTTGTTACAGTGATGCCATTGTCATGCGTCATTCAGAAGAAATGTCTGTTCATATCGCCGCTAAATATTCTCCTGTTCCAATTATTAATGGTGGTAATGGTTCTCGCGAGCATCCTACGCAGGCCTTCTTGGATTTGTTTACGATTCGTGAAGAAATCGGTACTGTTAATGGTATTACTGTTACTTTCATGGGTGATCTCAAACATGGTAGAACCGTACATTCATTGTGTCGTTTGTTAATGCACTATCAAGTCAGAATTAATCTTGTTTCTCCTCCGGAATTGAGGTTACCAGAAGGATTAAGAGAAGAGCTAAGAAAAGCTGGCTTACTTGGTGTTGAGAGCATTGAATTAACCCCTCATATCATCTCAAAGACCGATGTTCTGTATTGTACAAGGGTCCAAGAAGAAAGATTCAATAGCCCTGAAGAATATGCACGTCTGAAGGATACTTATATCGTGGACAACAAGATCTTGGCACACGCCAAAGAAAATATGGCTATCATGCATCCATTGCCTCGTGTAAATGAAATCAAAGAGGAAGTGGACTACGATCATCGTGCTGCTTACTTCAGACAAATGAAGTATGGTTTGTTCGTCAGAATGGCTTTGTTGGCCATGGTCATGGGTGTTGATATGTGAATGATAAGGGACCTATCCGTATTTTAAATTTATAATCTATTATTAAACTTTTTTAACCAATATTTTTATTTGTATATTACACTCAATAATATGATTTCCCAAAGTCGAGTTTTTATTTAAAACAAAAGATGGAATGATTTTGTAAACAAATTTTCTTGAGGAAACAAAAATGTTTAAGGCATAGGAGTTGAAGGTAATCTCGTTCCTTTTGTCTAGTTTTCATCCTGAGCTCTTGAATTTTACCTGAATTTTCCCGCGACGGTAAGAACTTTAAGGGTCTAAAAAAGTAAGTTCAGAAAACTATAACAGCTATATATCACAAAATGCATACCTGATGCATACACAGTAAGGACGTAACATCAGGTCCGTGGATATGTTAAAAGTTCCTTTGAGTGATGTTCTTTCACAGAAGATGCTGTTTTTAAAAAGTTTTAGATATTTTCATTGCACAAAATACTTCAGCAGAGACAATGCATCATCTACCACAGATATATTTCGCAACGCAATGAAACGTAAACGTGAGCTGGCAAATCTTAAAGAGCAAAGTCATGGAAATGTGGCAAGAAATGCTGCTTTTCCTAAAGAGTATATTAAGCGCCCGAAACAAGTGCCAAGGAATGCTACTAACAGGAAAAAAATCCTGATTACTTGGAGCACCGGGACAGATCGAGCTAAAGAGGCAGCTAATTCAGTTGTTAGTGAGATATTCAAAAAAAATCACAAGGGAAACATCAAAGTTGTGGATCCCACTACCCACCGAATTGAACCATCCAATATTCGGTATTTTGCCAAGGGCATTGATCTCGATAAAGTTGGACTCAGTATTGTTAATGTAGAGCAAATCGATAATGAAAATCAAATTCCACTTGTTAAGATAGTCGAAAGTCGTGTAGCCTTAAAAAAATATTCAGACTTTCTGGCTAAAAAAAAGGAAAAGGAACTGATGGAATTGGGAGTACTGAATAAGTCTTACAAGAATTTGGTGACTGATAAAAAAGAAGATAACTTGAAGCATATTAAAATATCATGGCAGATTGAAAGCGATGATTTAAAAAGGCAGAAGGCTCACGAAATAGTTTCGCTATTGAAAAAAGGGAATAAAGTAACGTTATATCTTGATGACAAGAATAACATAAATTCAAACAATTGGCTTGAAAATTTTGAGGAGCTGGACCGCTCTCAAAAAGGTGAACCACCCAGGCTACCAGAATCAGTTTTCCAGAAAAGAGCTGCTGTCTTGGAGACATTGAAAGAGATAGTTAGCGAATATGCTAATGATCCTGTTCTGCTAGGTAACATGAACTCGAAAATGATAATGAAACTTATACCAAAGGACGTTAAACCACAAAACAACGATAAGAGGGCGTTAAAGGAATTGAGAAAGAAGGAGAGGCAAGAAAAATTGCAAAAAAGAATTCAGAGAAAAAAAATGAATGAAATGTAAATAGAAGCAAATGACATCAGAATATATATAGCGCATATTGCCAAATATGCTTTTCAAGTATTAAATTAATGTAATTGAACTAAACCGATGCTTGTACATAATAACTTATCATTAAAGTACCAAGATTCTACCGGTTAGCTGCATGTGATCAAAATTTCCATACCCATATTGGGGAATGCCTACTATAAGGTGATTTTGGGGACCCAAAATCATGCTATTACCAAAATTTGACACACCCTTGCTACTTTTGTCAGGATTTATGAGCATGAGATGCCTTAAATTATCAATCAAAAGGGTTTTGCGCTTCGGATCGTTTCCCACCTTTAATAGCTCATCCATACTAATTTTCCATATACTTCCTCTTGCATCGAAACTGCCTGGGGAGGAAACGTACAATTTCTTTTCTTCGTCATTAAACAGCAAAGATGAACCAAACTCATCCGGGATGGAATCTGATTTTGTCTTAATCTTTAGAACCAGTTTTAAGAAAAACTCTATTTGCCCAGACTTCTCAATATATATAAACACAGTGTCAAACATTGGTTGAGATACGGCTACAAAACTCATACCTTCAAAATTCCAAGAATATATGGCTGCACCGAACATACCATGTTCTTTTGACGGAATTATATGCCACTCAACGTGGTCACTGTCCTTTGCTGGAATGACGCCATTTTTCGTTATATAATATATTGGGATGGACAAATCGTGTAAATCATTACTCGAATAAACAAAAACAGTACCAAGACTTTGACATGTAATATATATTAGCTTTTGTTTGTCAGTCGTGTCAGATATCTGAATTGTTGCGCCGAAATGCTGAAATGGTATATTCATAGGGTACCCGTCAAGGTTGATAATGCCCTTAAAAGTTGAGATATCAACTACTTGATATTTGTCTGAATTGATCAAATAGCTTATTATGGAAGATCCTGGGATAAATGTTGCAATTCCAGTTTCGTTGGCACCATAACTTGGGCTTGACACCACCAAATCAGGAATCTTATCATCATAAAAATTACCTGTTACAGCAAATTGTAACTGATGTGCTTCTTCGGTGGTCTCATCCTTGATTGTCAGTATTTTTACTCCTTTGAAGTAAAAGTCGATTGTACAGGTACCAGGCTGTGAAACGAGTAGGTAGTCAACATCACTTGCCTTGTATGTCCCGACCTTTGAACCGTACATGGCAGTGATGGGTTGTAAAATGCTAAAATCCTCTTTTCTTGCTACAGTTAGAATATCCCATGGAACTATATAGATTGCACCAACTGTGTCTTCAAGTGGTGCACTTACAGCGAGATAATCCTTGTTGTCTTCTCGAAATTTTCCCATAGTCAAGCTTGTGCCAAAATTGGAAAATGATTTCATGGGAGATACGACAATGTGGCTATTTCCCTTACGTGCTTTTAATGAAGAGACCAAAGGTCGTGCATTTATCCGTTGTTGTGATACCGGCGGTAAATTAGCACATAATCTCAGTTCTTCTGCTTGAGCTTCATTAGTATTTTCTTCATGAAACAAAGTCTCGAAGAAAGGCACGCATCTTTGGAGCATTGCAACCAAATTGGACTGCCCTCCTAGCCAATGATTCAGTATTAGATCATTAGCCCTGGGGGATGTTGAGTAAATATTAGTTAACAATTGGTTTCTTTGAGAGCGGAATAGGTACCCTTCACTAATAGCCGCTGCCATTCCTCTTTTAACGCAAAATTCCAGTTCTGCGTAGGACAACTTTTCCTTTGAAAGTCCAGCTTTCCTTATAATTTCCATTAAATCCTCTTCTCTGGGCAATTTCCAATCAGAGCGAGTTAAAAAATCCCAATTTTCGTTATTATTATTGTCACGGATTATATTATTTAAGGTGAGGAATTCACCCATAACGTCTAAAAACGTATGAGCAGTTTCAATATCTCCATCAAATTCTGTTTCGCTGAGAACTCGGAGTAGCCCGTGCATTCTATAATCGGTAACTAACGAATGCCAGGAAACATCAACTATCTGATGAGTGAATACCCCTATTAAAAATGACTTTAGTGCGAGTGAGCCCTGAGATCCCCGAAGTCGATAGTTCTGACCATACTTCTGCTGCCAATAAGATACTGCAATCATTAAGAAATTGGGCCAATGAGTGAATTCTGCAAAATCAGACCAATCCTTATTTGAAGGTGCACATGAGTACAAAGCATCCGGAAAGAAAGAACCAGCTTTCAACCAAGGATAATAGTTTTCCTTTAAACTTAAGGGAGCACCTCTTGTTAAATAAAATAGATGGGTAGTAACTCCAGCAGCTTGCAATTTTGTTACAATAGAAGTAGTTAAGCAAATAATAGAGACAAGTAACCAAGAACTAATTATACTCATCTTTATTTAATTCCCTCTGAATACATGTTTCTAACTAACTAACCAAGGAGGGCGCTTGAATGAATCTTTTTTTTTTTTTAGAAATAGATTTACCACTCTTAGAGTTTCCGCTATAAATAATGGCAGCTTGCCTGCGTCCGAAATACCCTTTGGGTATACTAAACATAGATATATAAAGTAATGAAGAAAAAATGAAAACTTTTCGTTGAGGGAAAGAGCTCAAGCTTTGGGATTATCAAATTAAATTTGTATATATAAATGTACATAAAGTCACAACAGGAAAATGATAATATACACATAATCTTCTGAGATGCAAAACGAATGGAAAATAATATGACATGTAAGAACCAACTAATACGTCATTAGGAAATGTTTTGCACATTCATAAGCTGTCCATGATATAGCAGTAGCCGGCATGTTTGCCACTATCCTTGGTTTCCAACCTCTCCAAAACCCTTTCCAGCCATAAACTTGATATATGGCACTGGCTGCTTTACTAAAAGTATCCGCCTTTCTCATAATTTCCAACGAAACTGTTTGACTGCCCCTTATCTGCAGTACTGTCTTTATGCAGTCTAAAGGTGTTGTGATCGCCGCACATGTCGATCCGCTGATACTGCCACACAGACAATGTATGAGGGGGTTGTACTCATTTGATGGGTTTAAAAATTTTGTGGATGATTCATATATGACGAAATTAAATGCTGCAAATGGGATGTTCATTACTAGGGTGGTTGGGTAAGAATAATAAAATGCTGCCAAACCTTCAGATTGGTAAATCTGCTTTGTGGTTTGCCATACTGATGCCGACGTATTGAGTTGGATTCTCTGTTTTATTGTGTCGAATGGGTTCATTAATGCGTCAGATGCCGTGGTGGCACAGGCACCACTAATAGCTGTCTTAAAAGGATGGTGCGTTTGCGTATCACTCGAATCGATAAGATTTTTTTTGCAGAACTCATACGTACCAAAATACACTGCATGTGCAGGTCCCGCACCTAGTATGACAGACTGAACACCCTTCCATAGGGCTAGAGTTCCTTCGGAAGTAGAGATGTGAGATATTTGCGAAAGCATATTCTTGGCAGACAGCGATTTCGCGTTGGCTGATTGTATTCGCGTCTTAAGGGCATCTATCGGGAACATCACTGAATGTTCCATTATACCAGCAAATGCACCCGCTATAAGTTGATGGTACAATGGCGCGTGGGTGGGGAGCGCCTCATAATCGGGTAGATCCATAGGTATTGCTGGAATTGGCCTTGTTGAATTATTACTCGACGAGTTTTCTACCATAATATCTTCTTTTTTTATAACATAAATATATTTACAGCAAACCTTAAGAGGTGTTAACGAATATGGGAATCGTGATTAATTAAGTGAAGTTACGATCCCAAGATAAAATAAGGAAGTTATTGAAAGAGGAAAGAATCGATGAAGAAATGAACGACAAAATTACTTTTGTCAATTGTAGGGTACGAAACACCAAGAAATGCAATAAGTGCTATGTAAAGGGGATCCAGTCTTGGTTAGCACACACGCCCAGTTTCTCGAGAGACATAATGACAGTAAACGGTGAGTATAAAAAAAAAGGAAAAAAAAAAAAGAAAAAAGGAGCAATCGTTCGTTACAAACGATCTAAACTTGGTGAAAAAAACCCTAAAATGTCTCAGACCTAAAACAAAACCCTAATGAGCACGTGATACAAAGCTGTCACGTGCAACAACATGGGAGTATGGGTGTTTTATACATTTGAAAAAAAGTGGGTGGAACGTGTGTGGGGGGGTGTCATGCCATTTCCACATTTGGTTGCTCTGGAGATAAGATCCACGAATGAAGGTGAGGGGCATGACTTCAGGGATCAATTTCCCGCCCGCAAGTTAGTTTTTCCGGTGGGAGCCGAGCATCAAGCATGACCACTTCCTGGTGCAGAGAGAAAGTTTCACACATATAAAAGAATAAACCGAAAGTAATGTAGAGAGGTGTTTAATGTGATTTTCACCTTTGTTTTAATGATTACGCGCAAGTTTAAATATTACATTCATAAGACAGTAAACAAACGTATTAAATGATCGCCCAAAGTACTAGATTAGCCGCCGCCGTCTCTTCTTCAGCCGCCTCCGCGGGAGTCTCAAGGATAGCCGCTAGCGCCATGGCCAGCACTATTTTCAAGAGATCTCCGGGCAACTCGTTCAACTCTTTTAAGGAATATAGAGAAAATGCCAAGACATATGGTCCCTTGAGTGCCTCACTAGCTACCAGAAGACACTTGGCTCACGCGCCAAAGTTGTAGGCGTATCTTAATTATGCTCTTTTCTTTCCTGGTTTATTAATGATGATGACTTTAACCTATTCTTCTTTTGGGGTCCTGGTACGGTGCCTCAAATTTTTATACAACATGACTTTTTCAGTTACATATTTTTTTATAAGTACTTAATTTAGAAACGGATACATTTACACTACATTTTGTCTATTTTTTTTTTTTTGTTCCTTTTGTTTTATGCTATATTTAAGAGGGAAAACAGGACGGGGCTGCACATTACAACGGTGAATGGAACGCCAGCATAGATAATAAATCTACCTAGAATGTCAATCTTGGGCTCTCCAATATATAATGGACATTCGTACTTGCTTGCACCTTCTTTGTGCGTGGCCTCCAGTCTTTTTCTTGCCGCAACGTTTCTGTCATCCTTCAGATGGAAAACTTTGATCAATAACGTGTAGATCATCGGTTTGCTGATCACGTACTTCCAGATAACAACGCACGGTAGGCCCACCAGCAGCCTGGCTAAGGTTAACCGCCAGCCACAGTTAGGTTCCAAATTGTACACCAGGGTGACTCCAAACACTTTGCCCAACCAATCACAGCATTCAATACCTGACACAACGCCCATGAACGCAACACTATCTTGGAAGCAAGGACATTCGTCTACGGGCTTAACATGTTTAAACAAAAGAAGAAGACCCCATCCCACACTAAACAAAGGAAACCACCAATGCTCCTCAATGCGTAAACCCGGAAACCTGTACTTGAAATACATCCTAACAATGAAACACACTATTCCAATGAGCCCACCGCTTACTAAATCTAATATGCCATGCATCCCACAGTATATTCTACCGAAAACCAAAGTCATATAATAAAATAAAACCACACATGACAACAATAGTTGGACCATGACAGAAGATTCTTGCATCCTCCAGATGTTGTAGAGAAACAAGAGACTCACTCCTGTTGCATTTGCTGTATGGGAGCTTGGAGCACCATATTCCTTCGTTGTATATTCACTTAACGTAATTCGATGTAATGGAGGTGCTCTAGGCCTGGGCAAGCACCAGTAATCTTTAAAAAAACCACTCAAGTAGATAGAATATCCCAAGATATAAACCATATCTTTTGTTGTTTCAAAATATCCAAACCACACGGGCATAGGTAAACACAGAACATAGAAGGTATGCGATCCCATTAAGGAAGTATAAGTAAAGTAGAGATCATTAAACGCAGAACGGTACTTCTTTTGCCAGCGGCTTAATGTGAATGATTGATTGTTGGTAAACACTAACAGCTTCTCTCTAATATTAAACCGAAATTTGGACATTCGAGTTCGAAAATGATCTGAGGGATGATTACCGGGATCCAGCAAGTAATTAGGCTCTTGAAAGTCATTGGGGTTAGAGAGAGTCCTGGCTCTTTTCCTAATGTTCGAGGTATTCAGTCCATCTACCATTTTTTATCTATACAAATGGCTTGTGTCCGCTGGTCTGGTAGGTTTGAAGAATTTCCTCTACGTGATGGTTGTATTTAAACAAACTTTCTTAAACTCTGCTTTTTCTTACTGCCCTTATAATGTGACGACAACTTTAGCGCAAGGTGAGGGAAAAACAAAACAGCCAAGCGTAGTTCAGTCACATGATAAAGGCAGTAGTTCAATTTGGTACTAAGAAACATTTTTTGCAACATTTTTGCCTTTTTATTCGTGAAATGAATATCTGGCGATATTTTGCACATATTTGGTTCCAACAATAGCTGGTTGAACATACATCTACTTAAGTTCTCTCTTCTTTTTTTTTCTCTTTCACTTTTCTACATATGTACTGTTGCCATAGTAACGTAAATTATGTAAAATACTTATCCGCATCAGGGACTGAGAGTCCAAAACGTAGGCTTGAAAAACCAAAAATAATGCAACAAGTAGCATAATAAAATGGGACAAAGAAAGCACTATCGAGGTTGTATCCGTGTTTCTATATAGGAGTGAAAACTTCTGGGGAGATTACCTTTTGACGACAATGTGTATACACCCGTACACTTTATACATCCATACATCTCCATAACTTTTAAGGAATGAAATAAATGCTTTATGTTTCGCCGCGTCTCTCGCCGGGAGCTGGTGGGCATGCTTCGAGCGAGTTCGCTAGTGAGACCACCGCCTTTATTCTGGTTCTCTTCATCGGTGGTGGGAACCATACCAGCTGGCTAGTGGGTCCGTTTGAAGCGAATCTCGGCTCTGTATAATGTAAGAACTAGTAATTGAGGATTATAGGATTGAAAGTTTTATAAACATTGTTAACGAATTTGACTTTAAAGGGGAATTTCAGTTAAAAATCTGATAAAAAAATAAAAGAATATCAATAAGCCAAAATGGAAAACGATAAGGGTCAATTAGTACGTAAATTATAGCAGATGATGGCGCGCAAAGGAAGAAAGAAGAGGACTGAGTAAGCGTGGACAGACAAGGGAGCATCGACAGAAAAATAAAATTATAATAAGTTAAGTGTGCAAGATTAGTGGTACAAATAGGGTGGGACCAACATGGGTTTATAATCATATTGGTTAGTAATACATCAAATTCAAGAAAATGCAAATAACCCATTTAAATTGGCACAAGTGTTACCTGATACTTTATCATGTGTGGTCTAAGTACACATCTCTAAGAAATGTGGCGTTTTAACGACAAAATTGGAATCCCAAGAGAGATATGCTGAAAAGACATCATAATTCCGAATTAGTGGGTTTCCATATTCCAGAACTACTCTTAGAACTTTTCTTTCATTCATGTGCAGAATAATTTTACAAGAATATAAGCGCAAATGTACTAACATTGAATAATTTCTTTTTTTACTAGGTTGAATTATATGTTCCAAGAAAGTGTTCTGCTACCAACAGAATCATCAAAGCCGATGACCACGCTTCTGTTCAAATCAACGTTGCCAAGGTTGATGAAGAAGGCCGCGCCATTCCAGGTGAATACATCACTTACGCTTTGTCCGGTTACGTTAGATCCAGAGGTGAATCCGATGACTCTTTGAACCGTTTGGCTCAAAACGATGGTTTGTTGAAGAACGTTTGGTCTTACTCCCGTTAAAAAGATAAATATTGAATAAAAAGAAGAGGGGAAGTCGTTTATTCAACGTTTCCCTATCATTTATTTTCTATTATATTATCAATATTTAATCTATATATAACTTACGTACATGCAACAACTACAATAACAAAAGAACAATAAAAAAAGAACATATATCAAGAGGCAAAGACGGAAAATAAGGCACTGATGTGCCAATCTAGGTAGATTTTTCGTTATCCTTGAAATAGCACTGTTCGAAAACAAAATCGCATTGATTCGTCACCGCGCGGTAGCCGTTAAGGGTTTTGTTTACACTTACTATGACATATAAAGATGAGGGGAGTAGATCAAGGATAGCGCATCCACCTCCAAAAGCATTTTTTTACTTATACATCGTGTCATTTTTTTGAATATCTATCAGAAGTAAGGTTTGTTACGGAGCTATGGCCAAGAAAGTTGCCATCTGTACATTGCTGTATTCACGGGACTATTTACCTGGCGCATTGACTTTAGCGTACCAATTACAAAAACTCTTGAAACACGCTGTAGTGGAAGATGAGATAACCTTATGCCTGCTAATTGAAAAAAAATTGTTTGGAGATGAGTTTAAACCTCAGGAAATAGCTTTAATTAGAAGTCTTTTTAAAGAGATTATCATTATTGAACCGCTAAAGGATCAAGAGAAGAGCATAGAGAAGAATAAGGCAAATCTTGAACTGTTGAAAAGGCCTGAGCTATCTCATACTTTACTCAAGGCTAGACTGTGGGAACTGGTGCAGTTCGATCAGGTTTTATTTTTAGATGCTGATACTTTACCATTAAATAAAGAATTTTTTGAAATCCTACGATTATACCCTGAACAAACAAGATTCCAGATTGCTGCGGTTCCAGACATCGGATGGCCTGACATGTTCAACACCGGTGTACTACTACTAATTCCTGATTTAGATATGGCAACAAGTTTACAAGATTTTTTGATTAAAACTGTATCGATTGATGGTGCTGATCAAGGAATCTTCAATCAATTTTTTAATCCTATTTGCAACTACAGCAAAGAGGTTTTGCATAAGGTGTCTCCACTCATGGAATGGATACGCCTCCCCTTCACCTACAACGTAACCATGCCCAACTACGGATACCAGTCTTCACCAGCCATGAATTTTTTCCAACAACACATCAGACTTATTCACTTCATTGGAACGTTTAAGCCATGGTCCCGTAATACAACTGACTATGACGACCACTATTACCAGCTGTGGAGAAGTACACAGCGTGAACTTTATAGTGAATGCCACTTAAGTAACTACTTCACACACTTGCAATTGGGCAATATTGAAACAGAGACAAATTTTTACCACGAACCTCCTTGTCTTCAAGACCTGTTGAATCATGGTAAAAGAGAAAATCAAAAGCACGTTGACCTGGATATAACCTCAGTAGATCGAAATGCTTCGCAGAAGAGTACTGCAGAGAAACATGATATTGAGAAACCGACATCTAAGCCGCAATCTGCTTTTAAATTTGATTGGGAGTCTACGGATTATTTAGACCGCGTCCAAAGAGCATTCCCAAAGCCTGATACCTGATGCCATCCCTCTACCTCTTAGCTATCAATCATTCAACTAAACTACTACATAGTATACATTAGCTGTACAGTCGTCACATCAGACGAATACAAAAGGCCGGGTGAAAGCGTTGATTTTGCGTACCTTTTTCTTTTTTTCGAAATTTTTTTATTTTTTTTTCAGCATCATATATAAAAGAAATCTCATCTCAAGGAGAAGGAAACAGCAGATCCCAATACACATAGTAGGAAAAAAAAAGGTTCGCTAAACAAAGGACTGGTGTGTACAAGAAACTAATAAATAGTAATTGCAATATGTCTGAAGGTATTACTGATATTGAAGAATCCCAAATTCAAACCAACTATGACAAGGTTGTCTACAAGTTCGATGATATGGAATTGGACGAAAACTTGTTAAGAGGTGTTTTCGGTTACGGTTTCGAAGAACCATCTGCCATTCAACAACGTGCCATCATGCCTATTATTGAAGGTCACGATGTCTTGGCTCAGGCTCAATCTGGTACTGGTAAGACCGGTACCTTCTCCATTGCTGCTTTGCAAAGAATTGACACCTCTGTCAAGGCTCCTCAAGCTTTGATGTTGGCTCCAACTAGAGAATTGGCTTTGCAAATCCAAAAGGTTGTCATGGCTTTGGCTTTCCACATGGACATCAAGGTCCACGCTTGTATCGGTGGTACTTCCTTTGTTGAAGACGCTGAAGGTTTGAGAGATGCTCAAATCGTCGTTGGTACTCCAGGTCGTGTTTTTGACAACATCCAAAGACGTAGATTCAGAACTGACAAGATCAAGATGTTCATCTTAGATGAAGCTGATGAAATGTTGTCTTCTGGTTTCAAGGAACAAATCTACCAAATTTTCACCTTACTTCCACCAACCACTCAAGTTGTTCTATTGTCCGCCACCATGCCAAATGACGTCTTGGAAGTTACCACCAAATTTATGAGAAACCCAGTTAGAATTTTGGTTAAGAAGGATGAATTGACTTTGGAAGGTATCAAACAATTCTACGTTAATGTTGAAGAAGAAGAATACAAATACGAGTGTTTGACCGATTTATACGACTCTATCTCCGTTACTCAAGCTGTCATCTTCTGTAACACCAGAAGAAAGGTCGAAGAATTGACCACTAAGTTAAGAAACGACAAATTTACCGTTTCTGCCATCTATTCTGATTTACCACAACAAGAAAGAGACACCATCATGAAGGAATTCAGAAGTGGTTCTTCCAGAATTTTGATCTCCACTGATTTGTTGGCTAGAGGTATCGATGTCCAACAAGTTTCTTTGGTTATTAACTACGACTTACCAGCTAACAAAGAAAACTATATTCACAGAATCGGTAGAGGTGGTCGTTTCGGTAGAAAGGGTGTTGCCATCAACTTTGTTACTAACGAAGACGTTGGCGCTATGAGAGAACTAGAAAAGTTCTACTCCACTCAAATTGAAGAATTGCCATCCGACATTGCTACCTTGTTGAACTAATCTCTAAGGAGAAGAAATCCATAACTATATTACCTTTATCTTATCTTGACCCCCTATATGATATTATTTTGCCCATATTTGTTTTTATTATTGATTATCCTTTTATTGTCTTTTTGTTAGGGATATTTCATAATAAATATTTGAATATATAATATGTACAATAATTAAATAATTTTCTGATTATTCCTTCAATATTTTGTGTTGAAAATTTGCTTTAAATGTATTCTTTAATTAAATTCTTTATTCGCTATACCTGCCACATAACCACTTTCCCCTTCATTTTCTTCTTTTCTTTGTGTGTGAAGAGTAACTAGCTGTTTTACTGGTCGCTTTGGAAATTTTCTATACATTTTTTTAATAAAGGAAAGTTAAAGACAAAGTACTACGCCTCTTTATTTTTCATCTGCAGAAATAATCTGTCACTGCTTATTCATATCATCTCCAAATCTAATGCTTGGAAGTCGCTATCAAAATTAAAGAAGTTTATCATCAGAAATTGTTAAAATGGCAAAAGGAGGCTCGCTATACATCGTTGGCATATTCTTACCAATATGGACCTTTATGATCTATATTTTTGGCAAAGAGTTATTCCTCATACGAAAATACCAAAAGATTGACAGTACGTATACTGCTCTTTCCCAAAGAGTAAAAGAACAATATGATACAAGTCGAAGAAGAAACTATTTTCCTAAAGTAAAACTTTCCCGCAATAGCTACGACGACTACACTTTAAATTATACCAGACAGAATGATTCTGATTCTTTTCACCTACGAGAAAATGCAACAATTTTAATGCTGGTGAGAAATTCAGAATTAGAAGGGGCATTGGATTCAATGAGATCATTAGAGGACAGATTTAACAACAAGTATCATTATGATTGGACTTTTCTAAATGACGTTCCTTTCGATCAAGACTTCATTGAAGCTACAACATCAATGGCGAGTGGGAAGACCCAATATGCTTTAATACCACCAGAAGATTGGAATCGGCCGCAATGGATTAACGATACACTTTTTGAAGAAAGACTCCGAGTCATGGAGGATGAGGGTGTTTTATATGGGGGATCCAAGTCATATAGAAATATGTGTCGCTTTAATTCTGGTTTTTTTTTCCGGCAGTCAATACTGGACAACTATGATTACTACTTTAGGGTGGAACCCAATGTCAAGTATTATTGCGATTTCCCATATGACCCGTTCAGAGTTATGAGATTGAAGGGCAAAAAATACGGATTTGTCATATCATTATATGAATATGAGGAAACCATACCAACCTTATGGGACGCGGTAGAGGAGTATTTAGTGGCCAGCGAAGAGACCATTTTACGTAAAGAGGACAGTGCCTATGCATTTTTGACCGATTCAGGACTAGTTGGTAAGCATTATCCCGTTGTTGAAGCAAACTCTGACTACAATTTGTGCCATTTTTGGTCGAATTTTGAGATTGGCGACTTGAATTTCTTCAGAAGTGACGAATATAAGCATTTTTTTGAAACTTTAGATGCCAAGGGCGGATTTTACTACGAAAGGTGGGGTGACGCACCTGTACATTCAATTGGTGTCTCCCTACTGCTGAGACCTGACGAAATCATTCATTTTGACGAACTTGGCTATTTTCACTCACCGTTTGGCACCTGTCCAGCATCTTACGCTGTTAGACTCGATCAGAGGTGTAGATGCAAAAGCGATGATGAAAGTGTCATAGATATAACCCCACATAGTTGTTTGATGAGATGGTGGAAAAACGGTAGCGGCAAATATTTCTTAAAAGAAGAGCAAGACGAGATTTAAAATCCTGTCCTTTTTCCTGTTAAATAGGCCTAACTTCCACAGGGTGAAAATTCATTACTAGTTACACACACGTATACATACAGTTATTAATAGAGTGTTTCTAAGTTTGACAATTCCTTTAGTATCCTTTCCAACTCATCGTCTGATATTTTATTGTTTAAGCTTGGAATTAAAGTCTTTGCTTCATCAGCTGTGTCACAGGCCAAAGAACCTAGTTGTGCCACTTCAAAAGGATGTAACCCAGTGCTTTTCAGAAGCTGTATAACTGCCCCGACGGTTTCTTGGTCTCTAAATCGGGAGAAATTTGTTAAATACTGCATGGTATTTTTCAAATCTTTATTATTTCCTCCCGTTGTCTGTTCTAACAGAACGTCGATAGACTCCAACTCCTTCTCCCTAGTTTCAGAATGCATAAAATCATCATCATCAGCGTTGACGTCATCTTCATCCAGATCATCATCTTCATCCTCTACTGCCGTAGTTTCATCATTAGCGTTTTCGTGCTTCAAATGCTTCTTCTTGTGTTTTTTTTGCGATCTTTTAAATGCTCTCCTACGTTCTACAAGAGCTTCTTTGATTACTAACCTGGCTTCACTTAGGTTCAAGGCAATCAATTCCTCCTCTTCACCCTGATGATTTATCTGTTTCAGCTGGAATTCCTGGCCCAGTTGTAGAGTAGCTGCATTTTCTTCTTCCTCCACTTTCTTCAATCTTCTCCGTCTTGTTTGAAAGGTTGATGTAGAAACATTCATTTTTCTATATTCTTATATATATATTTTCAATACGGATGAGTATTTGTGTACTTTCGCCCTCAAACTCAACTTATTAAGATGCAGCAACCCATTCAAGTCTCTTTCTTTACTTTTGTCTCACCGTTAAGCATATACGTATGTGCGTAGGTATGTTTAATAGCTACCTTGCAAAAAGTTTGAAGAATGACAATATCACGATTGTCGCGTTGCACGTAAATGACACCTAAAAAGGATTTAGGATTTGGAGAAAAAAATTAAAAAAAATGTAAAAGTCCTAATAAAAATATCAAAATAGCGCGATGGCTTTATTAACCCTAACCGCCCCTTCTGAACCATTGCAAGCAATGCCCCCTCCTCAGATTTACCCCTTCTGGGCTGAACAATGAATGAGTCGCAACGCTAAACAGATATAAGGAAACAATTGGTGGGCCATTACTGGGGGTATTACACAAATTTCTCACTATTAGATTTGGGAATACATCGAAAGAAGAATTTTGGTGAAGAGCAACAGCCATTGTGCAAGGGAACATAATTTCGTTATCTTTTTTTCACATGCTAATTTGAGCAATCATGAACTCATCCAATAATAACGACTCGTCCAGCTCCAATAGCAACATGAATAACTCCTTGAGCCCGACCCTTGTGACCCACAGTGATGCTAGTATGGGCTCGGGTAGAGCAAGCCCAGACAATAGTTATATGGGGAGAGGTATATGGAATCCATCGTACGTAAATCAAGGCTCTCAAAGGTCTCCACAGCAGCAGCATCAGAATCATCATCAGCAGCAGCAGCAGCAGCAACAACAACAACAACAGAATTCTCAATTTTGCTTTGTTAACCCTTGGAATGAGGAAAAAGTAACTAATTCTCAACAAAACCTGGTGTATCCCCCTCAATACGATGACTTAAACAGTAACGAAAGTCTAGATGCGTACAGACGACGTAAATCTAGTCTCGTTGTACCTCCAGCCAGGGCACCTGCCCCAAATCCTTTCCAGTACGATAGTTATCCCGCTTACACCAGCTCTAATACGAGTTTGGCAGGAAATAGCAGTGGCCAGTATCCTTCTGGCTATCAACAACAACAACAGCAAGCATACCAGCAGGGCGCTATCCATCCTTCCCAATTTGGATCCAGGTTTGTTCCCTCCCTTTATGATCGTCAAGATTTCCAAAGAAGGCAGAGTCTGGCTGCAACTAATTATTCGTCCAATTTTTCTTCCCTAAATTCAAATACTAATCAAGGAACAAACTCCATACCAGTCATGTCACCTTACAGAAGGCTTAGCGCATATCCTCCTAGTACAAGTCCCCCACTACAACCCCCTTTCAAGCAGTTACGAAGAGATGAAGTACAAGGTCAGAAATTGTCCATTCCTCAGATGCAACCTTGCAACTCTAAAAACGATCTTCAACCTGTCTTAAATGCTACTCCAAAGTTTAGACGTGCGTCGCTCAATTCCAAGACGATATCTCCCCTAGTCAGTGTCACGAAAAGCCTGATTACCACATATTCTTTATGTTCTCCAGAATTTACCTACCAAACGTCCAAAAACCCTAAGAGAGTACTTACGAAGCCCAGTGAAGGGAAATGTAACAACGGATTCGACAACATAAACAGTGACTATATTCTTTATGTGAATGACGTTTTGGGTGTAGAGCAGAACAGAAAGTACCTTGTGCTAGACATTTTGGGTCAAGGTACATTTGGTCAAGTGGTCAAATGTCAAAATTTGCTGACGAAAGAAATATTGGCTGTAAAAGTGGTTAAATCGAGGACAGAATATTTGACTCAAAGTATAACGGAAGCTAAAATTTTAGAGCTACTGAATCAAAAGATAGACCCTACTAATAAACACCATTTTTTAAGGATGCATGACTCCTTTGTCCACAAGAACCACTTATGTTTAGTGTTTGAATTACTAAGCAATAATTTGTACGAATTATTGAAACAAAACAAATTTCATGGGCTCTCTATACAACTTATCAGAACATTCACCACTCAAATACTGGATTCGTTATGCGTTTTGAAGGAAAGCAAACTGATTCATTGCGATCTGAAGCCAGAGAATATCTTGCTCTGCGCACCTGATAAGCCGGAATTGAAAATTATTGATTTTGGCTCATCTTGCGAAGAGGCAAGAACCGTTTATACATACATCCAGTCCAGGTTTTATCGTGCTCCTGAAATTATACTGGGTATACCGTATTCAACCAGTATTGACATGTGGTCGTTAGGTTGTATTGTTGCTGAATTATTTTTGGGTATACCGATCTTCCCAGGCGCTTCTGAATATAACCAATTAACAAGAATAATAGACACGCTTGGATATCCTCCATCGTGGATGATAGATATGGGTAAAAACTCTGGAAAATTTATGAAGAAATTGGCACCAGAAGAAAGTTCTTCTTCTACACAAAAGCATCGTATGAAAACTATTGAAGAGTTTTGCAGAGAATACAATATAGTGGAAAAGCCCAGTAAACAATATTTTAAGTGGAGAAAGTTACCAGATATTATTAGAAACTACAGGTATCCTAAAAGCATACAGAACTCCCAAGAACTTATCGACCAAGAAATGCAGAATAGGGAGTGTTTGATCCACTTTTTAGGCGGTGTGCTAAATTTGAACCCGTTAGAAAGATGGACACCACAACAAGCTATGCTACACCCCTTCATAACAAAGCAGGAGTTTACAGGTGAGTGGTTTCCTCCAGGATCGTCTTTACCGGGTCCTTCAGAAAAACATGACGATGCAAAAGGCCAGCAAAGTGAATATGGAAGTGCGAACGACTCTAGTAACAATGCAGGCCACAACTATGTCTATAATCCTAGCTCTGCCACTGGTGGTGCTGATAGCGTCGACATTGGTGCTATCAGTAAAAGGAAGGAGAATATATCTGGCGACATCTCCAATAATTTTGCTGTTACTCATTCTGTTCAAGAAGGGCCAACAAGCGCGTTCAATAAACTTCACATTGTCGAAGAATAAATCGTTATTTTGTCTGACTTTTCTTAACTACCCATTTCATTTTATTACGGCTTGGTGCCATAATGATATACTAAATAAATATGAATTTTGCCTTTTCTTAATTTTCCTTATACGTATAGTCATTACAATTAATAAAGTAACATTATAAAGTTTCTGCACTAGCTTTTGGCTTGTTGATATTTTCTCTTCAGAGATGAAGTATGGTACTTTTTCAATATATAATATGTACATGGTTGAGAGAAATGGTTGGTAATCTTGAAATAAAAGGCTGAAATAAAGTAAAAACGTAAAGGAGGCTAGTGCGATACGTCATTTATGTAACAAAAAACATGCCGAATAAGGGTACTTCCAACAACGATGAAAAAATGGCTCATATAATGTCTACATGCCTAAGCTTGCAGAGGTTGAGAGGAAGGTGCTTCGGGCAAAGGAGGAGCCATAGGTTTGGCTTGCCAAGCAGCATATCTTTGAAACATTAGTCCCACACCTTCAATCACACCCAACAAACAAGCACACGTGATCGAACTGTTCCTTGTATGCCTCCAACCACCTCTTACAGCTAAAGCGCCACCAGTGAAAAACCCTGCAATGATAGCATTCCATGGGTCCTCTCTCTTTCTAACGGCCTTCACAGCGCAATCAAAAGTCGAAAATAAACCACCCCACACACCAAAATTACCACCCAGTACGGGAGCACGCGCTTTAATGGCGCTCATAGCTCCTGAACCACGCTCACCTAATGGCGAATTTCTAAAACCTTTAATCCCATGCCAAACAACACCACCAATGGCACCCATGGCAAAAGCACCACCGAAATCATTTAGTATGACTATAGGACATGGATCTCTCGAATGATCGGCTGACATAACGCTCCCGTGTACTCTATTTTTCTTAACGCTTTCTTCTGAACTTGACTCTTTCACAGCTTTTCCATCTTTTGATGAGAATAGTGCTTTTATCCTCTGGATTTGGCATAAAAATGGAAACTTTGGCGCAAGAATGCCGGGTTACCCACTTTGTTGAACAATAGCAGTAAAAAAGGCGTCCGATGAATGTTCGTTGTACACACCCGAAGATTTCTGTATTCAATGATATATATACATATCTATATGAATATACTATACACTTTATGCACAGAAATTAATGATTTGATAAAGTCCCGCTATCCTTCCGTGGCGCCACTGACAGTGGCATGTTATGAAATGCATATAATCGTTACAACCCCGAACCCGTGCGTGGGCTATTCAGTATAACCCGAATGGTATTGTTAGATATGCTTTATAATGCTGGAGTTCATGAACAACGGCGAGAGTGAACGTCTCCACCCAGACTGCTGCCGTGGCCGTATCGACTGCCGTTTTCATCGTCACCATGATTATTGTTGTTGTTATTATTACTGCTTGTGTTTTCCTGTATGCCTAAATTAGTCAGCTCTACAAAGTAGTATATCACGCCAGGCTGTGTAGGCTGGTTATTGATCCCGAAATCGCCCATGGGAGACTCCTCTACCAAGGAATCCACTCTAGTCTGGTCCCGCTGGCTCCTGAGTATACTACTGTTGCTTTTTTTGTGTGTCCTGTATATTGTTGAAGTTTCCCTCCTTAACATCTTCTTCTTGTTATCTTATCTCTTGTTTTTGCTGACTTTTTTCCCTTGTAAATACCTTTATCTGCGATCTTGTTCACCTTCGGTGCGTTGTCTTTTATATAGGCGGATCTGATCGATCTGTATCCCTATTATTGCCATTACCTTCTAGAAACATTTTCGCAGCCCCTTCGTTTCGTACGGTGTTTTCTGAGCCATATAAGTGAAGATACGTGAGAGATAATACAGTTAGATGGTGATTTACCTGAATATAAGGCAAAAATAAGAAATTATTATAGGGTTTATATAAGAGACTATTATTAGATCATGCCAACAAATCACTCAACGTCCTCGATGATTTGTTTTTGTAAAATGTAAAGGCCGTATTCTGTTGGATGGACATTTGTGACATTTTGCTTGGTCAGATTGTTCTTCTTATCTTTCCCGCCATACCCTTCATATGGGCAATCCTTCAAGTATTGACCCAACTTGCTGCCGTCGGTTAATACCACGAACTTCTTTCTGGTGGTTTCGTCAACGAACTTTTTGATTAAATCGTAAACCCAGCCGAAAACGGTGGGGACATTAACAAAATACTTTGCATATAACAGTTCTGGATAGTATTTTTGAAAGATTCCAATGACCGTCTTGCTACAGTTTTTAATGTCAGAATCCATTCGCCACACGGAGACGCCTTTATAATCGTGGACTTGGGTCATATAGTTGTTGTCGGAGCTGGTGAAATCTAATAAGCTCAAACCCTTTTCCATGAGCCCGATTCTGTAGCGTACAAACTTATCCACATTTTGAAACAATTCTTTTTTTTTGACCAGTTGGCCGTATAAGTTCCAAGTGACAGCCTTTTTATTTGCGTCGCCGTTTGCATCGAATGTCAAAATACCAACGTTTTGCAATTCTGTATTATGGACTTCCTTGTAGGCACAACTCAATGGGTTGAATTCCCTCCTCCAATTCAAAATATCGATCAGGTTCTGTACAATGGTGCTATATTCAAATTGATAGGCTTTGCAAAGTTTGTAGGTTAGACGATCGGCGATTTTTTCGTCATAGTATTTATCAACCTCCTCTTGTGTAAGACCTTCAGGATTCAACTTGTAACCATACAATTCATCGTATCCTGCACATTTTTCCTTGATAATACCAGGAATCGCTTTTTTAAGCTTATCGAAAACCTGCTTCTCACTGTCATTGTCGAATTTCATTTTAAGGATGTTAATTTAGTGAATTAATTACGATTGGGATTCTAAGTAGGAAAAAAAAAAGAGGTACAATTGCAATGTACAGCTCGTTTTTCTTGGTGCGATCACTAATTAGTAAAGCGATGGACATAGTTTTTTTTTTTCATTCCGCCCAATTCTAGCCACACCCGAGAATGTAGAAGTGCTAAAATAACCTTGAACTTTCAGATATAGTGATGATAAAGGAAACCAAAAAAAAAGGAATTAAAAAGAAGGATAATGACTATGTGGTAGTATACAAAAGGAAGTGATTACAAATACGGTGTACCGGCATGTTTCAGCAAAAAAAAATATAATTTTTTGTTATTATAACTGCATTTTAATGAAACACATTATAAGTATGATGGGATTAACTATGAAGAGGGTACCGGACCGCCTTTAATGAATATTGAAGAATTGCGGAAAAGCAGTACTATTCTTATTTAGTTTGCTTGGTTCAAAAAGTCTCGCCAAAGATCTAGCCACTTGTTCATAATAGATTCTCGATGTTGACCGGCAGCAATGTAGTTTTGTCTTTCCCAAGGTTTCAGGATTTTAAATTCGATTATCTTATAATTCAATCTATTCGCTGGCACGCTAGCTATGGGAACAGCACAGTATCCAACGCTATCTATATAACTCCATTTATCGCCAAACAATGCTTTCATAATCTGTAAATCGTTCATTTGATGAAACATCGACCTTTTACTTTCACCTTCAAAATCGTTCCCGTAAATAGTAAAGTATTCCTTAATGCACATTGCTACTGCCCTGTTCGGCTTCAGTATAATAATTTGAGGATCGTCATCATAATTTTCAGCGGAAGATTGGTCTTGGTTCACGCTAACGAGATCTTCATTTATATAATTTACCTTATTCGATAACAATACACAAGTTTCGTTATCAATCTCGTCAGATACTTCAGTGCTCTCTAGAAGCTCATCAATATTTTGCAGTACCAGGCATGTAGGGGATAAATAGCAAATCAATTCGAATCGATCAATTAATGAAAAGAAAAGAAATAGCTTGCACCACTTAAAATTCAATTCGCCCTTGGTTTCGGTCGATTGCGAACTTGCGCTAAATCCCGAGCCAGTGCCGAAATTCATGAATAAATTGATATATTCATCTATTATCAGCGTCTTGATTCCTACCTGGGCCAATTGAAAGGCGTTGACTTCACTGGAATGCAATACCCAGAGATTATACTGAGAATTGACATTCTTCAATGACTCGGCCAATACGATGACAGCCTGTAAAGATTCTGCCGATGAATCGTGTAGTATTGTTATCCAAGCCCTGCTCTGATTAAGAAAATCCCCAGGAGAGTTGGTTGGTTCATTGGAAGATGCGCCGGAAAACGAACTTCTTGGGTTCAGTAAATGTCTTATCCACTGAACGTCCTGTATAGAACTACGCCTTGTAGTTAAAGGTGGAACATCCACCGATGGTTGCCTTATTGGTGATGCCCTTTCGCTTGGTTCCGGAGATCCTAGAGTCAAATCGTTAAGGATATCTGAAACAGACTCTCTCGTCTCCTGTCCCAAAGAATAATGATGTTTGAACAGCTGATAATCCTGCTGCTGTTGATCAGATTTTTCGCGTGTTTGAGAAGATCCATAAAGCCTTTGCTGCTGCTGTGTCGACCCTCTCGCAAGTGATGAAAGATTCATTGCATTTCCTTCCATCATCGTTGCTGGTTCAGGGGAGTACCTATCAGTGGGAGTACCTATGGGAGAATTATTAAAATTTAACAGTAATGGATTATCTTGTGACTCGGACCATGACTTTCTCACAGCAGCGGCCAGATCACCGGTGATATCTTCAGATATACTTTCCTGCTGATTATCCATTTTTATTATCAATCGTTTTTTCTTTCTTGCCCTTTTGATAAATAAATAAAATATATTTGAAAAAGATTGATATCAAGAATCCAGATATCTTTGCGTGGTAAAGCGGTGATTCGTGTTGCAATTTCTACTTCTTTTCTTCTCTGCCAATTTTGAACTCGACTGCACAATTCGATTGCTTCAATCATGCTTGTGTTTCTGTCCTGCAGCGCATGGGGAAATTTCCGAAGCAAAGATGGGAACAGTCAAGAGCAAGAGCAACAGCAAAAGTAATAAAAGACAGTAAAAAGCACAATATACTACTATCGGCCGTACATAGTAAGTTAGATTAGTGAAAGAGAGGCAGCAAAAACTGCTGATAAGTTTTTGCACCGAAATGTGCCGCTAACTGCTTTTTGTTTTGCTGCAAGTTGAGAACCCGTAGTGTCATAGCATATAAATAATCTTGTAAACGTATACTTACATAAAGACATGAGTAGAGAGCGTAATGACACCAACATTTTTCCCCTCAATGAAAGTGTCGAAAATGATGGTCCGATATCAACAGTCATACAATAATGTGACAGCGGTTTTCTGTTTGTGCGAAAAGAAAACAGTAGAATATAAATTGCGTTTCAATATAGATTTACGAACCCTAAACAACAACACGCATAAATAATTGTGCTGGCTAAAGGGAAATAGTGCGTGCGCTGCCTTTTGTCAATTTTATCTACAGGAATCATTGATTATGAGGAGGACTTTTTCTCAGTTAGCAACCCGACTATTGAAGTCGAAAGATGATGAGCTGAAATCAACTCTAAAATACTTGACCAAAGGTCCAGTGAAGTTGTTGGGGCCTTTGTTTGAATCTTCTGAAGTTAATGAACAAGGTTCCTTATTGAATCGTTCACGCACTAAAGAAAATAATCTTCAAAATCACCATATAGAGAACATCCTGAGAATACTGAATTCAAATCTACCGGAAGTAGAGTCCAAGAAACAAAAAGTAGCTGTTCATTACGATGTGCTTTTCTCACATTTGAACTCAATAGTTACCCAAGCAACGGATAACAAAAGTTCTTCTTCGAAGGAACTACAAGGTTCATCGTCCGAGGATCTATATGATAGGCTGCTGCTTTTGCAGTATATGGGCAAGTTAACTAATGTGCGTCAAATAACAGAAATTTTGCTCTCAAAAAAGTTCAACAAATTCGATAAAGTATGGGAGCACAGAGCCTTGTTTGACGAATACCAAAGAGTAGTGATATCCATCCTGTTGTATTATAGAACGCATGATGTGCAGATAAGAAAAGACTACGAGCCTCGTTGGTTGTCCGATTACAGTGATCTACCGTTTCCTCTGCGACGTCTTTTGTGGAGATGTCTAACTTCTAACGTATCTGAAGATAATATTCATCAAAATATAATTCATTACATTAAGCTTTTAGGCGCAAATTGGAGGAATAACGATTTGATTTTAATTTATCAATCTTTGTATGAAAAATCACATATATTGCCTGATTTAACGGTCCTGAACCACAATAAAGATGATGGTTTCTCTTTCACCCAAAATCAAATCCTGCTTGTTCGTATTTTAAGGGCTATTTCGAAATGCGTTGAAGAGGAACCAAAATTGGTCAAAAAATGGTTAATTGATATCGTAAAATTGAGTATACAAAGCAAAATAATGCTGGAGTCACCGAAGAAACCGTCCACACCAATAATGGACCAATACAAATTTATTAGATCCTTAGATATTTCTATACGGAGTATCCATCGGACGTGCCAGGATAAACTAATCTTTGAAGATTTACAGGTCAACCTTGGAAGTGTATTAAAGATGATTAATGAAGAAGAACACGAGTTAAAAACACACTTACCATTGAACCTCATATAAGAGAGAACACAGAAAAAGCAGGTTAATAATATTCATATGGCGGCTCTAAATCAAGAAAAAAATAATCGTTTGTGTTACACCCGAAATATTGAAATTTCTAATCGTATACACAAATTTAAGTATGCAAAACTAAATAGTAATATTGCCCACACAAAACATTCATCAGTTTCCACCAGCAGAAATGCCTTTTTATATATGTAAATGCGAAAAAAAATCACTGACACACACACAAATGCACATTTTTATCTTATGTTACACACAGTTATACGCACATACGCATTCAATCTCTATGTTTCTTTTTCTTATCCTTTTTATCCTTCTTCTCCCTCTTCTCCCTCTTCTCCTTCTTCTTTTTCTTCTTTTCACTAGACTCCTCTTCATCGTCGTGATGTGAACGCTTCTTTGGTTCTTTCTTATTTTCTTTAACTTCCTCAGCCACATGGAAATCTTCGGCATCATAACCAGTAGCAAAATGCTCCAACTTCAAGCCTTCTACTTTTGGAACATCTTTACGTGGAACTCTTACCTTACTGTAATCAATAGCCGGGATTTTAGCGGTTTCGCTGACAGAAAATACCTTGTCAAACTGTAATGGTGCATTATCCTTGGCAGTGCTAGCAATTTTAAGACTTTCCTCACTTTCCGAAGGAACCAATAAAGTCATATTACTGAGGTTATCCTGTGTTAACGAGGACTCAATATCTGTATCGTCCATGATTTTATAATCGTGTTTATCAATTGTCATGGTTGTAGAGGATTCAAAATCTACTGGCAGAGATTTTAACTTGGAGATGTCCACATTTGATGGGAATTTGATCAGCCAAACCTGTTGCTGTTTCGCTTTTTTTTTGTTATCACCGTTGAGAGGGAAATTCTTTAAATGTTTACATTTCTTGAAACCATCTGGTATGCTGAACTCGTTTGATATCACTTCATCATCAGAGTCTGAATCTGATACGTAATCTTTCGAAAGCTTGGACATATCAATTTTTTGTTAATCCTGTTTATTGAATCCTAGCTGCTCACTGCTCACTCGATCACAGACCTATATGATACCGAATACCCTATAACTTGAGCTATTCAATGCTCATCGATAAAATTTTTCATTTCTTTAATTTCATGTTTGAGAAAAAAAGTTTCGCAACACCCAATAACCACACGCTGCCCTAAGAAAAAACTTTCTCAGGTTGAAAAGAAAATTTTTTTCATTTTCTAGAGCTTTATGGGCAGAAACAAAATGTATAAATACTGGACAAGCTTCTGTAAGGTTATAATAATCTCGGCCTTTAGTTAATAAGAACTCCCCTACATAAGAACAAACAGCAGTGACTGTAATGTAGTAAGAATGAGAGTAATCCTCCTCTTTCGACTTCAGCATTGCACTCCTTCCCATTTGATACATTCAAGTTTGAATAATCTCAAGAGAAATTTCATGACACTTTTTTAAACAGAAAAGAAGAATTGATTGGCCCTGATGATAATGGTGTCTCTTCTTTCCTCGTCCGATTCGACCATGACGACAAGGGATTTTATCTCGTTCTCTTAATGCGAATGATTTTGAAAAGATGTTGCTTCTGTGACATTTTTTTTTAATCATTCGTGTTTGCAAACGGGAACTTTTCTTGCCAGTGTTATACAACACATGCAGATCTGAGCCTTTATTTTTTCTCATGAGATTATCAAATGTGGGTAATTTGAGGAGACGGATAATATATATAATTTATGATCACGGTGATGAAAGACTGGTTCCTTAACATTCGCAGTTTCCACGGTAGGAGTACGCTTACGAACCCATCGTTAGTACTCTCGGTGACCGCTCTTCTTTAGAGACCTTCCTAGGATGTCTGAGTGATCATATACTGTAGTATCTTGTGTTTACTTTATCAAACCAGCTTACCAACATTGGAATAGCCGGTTGATTTTTTTCTAGCATCCGAATGGATCTTGTAATTCCTTAATATGAAGTAGACCAGTAATCTAAATCCTGCTAGCTTAAAAAATGCGTTGAATATATATTATTAAATATATATATTTGAAGGGGAGTTGATTACATAACAGTGGCTATTCTTGCAATGGTATCAGAATTATTATTGTTGTTGTTGCTGTCGTTCTCCAGATTCTTGTTCGATTCCTTTGACCATCCATACAGATTACTCTTATAATCATAATGATAAAAGACGGGTTCAAAAATACGTTCATTATTTTCCTCCATAACTATTGTGGGAATGTCATTCAACATCAAGAATCTCAAATGAGGAAAACTTTTCAAAAAAGTGACGTAAATCGACTTGAAGTGATGGATAAGAGCGTGATAACACATAATAATATCCCTTTTGGTCAATGATTCATGAGGAAGTTCCAGGTCAGTGGAAATTGTAGCTGCCGTGTCATCACTACTTGGAGGGATGGCCGCATTAATTTCATCATCATCATCATCGTCATCGATTATTATCATTTCGGGCTCGCTCATATGAGCGGTTGATGTGGAAGTCACGGTGGAGTGTTGATGTGGGTTATTAACGATTTTGGGCACCAACTGGGATTTAGAATTTCTATATTCCAAAAGGTTGCGGTTCATCTTGGTCACAAAATTAGTCAAATTCATTGGTTGTGTTCTAACGCTCGGATAAGCATCACAAGCTTTAGAGTATGGTAACAAAGATAGGTATTTCATCATTTTAAAAATATCCTTTGCAGCAATGTCTTGAAGATCGTGAATATAGTAGTCTTCAGGGAACATGAATATTTTGCCCTTCAGAATGTCACTGAATACTATTTGACAGTTTGTGCAGTTGCATTGCTGATTTAGTTGGAACTTATTTTCTTGAATATTGATGATTTGTGGGATAAGACCGTCGTATCTCAGATCTATGAATTGCAATTTGGAGCAAGCTAAAAGAATGGAGAGAAATATGTGAGGATTTGTGGGTTCAGGTACATACTCCTCTAAGAAATCCATTTTTAGTCTTTTCAAATTGGTTAACGAACTAAAAAGATCTACGAGAATATGAACATCCTGCTTAATAGAAATCAAAGACAAATCTTCCAGGTTCTCAAATTCTTTAAAATCTTTCAGCATTTCTGTCTCGCGTTTTAACAAAGTGTCATTCCAAGAAATGATGGTAAGAATTTTCAACGTCCTCTTGTCAAAAACCTCCGATAGTTTAGTCAGAGGATTGCCGGGTCGTATCTTTTTAACAAAATAATCATTATTGTAAAACTCCCTCCTCCAATGCAATTTTAAATCGATGATTTGTAACTTGATATCTAAAGGGTAAAGATAATTGAACAGTTTTAAAGGGTCGATGAATAAAGTCATATGAGAAAGCCGAGAAGAGATACGCTGTGAAAGATATTTGGTGAGATTCGGAATGTAATTTTCGGGAACAACCATCTCAGGCAATGAATTTGGAGGAGCCATGTCGAAACTTGAGACGTTGCTCCTGGAAAAGTGACCATTGGAGATGATATCGTTACAAGCCGGGTCAGTGACGTTTTCTAGTCTTTGCAAGGACTTGCCCTGATTGCAAAGGATGCTGAGAATGGACCTTTGCAAGGTAGAGTCCAAATCCCAGTTAATCCTTATCCACTGGATGACTTCAGTAATGTGAATATTATTTTGCAGTGTTTCTATAAGTTTTTTCAATTTGTAGTTGGCGATATCGCGGGACTCCTCTTCTTTCAACGAAGACGGCAAGTTCAGTAGGGTCCAATTAATTGCGAGATGCATGAAGTCACTCTTCACTACATTTGAGTCGTTCAAATATATTCTTCTATAAAGCAGTTTGGTAGCGATCTTATTCAACCTTTTGTTCACAAGGCAAAGCTGCAAGCGGTCTGGTTGCGGCAAATGAGAGAATACTTCTTGCATGAGCTCATCGGGGAGCTTTGTTAGCGGGAACACGTAGTTTTTGCTCTTGGCGGCGAAATTTATGTTAATATCGTTAATATCTCGTAGCGCTGAAGCATCTGCGTTACTTTTATTGTTTCTGTTAATGAACGCTGCTTTTTTCTTCTGAAAATAATCTTGAAATGGCATGATATGAATATAAGCTGAGTTGTAAACACTGTGTATAGACGTCCTGGATATTTTGCACGGAAATCAGATCTCCATCGAAATCTACAATTCGCTTATAATCTATATATATTCCTCTTTGTGTGGGACGATAAAGTAGGGTAATACTTGCAATGAGAAAGAATACTCTGGTGAACAGGTGCATTTTGAGAGGGAAATAGGAACTAAGAAAAACAAGTAGAGGAAAAGGGGTGTAGTGCAGTGCAGTAAAGCGTTGCATTGATCGTATCTTGATAGATATACCGGTATATTACTGAACGTTTACATTCACCCTACAACATTTATAAATCTTATATATTATACATGCAAACTCGTATTTGTGAAGTGGGCATATAGTTTTTCGCTATGTATATAGCGGATGAGTGCGTTGGGATTACTATTTCTTTAATGCACGTGATGAAGGCTCGTTTTCTTTTTTTTTTTTTTCTTTTTGGGAACGGGGGAAAAGGTCTCACTAGTATATAAAGGAAAGAGAGTACAGCACGAATGAGCCAGCTGCAGGAAAGGGGCTAGGTTAAAAAATAAAACCCAGCAGAAAGCAAACAACCAAATATAATTTAGAAATGGACAGAGACCATATTAATGACCATGACCATCGAATGAGCTATTCCATCAACAAGGACGACTTGTTGTTAATGGTTTTGGCGGTTTTCATTCCCCCAGTGGCCGTCTGGAAGCGTAAGGGTATATTCAACAGGGATACACTATTGAACGTACTTCTCTTCCTACTGCTATTCTTCCCAGCAATCATTCACGCTTGCTACGTTGTATATGAAACGAGTAGTGAACGTTCGTACGATCTTTCACGCAGACATGCGACTGCGCCCGCCATAGACCGTGACCTGGAAGCTCACCCTGCAGAGGAATCTCAAGCACAGCCTCCAGCATATGATGAAGACGATGAGGCCGGTGCCGATGTGCCCTTGATGGACAACAAACAACAGCTCTCTTCCGGCCGTACTTAGTGATCGGAACGAGCTCTTTATCACCGTAGTTCTAAATAACACATAGAGTAAATTATTGCCTTTTTCTTCGTTCCTTTTGTTCTTCACGTCCTTTTTATGAAATACGTGCCGGTGTTCCGGGGTTGGATGCGGAATCGAAAGTGTTGAATGTGAAATATGCGGAGGCCGAATATGCGTTTCGGCGGCTAAATGCGGCATGTGAAAAGTATTGTCTATTTTATCTTCATCCTTCTTTCCCAGAATATTGAACTTATTTAATTCACATGGAGCAGAGAAAGCGCACCTCTGCGTTGGCGGCAATGTTAATTTGAGACGTATATAAATTGGAGCTTTCGTCACCTTTTTTTGGCTTGTTCTGTTGTCGGGTTCCTAATGTTAGTTTTATCCTTGATTTATTCTGTTTCATTCCCTTTTTTTCCAGTGAAAAAGAAGTAACAATGACAGAAGATAATATTGCTCCAATCACCTCCGTTAAAGTAGTTACCGACAAGTGCACGTACAAGGACAACGAGCTGCTCACCAAGTACAGCTACGAAAATGCTGTAGTTACGAAGACAGCTAGTGGCCGCTTCGATGTAACGCCCACTGTTCAAGACTACGTGTTCAAACTTGACTTGAAAAAGCCGGAAAAACTAGGAATTATGCTCATTGGGTTAGGTGGCAACAATGGCTCCACTTTAGTGGCCTCGGTATTGGCGAATAAGCACAATGTGGAGTTTCAAACTAAGGAAGGCGTTAAGCAACCAAACTACTTCGGCTCCATGACTCAATGTTCTACCTTGAAACTGGGTATCGATGCGGAGGGGAATGACGTTTATGCTCCTTTTAACTCTCTGTTGCCCATGGTTAGCCCAAACGACTTTGTCGTCTCTGGTTGGGACATCAATAACGCAGATCTATACGAAGCTATGCAGAGAAGTCAAGTTCTCGAATATGATCTGCAACAACGCTTGAAGGCGAAGATGTCCTTGGTGAAGCCTCTTCCTTCCATTTACTACCCTGATTTCATTGCAGCTAATCAAGATGAGAGAGCCAATAACTGCATCAATTTGGATGAAAAAGGCAACGTAACCACGAGGGGTAAGTGGACCCATCTGCAACGCATCAGACGCGATATCCAGAATTTCAAAGAAGAAAACGCCCTTGATAAAGTAATCGTTCTTTGGACTGCAAATACTGAGAGGTACGTAGAAGTATCTCCTGGTGTTAATGACACCATGGAAAACCTCTTGCAGTCTATTAAGAATGACCATGAAGAGATTGCTCCTTCCACGATCTTTGCAGCAGCATCTATCTTGGAAGGTGTCCCCTATATTAATGGTTCACCGCAGAATACTTTTGTTCCCGGCTTGGTTCAGCTGGCTGAGCATGAGGGTACATTCATTGCGGGAGACGATCTCAAGTCGGGACAAACCAAGTTGAAGTCTGTTCTGGCCCAGTTCTTAGTGGATGCAGGTATTAAACCGGTCTCCATTGCATCCTATAACCATTTAGGCAATAATGACGGTTATAACTTATCTGCTCCAAAACAATTTAGGTCTAAGGAGATTTCCAAAAGTTCTGTCATAGATGACATCATCGCGTCTAATGATATCTTGTACAATGATAAACTGGGTAAAAAAGTTGACCACTGCATTGTCATCAAATATATGAAGCCCGTCGGGGACTCAAAAGTGGCAATGGACGAGTATTACAGTGAGTTGATGTTAGGTGGCCATAACCGGATTTCCATTCACAATGTTTGCGAAGATTCTTTACTGGCTACGCCCTTGATCATCGATCTTTTAGTCATGACTGAGTTTTGTACAAGAGTGTCCTATAAGAAGGTGGACCCAGTTAAAGAAGATGCTGGCAAATTTGAGAACTTTTATCCAGTTTTAACCTTCTTGAGTTACTGGTTAAAAGCTCCATTAACAAGACCAGGATTTCACCCGGTGAATGGCTTAAACAAGCAAAGAACCGCCTTAGAAAATTTTTTAAGATCGTTGATTGGATTGCCTTCTCAAAACGAACTAAGATTCGAAGAGAGATTGTTGTAATCTCATTTCAACGACTCTCTTTTTCTTTTTCCGCCTACCTATAAAAAAACAAGACATTCACCATTATCCTATTATCCCTTCCATCAATACATATACTTAACATAACGTTTATAAAAATTCAACTATCAACAGTCTTTATATTTTTTTTTCTTTTGAACTATTGCCTCTTTGTCACTTCGTCTTAAAGGGGCGTTTTTTATTTTTTTTTTTTTCAGTTGAGGTAGATGCGAGAAAGTGCTATATTTATTCAAGGGCCACCTCAGTAAAGAGAAGAAAAGAGAGAAAAAAAAAGAAGGTGGTGTATGTGCGACCACTCAACAAGGCCCAGTGAAGTTAATATATAACGATAAAAGGAGGAAGACGAGAAAGAAGAAGCTGAAAACACAATGGCGTATGCGGACTCACCAGAAAATGCGATCGCTGTTATCAAGCAGCGAACCGCACTAATGAACCGGTGTCTATCTCAACACAAACTAATGGAATCATTACAGCATACTTCCATAATGTTGACCGAATTGAGAAATCCAAACTTATCGCCGAAGAAATACTACGAACTTTATGTCATTATTTTCGACTCATTGACTAATCTATCTACGTACCTCATAGAAAACCATCCTCAAAATCACCACTTAGCTGATCTTTATGAGTTGGTTCAATATACCGGTAACGTGGTACCCAGGCTTTACTTGATGATCACAGTTGGGACCAGCTATCTCACTTTCAATGAAGCGCCCAAGAAGGAAATCTTAAAGGATATGATTGAGATGTGTCGTGGTGTGCAAAACCCAATAAGAGGTTTGTTTTTACGCTATTATTTATCCCAGAGAACCAAAGAATTACTTCCGGAGGACGATCCGTCGTTTAACTCTCAATTTATTATGAATAATTTCATCGAGATGAACAAGTTGTGGGTGAGATTACAACACCAGGGGCCACTTCGTGAGAGGGAAACCAGAACACGTGAAAGGAAAGAGCTGCAAATTTTAGTGGGGTCTCAACTAGTACGTCTTTCGCAGATTATTGATGATAATTTCCAAATGTATAAGCAAGATATTCTTCCCACCATTTTGGAACAAGTCATACAATGTAGAGATTTAGTATCCCAAGAATATCTTTTGGACGTCATCTGTCAAGTGTTCGCAGACGAGTTCCATTTGAAAACCTTGGATACTTTACTGCAAACTACTTTGCATTTGAACCCTGATGTTTCGATAAACAAGATTGTTCTCACTTTGGTCGATCGATTAAACGATTATGTTACAAGACAGTTGGAGGACGATCCAAACGCCACCTCCACGAATGCTTATTTAGATATGGACGTGTTTGGTACGTTCTGGGACTATTTGACCGTATTGAATCATGAAAGACCAGATCTATCATTACAACAGTTTATTCCTCTAGTTGAGAGTGTGATTGTTTTAAGTTTGAAATGGTATCCTAATAATTTTGATAATTTGAACAAACTCTTTGAATTAGTCTTACAAAAAACTAAGGATTATGGTCAGAAAAATATTTCTTTAGAGTCCGAGCATTTATTTTTGGTTCTGTTATCTTTCCAGAATAGTAAACTTCAGCTAACCTCATCGACCACTGCGCCACCAAACTCACCAGTTACTTCGAAAAAGCATTTTATCTTTCAATTAATCTCCCAGTGCCAGGCTTACAAAAACATCCTGGCTTTGCAGAGCATTAGTCTACAAAAAAAAGTTGTCAATGAAATTATTGACATCTTAATGGATAGAGAAGTGGAAGAAATGGCCGATAATGATTCAGAATCGAAACTGCATCCTCCAGGGCATTCCGCTTATTTAGTTATTGAGGACAAACTCCAAGTTCAGCGCCTGCTTTCAATCTGTGAGCCCTTAATAATATCAAGAAGCGGACCGCCCGCAAATGTTGCATCCTCGGATACAAATATAGACGAAGTGTTTTTTAATCGACATGATGAAGAAGAATCCTGGATACTGGACCCAATACAGGAAAAGTTGGCACATTTGATTCATTGGATAATGAACACTACTTCTCGGAAACAAACAATGAAAAACAAAATTCAATTTAGCTTAGAAGCCCAATTGGAAATATTACTTCTTATTAAATCTTCGTTCATTAAAGGTGGCATCAATGTTAAATACACTTTTCCAGCAATAATCACAAATTTTTGGAAACTGATGAGGAAATGCCGTATGATACAAGAGTACCTTTTGAAAAAAAGACCCGATAACAAGACGTTACTTTCCCATTATTCCAATCTTTTAAAGCAAATGTTTAAATTTGTTTCTCGTTGTATCAATGATATCTTTAATTCTTGCAACAACTCATGCACAGATCTGATTCTGAAACTGAATTTACAATGTGCCATTCTAGCTGATCAATTGCAATTAAACGAAATTTCATATGATTTTTTCTCACAGGCCTTCACAATATTTGAAGAGTCTCTAAGTGATTCAAAGACTCAGTTACAGGCTTTAATATATATTGCTCAGTCTTTACAAAAGACAAGATCACTCTACAAAGAAGCTTATTATGATTCTTTGATTGTCAGATGCACACTCCATGGATCCAAATTATTAAAGAAACAAGACCAATGTCGTGCTGTTTATTTATGCTCCCACCTCTGGTGGGCAACGGAAATTTCAAATATTGGTGAGGAAGAAGGTATCACAGACAACTTCTACAGAGATGGTAAACGGGTGTTAGAATGTCTACAAAGGTCTCTCCGTGTGGCGGATTCTATAATGGATAACGAACAGAGTTGTGAGCTAATGGTCGAAATATTAAATAGATGCCTCTACTATTTTATTCACGGGGATGAGTCCGAAACTCATATATCGATAAAATACATCAATGGTCTGATCGAACTAATCAAAACAAACTTAAAATCGCTAAAACTAGAAGATAACAGTGCCTCTATGATTACCAACTCAATCAGTGATTTGCACATCACCGGAGAAAATAATGTGAAGACAAGCAGTAATGCTGACGATGGCTCTGTAATCACAGATAAGGAATCAAATGTTGCCATAGGATCGGATGGTACGTATATTCAATTAAATACTCTGAACGGATCTTCCACGCTAATACACGGGGTCGTAGCAACTGCTTCAGGTAGTAAATTACTGCACCAACTGAAGTATATCCCAATCCACCATTTTCAACGCACTTGTGAGTACATTGAAAGTCAAAGAGAAGTTGACGATCGTTTCAAAGTCATATATGTATAGTTAAATAACGTACTTGCTCTTCGTACATGCCCAAGATAAAAAAAACTACACAAATAAAGCTAATAAAAATTTACCTAAAGAAGGATCATAGATTAAGTGGAAGGAAACTTGTACATAATTCGAGTTTATTTTCAACTAAGATATCAAGGATTGTTTACTATAAAAACACTTAATTGGGTAATTTCTATTTTTTACTTTTTTTCTGTGTTAAAAAAATGGGTCGCGCCAATGCGCTCACAAATCTATTCTTATCCCTAACTTACATCTACATGTAAAGCGCCACTAAGAGAGCTATAGCTTATCATACATTTACATCAGGTAAAGTTTCATTTTGGCCAGTGGATACGAATTTAATATATAATCTTTGCTTTCCCTTCGCTCTTAAATTCACCAAGCAAGTTTGTTAAGAAATAAAGGAAAGGGGCTCAAAAACCGAATCAAGTAATACAAGAAACATGGGGTACAGTACTATTTCCAACGATAATGATATCAAAGTATGTGTGATAATGGTTGGCCTACCAGCTAGAGGAAAGTCTTTTATTTCCCAAAAAATTATCAGGTACTTATCGTGGTTATCCATAAAAGCCAAGTGTTTTAATGTGGGAAATTACAGAAGAGACGTGAGTGGAAATGTCCCAATGGATGCTGAGTTTTTTAACTTCGAAAATACAGATAATTTTAAACTCAGAGAATTGGCTGCCCAAAATGCCATAAAAGATATTGTTAATTTTTTTACTAAAGAAGACGGATCTGTGGCAGTTTTCGATGCTACTAATAGTACACGTAAAAGAAGGAAATGGCTTAAAGATATATGTGAAAAGAATAATATTCAACCGATGTTTTTAGAGAGCTGGAGTAACGATCATGAACTGATTATAAATAACGCTAAGGATATCGGTAGCACATCTCCTGATTATGAAAACTTTGAACCTCATGTGGCGGAAGCTGATTTTTTGGAAAGAATTAGACAATATGAAAGATTTTATGAACCTTTGGACCCCCAAAAAGATAAGGATATGACGTTCATTAAGTTGGTCAATATTATTGAAGAAGTAGTAATTAATAAGATCAGAACATATTTGGAAAGTAGGATTGTATTTTATGTTATGAATATTCGTCCTAAACCAAAATATATCTGGCTCTCCCGTCACGGCGAATCGATCTATAACGTAGAGAAAAAAATTGGTGGGGATTCATCACTGTCTGAAAGAGGCTTTCAGTACGCTAAAAAATTGGAGCAGTTAGTGAAAGAGAGCGCAGGAGAAATAAATTTGACCGTGTGGACTTCCACCTTAAAAAGAACACAACAAACGGCAAATTATCTTCCCTATAAGAAACTGCAATGGAAAGCACTTGATGAATTAGACGCTGGCGTTTGTGACGGAATGACGTATGAGGAAATTGAAAAAGAATATCCTGAAGATTTTAAAGCACGTGATAATGACAAATACGAGTACAGATATCGTGGTGGAGAATCATACAGAGATGTAGTGATTCGTTTAGAGCCCGTCATTATGGAATTGGAGCGCCAAGAAAATGTTCTCATTATAACTCATCAAGCCGTACTTCGGTGTATATATGCATATTTTATGAACGTTCCACAGGAGGAATCCCCTTGGATGTCAATCCCACTACACACATTGATCAAGCTGGAGCCTAGGGCCTATGGCACAAAGGTCACCAAAATTAAAGCAAACATCCCTGCAGTGAGTACATATAAAGAGAAGGGTACAAGCCAAGTGGGTGAGCTTTCTCAAAGCTCAACTAAACTTCATCAACTGCTCAATGACTCTCCTTTGGAAGACAAATTTTAAATTTTACTTTTTATTTTTGTGTATCTTAAGTCCAAGCTTACTTGTGGCTGATACGCACAATCTTTTATGTACGAAAAGATCAGGAAACGTAGCATTGATGGTTTTTTATGTACGTCTGCAGCATTGTATGTAATTATTACCCAAACTAATTTTAAGTGAAATTGTGGAACGCCGCGGCGGAAGTATTTTTGAGTAAAAAAAAAAAGTAAGATTCGAAAATGAAATTATACAGTACAGAAAACGTAAATATACAATAAAGGTTGAATAAACATACTAGATATCCTCCTTTCTTTTTGCATGTACATAGTACTGGTGTAAACTCGATATACCGATGGTCAGATTTTTTGGTTTAAACAAGGAAAAGAACGAAGAAAAGGAAAATACAGACTTGCCTGCAGACAATGAACAAAACGCAGCAGAAACGTCGTCTAGCAACGTATCTGGAAATGAAGAAAGAATAGACCCAAACAGTCGTGATACGAACCCTGAAAATGCAAACAATGATGATGCGTCTACGACTTTTGGTTCGTCCATACAATCGTCATCCATATTTTCTAGAGGAAGAATGACTTACGGAACGGGAGCCTCTTCTAGTATGGCCACATCAGAAATGCGTAGTCACAGTAGCGGACATAGTAGATCTAAGAATAGTAAAAATTTACAGGGTTTCAAAGATGTTGGGAAACCATTAAGAGCGGTGAGCTTCTTGAATCCTGTTAAGGAAGAGGAATCTCAGGATACGCAGAATACTTTAGACGTCAGCTCTTCAACGTCCTCAACATTAGCCACTTCAGGAAATGCGAGAGAAAACAGTTTCACTTCCAGAAGAAGTATCACTTTGGAGTACATTCACAAAAGTTTGTCTGAGCTAGAGGAAAATCTGGTTGATATAATGGATGATATTCATCAGGATGTCATCAGTATTTCAAAAGCGGTTATTGAAGCCATCGAATATTTTAAAGAATTCTTACCGACAACACGAGACAGGATACCGTACAGGATAAGTTTAGAAAAATCGTCTTCATTACGAAAAATTAATAAAATTGTATTACATTTTCTGGATAATTTATTGGTTTCCGACGCATTTTCGAATTCTAGGTCGATACTGTTACGAAGATTTTACTTCTTCCTGAAGAAACTAAACCTTATTACGGATGACGATTTGATATCAGAATCGGGCGTTTTACCATGCTTATCAGTCTTTTGTATTGGCAGCCATTGCAACTTACCAAGTATGGATAAATTAGGCATGATTCTAGATGAGTTGACCAAAATGGATTCTTCAATAATCTCTGACCAGGAAGGTGCTTTTATAGCACCTATACTTAGAGGTATAACCCCAAAGAGTTCAATTCTTACAATAATGTTTGGCTTACCCAACTTGCAACATGAACACTATGAAATGATAAAGGTTCTTTATTCGTTGTTCCCAGATGTACATATGTATTGTGTGAAAGATTACATTAAAAAAGCTGCATCAGCAGTAGGCAGTATTCCGTCTCATACCGCAGCAACTATCGATACAATAGCCCCAACTAAATTTCAGTTTTCCCCCCCATATGCAGTTTCAGAGAATCCACTTGAATTGCCAATTTCTATGTCTCTATCCACTGAGACAAGCGCTAAAATTACAGGTACTTTAGGGGGTTATCTATTCCCTCAGACTGGTAGTGATGAAAAATTTTCTCAATTTGCAAGCTGCTCATTTGCCATTACGTGCGCCCACGTTGTATTATCTGAGAAACAAGATTATCCAAACGTCATGGTACCTTCTAATGTTTTACAGACTTCTTACAAGAAAGTTTTAACGAAAGAATCAGATAGGTATCCTGATGGTTCGGTGGAGAAAACAGCATTTTTGGAGGAAGTGCAAAGAATAGATCAAAACTTGAACTGGCAGAAATCAAACAAATTTGGTCAAGTAGTTTGGGGCGAGAGAGCAATCGTAGATCACAGACTATCAGATTTTGCTATTATCAAAGTTAATTCATCATTCAAATGTCAGAATACCCTAGGTAATGGCTTAAAATCATTCCCAGATCCAACATTAAGATTTCAAAATTTACATGTGAAACGAAAAATTTTTAAAATGAAGCCTGGGATGAAAGTATTTAAAATAGGGGCTTCTACGGGATACACTTCAGGCGAGTTAAATTCTACAAAATTAGTTTATTGGGCCGACGGAAAGTTACAAAGTAGCGAATTTGTCGTTGCATCTCCAACTCCTTTGTTTGCTAGTGCGGGGGATTCAGGCGCATGGATCTTGACCAAGTTAGAAGATCGTCTAGGTTTGGGGCTTGTTGGTATGTTGCATTCATACGATGGTGAACAGAGGCAGTTTGGTTTGTTCACACCTATAGGTGATATCCTGGAGAGACTACATGCTGTAACTAAAATTCAATGGGATATTGATCCACAACTAGATGGATGATTTGCCTTTCTGAAGTTATTTAACCCATTACAGGATGAAAAAAAAAAAGACATTGCACTTGCATCACTGTAGGAGCGACTATAAAACTCACCTTCATTGTTGCTTTATTTTTCCAAGTAAGGAAATATCTGTTTACTTTCATTTACCTCTTTGGTTTTGTTAGGCGGGCAAGAGAGACCCGGTCGTTTCAGAATGCAACTTTCTTTTGTTTGCATATCTTTTTTTTTCAGCGATGCAATTTTCAACATGCAGCCATTTCACCGAAAATACCTAAAAAGGAAATAGGCAATAAAATGACATCGTAAAGGTTTCAAATGCGAAGGTACCTTGGTTCACAGTATATAATATATTCAAATTATTAAAAGAAAATAAAACTATCCTTTTTGTTCACTCTGTCTTGAGAGTGTATATTATCTTATCTATTCAAAAAATTTCTATTTACTTTTATATTTCTTGACCATCCTTTACACAAAGTCTATAGATCCACTGGAAAGCTTCGTGGGCGTAAGAAGGCAATCTATTAATGAAGACACCAACAAGAGTTTCGTTTGAAAAAAAAATACACACTCCACCAAGTGGAGATCGTGACGCTGAAAGATCACCACCGAAGAAATTTCTAAGAGGTTTATCGGGTAAAGTTTTTAGAAAGACACCAGAATTTAAGAAGCAACAGATGCCCACATTTGGGTATATTGAAGAGAGTCAATTTACTCCAAATCTTGGCCTAATGATGTCCAAAAGAGGCAATATTCCTAAACCACTGAATCTTTCCAAGCCTATATCTCCCCCACCAAGTTTGAAGAAAACAGCGGGATCAGTAGCATCTGGTTTTTCGAAAACAGGACAACTTAGCGCTTTACAATCGCCAGTAAATATCACAAGTAGCAACAAATACAACATCAAAGCTACAAATTTAACTACTAGTTTACTCCGAGAGTCGATTTCTGATTCTACAACTATGTGTGATACTTTGTCAGACATCAATTTAACGGTTATGGATGAAGATTATCGCATTGACGGCGATTCATATTACGAAGAAGATTCACCAACTTTCATGATCAGCCTGGAAAGAAACATAAAAAAATGCAATTCACAATTCAGTCCAAAAAGGTACATAGGTGAGAAATGTTTAATCTGTGAGGAAAGTATTAGTTCCACATTTACCGGTGAAAAGGTTGTGGAGTCTACGTGTTCACACACTAGCCACTATAACTGTTATTTGATGCTATTTGAAACTCTTTATTTCCAAGGCAAGTTTCCTGAGTGTAAGATATGTGGCGAAGTGAGCAAGCCAAAGGATAAAGACATTGTTCCTGAAATGGTATCCAAACTTCTAACGGGCGCAGGCGCTCATGATGATGGTCCGTCATCCAATATGCAACAGCAATGGATTGATTTGAAAACGGCGAGAAGCTTCACAGGTGAATTTCCTCAGTTTACACCACAGGAGCAGCTCATTCGTACTGCTGATATTTCATGTGATGGGTTCAGGACACCACGCTTATCGAATAACAATCAATTTGAGGCCGTTAGCTATCTTGATAGCCCATTTTTGAATTCACCATTCGTTAATAAAATGGCAACTACAGACCCTTTTGATTTAAGCGGTGATGAAAAACTGGACTGTGATGATGAAATAGACGAAAGTGCTGCTGAAGTGTGGTTTAGTAAAACGGGTGGTGAACGTGTTATGGTCAGTGTGAAGTTTCAAGAAATGCGGACCAGTGATGATTTAGGGGTCTTGCAAGATGTGAATCATGTGGACCACGAAGAACTAGAGGAAAGGGAAAAGGAATGGAGGAAGAAAATTGATCAATATATCGAAACAAACGTGGATAAGGATAGCGAATTTGGCAGTTTGATCTTGTTTGACAAACTAATGTATTCTGATGATGGCGAACAATGGGTAGACAATAACTTTGCAATACTATTCTCCAAATTTCTAGTTTTGTTTGATTTTGAGGAAATGAAGATTCTGGGTAAGATTCCAAGAGACCAGTTTTACCAGGTAATCAAGTTCAATGAGGACGTACTACTTTGTAGTTTGAAGAGCACTAATATACCTGAAATATACTTGAGGTTCAACGAAAACTGCGAAAAGTGGTTGCTTCCCAAATGGAAGTATTGTCTAGAAAATTCTTCACTGGAGACACTACCATTGAGTGAGATTGTTTCTACAGTGAAGGAACTCTCTCATGTAAATATAATAGGCGCTTTAGGAGCGCCGCCTGATGTTATAGCAGCACAATCCCATGATTCTCGTCTACCGTGGAAAAGATTGCACAGTGATACGCCGTTGAAACTTATTGTATGTTTGAATTTGTCGCATGCTGATGGGGAACTGTATCGCAAGAGAGTTCTAAAGAGTGTTCATCAAATATTGGATGGATTAAACACAGACGATTTACTGGGAATAGTTGTTGTTGGAAGAGATGGATCCGGTGTAGTAGGCCCATTTGGCACCTTCATCGGAATGATAAATAAAAATTGGGACGGATGGACAACTTTCTTGGATAATTTAGAAGTGGTTAATCCAAACGTCTTCCGCGATGAAAAGCAACAGTATAAGGTAACATTACAAACTTGTGAAAGATTAGCGTCAACAAGTGCATACGTGGATACAGATGACCATATTGCAACTGGATACGCCAAGCAAATCTTGGTTCTCAACGGGAGTGACGTTGTTGACATTGAACATGATCAGAAATTGAAAAAGGCCTTTGACCAGTTATCTTACCATTGGAGATACGAAATTTCGCAACGCCGCATGACTCCATTGAACGCTAGTATTAAGCAGTTTTTAGAGGAGCTGCACACTAAGCGTTATCTAGATGTAACTCTTCGTCTACCACAAGCTACATTCGAGCAAGTATATTTGGGGGATATGGCTGCGGGTGAACAAAAAACGCGTCTAATTATGGATGAACACCCGCATTCTAGTTTGATAGAAATAGAATATTTTGACCTGGTAAAGCAGCAAAGAATTCATCAGACCCTGGAAGTTCCCAACCTCTAGTAGCTCGGGAATCGAGGCCCGTATTTCGAGGCTTTTGCTTTTCCTTTTTTTTTTTTTTCGTTTCTTCACGTCTATACTACGCAATGACTGAATATATATAATGCGTCGTAAATAGCAGTTAATGTATAAATAGAAATTGAGTAAACTTTAATTTTGCCTAAGAAAGAACCTATTGGCGATAATTAAATCTCGTCATATATGCACTATATATTTTTTTTCGTTTGGCGTTGTTTATCTATTTCCCGAATGGGATTATTTCCCTGAATTAGTTCAGAATGAAAAAATTCGCAACCGGGTAACCCTCTTCGTACCGAAATGGACGTGTTTATACACAATTATACCAACATGGTTGTAGCATTTCAAGTTAGCTTGTTCGAGCTGTATAGTAAAAGAAAAGTCGATGTGGCTAATTTGCTCCGGTGACTTTCAGGTCACGTGTTTTCCATGCGTGCGTTACCTCTTCCTCCAAATCCACGGCTCGTAAAAGAGGACAATCAGCTTTTTTCCGTGGTGCCTGGCCGCGCCGCCTATGCATTCCATACGATTTCCACGGGCCAGATCCCGCCTAGCCCTTCCAGCTTTTCTTTTTCCCCTTTTGCTACGGTCGAGACACGGTCGCCCAAAAGAAACGGGTCAGCGTGTACTGCGCCAAAAAAATTCGCGCCGATTTAAGCTAAACGTCCACAAACAAAAACAAAAATAAGAAATAGGTTGACAGTGGGTGAAAAATTCTCGAAGGTTTCATCTCCAAACAGTCAGTATATAAGTATTCGGGAAAGAGAGCCAATCTATCTTGTGGTGGGTCTATCTTAGCCTTCTCTTTTTGGCAGTAGTAATTGTAAATCAAGACACATAAAACTATTTCACTCGCTAAACTTACATCTAAAATGCAATTCAAAAACGTCGCCCTAGCTGCCTCCGTTGCTGCTCTATCCGCCACTGCTTCTGCTGAAGGTTACACTCCAGGTGAACCATGGTCCACCTTAACCCCAACCGGCTCCATCTCTTGTGGTGCTGCCGAATACACTACCACCTTTGGTATTGCTGTTCAAGCTATTACCTCTTCAAAAGCTAAGAGAGACGTTATCTCTCAAATTGGTGACGGTCAAGTCCAAGCCACTTCTGCTGCTGCTACCGATAGTCAAGTCCAAGCTAGTAGTACCGCTACCCCAACCAGCTCCGAAAAGATCTCTTCCTCTGCATCTAAAACATCATCTACTAATGCCACATCATCTTCTTGTGCCACTCCATCTTTGAAAGATAGCTCATGTAAGAATTCTGGTACCTTAGAATTGACCTTGAAGGACGGTGTTTTGACTGATGCCAAGGGTAGAATTGGTTCTATTGTTGCTAACAGACAATTCCAATTTGACGGTCCACCACCACAAGCCGGCGCCATCTACGCTGCCGGTTGGTCCATTACTGAAGATGGTTACTTGGCTTTGGGTGACAGTGACGTTTTCTACCAATGTCTATCCGGCAATTTCTACAACTTGTATGATCAAAACGTCGCCGAACAATGTAGTGCCATTCATTTGGAAGCTGTTTCTTTGGTCGACTGTTAAATAGCTACATCAAAGTACTAATGTTTTACCTTTTATAAGGGAAAAGAAATAGAAAAAGATTATGATTTGTAAAAAGATTTTGGTATGAATGATTTGTATATTACATTTTTAAGGTTCTCTAAAAGAAGGTTTCTTTTATTTAGATAAATATTTTTTTTTTTAATAGACGTAGCCACATGCAGCCTTTAATATATACATTAGGACTGGCTTATTTCTGCCGTGTACGCAAGGCAATTATGTGGTCACGATCACTCGTTGCTTTCCAAGTCTTTTTAACATTTTATAAGATTATTAGATAATGATATACAGAAAATTAGTTATAAAAAAACATTTTATGGAAGAGTATATAAGGGGCAATTAAGAAAATTAGCATTGCCAAACGAACCAATAATGGGAAAACATCAAGTATGGCTAGCCAAATTCTCGGAAAAATGGATTGGCCAACCGCAGAAAAGATAAATGCAAAGGAATGGATGCGACTAGAGTAGTAGTAGAAAAGGACACTTCTTTTTTTCCTTTCTAATCAATGCAAATGAGAAAAAGTCATCAGGATAAAAGAACTAATAGTTTTCTGCTTAACAGTCTATCAAATCGATAGCTTCCAAGTGGACTGGAGTACATTGACTACCAATGTGTTCGTCATACAAGTTGTAGAAAGTACCGGACAAACATTGGTAGAAGACATCATTGTCACCAATAGCCAAGTTACCGTCTGGAGTTATAGACCAACCAGCAGCGTAGATGGCACCAGCTTGTGGTGGTGGACCGTCAAATTGGAATTGTCTGTTAGCAACAATAGAACCAATTCTACCCTTACCGTCAGTTAAGATACCGCCCTTTAAGTTCATTTCTAAGGTACCAGAAGTCTTACAGGAGACAGCGTCGACTGGGTCAGTGGAGGTAGCGGCTGCAGAAGCAGAAGTAGCACTAGTAGCTTGGACTTGGCCATCGCTTACTTGGCTGGCTGCTTGAGTGGTTTTTGTAGTAGCTTGAACTTGACCGTCAGTAATTTGGGAAACAGCTGCGGCAGTGGTTTTGGTAGTTGCTTGAACTTGACCATCACCGATTTGAGAAACGGCGGCAGCAGTAGTCTTGGTGGTAGCTTGAACTTGACCATCACCAATTTGAGAGACGGCAGCAGCGGTAGTCTTAGTAGTAGCTTGGATTTGACCATCACCGATTTGAGAAACGGCGGCAGCGGTGCTCTTTGGAGCTAAAGTAGTGGTGGTAGCTTGGATTTGACCATCACCAATTTGAGAGACAGCAGCGGCGGTAGTCTTAGCAGAGGTAGTCTTGGTGGTAGCTTGGATTTGACCATCACCAATTTGAGAGACAGCAGCAGCGGTAGTCTTAGCAGAGGTAGTCTTGGTGGTAGCTTGGATTTGACCATCACCAATTTGAGAGACAGCAGCAGCGGTAGTCTTAGTAGTAGCTTGGATTTGACCATCACCGATTTGAGAAACGGCGGCAGCAGAACTCTTGGTAGAGACAGAAGCAGTAGTGGTAGCAGCTTGGACTTGACCATCACCAATTTGGGAAGCAGCTCTCTTGGCCTTAGATGAGGCTGTGGTGGCTGCAGAAGATGCGCTGGATGTAGTGGAGATTGGTTGAACGGCAATACCGAAGGTGGAAGCGTAGTCGGTAACACCACCGCTGTAAGTGGCTGTTGGAGTCAAAGTGGACCAAGGCTCAGATGGAGCATAGGCGGCCAATGTAGTAGCGGCCAAAGCAGAGGCAACCAAAGTCTTTTTGTATTGCATTATATTATTATTATTGTACTAGGGTTAGAAAAGGAATATGAGTTTCTTATTGATGTTTTTTTGAGCTTTGAGGTAAAAGGAAGGACATAACCGAAATTGATTGTCGTTAGACTTCAAGTGTTCCTTTTATATCTCGAGGATTCCTACCATTCAAGCTTATAAATTTTTCACCAACCATTCCTTTTTTAGGATCTTTCTTATTTTGACCAAAATCTAAATTTAGCTCAAAATGTGGTGTTCCGCTTGAGAAAAAACTCATTTGTACTATTAGTTTTCCTGATCTGGTAAAGAAATGAAAAATTAGGCTGAGTTGGCGACTTATCACTACAGACGGAAAGCCATAAATGAGCTTTTTTGTCTTTAATAATTTCCGAAATAGGAAATAGTAAGATCACTTAATATGAATAACTCCCAAGAATTACCATTTACGGCCCCTTCCAATAGAGGTGGGAAATGTGTATGTGCATTGTGAGGGTCGCCTAATTGGGCAGAAGGGGGGAGAAATGAGCGTGGCAAAGCAGTGAGATTGACTCGTTTTGCGGTCAGCAACGTGTTGGACATGGCGGACCTGCCTGCATTAATTATAGCACAAAGCCTATCATTTATCGCATCCTTGTGCAAGTTCTAAGTTCACCTCCATATGGATTAGCGGCCAGGATAATGGAAAAAATTTACCATACTTTTTTTTGCAGAATAGATCAACAGTTTGGTGCATTTGTTCCTTCTTGGTTTTTTTTTGCTTGTTTTTACAATTTTTACTGTTTTACTATGAACTGATGGCTGGTATAGTGACAGAGTTTCTACTTTTTTGCTACTTAGTAGACTACTATACTAACTAGGACATATGTTGTTCGTAACGGTAAGTGCACTTAAAGTATTTTACTGTTTTTAATTGGATTTGCTTGTTGTAGTAATTTTTGGACTGATTTCGGTCAATCGCTATTTTAATTTTTACTGTTCCTTGCATCTTTTACTAATCCGAAATTAGCTCAGCTCAAATTTGTAGTTTACTAAAGTACGCTTTTCCTAAAAGACGAAAACACAAATATAGTGAAGACATTATCCGACTTTTTTGCCAAAAAGGGACAAAGCACGAAATTAAGTAAAACTGTGGTAAAAACTACAGAGGAACGTCGCATTGGCTAGCAAGGATCTATTGTTACTCTATCAAAACCCCTTTGCCAAGCTCACATATCCTATTTGCCGTTCCTGTAGGCATCCAACTAGGCTTGATATCATCTTACTTATATAGTGGGCTTCTGCTCCTTAACCTGATCAATTTCACCTCTAATTTTGTAGGATTCCTGAGAAAACACAGAAATTCTAACGTTCCTCTAATATATCACGAGCGAAGCAGTGGGTATATATAAGAGAAGTGGAGTAAAAAAAAGCTGTAGAAAGTAAGTTACACAGAGTCACAAAAGAATATCGACTTTTTGTGCAAGAAAATTCAACTGTTTTAACTCACAAAATTATTCTTTTTGCGAAAGAGTGGGGAAACGAAAACAGTTAAAAGAGTGAAATAACTTGTATACATATACTTATATTCTTGTTTCGAAATTTCTGTTTAGTCTCGATTTTTTAATTCTATACAACTTACTGAAGAAGTGAACACCGCCCCAATATGCATTACAAGAAAGCATTTCTAGCATCTCTATTAAGTAGTATTGCGCTAACCGCGTACGCTCCACCTGAACCCTGGGCAACTTTAACTCCAAGCTCTAAAATGGATGGTGGCACAACAGAGTACCGGACCTCATTCGGTCTCGCTGTTATACCTTTCACCGTTACTGAAAGTAAGGTCAAAAGAAACGTCATTTCACAGATTAATGACGGTCAAGTGCAAGTAACGACACAAAAATTACCTCATCCAGTTTCGCAAATTGGAGACGGCCAAATACAAGTTACAACGCAGAAGGTGCCTCCAGTAGTGTCACATATTGTGTCACAAATAGGCGATGGTCAATTACAAATAACTACAGCTAAAAATGTTGTCACAAAGTCCACAATTGCTGTTCCAAGTAAAACTGCAACTGCGACAGCAACTTCAACCGCAACTGCTGTTTCTCAGATTCATGATGGTCAAGTGCAAGTTACTATTTCTTCAGCCAGTAGTAGTTCTGTGCTTTCCAAGAGTAAGTTAGAGCCAACAAAGAAACCAAATAATGAAAATGTGATCAAGGTACAAGCCTGTAAAAGTTCTGGCACCTTGGCAATAACGTTACAAGGAGGTGTTCTTATTGACTCCAATGGTAGAATTGGATCGATAGTAGCAAACAGGCAGTTCCAATTTGATGGTCCACCTCCACAGGCAGGCGCTATTTACGCTGGCGGCTGGTCGATAACGAAGCATGGCACTTTAGCTATTGGTGATAATGACGTGTTTTACCAATGTCTGTCGGGCACTTTTTATAACCTTTACGATCAGTCTATCGGGGGTCAGTGCAATCCCGTTCATTTACAAACAGTTGGTCTCGTCGATTGTTGAATCACCAACATTATAATCTTGCAGGTCTTGATTGTACTTCAAAAATATAACTAAAATAATAGTATAAAAGTAAGTCTGTCTTATTATGTATGGGGCGCGTTATAATTTTACGTATTCACAAACGAGTTTTCATTTACTTCATCGTTTTTATTTTCGGAGATGTTGCCTTTTGCATTACTCAAAGCGCACTCCAGCTTTTTCCAGCTGTTTCATCCTAAGTTTAAGTGCCATATAAATCAACGGTGGAAACCCTAAAACACTAACGACACTTCCCTTATAAAGAATGGATTTTTTGCCTAAGGTGGAATTGCCTATTAGGCTCGAAAGTTGAATGAGAAACCCCCAAACAATCGAAAATTGAGAGACATCACTGTACGTCAAAGAATGAAGTACTTTATGGAGATCACTCTTTTGTAAGTCAAGCTCTTTCTCTTGATAGGTATCAAGTGCTGGCTTGAATATTCTATTGGGAGCGTCATGGACTATATTTACAATGTCGTCTTCTGCGATGGCATGGGGATCTTCTTGCTCTTTGGACTTATTCAAGCTATTTGATTCTAGATATAGGCATGCCAGACCTGTCCCATACAGTGTTGTCACTAAAAGACTAGTGTACAAATTACCCTTCGAAAATAAAGGTTTTGAGCCAAGATTGGGCGATGTGCCTGAAAACTTGGTGAATTGTGAGTTGTGACGTAACAACCTTGTGTATAGCATATGAATGAAAGAACTCTATGATATACTTGATTTATTTACCTTGCATCAAGTTTTCGTTATGCGCACCAACTTAAACTAATTTTATAATATACTTAAAATAGACATTCAGGGGAGTATTCAAAAAATCACGGAGGTTTTTATCAGCACTTTGGAAGGGAGCAAAAGCAGGTAAACTATCTCACCAGAGGTCTGAATGGTGGACTGCTAATATCGGAAGATAGGAAATACAACTTTGTTGATTGGCATTCTTATTTTTAGACTGATCTATTATATTTAGGCAGTTTATGTTCCTAAAAATACATGTCGATCATCTGCTCCAAGCAAATAAACTATTTACTCTGAAGAAATTTTTAAATTAATGAGGCAGAAGTTACACATATCAGAAAGACTCTAGATGTTCTCATTGTAAAGAACAATTTACACTTGGTGATACGGACTAACAGGTATTCATATGGGAAGATATGAAAATTGTGCAAGGAATACGCCGCCAGACTTTATGATAGATTAATGGCATCGGAGTTGCTGCACTGTAATTTTTTAAGCATCGTGGCAGCCCTCGGTTCCATCCTAGCGTTTATAAATATCTAATATAGAGCAAACTCGCAATATTCTGTAAACTATGATTCCAATGGCAGTAGTTATTACCATTTCTAGCGAAAGGATCACTCTAGACGATGTAAGTTTAAAATTTGTTGATGTAATTACAGGTGTAGTCGTCCAGAAGAAGATATGGCATGTATGTTTTGAATTTACCTCATCTAATAGCAGGAACACAGGTTTTTTGCAGAACAGAGAGGCATTTCTGGTATAGTTAAGATGTGGGAGAGGGATAAAGGCAGCTTTTTGGAGGTGCAAGAAATTTGTCGTGGTTAGCGACTAGCATTGTGTTAAGTTTCGCATTGTATTGATTTTATAAGGGATGTATTGCATTCGGCTAAGGCAACATTTATTGATAACGAAGTGCGGTTGAGTTCTGGTATCAGTTTTGAGAGAGTCTCTGTTGCTGTTAAGATTCCAATTTACATATCTGTCCTGCACAGGTTAGCGCTGCGGCGTTGCACAGGCATGAAACTAGGAAAACGTACTTTGGGCCGATTTGTAAAAAAAATTCTATCAAAACAACTAGTACAGAACAGTTGAGTTTAGAGCCGGTGTCTATTATCATATGGGAAAGATGATTCTCTTGTTAATTTGGTAAGTAGTATTATTAGGTGTTGAATATTAATCGCTTATAATCCGATATAGTGTAACGGCTATCACATCACGCTTTCACCGTGGAGACCGGGGTTCGACTCCCCGTATCGGAGTATTTTTTTATGTGATTAGCTAAATAGTTATTTTTTGAAGTAGTTTGTAGTAGTTCACCTTTATCCTATTAAAATATAATATCACACGAAAATTATCTGTTTGTCCTCAATTCAGTTGATCATTGTGCTAGATGTTCAATATTGTGAAACTTTTACAATACCGATTCGGTGCGGACATCTTGAAAATACAATACCGTGCGATGCCTTTAAACTTTTTTTGAGGCATGAGCGTAAATAGACCTGGAATGTTCAATATAGAGTGTAGCAAAGTGCTTCTTCAGTTTATGCTATTGTACACTGTACTATCCTTATGTCACAGGTAATAGAACCACAATTAGATAGAACAACCTATTATTCCATATTAGGCTTGACATCAAATGCGACTTCCTCCGAAGTACATAAATCATATCTAAAACTGGCCAGATTACTTCACCCAGATAAAACAAAATCTGATAAGTCTGAGGAATTATTCAAAGCTGTGGTGCATGCACATTCAATTTTAACTGATGAAGATCAAAAACTTCGATATGATCGAGATTTGAAAATCAAAGGTTTACACACTTACCAGCCGAAGAAAAACTGTCATATTTTCAAGACCAAGGCAAAGGAATCACAAGGGGCTAGTCCCACACTTGGTCAATCAGAAGCTTATCATAGGCAAAATAAACCTTATGAGCAACAGCCCTACGGTTTCGGTGTAGGCAAAAAAATGACTTCAAGCTCTAAGAGTAAGGTTCCGATATTCAAGTCCTTCAATTTAAAAAGCTACCAACGAAACCACTATTATTCATCCAAAAAGGAAAGGAAACATGGAAGTCCTGATATTGATTCTTTGTTCCATGAAACCAATGGAGCCTCAAAAGTAAGAATGACTGATGCCGGTAAAATGGATACGAACTCTCAGTTCCAAGAAATATGGGAAATATTGGGTAAAAATGCGTACACACATAAATCTTACTCTGAAGATCCAAATTCATGTTTGGGATCAGCACTAAGCGATCATGAAGAAGAAGAAGCAGGAAAACAACAGCAGCAACAGCAGCAACATTATGGAATGACGTCGAAGTCTAGCAGTCCTGATGAAGAACAAAAAGATAATAAAGAACCGAAAAGGGAAAGCAGAGTCTCTCCAGAGGAAAATGGCGAAGAAGAAACGGGACACAAACAATTTAAATTGCCCAAGACCAGTACTTTTTCTAGTGGATCCCATGATTCAAATTTGCAATCTCCTTTTTACAATCATGAGTATCGACATTACGCAAGAAGTAAATTCGAATGCAAGAATCAATTTAGAAAGTCAGTTTCTCCCATTAAAGAGATACCTGCAACAACTAGTACCAATGAAGGATGGAACATTTTGAGAGACATTATTGAAAAACTCAATATAAGCAATGTAGACGATCGAAATAAAGACTTGCTGTTTCGTCGGGATGAAATAGGTGATAAAAATCACAGCGACTCAATCGACATAGAAAATTTATCTATCAAAGAACCTAAAGGGATGAAAAGGAGAAAGAAAGATGATATATCTTTAGAAGAATTGTTCCAATCTTTACCAAGAGAAAAAGATTATTTTATGATGGATGCAATTAATGACTCGTTAGAATCAATCAATCTTTTCAAAAAGCCGAAGACCACTCAGAGTCACGAACAAGGTGGAACTTTTGCCCAAGCAGAAAGTAATCGTGCAAAATTCAAACCGTTGCTAGAACAGTGTGGAATTACACCCGAGATCTTAGATTTGCAAATACCAGAGATTCCGGAATTTGATGCAGTGGCTGACCTCGAAACATTGAAGCTTAACGTGCAGCTGTTTAATAACCAATGTAACAAACTTAAAGAAACAATACATCAAGTATCATTACAGCGCCTGAGAGCAGATACGCAGTTCAGTGATATGTTAACCCAAAAGCAAAGTATTATGGTTTGGAAAACATACCTGGAATTTGATAAAAGTTTAATGGACAAATTGAACATCTTACAAGAAAGACAGATGCAGGTCATTAAAATTTTTTCCGAAAGATGTGACGGTAAAGTATAATCGAACGCTCTTCTTAATGAGCATATACCCGTCGTCCTTACGCCAGGATGGAAATAATTTGAATGAATAATGTAAAATATATAAAAGTATCTAGTCAGTACATTTCATGTCTCAATTATTAATACCTTAAATATATATTTAGTTATGGAAATTCAATAAACTACTGAAATAAATAGAAAATTCTTACAGAAAATGGTAAAAGTAAAAAAAGATTACCAAAGGGTGCACTTGGCAATTTAAAAGTACTTATAAACTGGTTTGGCTTCCAAGTGAATGAAAGTGCTATGGGATTATCATCAGGTAAGTACAGTGTATCTTACTAACATTGGCCGAGCGTTTATTGTTGTTCCGTGGAAGTTTATCATGATTTCCTGCCCTTAATCGAAATCAAAAAAAAAAAAAAAAATAAAGGGTAAGGGGTTCCTAAAAACCAACAAGATGAAGGGCTGATCTGCAAGAAGTCTAATAGACTTATAAGGAATACAAACCCTAGTTCTTGCATTTCACGTATACATCTTCAAACCGTGCGAAGCAAAGGCGCAGAACAATGTCAAACGAGGATGAAACAACTCGTTTAATGTCTTCAGATGAGATGGACTATTTATTGGAAACGGCTGGGATCAACGCCTTGGAAGAAATCATTAGTCAAAATGACAGTACTGGAATAAATTTGGATACTAATGAAACAGCTCAGGACAGTAGCTATGACTCTATCCGGCGCTCCCCCAGTATTTTGAGTGTTGCCAAAAGCGTTGAGGGAGAGCATGGACGTAGAAAACTATTATGCCTTTACGGCCTTGTTATGATTATCTGTATTGCGGAGTCTATTTCTATGACTGCTACAATACCGTTGGTGATGGACAAGGTAGCGGAAGGAATTTCAGATGAGGATGGACATTATGATTCCGTGGCTGTGCAGACAATAGTTTCCAGCATTTCTTCTTCCACTATGATGATAGCAGGGGCAATCAGTATTTTCATGGCTGGTAAGTGGGGAGAATTATCCGATAGAATAGGAAGAGTGCGTGTTTTCAAATACATGAGCGGCATCAGGGTCATAGGGCTTCTTACGCACGTCTTTACCCTATCGTCGAAAATGAAGTATCACAAATGGGCTATTGTTCTTACTGCGTGTATCGTACCATCATTTGGTGGCTTGTTTGCGCTAGTGGCGAATGGAAATAGTTACGTTTCAGATATAGTGAAAACTGAGCACAGAATGGTGACAATAGGAATAATGATGAGTTGTATATATGCCACTATGGGCGTAGGCCCAATGTTTGGGTCCTTTCTGGTGAAGTGGACCCATGGAAACGGGTTCATTCCTATTTACACATCAATAGCGTTTGTTATACTGGCGCTTATAATATGTGAGACAATCATGGTGGAACCGCGCCATGAAACCCAGATGGCCCATTCACAATCAACTTATACAAAGAGGAGAGAGAAACTAAGATCACAATCGGGTTCTGACGATGCAAGAAATTACCAATCCGTTACTTATGGAAAATTTCAAATAATGAGGTTAATGGACCTGCTCGCTCCAGTAAAAAAGTTATGGCTGAAGCCCGACAGTGCAGGGTCTTTAGTACCCCGGCATACCGTAATATTACTCATTGTACTCGATATACTATTTGTCTGCGGAACTACATCGTGTATGCCAGCATTGATTTTGTTTTCTACATATGAGTACAAATGGCATGCAGTAGAGCTAGGTTATTTCATATCGATACTGGGTATCGGAAGAGGTGTTGTGTTACTGGTCGTATCACCTACATTACTGTACACGCTAAAGAGGATTTATCAACACTTGAACCATTCGATAGACAAGATAGACATCTTTTGCATACAGTTTTCTATGATTGTTATAACACTGAGTCTCTTTGTCATGATACGATTTGGCGAGAAAACTCCCACATCCATGATAATATTCGCTCTTTTACAGGCATTGAGCGCGTTTTGTTCACCAACTTTGCAATCTGGTATCATAAAGTACACCTCTAAGAAACATACAGGCGAGATGTTCGGAGCAATGGCTTTGGTAAGGTCCTGTGTTATGCTTGTCATCCCTCCCATCCTCCTTAAGCTATATGGAAGTACTGTCTCCGTTAATCCTAGTCTGTTTATGTATATACCGTTCTCAACAAGTATTGTTGCCATCTTGTTGACATTCTTCCTAAGAATTTACAAGAACCCTCCGCTGGACAGGCCTTAAAAACGTTTACATACCGTATACACCACATATTTTTAGTTACTTGTTCGAAGCTGTGCTGCTATTCGTTCTTGCAAAGCCAGTGTCCTAACGACTTTGCTTATGACATGATTCAACATAGTGTTGTGGTTTTTTCTACGTAATCATGATGATCTTTTTTTTCGCGCTATTAGGGGGGAGGGAAGGCGGGATCTGGTAAAAGTTTGACATAATAATCAAGGGGGATATCGTATCCCTTTACTTGAAAACGTGAAAAAATATTCATCTACTATCTCTGGCCAGAAAAACGTGAGAATTTTTAGGTGCGAAACATCATAGAAGCTGCGATTGTATCCATCTAAGAGTTTTAATTTGATAAAGCTAAGGAATCTGACCTATACTTTTTTTTTGTTTGGCTTGCTTGCATTTTCAATCGGCTTCAAAGGTAGCACAGAAAGTAGTGTTCTCTTAGCTTAAGCAGTGCATGAATTATAGCTGATTGTGTGAAAGAATCTTTTTTTTTGGGTATGTCGACTGAAGAACAAAATGGAGGTGGTCAAAAGTCTCTAGATGATAGACAAGGTGAGGAATCACAAACAGGTGAGACTAGTGAAAGGGAAACAACAGCCACAGAGAGCGGTAACGAAAGTAAGTCTGTAGAAAAAGAGGGTGGAGAAACCCAAGAGAAACCGAAGCAGCCACATGTCACTTATTACAATGAGGAGCAGTATAAACAGTTTATTGCCCAAGCGAGAGTTACAGGTGGGAAGTATAGTTTACAAGACTTTCAGATATTAAGGACACTGGGTACGGGTTCTTTTGGTAGAGTCCATTTGATTAGATCAAGACATAATGGCAGATACTACGCCATGAAAGTTTTGAAAAAGGAAATCGTGGTAAGATTGAAACAGGTGGAGCATACCAACGACGAGCGATTGATGCTTTCTATCGTAACACATCCGTTTATTATTAGAATGTGGGGGACTTTCCAAGATGCTCAGCAAATTTTCATGATTATGGATTATATTGAAGGTGGAGAATTGTTTTCTCTGTTAAGGAAATCCCAAAGATTTCCCAATCCAGTTGCTAAATTTTACGCAGCGGAAGTTTGTTTAGCTTTGGAGTATTTGCATAGCAAGGACATTATTTATAGGGATTTGAAACCGGAAAATATCTTGCTTGATAAAAACGGGCATATAAAGATAACAGATTTCGGGTTTGCCAAATACGTTCCTGACGTCACATATACATTATGCGGTACTCCCGACTACATAGCACCCGAGGTCGTTAGTACTAAACCATATAATAAATCTATCGATTGGTGGAGTTTCGGTATTCTGATTTACGAAATGCTAGCAGGATACACGCCATTTTACGACTCTAACACGATGAAAACCTATGAGAAAATCTTGAATGCCGAATTGAGATTTCCACCATTTTTCAACGAAGATGTAAAGGACCTGTTGAGTAGATTGATCACAAGAGACTTAAGTCAAAGACTAGGTAATTTACAAAATGGTACAGAAGATGTCAAAAACCACCCCTGGTTCAAAGAAGTTGTCTGGGAAAAATTATTATCTAGAAACATAGAAACGCCGTATGAACCGCCCATTCAACAGGGACAAGGTGACACCTCACAGTTCGATAAGTACCCGGAAGAAGACATCAACTACGGTGTTCAAGGTGAAGACCCATATGCTGATCTTTTCCGGGACTTCTAATGACTAATGTTTTGTTGTATTTTCCTCTCGTATCTATATTTTTTTTTTTTTTTCATATTTTTTTCCCTCTTTTCTACATAACAACTATCCTTCGAAAACGAAATTTCAACCCCTGTATAGTTACTACGGAGATGGAACGGCGTTCACTGTTCTTGTAGATTGCATACATGATGTTATCGAGGCGTATTCCTACCATTAAAAGGGCTTTTATTCTACGCTTCTGTCTTTGATTTTCTACTTTGCTCGCCGCGCCACTTTCGAAAGCTTGCATCATGAAATGATGGATTTTGCATATCGATTTTTTTTTTACGTGAGCCCCTTGGTATAAACCAAATAAAGGGCAATTGGTGGCTCCAAACAAGTCGGAATCTCCATTCTATACGTGTATATTTTAGGAAGCACTATAGTCTACGAAAAGATCCATTCTTTCCATCCATTTACTTTTAGAATACAAAGGAGATAGAGAAACTTGCTAAATAAAAAAAAATTTTTGAAAAAATAAAAACAATGGGAGATGAGAAGCTTTCACGCCACACATCTTTGAAGAGGGCCAGATCGCTCTCCGAATCCATTAAGGGTCTATTTAAGCCTTCAGGGATATCAGGCAGTAATAATGCTGCGGCTCCTTCATCTCGTCCCGGTCAGGACCAAGCACATTCTCATCAAACAGCAAGAATAATAACTAGCAACGTATCTTCCCCGTCTATATCCCCCGTACATAGCCCTGTTCTACAAGCGGCTCCTAAGCATCACAAGCTGGGCGTCCCTAATATTGCAAAACTCTCGTTGTCACCTAGTAGGGAACCATCTTTGAATTCAGAAAATGAAATGTTTTCACAAGAATCTTTCATAAGTGAAAAAGATGAAGATGAAGCCAATTTGTTAGAGAGAGAGGATCTTCAAAATAAAAAGGAAGAGAAAGCTCGTGCAAAACATGTACGTTCCAAGGAAGCTTATGTGCCTCATCACCGCTATACAGTTGGTAGCGATGAGGTTGAAAGACAACCAAGGGAAAGGCTGAAAAACTTCCCACAAAACGCAGGTTCTTCAAACCCTGCAAATAGCAATGCCAACCATGTTTTGGATCAGGAAAATAACTTTTCTATTGATGCTATGCTTGATTATGACGAAGAATCAAAACTTAGAAGGAGAAACAGTCTGGGCGTACGTAATCATAGCAATCGTACAAGAAGTAGGAAGAACAGTTTGTCCACACCAAGGTCACCACCAATGAAAAATGGAAATGATGGAATGAACTCAAATGCCACCAACAATGTTGGTAATGGTACAGGAAATAGAATATACATGAGGGGAAGAAATCACTCAGACTCTATCAGTGCTTCCAGCTTACCAAAATTTCAAGAAATCGAATGTAAATGTATTTTGGATTTAGGTCATTTCAAAGTCTTTGAAAACGGATACCACGAACATTCTTTGAGAGTGCTGCCAATTATTACAAACAATAAAAATGTGGATAGTGGCGATGAAAAGGATGCTGACGCCTCTGTAAACAGCGGCGATGATGGTGACAATGACAGTGAGGCAAATATGCATAAACAAAAATCTGTGTTTTCTTTAAGTGGATTATTCAAATCTCATAAGGATGGAAACCAACAACAGCAGCAACAGCAGCAACAAGAAGAAAACGGCGAACAAATCAATCTAGAAAAAGCATTTTCAATAATACCATCCCAGAGATTCATCAAATCACAGACTTTAAAAAAATCGAGAACGAGTAACCTTAAAAATGGCAATAATGATGAATTGATGAAAAACGATGGTAAAAATATTCCGCAAATCGTGAATCCTAACGCTGCTGTAGGTGCTGAAGAGTTGAAGCTAATCAATGCATTATCGGAAAAAATACGAAAGGGCCTCAAAAGTGAAAATACAAAAGGCAACAATGGCGAAGGCAGAAGCAATAGCAATAAACAGGAGGATTCTGATGACACAGAGGGCAAGGCAGGAACAACCAATGACGATACATCCCATAAACCTTGTTCACAAAAATACGGAAAATCTATTGGGGTCGTCGGTGCAGGTGCATACGGGGTGGTCAAAATTTGCGCAAGGTGCAAGACTGCTAAAGATGTCCTACCATACAGTACCTACTCTAATGGAAAAAAACTATTCTTTGCCGTCAAAGAGCTGAAGCCCAAGCCAGGTGACCAAATTGATAAATTTTGCACGAGATTAACCTCTGAGTTCATTATTGGACACTCACTGAGCCATCCGCATTTTGAGGCAAATGCGATGATAGCAGGAAATGTTTCAAGAACAACTCCACCAAAACATGTCTTCAATGCCCCAAACATTTTGAAAATTTTGGACCTAATGGAATATAGCAATTCCTTCGTAGAAGTGATGGAATTTTGTGCTTCAGGTGATTTATATTCGTTGCTAACAAGGAACAACATCTCAAATGAATCGAATAACGGGAGTTCAAGATTAATCCAAACTGTTAAAGAAGGTTCTGGGAGTCCATTGCACCCATTAGAGGCAGACTGTTTTATGAAACAGCTTTTGAATGGTGTTCAATACATGCATGATCATGGTATAGCACACTGTGATCTGAAACCCGAAAATATCCTTTTCCAACCTAATGGGTTGTTAAAAATTTGTGATTTTGGTACTAGTTCAGTTTTCCAGACTGCCTGGGAGAAACACGTCCACTTCCAGAGTGGAGCCATGGGTTCAGAGCCATATGTGGCGCCTGAAGAATTTATAAGAGATGCAGAATACGATCCGCGTCTGGTAGATTGTTGGAGTTGTGGTATTGTTTACTGTACAATGGTCATGGGACAGTATCTTTGGAAAATCGCCATTCCTGAAAAGGATTCTCTTTTTAAATCATTTCTCAGTGAAATTAAAGATGACGGACAGTTTTATCTATTTGAGGAATTAAGACATGTTAGTAGCGAACTGAATAAGTTGAGGAAAATTGCACTATATAGAACGTTCCAGGTCGACCCCACGAAGAGAATCACCATTGAACAATTACTACAAAGCTCCTGGATGAGGAAAACAAAATGCTGTGTAGTTTATAGACCCTTACATACCAAGGTTAGTAAATAAGGATATACAAAACAAAAAATGCTTAAGTATTTATTATTACTGATACTGTAAGTAAATAAATAGACTGACTGAATAAATATATGGGGGTTATTTGCTCTTGTTTTATAAACAGAATATATATGTAAGTTTTTAGAAGATCAAAAGATCGATGTAATGTAGAGGCATGGAAACATTATTAAACATTAACTCTTTCCAGCTCTTCTCTACCAGCTTTGCTGTACAGAAATTCATTATACTCGTTACCGTTCTTCCACCAGTACCAATAAATTCCCGCAGGTATTAATACATATAGAAATTGAGACTTAAATCTTCTAAAACTATTGAATACAGCGTTATGGAAAATACCTTGTAATGGCTTTTGAGCATATGGAGACACAGCATATGAGGTTATACCTTTTTGCTTTGGACCACCCATGTGACCCCACCATCCCATGTAAGTTTTACCGCTTGGAGGACCCATTATCGTAGAAGTTTTTGTGTAGTGTTTTGTTGATTATTTGTATTTAACGTACGACAACTTACTCTTAATCGGACTTGCTCAAGTAAACAATGTTCGAGAGATGAGGTTGTTGCTTTTCCTATTATTATATGAATAAAATTTGGGGGGTGGCTCAAGTTTCCTTCTCGTACTACCCGTAATTTCCGATCGCGCATTTCTTCATTTTCATTGGCTTAAAAAATCCTTGGACTAGTCACGTGGAACGGTAGATCGAGAGATATTATCTTAAAGCTTATACTATATTATATTGGAAGTATATAGTTCTTATACATGGTCCTTATCTAGTTTGAAATCTAATGTTTTATCGATTAGCGTTAGTTCTATTTGCTTCTCTTGTAAACTTTGTTCAAGAACGCAGTTAAGACATCAGCTTTGAAGCCACGAGACTCATCGACCTGAGAAATTTTGGCCTTCAAATCCTTGGCAATAGACTCTTCATATTCGTGGTATAGCTGTTCAATTTTCAAGTCATTGAAAATCTTTTTGCATTTGGCTTCTGCGACTGAGTCCTTCTTACCGTAATTTTCGTCTAAAGTCTTTCTTTGTTCTGCGGAAGCAAGTTCTAATGCCTTGTTGATTACCCAAGAACATTTGTTATCTTGGATATCTGTACCGATCTTACCGATCTGTTCTGGGGTACCGAAGCAGTCTAAGTAGTCATCTTGAATTTGGAAATATTCACCCAATGGAATCAAGACATCTCTGGCTTGTTTCAAATCCTTTTCATCTGTGATACCGGCAACGTACATAGCCAATGCGACAGGCAAGTAGAAAGAATAGTAAGCAGTCTTGAAAGTAACTATGAAGGAGTGCTTCTTTAGGGAGAATTTACTCAAGTCGACTTTGTCTTCAGGTGCAGTGATTAAGTCCATCAATTGGCCCAATTCGGTTTGGAAGGTGACTTCATGGAACAATTCGGTGATATCTATGTAGTATTTTTCGTTTCTGAAGTGAGATTTCAAAAGCTTGTAGATAGCAGCCTCTAACATGAATGCGTCATTGATGGCAATTTCCCCAACTTCAGGAACCTTGTACCAACATGGTTGGCCTCTTCTGGTAATGGACTTGTCCATCATATCATCGGCGACCAAGAAGTAAGCCTGCAACAACTCAATGCACCAACCTAGAATAGCAACCTTTTCGTATTCTTCTTGCCCCAATTGTTCAACGGTCTTGTTGGAGAGAATAGCATACGTGTCCACAACGGACAAACCTCTATTTAACTTACCGCCTGGAGTGTTGTAGTTCAATGAGTGGGCATACCAGTCACATGCTTCCTTAGGCATACCGTAAGCCAAAAGCGATGCGTTCAATTCCTCTACTAATTTAGGGAAAACGTTCAAGAATCTCTCTCTCCTAATTTCTTTTTCTGAAGCCATTTCTACGTAATATTTTTGAGTTTATTGTGCCTATGTCAGTCCAATACCTGTTGGTTGAGTTTTTAAAGTTAAAATGAAAACTGATAGAAGAACAATCTATCATAAAGTATTAGTTTCGACATGCGTTTATATATATTTCCTGCCGTTGCTTCCTCTATTTATCGGTCTTTTTCAACAAGGCGTTTCGTTTAGAACCGACGAGAAGAAGCTGACTTCGACTATTAAAAAAAGAATGCTCAATGATATTGCTTGTCACTTCATCAGTATTTAAAATATGTGTAGAGGACGGTGAATATACCGCTTAGAATACCTCACACTGTATATCGCAGTAATAAGGACAGTATCCGTACTTTTACAGATTTGTCACGTGATCAATATCACCTTTAACGTTTTTTTTTTTTATTCACTGCAAACATGTGAAAAATTCCAAGAAACTATTAGAATTATTGATAATTTGGTGATTATTTATCAGAACGTAAGGTCACGTTGGCAGCTTTTCAAAGGGGCTTTCGAACGTGTGATAGAAAACTGCATAGTCGTGCTGTCAAACCTTTCTCCTTTCCTGGTTGTTGTTTTACGTGATCATGTCGAAGAACCAAAGTGTGAGTGCGTCGGAAGATGAAAAAGAAATACTGAATAACAACGCTGAGGGCCATAAACCTCAAAGGCTTTTTGATCAAGAGCCTGATCTCACAGAGGAAGCATTGACCAAATTTGAAAACTTGGATGACTGTATATATGCGAACAAGAGGATCGGAACATTTAAGAATAATGATTTCATGGAATGTGACTGTTATGAAGAATTCTCAGATGGCGTCAACCATGCCTGTGACGAGGATTCTGACTGTATCAATAGACTTACGTTGATAGAATGTGTCAACGATTTGTGTTCATCTTGTGGTAATGATTGTCAAAATCAGAGATTTCAAAAGAAGCAGTACGCTCCGATAGCCATATTTAAAACAAAGCATAAAGGTTATGGCGTAAGAGCCGAACAGGACATAGAAGCCAACCAGTTCATTTACGAGTACAAAGGTGAGGTGATCGAGGAGATGGAATTTAGAGATAGGTTAATAGACTATGACCAACGTCATTTCAAGCATTTTTATTTTATGATGTTACAGAACGGAGAATTCATTGACGCCACAATAAAGGGTTCGTTGGCCAGATTTTGCAATCACTCTTGCAGCCCCAATGCATATGTTAATAAATGGGTTGTTAAGGATAAGCTACGCATGGGAATATTTGCTCAAAGAAAAATTTTAAAAGGTGAGGAAATCACTTTTGATTATAATGTGGATCGTTATGGTGCTCAAGCTCAGAAATGCTACTGTGAGGAGCCAAATTGTATTGGGTTTCTCGGTGGTAAGACTCAAACAGATGCGGCATCTTTATTGCCCCAGAACATCGCCGATGCCTTGGGAGTGACTGTTTCCATGGAGAAAAAATGGCTAAAGTTAAAGAAATTAAGCGGTGAGCCAATAATAAAGAATGAAAACGAGAACATAAATATTGAATTTCTTCAATCATTGGAGGTCCAACCTATCGACAGCCCAGTGGATGTGACGAAGATCATGAGTGTATTACTACAGCAAGATAATAAGATAATTGCATCCAAACTCTTGAAGAGACTTTTTACTATCGATGATGACTCTCTTCGCCATCAGGCTATCAAACTACACGGTTACACCTGTTTTAGCAAAATGCTTAAATTGTTTATCACGGAACAACCTCAGGTAGATGGAAAAGGAAACGAGACTGAAGAAGATGATATAAAGTTTATAAAGGGAATTTTAGATTTTTTGTTGGAATTACCAAAGACAACTCGAAACGGTATTGAGTCGTCACAAATTGATAATGTAGTAAAAACTCTCCCTGCAAAGTTTCCATTTTTAAAGCCAAACTGCGATGAGTTATTGGAGAAATGGTCGAAATTTGAAACATATAAAAGGATAACGAAGAAAGACATAAACGTCGCAGCCAGCAAAATGATAGATTTGAGAAGGGTGAGATTACCTCCAGGCTGGGAGATCATTCACGAAAACGGTCGCCCATTGTATTATAATGCAGAACAGAAAACGAAACTACACTATCCACCTTCGGGATCATCTAAGGTCTTTAGTTCAAGGTCAAATACACAAGTAAATTCTCCGAGTAGCAGTGGAATACCAAAAATGCCTGGCGCTTTAGACTCTAAGAAACATAAGCTGAGTGACGAAGAATATGAGAGGAAGAAACAAAAAAGACTGGAATACGAAAGAATTGCGCTAGAAAGAGCCAAACAAGAAGAATTGGAAAGCCTGAAGCAAAAGCTAAAGCTTGAGAATGAAAGAAAAAGCGTTTTGGAGGACATTATAGCGGAGGCCAACAAACAGAAGGAGTTACAAAAGGAAGAGGCCAAAAAACTAGTGGAAGCAAAAGAGGCTAAGCGGTTGAAAAGAAAAACGGTCTCCCAGTCCCAAAGACTAGAGCACAACTGGAATAAATTCTTTGCATCTTTTGTACCCAACTTAATAAAAAAAAACCCACAAAGTAAACAATTTGATCATGAAAACATTAAACAATGTGCTAAAGACATCGTGAAAATCCTAACTACAAAGGAACTTAAAAAAGATTCTTCAAGAGCGCCGCCTGATGACTTAACCAAAGAAAAAAGGCATAAAGTTAAAGAATTCATAAATTCATACATGGATAAGATTATCCTCAAGAAGAAGCAAAAAAAGGCGTTGGCATTATCATCAGCATCAACAAGGATGTCTTCTCCTCCACCTTCAACATCATCATAATTAACCAGACATGCATATTTGGGGCTTGTTTCACGTTTTCTGTCCCAAAGGAAGTCTTGTACTTTAATTGTAATTGCGATTTGTAATAAGTAATTTTTTTTGTCTTTACCGTTTATTTCTTTATACATTTTTGGTGCATATATTTAAATATCCGCATTAGTGGGCTATCAGTAGCACTGTAATGATAGGTAATGTGACACATCTTCTCGACAGATATTATTCTTGAAAAAATCGTGCGTTTCAAGTGTCTTTATTTTTTTGCTGTCAATAGAAGTGTTGAAATGACTTTGAAACGTAATTACCGCATCGGGAAATTTACATGTTAACTGCAATGAAAACAAGGAATATACGGGGAACATATAAAGGGTCAGCGTCGTTGACTAGTCTGTCATTTATATTGTGCTTGTACATAGGACTACACAAATTCAAAGAATGACGACAAGAAACATGACTACTTTAGCATCAAGTATTGAGCATAAAACAAAACATCTAGCCGCGCCCTTCGAGAACGATGAGAACCCTTGGATGAAAAAATACTGTTGCCAATGCAAATCATGTAAAATGAGTGTGCCTATCCAACCTTGGCTGCCAAGGTTTTTTGTTTTTGGAATCTTGTGCCCCGTTTTCTGGTTGGTGAATCTTTTAGCCTGGTGGTTCTTACAGTATTGGCAACCACATGAATTGGAATTCCACGACTTGCAAGAAGACGAATACCCAGGATTTTATGAATATGAAGCCATAACTAAAAGAACGGTGATACCCCTAAAGGAAGAAGTCCTCCAAGAGATTCGCGTCATGCAGAATTTCAGTGATAGCAACAGCGAAGAATATTACGAGAGCAAAGACGGTATGCCGTCGTCTTTCCTAAACGTGAACACGGAACAAGTCGAGGACGAGAATGACACCTTGAAAAAATATCGTTACGCGTTTTTGAAGAAGGTAGCCCACGATGTGCTGGAGTCGCACGATTTATTACGTAAGACCTTCCGCAACTGGAATTTACGGTCTTTGCTTGGCCTCCTCATTGATTCTATACTCATAATATTCGTAGTTCTCCTATGTAAGAAAAGCCGTTAGGTAGATCTAAAGACAGAAAATGATATCAGCCTCTTTCTTTTCCACAGCCTCCATTTCCCATTTTTGCTGTATCTGCAAGGGTTCCTTTTTCCATTTTTTTTTTTTCAAAGTCTTGGCTCCGCCCTTTTCTTTTGTCTATTTTGCCGAGCTTAGGTTATTTATAAACCTGAAAATCCTCGAGAAACAATCCTTATCGAAGGAAGCAGCCATAATAGAACATACTCAAGTGCAAACATTACAAGCTTAAATAAGACAAATGTTACAGAGTATAGTCCTTTCCGTGTGCATGTTTATGTTGCACACAGTCGCTGCCAGTGGACCTCAGTCGTACCAAAAGTTGGATTTCACTAATGTTGGTTTTACAGGCTCCTACGTAGATGTGAATAAGTTTAAAGATATCACCAACAATGAATCGTGTACTTGCGAAGTGGGTGACAGAGTATGGTTTAGTGGTAAGAACGCTCCACTAGCAGACTATTTATCCGTTCATTTCCGTGGACCATTGAAGTTGAAACAATTTGCTTTTTACACATCCCCTGGATTTACCGTCAACAACAGCAGAAGTTCTTCTGATTGGAACCGTCTTGCCTACTATGAGTCCAGTTCCAAAACCGCTGATAACGTTACCTTTCTAAATCATGGAGGTGAAGCTTCCCCTTGTTTAGGAAATGCTTTGTCCTACGCTAGTTCTAACGGTACTGGCAGCGCCAGTGAAGCTACCGTTTTGGCAGATGGCACTTTGATTTCTTCAGATCAAGAATACATAATCTATTCGAATGTCTCATGTCCAAAATCAGGTTATGATAAGGGTTGTGGGGTTTACCGTAGTGGCATTCCAGCTTACTATGGGTACGGAGGTACAACAAAAATGTTTTTGTTTGAATTCGAAATGCCTACTGAAACTGAGAAAAATAGCAGCTCTATTGGGTACTATGACTTGCCTGCTATTTGGTTGCTAAACGATCACATTGCAAGGACTTCTCAATATCCAACCAATGCCAACTGTTCATGTTGGGCTAGTGGATGTGGGGAATACGATATTTTTGAAGCTATGAATGGTACGGAGAAAAACCATCTCTATTCTACTTTCCACACTTTCCAAGGTATCGAGGATTTGGGTACTGGTATCCAATCTTACGGATACATAACAAGAAATACTACTGGAACGATGAAAGGTGGTGTTGTTTTTGATTCTAGTGGAAATGTCGTCTCTTTCATATCCGATGCCACTCCATTCAATGGAACAGTTTCTGCTGATACTGTTAACGATTTATTGGCTGCAATTCCAGAAAACGAAACATATTCTTCTCAATTGATGAGCATTTCTGCTACTGCGCCTTCGACCACCTCGAAGTCGAATGGTGTTGCTTTAACGAAGATGCAAAACGGTGTATGGTATTATATTTTGGCCATATTCACTGCCTTCACGCAAGTGGTTTTGATTTGATTTAAGTCATTGTATGGTCATATTATCATCATCATTTAAATTTTGATTTGACACTTGATTTGACACTTCTTTTTTTTTTTATTTATGTTTTGTTTAACTGACGGTGTTTTTTTTTTTACGTTATACTGATACATATATAGACGTGATTTATTTAAATAAAAAGTTCTATGAAAAAAAAAAAAAAATTAAAAAAAAAAAACTTTGACTATTCAATCATTGCGCTTAAGCGTATTCGTTAACATTAACGATATACTCGTAAACAAAGGCAATGGCAGATAAATGACCTGGGACATCCACGTGTTCATTAACCGAATGCAATGTCTTCAGTAAATCAATATCAATGATAGAGCCAACAAACCTATAAATGTTCTTGGACAAATTCCAGTAGTATTTAGTATCGGTGTTACCAGAGAATAAACCAGTAGTCACATAGAACTCTTCGTTGTTTTGTAGAACACCGTTTTCAAAAACATCTTGAATAGTACCTGCCAAAATGTCCCAAACAGGGCCTGAACTTGGCGAAAGTGGTGCTGGTTCCAATTCTCTCAAGAGAGTAATGTCAATGTGACCTAAGTCGGTTTCAGGGATAATGTAATCGTCACCGTTCTTAGATAAACCATAGCCATACTTCTCAGCAATCTTTTTCGCATATTCTATGTTTCTTTCAAAGACTTCAGCCACAGAAGAATGTAAATTAATTCTGTGATTGATCAAGAATCTGGTAGTTTCGGGCAGAGCATTAGCTTTAACACCACCATTAATGATATCAACAGCTTGTGTTGTTCTTATTAAGCTGCGCAAATGTGATTGGTTGGAAATGTACTCAACAAGCTTGTCCTTCCTTCTAGGACAGAATGGTGCGCCCAAAATTGTCTTCTTCACATCCTTACTTAAAGATTTGGAATGTTCAGCAGCACATGTCAACAATCCATAGATTGGATTGTCAAACTCAAATTCGTAGTCAAATGGGTTGGCTTCAAATTCAGTAATCAGTTCTGAAGCGATACCGATCGTGGTATGATCAGGTGGGACAGAGGAATGACCACCATGGCCTAGAATGCTGACTTCGAAGTCGACATAGCCTTTTTCAGCGTTGATTGGAGTGGCAACAAAGACATCCTTGTCGACTTCCATGATACCTTCACCCTCGTCAATGATACTGTAAATACCATCATCACCATATCTTTCGTGAAGAAATGAGGCTAAGCTGGCAGCACCGAGGGTGCCGCTTGCTTCTTCATCAAAACCAAGCGACATAACAATAGTTCTGTTGGGCTTGAATCCATCTATCAACAGTTGTTCGATAGCTTCAAACTCGGCAATTAACAAGTTCTTACAATCGTTAGAACCACGCCCCCAAACAAAATCTGTTTCTGGATCATAGTGACCAGAAAATGGAGGGAACTTCCAGGATGATAAAGTTTCGTTGTTTACAGGTACAACATCTTGATGGGCCATTAACAATAATGGTTTTAGATCAGGATCAGAACCTTCCCATGTGTATAGAAGACCCAGCTCATTGACTTTCTCCAATTTCAAATGCTTGTGAATATTAGGGAAAGTCTTCTCAAAATAGTCGTGTAATTCATAAAAATGCTTATAGAAATCCGGATCATCTGCGGGGTTGGGGTTTTTGTCTTGGACTACAGTGGGGATTCTAACAGCATTGGACAGTTTCTCAATGGAGCTGTTTCTAAAGGCAGGGTCATGAAGAATTGTGTCGACGGAATGTTTGAATGATGGACTTAATGGTTCAATCTTCTCACATTTGGGTGAGTGCATGGGACCTTTTCCATGGTGTGGACGCTTTGCCTCATGAGGTGGTGCTGGGTGGAGACCCGAAGTGAGGAAGAAGGTGCCGATGATAATAAGGGCAACTATTCCACTAATAAAGGCTCTGTGCCTTTGCCATAGGGACTTTCTAGGGGCCTTCTCTACTGGTAAGGCGATCATAATGTAATTGTTAGATGAATGATTCCTTAATGTGATGATGCAGGATTAGTTTTACAATGGGAAGAGACGTATTTGGGGTACCCGTTTCTTTTATATGTCATAAACTTTCTTGCCCGACCTTGGAAGGCTGTATCGTATTTTGCCCAAAGGGGAAAATAAAAGGCCGCTATGATAAGATAAAGGTGGCGAGGCTGAGATAACAAGAAGATGTTCTGAGCATTGAGCATTTAGGATAACAGTGCACAAGATCACGCGGTTTAATTCGTCACGTAAAGCTACTAGGAGTGGGTGTTTCTAGTAGCCTGCAAAAAGCGTCGTTCTAAAGAAACTTTTTTCAATGACACATTTACTGAAAATAGAAAAAGACCATCTATTCGTAGCTGATTTTCAAAATCCGTATGGGAAATCAGAAGTTATGGAACTGACAACGTCGTAGGAACAAGCGATATGCAAATCCCGGTGTCGCTTTGTTTGTGTATCGCTAAAAGCTTATATGCAATACTCACGAAGGTACTATAATCCCTTAGACTAGGTCATCCCAATTCTTTGTCTTTATCAGTAAACTCTTATCTTACCTTTGGTCTCAAACTGGTATTTTATTTGCTGAATATTAACTACTACTAGGGATTACTCGTAAAATTATGAAAAAAGTACCATATGAACTCCAATAACGATAAGTGATCAATAGGGAACAGCAAGTTTCTTCTTCTTTGCAACGTCAAGATTGATCCTATGCTTTCATAATTTCCCTACATGATGGCAGTCATACTCCAATTAAGTGCTACAAGAAAGAGGCCTTCGCAACAACTGTGTCAACGCTTGCAAGTACTAAATCGTACTACAGCAACAGTGGTATCTCCTATAGTCAGTTACATAGTAAAATATTCAGAGGTCCATTACATAAATATATATATATATATATGTAGAGGCATCCATCCATGTTTGTCGATGCAGCTGCAAGCACCCAACAAGGACAGATGACAGCCAACAGTCGTTGACTAACGTAATGGGCCACTACTAAGAAGCATCCACCGCCCATGCCATGGTTGGAATCATGACAAGTCGCCCTATATAATGCCTTCGTTCTTTAATATTGACGCGCCAAATGTGGCAATACGCGATATTTTTTTCGTTCGTGTTTAAATAAAGAGCAATATAACACACCCTTCACCATTCTTGTAGAACATCGTCTACCAGTAACACAAGTAAAAATGGCCAGCGAAACACCAAGAGTTGACCCCACAGAAATCTCCAACGTCAATGCTCCTGTGTTTAGAATAATAGCGCAAATCAAATCACAACCCACTGAATCTCAATTGATTTTACAATCGCCAACCATATCATCGAAAAACGGCAGCGAGATTGAAATGATTACTTTGAACAATATTCGTGTATCTATGAATAAAACATTTGAGACCGACTCGTGGTATGAGTTTGTTTGCAGGAACAATGATGACGGCGAGCTAGGATTTTTGATTCTAGACGCTGTACTATGCAAATTCAAGGAGAACGAAGATTTAAGCTTAAACGGTGTGGTTGCTTTACAAAGACTATGTAAGAAATACCCAGAAATATACTAGCTAAAATCGCTTTTATTCTTACCTTTATGTACTGTTGCCTCTATATGTCTTCCCTTCATATAATAAATTCCATTTCTAAAAAAATTGTAGTTGTGTTTATAGATGTATAGATAGATAAATGAATGTGTACTTGCTGCCTTAACGCCTTCCGCTAAAAACTTTTTGATATTTATTTTATTTTTAACCTTTCCTGACTTCAACCCTTACTGTAATGATGATAGTAGAAGCCGTCTATTTTTCATACTTTTCTCATGTTGATTTTCCTTGCAGACAAAGACAATCTCTTGGATGGTTTGTACCAACCACCATTATCTGAAGGCATAGATGCAGGAGTAGCGTAGTTTACCCCCGATGATATCGTATAAGACCAGCCAGGAGTTATCGTAGTTGCTTGCTCTGGCAATGACCCAAAGGTAGAGTAATATGTCACAGCACTAGTGGCAAATTTCCTTGTCCATGTGGTAGCGGTCACTTTAGTATTTGGCTGCATTTGCATTGGAGCGAAACGCGACGTACCAGTCTGCTTGGTGTACGGAACAGTAAATGAACGACTGTCAATAGTAGTGGCTTGGGCGTTGTTTGTAGTGGTTGTTTGGATAGAAGTCTGGGGAGTAGGTTCAGTTGTGGCACTATATGTATAAGCCGTAACACCGCCCATGGAAGTCAACTGGAATCTTGGTGTATAATGGATAGTGTAACCTTGACCGTCCACCTGGGCAAAAACTTGAATGTAATATTGACCGTTCCCAGTTAAGGTCGAAGCAAACTCAGCTGTGTAAGAGTAAACTTTATCATCTTGTGTTAGCTCACTTGGAGTAATTTTACTGGCAAGTACGGCCACACAGTCAATGTTGTTATTAGGACCAGTACAAAGACTGAACGTGAAAGTTGAAATCTTGCTTAACGAGGGATATGCCCCATTATCCATCCATTCAACGGGAACAGAGACAGTACCGCCACTTGGACTGAATGTTGCCTTGGAGCTGGGGGAAACAATATTCACATCTCCCAGCACAAATGAGACTAAAAACACCAAAGCACATATGATGGAATTTCTTTGTAAACGCATTACCTATAATATGTCACAGTTGCTGATTCTCTGAGAAGGAAGTAAAAAGCGAAAGAGTAGATTCCTAGTAATCAAAACAAAGTGTGAACTGCCACTTTTAGCGCTTCTTGGAACTATCAAACTGGAGCAAATCTGGCTTCAAGAATGCTTTGAGACTCCTGTTCTATTCCTGTATTATCCTTGAAGATCTTTTTCGAGAAAAAAAAAAAGAAATGTAAATAAAACACCTAATCGTCAAAAGTGACATTATATTGAACCGCCGTGGTTACGATGGAATAATGGTCAATACGCAGTTTAGATGGCATCCAACAATTTAGGATGGCCAATGATGTTATTTTAGTATGAATTGATTACTTTTGAGCTAGTTTAAATTCGATTTAAGAGCCATTAAGTAGGCATCACGAATAACGAGGCCGGACGTTTGGCGTTTAGGCCATTGGCGAAAAGACGAAAACAAACTATATCAGATACGCAAGAGGAATGTGTAAAGGCCATGCAAGGCGCGATATATTGGTACATCGAGGCGCGTTCAGAGACCAATTGTGATACGGTTTGCAAGCATGGAGAATACACTGGGTGAGGGGTCCACAGTAAACGCTTCCGTGGACGTGGACCAACATGGCAATGACAACAATAGTGATAGCAACGCTAATGCAGCTGTGGCAGGGGTTGCCAATACAGATACTGCTGGTGAAGAATCGCAGCAACAAGATGAGTCTCTGAAGGATGAAGCAACTATTCCGAACACACGCGATGCAGAAAGCGAGGCGATAACGGTAACGGCAAAGCAGCAGCCGACTATGCAAGCGAATAAGCTAGATTCCCAGGAAACACCTTCTACAGAAGAAAGCAGGGCCCAGAACGTCTTTGGCCAAGATAATGAGGATAGTGATAATCTCTTTGGCGAAACCGAGAGTTCTGTTTCGAACAATGAGGCAAACACTCCTAGTATACCTACGAACCCGGTAGACAGTGAAAACAATAAGCCTGTTATTAAGGAAGACAGCACAATACAGGATTCAAATGGTGACGTTAAAAACATGGAGGACGTCAAAATACAAAAAGAGGAAGAACCAGAGAATAACACTGTTATTGAAGGTGTCAAAGAAGAAAGTCAGCCAGATGAGAACACAAAGGAAATGGATGAAGTGGAAGAAGATGATGAGGATGAAGATCAACCGATGATTAGTCCTGATAATTCCATTTTTGGAGACACAAAGAGTGAGTCTAAACAACTAGGCAACACTTCGTCGGTTGCTAATATTCCATCTGAAATTCCAGATGCGCATAAAGCTGAACAGGAGGATACCATAGAAAAGACGGAAAGTGTAGATAAGAAAGTAGATAGTGGCGAAGAGAGAAACGAACAGGAACGTGAAATCATGAACGATCACTCCAAAAGTGCCAATCCAAAGAAAACCACTATCACCAGAGTAGAACCCGAAACTTTTGAGATACCGCAAGCACATGAAATTGTTATTCCAAGTTATTCTAAATGGTTCAATTTAGAAAAAATTCATTCCATTGAAGTTCAATCGTTACCTGAATTTTTTACCAATAGGATTCCATCAAAGACACCTGAAGTTTACATGAGATACAGAAACTTCATGGTAAATTCTTACAGGCTGAACCCCAACGAATATTTCAGTGTCACTACGGCGAGGAGAAACGTCTCTGGTGATGCTGCTGCATTATTCAGATTGCATAAATTCTTAACAAAATGGGGGCTAATAAACTATCAGGTTGACTCCAAACTATTACCTAAGAACATCGAACCCCCACTAACGTCTCAATATTCCACAAGGCATGATGCCCCCAGAGGACTATTCCCATTCGAAAGTTACAAACCATCTGTACAACTGCCGGATATGGCAAAGCTTAAAAAAATGATGAACACTAGTGATTCGGAGAGTACTTTATATAAATATTTGAAAGAAAGCAAAAGAAAATATGATGAAATAACTCACCCACCCAGTACCACTGATGATGAAAATGGTGACAAAAATGATAATGGTGGTAAAATGAACAATGAAGTAAGTACGTCAACAAGCATGACTGGCGATGCCAATCTATTGGAAGAAGGTGAAACTTCACATCCTCTGAAAAAAGTCAAAATTCTAGAACAAATTGATGAAAATTGGTCAAAAGAAGATTTGCAGAAGCTATTAAAGGGAATACAAGAATTCGGCGCTGACTGGTACAAAGTGGCCAAAAACGTTGGCAATAAGTCGCCTGAACAGTGTATCTTACGTTTCCTTCAATTGCCCATTGAAGATAAATTTTTATACGGTGACGGCAATGGCAAGGGTGATAATGACAACGGGTTAGGACCTTTGAAATATGCTCCTCACTTGCCATTTTCGAAGAGCGAAAACCCCGTTTTATCAACAATAGCATTCTTGGTGGGTTTGGTCAATCCGAAGACTGTACAGTCGATGACCCAGAGAGCCATTCAGTCCGTAGAATCAATAAAATCACAAAAAGAGGAAATCTCTGACCAAAAGCCAATTGAACATATTAAAGAAGGTTCAGAAATTGCCATATCATCATTGGGTTATAGGAGTCATATTTTCGCTACTAACGAGGAAAGGCAAATGAATTTTTTGACTAACGAGCTAATAAGACTTCAAATGGAAAAATTGGACGCTAAATTAAATCATTTAAAGAAACTAGAAAAATTTATGGAGCTAGAAAGGAAAACCCTAGAAAGACAACAGGAAAACTTACTAATTCAGAGATTGAACTTCAACCAAAACTCCAGCAAGATTGTAAACGTTTTAAGCAAATGCTTGAATTTAATATCCGACAGCAATATCAATAATAGTTCAGTGGCGGAGAAGGAGGAAATCAGGTCGCAGATAGACCATTTCAAAAGTATGCTATCAAAACCTGAAACTTTAAGTATTGGAAAGAATCCATTTAACAAACCTAATATTGAAACAGGTGAAAACCATAATGGCCAAAGTATATCTAACGAGAATGATGTCAAACCCATTTCTATTGAAGCACCTCAATTTTACAGGTATTGGTCGGCATAACAATGACACATGGAGATCATTTTTGTTTTTGTTGTAATTATTCTTCATTAGTAACACTTTCTATTTTGTTTCGCTCTATATTTTTGCTTATTTTCTTTCTTCTAGGTTCATTTCTTTAATGGTGCGTCACTTGACTTGGCTTCTCTCTGATTTTTATCCCATTTCTCTAGATTCGACTAGACATGTTATGTACATGTAGATATATATCTATAATTGTGTTATTTTCTATTTTTTCAATTTTTTTTATTAAAAAGAGCCTTTATCAAAAGTTATTTTTCTTGTTTTCTGTGTTGTTCTTAGTTTGATTTTGATTCTGTGTATTGGTCTAAACAAATTAGTATATAGTAGTATATAAATCAAATATTCACTTTAAAAGATTTTAAAATTAAAAAAGCATTTAAGCAGAGATACGTTTTTGGGCAGCAATTCTACCTCTTTGTCTAGAAGTCAATCTGACAACCTTCTTTTCAGCAGCCTTGGCGACAGCTTCTTCCTTTTCGGTAACAACCAATTCAATGTGAGATGGAGAAGATTCGTACTTGTTGATTCTACCGTGGGCTCTGTAAGTTCTTCTTCTTTGCTTTGGTGCTTGGTTAACTTGGATGTGAGAAACGTACAACTTGGTAGCATCTAGACCCTTAGCCTGTTTTAAAAAGAAAATTAATAGTAATTCATTGTTAGTAAAAATTGTAAAGTCGTAGTGTAAGAAAAAATAAGATTAGAAAACACTATGCTATACGCTTAATAGGTATCCATAGTTCCTTTTTGCATGTCCCATTTCTTCTTTATTCCTTTTCTCTTTCATTTGGAAAACTGTTAATTTTAGCTCTTTCGAATCGTGCATTCATGCAGAAAATAGGATGCAACACATATGAACATATTCTAATACTTTATCATCTCCCGTCAACACATCATTATTATTTTTCAATCTTATTTTTCATATTTTCATTTTAAACATACTTCAGCATTGGCAGCGGCGTTTTGCAACAAACCTTGAACGAACTTAACAGATTTAGCTGGCCATCTAGCCTTGGTGACACCAAATTCCTTACCTTGGGCAGTTCTACCAATAGAGGAGTTAAATCTTCTGAATGGGATGGCTCTTTGGTGGTCCAAAACTTGGTCCAAGTATTTTTGAGCCTTAGTCAATTCCCAACCATTAATGGCTTGAGCAGTTTCCCTGGTGTTCTTGAAAGAAACACGCAAATAAGAACCACGAGCTGACGCAGATTTAGCTGGGTTGGTTGAAGTAGCACCGTATCTTGCCATTTTAAATTTGTTCGTTTCGTTAATTTTTTGACTCACCAAGACAAAAGTCAATAAAACAAAAATAATGCAGGGAAAAAGTACAAGCTACACTAAAAAGAAATTTCTCTATAGACAATAATAAACACCAATTACTAAGGGCTACCTACACTACTACACCTCTGCATAAAAGGTGTTGATGAATTTAACAAATACGATCAAATCCAGACACTTCCTCTCACAGTTACCCATCATCCGCCAATTCTCTCTGAGTTTGTGAGAACCAACATTCTGCAAACTCTGGATGAAAAATTAGCCACCCTGCTGCATTGTCACGGGCTGGACATTTGGTATTCCGTTTGGAATAGGAAGGAGCTTGGGGCAGACCTCAGGGTCGAAGCGAGCCTAGCTGGAAGGAGATCATCACAGAAAGAGCGAAAGAGCTTCACTTCGCACGCCTACTTTTGTTCTCCGACATAGAAATATCATATCCTCAAAAACGGCCAAAGAAGTTTCAGTTAAAAAAAAAATCAAGGCCATGTATGGGTGAGAATGTTCAGGTGCAAATTTAAAAGGATGCCGTCCTTTTTCCGTCTTCCTTCTTTTTCGTAAGGGACGGGTTTTCAAGAGGTTAGTGGCATATTAGTCTGCTGTAGATTTATATCTGAGATCTTCAATCGATGCGATAGATAAAGGTAAGGAAAGCTTTCACGATGGTATCGAAGACTTGGATATGTGGCTTCATCAGTATAATTACAGTGGTACAGGCCTTGTCGTGCGAGAAGCATGATGTATTGAAAAAGTATCAGGTGGGAAAATTTAGCTCACTAACTTCTACGGAAAGGGATACTCCGCCAAGCACAACTATTGAAAAGTGGTGGATAAACGTTTGCGAAGAGCATACCGTAGAACCTCCTGAAGATTGTAAAAAAAATGACATGCTATGTGGTTTAACAGATGTCATCTTGCCTGGTAAGGATGCTATCACCACTCAAATTATAGATTTTGACAAAAACATTGGCTTCAATGTCGAGGAAACTGAGAGTGCGCTTACATTGACACTAAAAGGCGCTACGTGGGGCGCCAATTCTTTTGACGCAAAACTAGAATTTCAGTGTAATGACAATATGAAACAAGACGAGCTGACTAGTCACACATGGGCCGACAAAAGTATCCAATTGACCCTAAAAGGGCCATCTGGCTGTTTGAAGAGCAAAGATGATGACAAAAAAAATGGCGACGGCGATAATGGTAAGGATGGTGACAACGAGGGGAAAAAGCCAGCTAAGAAGGCAGGCGGGACTTCGTGGTTCACTTGGTTATTCCTATACGCTCTACTGTTTACATTGATATACCTGATGGTTGTATCATTTTTGAATACCAGAGGAGGCTCTTTTCAAGATTTCCGTGCTGAGTTCATTCAACGTTCTACTCAATTTCTCACTTCCTTACCTGAATTCTGCAGGGAAGTGGTTTCGAGAATCTTAGGCAGAAGTACTGCCCAAAGAGGCGGTTATAGCGCCGTTTAAATAAGTTTACTCGCTTACAATTCGATATTTTTGCAACAGCAGTGCTAACCTTTTATTATATTTATATAAACTCTAAGTTTTTCTATCTACATTATACTAATAAAAAAAACTTGTTCCCGTAGTAAGTTTTCCAGCTAAGAAAGGAAAGGCTATTGCCGCTTTCTTTTAATTCTTCATCAATGCCTTTAGATTATCTATTGTTTTTTCAACAGTAGTTTCTAAATAGTTCTTTTTTATCTTTAATGTTTTTCTTTGATCCAGAAGAACAGTTTCGTCATGTGATAAATCATTAACGTATTTGGATTTATCCTGTAAGATAAACGATTTACCGCAAGATCTCCATACTTTGTCCGTTGGATAAGACTCTAGTTCTTTCTTTGTCAATTCAGCAAGCTTTTCTTGTCTGTCCAAATATGCTAGCTGCTGATTGACCATATCCAATTGCGTCCTGGCGTTTCTTAAGCTCACTGTCATTTCTTGTGCTATCTGTGACATGTTTGTAAGTATGTATTATTGATTCAATTTAGTAAAGAGCTCTGTAGATAGTTCTTTAATTCCCATCTGCTCGTCTGAGAAATTTCTTCACTGTTACTTTTTAATTGCTATATCTTTAAACTCATTCATTTTCTTCAGAGAAAAGAAAAAAATTAAGGTAAAGGAAAAGGCTAAATAAGAACAAAACACTTGAAGGCAAACAAAACTCTACAAAAGAGAATACGGAATGCTGCCATCATTAAGGAAGGGATGCTTCATTGTGAATTCCATAAGATTGAAATTGCCCCGATTCTACTCATTAAATGCCCAGCCATTGGGGACAGACAACACGATTGAGAATAACACTCCTACGGAAACAAATAGATTGAGCAAAACTTCACAGAAGTTTTGGGAAAAGGTGTCACTAAATAGGGATGTTGAGAAAGGAAAGATTGCTCTACAATTAGATGGCAGGACTATAAAAACTCCTCTAGGAAATGGAATTATAGTTGATAATGCAAAGTCTCTCTTAGCATACCTATTAAAACTGGAGTGGTCGTCCCTATCCAGTCTTTCCATCAAAACTCACTCTTTGCCATTAACTTCATTAGTGGCAAGATGCATAGATTTACAAATGACAAATGAGCCTGGCTGTGACCCTCAATTAGTTGCAAAGATTGGAGGCAACAGTGATGTTATAAAAAATCAGTTGTTAAGATATTTAGATACCGATACTTTATTGGTCTTTTCCCCTATGAATGAGTTTGAAGGAAGGTTACGCAATGCGCAAAATGAGTTATATATACCCATCATCAAAGGAATGGAAGAGTTTTTACGCAACTTTTCATCCGAGTCTAATATTCGACTACAAATTTTAGATGCCGACATCCATGGGTTACGAGGTAATCAGCAGTCGGATATCGTTAAGAGTGCAGCAAAAAAATATATGAGCAGCTTATCACCATGGGATCTTGCAATTCTTGAAAAAACTGTATTAACCACAAAGTCCTTCATTTGCGGCGTGCTATTATTAGAAAATAAAAAAGATACTGCGAACTTAATTCCCGCCTTGAAAACTGATATGGATAATATTGTACGTGCCGCCACCTTAGAAACAATCTTCCAAGTTGAAAAGTGGGGAGAGGTTGAAGATACTCATGACGTTGACAAAAGAGACATCAGAAGAAAAATTCATACTGCTGCGATTGCTGCTTTTAAGCAATAATATGGTTGATTCAATTGTTGTTCTATTACTACTTTTCTATGATATATATACAAGCATATATTCGAACATTTCTGTAAATAAACATGATTATATTTTTTGACGAATATTACTGATTAGGTCTGATTTTGAACCGATGACGTCCTGCGTCAACTCTTGGGGCATTATTGTAGAGGAACATTTCTGTAATGAATGCTTGAGATCCATTGCTGATGAAACTGACGAAAGTGGACTTGCAGTAGCATCTTGATTGTTTGAGTGCGATACAGCTTCCGTGTGGTCAGTGGTATAAAAGCTTAATACCCGAAGCAACTTGTCAGCGTCCTTCGTCCTAATATTCAAGATACCAGTGACGCTGCACATTATTGCTCCGAGCGGGACACGTATTTGTATGTCTTGCTCTGTGGATTGTATACATTTTATATCGTCACACAAACGAATTTTGAACTGATGAAGGTTATGATCAGAATTATAAGCCACAATGAAGTTTCCCATGCGCAGTTGGATAATAGAGACCTGTAATTGATGCGGTGAAATTTTTTGCCATGAGTAATTTGACCACCGACTTACTTGGGTATTTTCCAAAGATATTATCGTATTTTCATCTGTTATTACCACCTCTCTCGAGTTATTGTCTATGTGTTCTGAAAAATAATGAGGTGACTGGTTGTTAAAAAATTCATTATCATGAAAATCGTAGTCTGATAAGATACTTTCGGCACCACTGAAGGATTCACAACTGCTATCTCCGTCTTTAGATATACGCTCATTTAGAGAGCTATCATAAAAGTCTTCACGAATAACAGATGATAAAGGGATATGCAAGGGTTTAGACCTGTGTAATGAACAACCAGTATTTGAAGGCGGGGGACTTTGACGGTTTGTAGAAGCTAGCATAAAATCATCTGTTGGAATATTTCTGTCTACAATTAGTCCTAGCCCATTATTATCTTCATTGAAATTGTTGGCCTTCTTAAATTGTAGGTGTGTTTTGATAAATGAACTGTCATTTGCTGCCTTTCTCTCATAATTTTGAAGACAAGATTTCCACTGCATTACCCAGGAAACTTCATCCAGACTGATTATTTCTAGTTTTACATCCTTCGCTTCTGTAAATGTTATGACAGCTCCCGCGTCGTCAATACGACAGATTTCAAAATCTCCAGTCTTCAACAATGGAAACATTAAACTTCTCCCCAATTCTAGGACCTGATGATTACCTTCGGAGATACTGTGAAAGATTGTTTCTGCTGAAGCAGTAGATATAGATAAACTATCAGGGTTCACCTTAAAAAATGCTAATCCATCGAGCAAATGAAAAATTTCAATTAATATATTAGATATGTTGAATTTCGGAATTGTAAGCCTAAAATGTTCCCTTTTAATGACTTCAGCAGGATCTATCTTCATCGATGCAACTAATGAGTAAGTGCCGTTCGATATGTAATGAACTTCGTCATACCTGTATTCAGAGCAATTTACAAGGTTGTATGCAGCCCCGAAAGCATAATCGTAGCTTGAAAAAAAAATCTTTAATCCTGCATCGTTTAAGAGCTTCTGGTAGCTTTTCAATCTGAGATAAAGCCGTGCGATCAAATGTGGAAAACCTCCCTCTATCGTACATTTCCTGAAGATAGATACAGTGCGGTCAAACATGAGAGAAATACTTTCTGAAAGAATTGTTTGGTATGAACCTGTCGTTCCAAGATCCCTAAGCCAAGTAGAAAGATAGGCTTGTATATCTGAAATGTTATTGAGTATTGTATAGTATGAAAGATGCGTTTCTATAATTAATTTAGCGGCATTGATGATCTTTGTTTTGCTTTTATGTAAATGACGGGGTACAGGGTCATACACCTCACAGGCATATATTATACCTTCTATCGCCGAAAAAGCTTCTTCTTCTTCTTCCTTGAATATCTCCATAATTGTTTGCGCGTACTGTCCTGGAAGGGTATAATAACCAAAATGGCAGCTTGACCGTTCGTAATTGTTCTTTATTTCAATACTGCATTTTTTAATCCTTTTAAGACCCTTTACGAAAATGAAAAAAAAAGCCAAGAAAAACTTGAAACTGACGCGCGAAAACGCGTCACTAAGAATAAGGAAAATGCATCAATACAGTGCCACTATTCCAAGTGGGACCTGAATTATATTTGCTTTTTCTAATTTTTTTTTAAAAATTATATCTTTGTTTATATAAATACAAGGATCTTGTTTGAAACTAAATTGCAAGATTACACACATCTAAGATTTCTTGATTTTCTGGTACATGTGACCTATTTCACTAGCACACGTACCTCTTGATCTACATCCCTTAAAGGAGGCAGCCAAGTCCCCTTCATTATAATGGTAAACATCGCCATTAGAAGCACCGTTTCCAGACTCACCTTCTTGACCCAAGGATGCATCGTACTGACTTGCCAAAACTTTTGGTATGACGATTGCCGTCTTACCCAGTAATGTAGGATGCCACTGTAAAATATGACCGATAGCAGCACTCAACTTATCACCGGTATTATCCCATGGGAAATTTCTCAGTAACGGATCATTCAAGTAGTCTATCAGAGCTTTACCATAAAAGTCATTGGCAATAACAAATGAGGACGCATCAATATTACCATCCGCATCATGTGGAATGATAATCTTTGCCGAACTATATTCAAAATGATTGTACGTCTTGATGTTCGAATTCGCCACAACAGGGACGTTCTTTAATAGAGCCAAATCCATAATCTTTGGATCTAACAGGTATTTTTGTAAAGAAAGATCGAGATTCATCAATAAAGCATCTTGATCAACAAAATGAATATACTTGGCAGTTGGGAAAGCATGCATGGCGGCTCTTATCACCAATGGCTTAATGAATTCGTAGCTTTCAGCCAAATTCTGATTTTCAAGAACAGGCAAAAACTCCTGTATCCAACGGATGTATACACCATATTGGTGCTTTTGAGCGTAATCAACCCTATTTTGAACAATTTGAATAATTGTTTCTAATTCGTAGTTTTCAAAATCTATCAGGGTTACTACGACCACTTCAGGTGCATCATTGCTCTTCCGATACACTAATTTACCATGGTCTAAGAACGAGTGCTTCACTAATAGAATTTGATCAGTAGTCTTCTTTTTTTCTTCATCTGTCAAAGCATTCTCTTCTGGTTTCAAAATTAATCTTTTACTGCCATCCACTTCTAGCCTCGTAATATACAGGCCCCTAACGGTCATTTGTTTTAACACAGGCACATGTTCTACATGTGGATAAATCAACCGACTGGAGGCAGGAATTTCGTTAATATACAGCCCATGGGATGGAGAATATGATGCACCGACGGAACGAGAAATTGGATAGAAGCGATTGGAGAAGAAATAGAGGATAAAAACAAAGGCCGTTATTATCGACAAAAATTTACAAGTTCCGTACTTGTTCTGCTTGAAACCAAGCCTGTTGAACCACTGCGAACCCACCGATCTTGAGGAGTACGTTTTGCCCTTCGTTCTTGGTTTGATTGCCATTTTAACGAGTCCTAACACAGCTAACACCAACAACAAACCGGCAGGATGATTCCAAGTTGAAAATTGGCTTTCTTCGCATCATTTAGGAGTCGATCAATCCTTCTTAACTGTATCCCATCGTGTGTTTATTTTTTTTTATATCAACTCTTCCTAGTTCAACAATTATCACTTGTAACGAAAATATTTGTCATTTATCATTAGACTCTTTTCTGTTTGTATATACACTCTCTAGCGCTACATATCGTTGCCTAAACAGCATCTTCGTCACCATCACCACCATCTAATAGCTGATTAATCTCTTCCTGGATCCGCTTCTCGTCTGCGCCGGCTTTCTTCTTATTTTTTGCCAATTCCATTCTTCCTGTCAAAAACTCGTTAATATCGTCCTGTAGCCCCGTCAGCTGCGTGCGCAGCTGGCCTAAGTATGTCAGTTGTGAGCCATCTTTTGTGCGTTCCGGTTCTGAAGGTTTGTCTCTATCGATTTGGCCAGCGTTTAGCACATGGTCACTGGGCCCAGTTGTCCTTCCCTCTGTGGTCATGTATCGAGGGTCATCGCGTATTGGTGCAAAACTTTTTTCCACACCATCTGGTGCACTGTACTGTGCTACCGGTAGTTTCATTGAGATATTAGGATAAGGTTCCAGTGCACTATCGGCTGTATATATTTATTTAGCTCTAATTTGGTTCAGTAAAACTACCAATAATCAGATGGGATATTCTTAAGTTACTCATTACTAGAGATCCGGGTAAAATTTTTGACCTGACAAGGTCGTAACACTGGAAACAGGAAGATCAAGAAAGAAACTAAATAAACACCTATCGTAGTTGCTAATATAGAGCTTTAAAAGATCACGCTCTGTGGTGCTAAGACACTATTCTATTGTGCCATCACTAGAGCATTCGCGTTAAGATACTTTCACCAAGATAAACATCGTTATACACGTACGATCTACGTGCGGCTGTAGCGTAATCCCGAATAATACAAATCTTTTGAAGGGATAGATTTCTATATACTTACGAATGTCGACAAGGAGCAAAGGTTGTATTCAGGGCTTAAAATACTAAAATTTGGTGGTCAGTACAGTCCATTAATGGCATCTGTGAACAATTACCAGGTTGATTGCGGGTCAAGGTCTGCTCGCATTCAACCCAGAATTAATAACGGCATTCACGATGAAGAATCGCTATTTGAAGTCCTGGAACTCTCAGAAGAGGAATTTGAGCTAGACTTCCATAGATTAAAGTCATTCAATGATGTGAGGGTTATCAATAACCCAGATCTATCTCCAGAATGTACAAATACTGCCATTAGTCGCGATGAGACACTGGAATCTGCAAGTAGTGCCTTCGAAGTTCCTTCTGACGAAATTGCTATACTGTCGATATCCAGTGACAGCAATAAAAATTCTCCGCCCTCAGAGCAGCCAGCGCCCGCTCTTCGTAACATTCGATCGTCTAGTAACTCTGACCGGATCGATGAGTGGTGTTTGGGCAGCCATTTATTTAATGAGCTGCATCAAAATGTCCCTCAATCAAGCGACGGTGTCAATCATGGATTTCCCGTTTATTCCTTTAAGGAAAGAGAACTTTATACCTCTGCGAAATTAAAGAAACTTACAAATGCCCAAAGAATTGCTGTGCAGAAACTATCAAGAGACTTGTATCCAATTCTAAGAACATGCTACCGCGAGAAAACTCGCCGGCAATTATTGACATACCATCATGAAAGAATATTTGACGATATACCATCTTTTTTCCCCCAGCGTGACTTTATTTTCAATTACTACTCGATGCCTCTTGAATTCGACAGGTTTTCAGACGTAGATATAGATTCGTCATCGCGGTCACGATTTACAGATGAGAGCACTGGAGAAACATTAAACCGCTCACCAAGCGCAGCGTCTTCGTCGTTGGAAAACACATCTTGGTTTGGCTGGACTTTACTTTCTAGGTTTTTGGACAGAGAATGGTAGAAGAAAGTTAGATACCCTCATTCTAAAACGTTGTCCGAACACCATCAGTTAGTTTTTTCTTGGTTTCATTTTTTCATTTTTTTCTAAGATGTATATATATCCGTGCACGTATATGCTACATTATATTATACAAGGTCGGATGGCGAGTTATTATTAAATTATTATAGTTAATCACTTCATTAGTTTTTCTCCCCCATAGCTTCTTTGTGTGTGCTCTCTAGATAATTAACATGATTGGTCAAATACTCACACATTGCATCCCATTCTGGGGTATTAACTTTATCGGTAAAATACTTGAATTTAATAACTTGGCTTTTCGGAGTGGTACAGAAGGACTTACTCATATCATTGAACAAAAACAATTCAAAATCCATTCCATAGCGATGCGGCTTCCTGAAGCCCCGTACTTGTTCGCCATTTGGACCGATAAATCTGTTTTCATGATAAAGAGTCCATGGATCTGCCTTGTAGAAACTGGCATGAATGAACATAATATCCAAATCAGAACCGTCATCATTAACCATCAAAGTTTTCAAGAAACCATTGTCCAAAGTATAATCTGGATCCAGTTTGGAAAATTCCTCAATGTTGGCTTTAACTTTCTGCTGCGCCTTTTGGTATTGCTTGTAATCTTGTTCAAAATCATGCTGGAGCAAGGCGAGACCCTTGTAATCATCTTTTTGATAGAAGAAACCATCAAATTCAAATTTAGTCCTCACTTGATAGTATGGCATATTCAAGGCATGGGCAGCAGCGACGAAAGTGTCTTTGTCACCTTCACCGGCAGTGCCTTGAGAAATCATCTTATAATACCAGGTAGGCCCATAAACATTATAGTATAGCGCCAGTAATAGAGTGTTGAAATGGCGAATCTTATCAATCACCATCTGGCCTGATTCAGAGCTCAAGTCTGGCATCGTGCCGTCCAGATCATGTAAGGGAACATGTTTCAGGAAATGCTCCTGTCTCTCCTTTGGAGTGTAATCGTTTGAGTTACTAACAAATGGATCATAACGTGACACGGGGGAAATATCGTCACTAACAAAACGGACTCTTTTGCCGATGTCAATGCTAGATCCTATAATGTTGTAAAAGGCGGGAGGGGTGACACGTCTCCAAAAATCGGGCCACAATATCAGGCCAGTATCGTTGAAGGATGTAGTGTTAAAAGCAAGGTCAAGGTTTTTCACCGCATAGTTATCTGCGTCCAAGAAGATAATACGCTTGAAACTGGAAATTATCAACCCAAAGACTTTCAACTGGAAGTGTGTGAGTTTTAAATCGCTTAATGGCTTTGAAGGAACGATATCTGAGAAATAAATGCACTTACCATTGAATTTCGGCAACCAGTTTTTACAAAAATCATCCTCGCCTTCGTCCTGAGGCGGAATGATGACTTCAATAGGCAATGTAGTACCCGTGTCCCTCAACTTTTTGATCATCGTATACGCGAGCACAGAATACTTTCCACCTCCAATGGTGACAATGCCTTCAGAACCCGAGAAAAGTGCCTCTCTTTGTGGGATGGAAAAATTCAGTTTCCCTGATAAGGTGTCTGTAAACTTACTGTGCACTTCTCGTAGGCTTTCTTGTACTGTTTTATTCAAATTATAGCATTTACTCAAGCTCTCGTAACTTAAGTCACTATCGTGTCCGGAGTCATGTGCAGCAACGTTATTTGCAAAGCTACACCCTTCCGCCCCATGCAACTTACTCAAGTCCGGAGACGAATCTGTTGGCTTGTTTTCCACGATGGCTTGTACCAGTGTTGTGTAAAAATTGTTTTTAAGGTTCGACCTTGTTAGAACCGGCAATCTAAGCTTTTTACCGTATAACCAACTAGAAGACACATCATTATGCACAGAACAAAAGAATAAAATTAGCACCACTGCGCTCACGATGACCTGCAGGATTTTTCTCTTCTTTAACCTAATCAGCATTGTAACCTGAACTATTAGTATATCCTCTTGTTGTGCTAGGAACCAGTCGTAACATAAAAAATTCCAATAACCGTGAACATGCTTTTTTCATATCTGCGTTTATATAAAACACTTTAAAGCCGTGTTGATCCTTTAGTTGTTACACTTTTTTTTCCCCGCCGATGAGAAAGTGAAAAAAAAAAATCCGCAAGAACGGGGAAAAAGATAAAAGAAGGCACTTATCTCTCTGAACTCTGCACCGAAACATGCATCTGTCGTCTATTCCGACTTGGCAACCAAAAGAAGCCCAAGAGCTAGTTGCACTTAAATCAGTAGAATCGGGAGGTTGTTTATTATCTTACTTTTGTTAAAGTGCTTCGCTTTCCATGCATCAAACTATGGATTTGTGCTGATCTTGCAACCATCGTCCTCTAAGGAAAGAAATGTGGCACCTTTAAATAGGTTCCACCTCACAGATGCCAACATGTGGGAGATAGGGGGCTATTCGCAATTTATTAACGTCTCTAGTGCTGGCAAGCCTTTCTAACATTCTTGTGGTCACGTGATTTGTATGTTTCTTTTTTTATTCCTCCGGGTGATAACGACGCGAAAAATATTTTTCATTTTTCTTTTAACCATCACAATTTGCGACGCGACGCGAAAAAAATGCAGAGAAGTAAAAGAATGCTGGATAAGAAATCAACAACACAGTTGAACATTGGCGTGCCCCTGTGTATTAAGTAAAGGTTGTCCAAGAGGCTCTTTTTTGTATGTATGCGTGTGTTAACTATCCTGCACATCATCTTGCGCAGTTAGTCCAATAAAAAAAGGATTACTACTGAACAGGTCTTACTATTTTTGATTGCGTAGTGCTGGGGAAAAGTAAACACACACAGGCGCACACGAGAACAGATGAGTTCTTTGGACGAGGATGAAGAGGACTTCGAAATGCTGGACACGGAGAACCTCCAGTTTATGGGGAAGAAGATGTTTGGCAAACAGGCCGGCGAAGACGAGAGTGATGATTTTGCTATAGGGGGTAGCACCCCGACCAATAAACTGAAATTTTATCCATATTCGAATAACAAATTGACAAGAAGTACGGGGACCTTGAACCTGTCATTAAGTAATACAGCTTTGTCAGAGGCTAACTCCAAATTTCTTGGGAAAATTGAAGAAGAGGAAGAAGAGGAAGAAGAGGAAGAAGAAGGCAAGGATGAGGAAAGCGTGGATTCTCGTATCAAAAGGTGGTCTCCGTTCCATGAAAATGAAAGTGTTACTACTCCTATTACAAAAAGATCTGCGGAAAAAACGAACAGTCCTATTTCTCTCAAACAATGGAACCAGCGATGGTTTCCGAAAAATGATGCTCGCACTGAAAATACATCCTCATCCTCTTCATATAGCGTCGCTAAACCTAACCAATCAGCCTTTACGTCTTCGGGCCTCGTATCTAAAATGTCTATGGACACTTCGTTATACCCTGCGAAATTGAGGATACCAGAAACACCAGTGAAAAAATCACCCTTAGTGGAGGGAAGAGACCATAAGCATGTCCACCTTTCGAGTTCGAAAAATGCATCGTCTTCTCTAAGTGTTTCCCCTTTAAATTTTGTTGAAGACAATAATTTACAAGAAGACCTTTTATTTTCAGATTCTCCGTCTTCGAAAGCTTTACCTTCCATCCATGTACCAACGATAGACTCATCCCCACTGAGCGAGGCAAAATATCATGCACATGATCGTCACAATAACCAGACAAACATCCTGTCTCCCACTAATAGCTTGGTTACCAACAGCTCTCCACAAACATTGCATTCTAACAAGTTCAAAAAAATCAAAAGAGCAAGGAATTCGGTTATTTTGAAAAATAGAGAGCTAACAAACAGTTTACAACAATTCAAAGATGACTTATACGGCACGGACGAGAATTTCCCACCTCCAATCATAATATCAAGTCACCATTCAACTAGAAAGAACCCTCAACCTTATCAATTTCGTGGACGCTATGACAATGACACTGACGAAGAGATCTCCACTCCAACAAGACGAAAATCTATTATTGGGGCAACATCTCAAACACATAGAGAAAGCAGACCATTGTCACTCTCCTCTGCCATCGTGACAAACACAACAAGTGCAGAGACGCATTCCATATCTTCCACCGATTCTTCGCCGTTAAATTCCAAAAGGCGTCTAATCTCTTCAAATAAGTTATCAGCAAATCCAGATTCCCATCTTTTCGAAAAATTTACGAATGTGCATTCCATTGGTAAAGGCCAGTTTTCCACGGTCTACCAGGTTACGTTTGCCCAAACAAACAAAAAGTATGCAATCAAAGCCATTAAACCAAACAAATATAATTCCTTGAAACGCATATTACTGGAAATTAAAATACTAAACGAGGTAACAAACCAAATTACAATGGATCAAGAAGGGAAGGAATACATCATTGATTACATCAGTTCCTGGAAGTTTCAAAATTCATACTATATTATGACAGAATTGTGCGAAAATGGTAATTTGGATGGATTTTTACAAGAGCAAGTTATCGCAAAGAAAAAAAGGTTGGAAGATTGGAGAATTTGGAAAATCATCGTAGAATTAAGCCTAGCTTTACGATTCATCCATGATTCTTGTCACATTGTGCATCTGGACTTGAAACCCGCAAACGTCATGATCACATTTGAAGGTAACCTAAAACTAGGTGACTTTGGAATGGCTACTCATTTACCGTTGGAGGATAAAAGTTTTGAAAATGAAGGTGACAGAGAATATATTGCACCAGAAATCATTTCTGATTGTACGTACGATTACAAGGCAGATATCTTTTCCCTGGGCCTGATGATTGTTGAAATTGCAGCGAACGTTGTGTTACCTGACAATGGCAACGCATGGCATAAGTTGAGATCGGGTGATTTATCGGATGCAGGAAGATTAAGTTCCACAGATATTCATTCTGAATCATTATTTTCAGACACTACGAAAGTAGATACAAATGATTTATTTGATTTTGAAAGAGACAATATCAGTGGTAATAGTACCAACGCTGGCACCTCCACTGTTCATAACAATAGTAATATCAACAACCCTAATATGAATAATGGCAACGATAATAATAATGTCAATACTGCCGCTACCAAGAATCGTCTTATTTTGCATAAAAGTTCTAAAATTCCCGCATGGGTACCGAAATTTCTTATTGATGGTGAATCACTTGAGAGAATAGTACGATGGATGATAGAGCCCAATTATGAGAGAAGGCCCACGGCAAATCAAATCTTACAAACTGAGGAATGCCTGTATGTAGAAATGACACGCAATGCAGGTGCTATTATCCAAGAAGACGACTTTGGACCTAAGCCAAAATTTTTTATATGATAAATGGAACAAAAAACCTTGTTTTATTTACATATTTTTTTCCCACACGTGCTTACGGCCCGCATTGTATAAATAATCCAATAACGAAAAAGAGTGTAATTGCAGTCCGGTAGTAATACCATGTAGGACCTTAGATGAGTTTATTTTAAGTACAGCCGCTTCAAGCATTTTTATTTTTATTTTACAGATGTAGCAGATAACAACCGTTAAATTATATTATATATATATATATATATATCAAATACGACGTATTACATATATATTGAGAATAAGGGAAGGATGGAAGACAAATGACAAAAAGTTTGAAGCATAAATATGTTCTTCGCTTAGATGTTCATCTTGGTTCTTCTCCAGTTTCTTCTCTTAGCGTTGTAACGGATAGTGTTGTTGGTTCTCAATCTGATCCATTGTGGCAATGGTCTGTTTTGCTTCTTAGCCTTAGCCATTTTTTGCTTGATTCTGAAAGACTTTTGAGCCTAATTAAAAGGGAAACATATCGTGCACATACGAAGTGTACAATTGTAAAAAATGTTAGTAACAATGTTCAAACTCATCAATGTGATGCATTCACGGATCCAAGGCAATACCACCTGACATAAACCACGCTGGACCACCAAAAGTTCTCAGAATAAGCAGTTTATGAGCATATTTTAATCTGCGTAGTGGCGACTTTAGATTTCTGTTTCGGATAAGAAAAATTTTAGTATGGTTAACACTCCTAATCCTTCCCCTATATTTTACACATTGCTTCTATTTCAAATCCAAATTGTAGGTGGTAAGGTCATTTAGATGGATGTGGTTTATAATTTGCTATTGATCAGTTCAGCATCTAACTGGGAATTATAATATCTTTCTAACATACAGCCATGTTGATCTATCTGTGTTTATTTGCTTGTCTTTTTCGAATTTTCAGTATAATATGAATGTACCAAAAATTGTAGAAAGTATATTAAGTAGAAGTTTTAAAGTATCTATCAAGGCGAAGAATAATTCTCGGTTCTCGACAGCCCAAAAGCCGAATTGCGTTAGTTAGCCCACGCGCGAGCGTAAACGCAAGGACCATTGAGCTTGGAACAGAAGGAGTCGCTTCGGCGTCCCCGCTAAGGCGTACTGTTTGCCTCGGCCTGCCGCATGGTGGTGGTAGTTTGAGCCGGAGCCTAAAACGCCCATAAGTTTTTTGAAAATCAAGCTAAAAAATGAAAAAAAAAAAAAGTTAAATTGGTACTGTGCGCCCATACATCCCATACGTAAAAGTGTGTAATTTCTCTATACATCCACACCTCACTATTTGAAAAACTCAAATATTGAGGACGCGCGATTACCAGCGGCATGTTTACTCGCTGGAAGATGTGAAATAGTTCTTGAATATGGGTTTGCAGTTAGTCAATTTCAATCTAAATAATCTTAATCGACTATTCAATTCTTAAATTGAAACGTTTTTTAATGGCCTTTCAGTTGTAATAATTTTTATAAAACAAGACCAACATACATATCCAAGATGACCAGATCTTCCGTTTTAGCTGATGCTTTGAATGCCATTAACAACGCTGAAAAGACCGGTAAGCGTCAAGTTTTAATCAGACCATCCTCCAAGGTCATTATCAAGTTTTTGCAAGTTATGCAAAAGCACGGTTACATTGGTGAATTTGAATACATCGATGACCACAGATCTGGTAAGATTGTTGTTCAATTGAACGGTAGATTGAACAAGTGTGGTGTTATTTCCCCAAGATTTAACGTTAAGATTGGTGACATTGAAAAATGGACTGCCAACTTGTTGCCAGCCAGACAATTCGGTTACGTCATCTTGACCACCTCTGCTGGTATCATGGACCATGAAGAAGCCAGAAGAAAGCACGTTTCTGGTAAGATTTTGGGTTTCGTTTACTAAGCTATTTGTTACAACAACCTTTTCGGTAGCTTTATATACTATAATAAACACAAGATAGCCTCATAACTTTACTCATTTCTTATTATACATTTTTTTTAGTTTTCCTGTTAAATACTAATATATTTGTACTTTAAAACTGTTCAAAAGATTAGACAGAAATGAATTTATCTGCCGCATTTCTGCATGCACGAAGTCGAATATGCAAATGTTTATATTGGCTTTATTAATTAAACAAACTATATTTATGTGAGAAGGTAAAGCCGTATTTCCATGCGTTAATAGAGTAAAAAAAAAAGAAATCATAATCTTCTACCTCTTCTACCACCCTTCTTTCTGGTGGAGTCTGATGGGACTGGAGTAACGTCTTCGATACGGCCAATTCTCAAACCAGATCTGGCCAAAGCTCTCAAAGCGGCTTGACCACCTGGTCCTGGGGTCTTGGTTCTGGTACCACCAGTAGCTCTGATCTTAACGTGAACGGCAGTGATACCGACTTCCTTACACTTAGCGGCAACATCTTGGGCAGCCAACATAGCAGCGTATGGAGAGGATTCGTCTCTGTCGGCCTTGACTTTCATACCACCAGTAACTCTGGCGATAGTTTCCTTACCAGATAAATCGGTAACATGTACAAAGGTATCGTTAAATGAGGCGTAGATTCTGGCAACACCAAAGACTTGAGAGTTATCGCGAGCTTGAACAAGATCTATACATGATAAGAGGTATAGTTGTTAGTAAACAGAACTTCTGCTTTTTCGATTATTAAAAAATAAACGAATGAGTCACTATCTAACAACCATTTAGTTACAATCCTTTTAAGATAAACATTCTTTGTTACAGATGATACAGTATTAAGGGTGAGCGCAGAGCCTCTATAACACAATAGCATTGAAGTGCTTTTTTGCAGAAATTTTAACTCCGTATTACAGAATTTCATGGCCTTACAAACATAAGTAGCATCTCATAACACTATTGCAATATAGTTAGGAGTGCTTCAAAGTTGCAAAAAAAATAAAATTCCAATAATAACATCATGCGCTACCCGATCACAGTCTCCATCTGAAAAAAAGAATAACTAAATGGTTTTAAACAGGATATCACCCCTTTCACGTACCGTTAGCCATTCTTAATTGTTATTGGGAGTTGTTGATTTCAGTCTTTTTCTCTCTTGCGATGAAGATGCATACAGAAGGAATAGTACCTCTTTTATACTCGTAGAAGGCAAGTTCTTGCGACTATATCTTTTATTCCGTTTTGTTTTTCAAGTCTATCACCCATTAAAAAGTTTGAAATTTTTTCCATATTCTTTTCAGTGTGGTGCAAGGATGTAAAATGATGTGTTTACACCACATATAAAATCAAGCTCGAAAAACAGTCTCGAAAATGATCGAGGATTTCAGGATGAAATTATGTATGAAATTAAGATGAACGAATTTGTCAAGCCATTAAATATCATCAAAGTAAATTTGATCAACAAGTGAAAGAGCAGTGTGACGATGTTTTCACAGATTGTTCTTTTGCTCAGTGCATTTATTTATGTCGTCAGTGCTACGGCCAGGAGAGGGACCATTAAGGGTCGCTTAGACTTAGCAGCAAGTAACATCACCGGCTTTGTTTCAACTAGAACAAGTTTCAAACTTTATCAGATCGGCAATTTTTCGACAGAATATCCTTACACATCTACGACCATGTTTCAAGATGACGAAGGCAACTTTGAATTCGCTAATCTCCCTTTAAACGACGGTGTTAATGAAACGACATACTATGTGATGTACCCAGCATCTATGGACTTCAATCTGAAGCCAAACAGAATTCTTATTGAATTCAAGAATTTAGAGAATGGCACCTTACAATTGAACGCGTTCAAGAACTTTTTTGGAAGAGAATATTTCCCATCCAAAGATATAACGTACCCAGAAAAATTACAATCTATGAAGGTGCACCCTTATATTACAGTGGAGCTTTTACATAAGGCCCCGATTAGATCTTATTTACAGGCTAGAAACGTCAGTATCTTTTCTACAGGTATTGTGGGTAATATTTTGAACTCACGTTGGAAACTGGCGGGCGTTATTACCTTAATTGCCCTTGTCGTTTTCCCAATCATAGTAGAAAAGTTGGACCCCGAAACAGCTCGAGCCATCAGAGAGGAGGCAAAAAGAAAACAAAGAGAAAAGTATGCTGCCGTTGCCTCAAAGTAGAGTGACTATTATGTGTTGATAAAGATTCTATTATTATATGTAAATTTTATGTATGGTACAGATAAGTAAATTCAAAACACCCGTATTTCCTAAAGGGAATAAATATTATTTGCATTTATATTCTATCATGTTAAACTACTCAGGACGTATTTTCGCTTTTATTTTCGATTGTGATGTGCATCTTTCATAAAGGAATAACCCTAATGTGTTCAGAACCAAACCGAACACTTGCAGCCAAGTAATTCTTCTTCCAATAAAGACCCAACTAACCGCAATAATGGCAAAGCGCTTCATCAGATTCGCTATTGAATATGTTAAAGTTGAGACCTCACCCAGTAAATGAAATGTAATCATTGCCTGAATGAAGTGGAATGTCCCGTTCAGTAAAAATAAAGAGACTGGAAAAGCTTTTATTACTGTAGAAGAGCTGTTAATTTGAAAAAAATACCTAAATAGTACAGGAAATTCTAGAGTGATAAACCAGCCAAACGATAAACAAAATCCAACAAGGGAAATATAAATCATTAAAGTCAATTTGTCATATGATTTAGGTTTCTTTTTCGCAACAAGTTTCTCATCCAACTTTTCATATAAGGGTAAAGGTGATTCTTGCCGTGAGAATCCAGAATTACTTTGAGATTCATCTGTTTGAGATCTGTACGTGAACACGGTCTTGCCATATATATTTTGCAAGACAAAAATGAACATTGATATCATAGCGCATATTACGCCGTATTTAGAGAATTCTCTCAGCTCATTGGAAGAGGCCGGTGAACGATTATCTTCTTGAACTATAATCCAAACTCCAAGAACTAAAGTGCATAAACTAAAGATAAGAGTTAAAGTAATTTTCAAAGTGGATATTTTCAAAATCTTTTGGAGCAAAAGGATAAACATGGGGGATAGCGTTTTTATACTTGCAACCGTGGAAACAGGCACCAAAGAGGTAGCTGTATGTCCAAAATATTTCCCTACAAATTGGAAAAGACCTAAAGGTAGAACTGTTTGCAGGATTGGATTAGAGGGCGGTATAATGAGGGAGGATAGTTTTGATTCTTTCCTAGCTGCACGGCTAGTTTCTCTGTCGTCGATATAATATTCCGGAAAAGTACCATTAGGAAATATGCGATAAAATCCTGGGAAACTATATGCAATATAACACGTAAACCATGCTAGCACAGCAGTATAAATGAACTGAAACTCACCCAAAAAAAGTGGTAATGGGCAAACCGTTAGTACCTGCTTCGTTACCTGAGATGCCAACGATGAAATAAAATACCAACTTATGCATAAAAAAATTATGTGTGCATTGTGCCTAATGGATGCCGACAGCTGTTGAAACATCGTTTTCCCCTTTTTCTTCGAGTTCCTTCATTATTATAGAAGGCATATGTCACACCGTGCCAATTTTTTTGTTTGCATTTTTTTTTTTTTCACCTTTCCGACAGGCGCCATTGTTATCACATTAGCAGAGTGAATTGGTTGCGATTTGAAAGAGAAAATGTATCAAAAACAAACAATTGTACCCTACTTCCCCCTAACAATCATCCATTCTGCATCCAGTAGCTAATGATAGTAAAATATTTGTACAAATTACGTTTTATTGTGTCTTTTTTGCAATTTCTTTGAATGCAATGTTGCGTATATCATTGCATCTCAGCCAAACGGTTTAACCGTTTCCAGAAAAAAAAAGTCTATAATATGCTATGCTGTTACAACTATAATAGAATTTTTATATAGTGATATGCTTTTCTATAAAAAAAGGAATGTGAAAAATGAGGGATGCAAGTGGAACTGTAAAAAAAAAAGAAAAAATAAATCTATTAGCTGACTAGTGAAGGAAAGGTTTCAAAATTGAAATTTTGGTCATCTCATCATAAAATTCTCGCATGTCGAGATCAACATCAATCTTATCAACAAATCTCTTGGTTTTCCCTTTACACTTTGTCTTTTTGATTGAAACCAGCCCACAAGTTTCTAAAATTGTACAGATTTCCAAAAATTCATTTCTCTGCAATGGTGCTAAAGTATCAGTTTTTGTTATCGCTTTGATATAATGATCAAACGATTCGTCGATTGTAGCATCGGAATTTAGCTTCAGTGATTGAATTATGGTGCAAAGAATTAATTTTTGCTGGATGTTTAGTTTGGCTATCCTCGTTCTCGTAGAATTATTGTTCACGAATTTTGAGAAGACCTTGGCTATGTAGTTCAAGCCTATTTTACCTTGTGGTTCTGGATACGATTTCTTTACCGGAGAAGTAGTTGGCGTCAAAGGAACTTGCGCAGAGTTCAATGATCCTCTTGTTGGTGAAAGCAGAAACCGCTTTTCTAACTCATAGATTTCGATACTTCCCCTTAAGACATCAAAAAGTTTTCGAAGGTCACCCGTATTTCCAGCACACTTCTTTGCTGCGAATTTGATGGCCATCGGTTGGAAGATAATAGTGGGCAGACTACTCATTTTTTGAATGACGATTTCATACATTTGCTCAGCAGTGTATGGCTGAAAAACTATAGTTTGCGGTAACAACCCTCTGTCCAAATTTAACCTGGAAAGAAACCTATCTTTCATATCTAGACTATTAGCCATACCGATTAACACAAAACTCACAGTAGGCAATTTCGCCAAAAGGAACAATTCAAGAATAGTTCTAACTGATTGTGTCTCGCTCGTGTTAGCATGCAATAGCCTGTCCATCTCGTCCAACACAACCACAAACGTAGTTTTCTTATGATAAGGCTCTAAGAACCTCTGTAGATGCTGCATGTTTTTTATTTGCAATGTTGGGCCATTCAGATCTTGGAAGGAATCGAAAATCTTCTGGAAAATGGAGGACGGCTCTCCCAACGATATACAATTAATACTGGTTACCGCCACGGATTCTAGCCTTCCGTCGGGCAATTCAAACCAGGACAAATTCTGCAAGTTCGGATTCGTATGTCTCAGTACGTCCTTCGAGCGTGGCGTGGAGAGCGACAATGGGAGGGACTGGAACTTCTGTCTTATAATCATATCAAGCTGGGCAGTCTTGCCAGTGCCAGGCGGACCCGTGATGTACAGTGAATCGGACCTGTGTTCAGAAATTGCCTTCGCCAAAAAATTCATAACTTGTTCGTACTCTGCTGTCCTTGCTGGCAATGCACCATCGCTGCTATTCAAGTTGACTAGCTCAGATGACTTCTGCAAAAGTGCCTTTGTCCTCAAAAAAATAGACTGTGAGCCAAACTGCAGTTTTTCTGGGGATGATTCTGGTGTAACATCTGTGAACTGCAACTTTTTTCTTTTCAAAGGTCGTGGAGGCGTTGCTGGAGCATCGTCAAATAGATTTCTTCTGATACGCTTAGTTGGAGTTATTGGTATAGCTGACATGAACGTATATGGTACTATTGATGAAAATAGTGCAGCGCAGTGTTCTGAATATTCCAAAATTGTTCTTCCAGAGAATATACCTCTACTATATAAATGAAAAAATAGACTAACTAATACTATTTTTCAAGATGGCGTTATATCTTTTCTGCCAGCCAACTCAATTTCCTAAGTGGGTAATTTCCTGATCTGGAAACTCCGACGCGTGAGGCCTCGCGTCGCTTTCTTCTTTGGGTAATTCAGGGAAAACAAAGGAATGCAGACTAGCAACTAGTTTCAAAACACAACAAATCGCAAGCCAGACATATTTTGTTGAAACTACAGATATTTCTGCTGCTTTTATTACCTTGCACTTACGTGACGTGACGAAATATTAGTTCTAAACTCAGGGTCTTGGCTTACCCGCGTCGGCTTTACGGATTAGTAAACCGAAGGACATAAGGGAAAGAAAGGAAGCCAGAAAAAGAGGTAGAAGTATATAAGACTAACTGATATGAATATTAAGGTAGGATACCTTATCAATTTTAAGGAACTTGAGAGCTAAATTTGCAAGCAAGTATGGTAAGTGATTGGAAAAATTTTTGCCTCGAGAAAGCCTCTAGGTTTCGCCCAACAATAGATAGGCCTTTTTTTAATATTTATTTGTGGGACTATTTCAATCGTGCGGTTGGGTGGGCCACTGCAGGTCGCTTCCAGCCAAAGGATTTTGAGTTTACCGTTGGGAAGCAGCCTTTGAGTGAACCTCGTCCGGTACTGCTTTTTATTGCCATGTATTATGTGGTTATATTTGGCGGGAGGTCCCTGGTAAAGTCATGTAAACCTCTCAGGTTGAGATTTATTTCTCAAGTCCATAACTTGATGTTGACTTCTGTTTCCTTTTTATGGTTGATTTTGATGGTGGAACAGATGCTACCCATAGTGTATCGCCATGGGCTGTATTTTGCTGTTTGTAATGTTGAATCGTGGACGCAACCGATGGAGACATTATATTATCTCAACTATATGACAAAGTTTGTGGAGTTCGCAGACACTGTCTTGATGGTGTTGAAACATAGAAAGTTGACTTTCCTACATACATACCATCATGGTGCTACAGCTTTACTGTGCTATAATCAATTGGTTGGTTACACAGCAGTTACATGGGTTCCTGTCACCTTAAACTTAGCTGTTCACGTTCTTATGTATTGGTATTATTTCCTTTCTGCTAGCGGAATTCGTGTTTGGTGGAAAGCCTGGGTTACAAGACTACAGATTGTGCAGTTCATGCTTGATCTCATTGTCGTTTATTACGTGCTTTATCAGAAGATTGTTGCTGCATATTTCAAAAATGCTTGTACTCCACAGTGTGAGGATTGCTTAGGTTCAATGACGGCTATTGCTGCTGGTGCAGCCATTCTTACATCCTACTTGTTTTTGTTCATCTCTTTCTATATGGAGGTTTACAAACGTGGAAGTGCTAGTGGTAAGAAGAAGATCAACAAAAACAATTAACCAGTCCTTCTGTATTGTTTTTTTCTGTTTTTCTTCCTATCTTGTATTTGACTTATATATAGACTGTTTTATTCGAAATAATCATTTTGCTTCGTTTATGTAATTTTTGTATTCATAAGCCAGTATTTTCTCTTCTTTTTTATTTTTTTTTTGGAATGTCGCGTCCAGGACAAAAACATATAATTTATTGGCCTAAGCAGTAAATAGTAGGCGAAAAATATTGAAAAGTATTATACATGTGGAAATTTATTAATTTTATCTATCATATAAACTCATGTCATTATTCTGGCGATTCTAGTGTCACACCATTTTTTAAATTCAAATCAGCGACTTCGTTTTCTGGGCATCCCTCAGATATTTCAGACGTACTCGATGAACCCAAGCCTGAATTATTCTTGTAGACTTTTTTCAACAATCTTAACTTTCTCCTACCTGAATTTGTCCTCTCACCATCATCATTGTCATCTTCGTCGTTGCAGTCCTGAGTTTCAATATACCCAACCTCCAAACTACGATTACTATATTCAGGGGCCTGCACATCTTCATTACATTCTATCATATCATCAGAAACATCTTCCTCCTCGTCAGTCTTATTAAATTCATACAACTTCATCTGTTCAACGTATATCTTTTTGATACGCTCATCATATCCGTGGCGTGACTTTTGGATTATTTCCTGTAGTTTAGAGCTGCCTAATCCATTGCCATCTTTATGACGGCGAATGTAAAATAGCAAATAAGCCGATCCAGCTATACTATTTTCTGGCGCAGTTTCTGTTACTCGAGAATCATCAAAATAGTACCATTTATTGTCGGCAAAATTCTTTACGTACGCGGTATAGTGCCCACCACCCAAACCACCATAGTGGTTATCTACTGCATACAGGTCATAGATTAAACCTCTGGGATCATCTTTATAGACAACGTACCTCGACAGATCCAAATCTGTAATGGGGAAATTAACCGTGGCATCAATTTTATCGCTAAAAGACCTTTGACTTTCAAACCTTTTAAGGTGAATTAGCAGAATATCTGGTGTATTCCAAAGTTGTATTTGTTTGGTAGCCTGACGATGTTCCTTGCATGTAGGGCAGTACCACGAATCGGTTAATCCTAGTATTTCTGGTTTGGAAAATAATTGGAGACAATCGTCCAAGGTTATGGTTCTTTCCTTAGCGTTAGATCTTTCCAACTTAGCGTTCTCCAACTCTTTGTTAGGCAAAGTAGCTGGATTTTCCCAGTTATATATTTTATCATCGGAAAATGCCTCATTTGAACCCAATTCGCTCCACTCACAAACAATAATATCATTCATAGAAAGAATCGCAAACGGAGTGGAAGTCAAGCTATCCTTAATTTTATCTAACGCCTCTGGCTTATCTGTTAATTCTGGCTCTGTACTTGCATCTTCTTCAACATCATCTGTTAGTTCCATATCCTCATCCCGATCATTAGTATTATTTACATTTTCATTATTTGTTACAGTTTCTTTATTTTCTTCATCATCTCCCGATTGGAAGGGCTTGGAAAAATTCTTTGCTTCACTACCCTCGGTATCTCCCTCATCATCCACTTGCATAAGGACCCCTTCAGCGCAATCTACTAAGGATGAATAATTGTAGATATCCTTCACCACATCTTCAAGTTTATCGTCTATATCTGTAGCTTTGTCAAGGTTTAACTGGGAGATAGGGGTCCAGAAATTAGGCCCTGTTCGGTTGTTACTAGCAAATTGCTGCTCTTTTTCTACAGACAGAATCTTGATGGAAAAAAAGGATTTATCCTTGTCAGTCACCTTAATAGACGTATACTGTAGTATATCTTTATATTGTTCAAATTCAACATCTGGATATTTTTCTACTAATAATGGAAAAGCATCAGCAAAATCGGTTCGATTTCCTACAGGTTCAGGAAATGGGATATACCCACCACTTAAATGGACAAACCTGTTTTGCAATTTCATTCTTATTGCACCTGGATTATTCAATTCATCTTCTTTTAACGTAATAAAGAAAGGGACTCCAAATAACATTGCATTTTTGTAGCCTTTTTCAATTCTGGTATTCAATACGGGAACAATTACTTCATTGTCATTTGTTACTGGTAATTCATAAAAAATAACGTCATCAGCAGGTTTGATCAATTCCTGCAAGGTTAAAAATTGAGCATTCGACTCTGTTGACTCATAGTTAACATAGATTTGATTACTGAAAATCTCACAGCCAAATAGTGTATTTGGATCTAGGCCCGACATTTTACCAACATAATTCTTCAAGTCCATATAAGTGGACGATTTGCTTAACTCAACTTCAAGAAGAAGTGGTGGAGAGTTCATGGGAAAAATTTTTATAGTTTTATCCCACACTGTATCAACCGGAAGTGGCAATGTAACATCATTATACGGGTCAAACGTTATAGAAACATTTTGACATTCGGGACAATATAGCGTTGATTTGTACATCCCGACAAATAAATCCGTTATAACGGAACAATTTCTCTTTAAATGCATCTCCCAAGTATCGTCTGCCAGTTTCTTGACTACATTCCAATCATTCACGTCATCACCAGGAGATAATGATGGTTTTTCTGTGTATTCTTTCTTTATTATCCTGTTCAAATCTTCATGTAAACTGTCTAACAGGAAGGCTAAAAATTCTTGAGAATCCTGTTGCATATAACCAGAAAACATCGAATTAAAGTGCCCGATAGTGGATTTGAACATTGAAGGGGGGAAAGCAGCATTTCTTTGCATTATGCTCATCCTGTTTTGAAACAACTTCTGAACCAAGTCACTAAATGCCCTAGCCACATAGCCGTGGTACCCAAGAGGATTTTCTTCATTAATTTCGTCTTCATAACCATCATAAAGGAAATAATCACGCAACTGCGGAATGTGTACCAGGCATTGCAACGCAGAATTCATGTAACATGTATTTCCCAAATTGACCAAACCAGTAGTACCTGATGCTGGTTCGAGTTTATTATAAGCAAAATAGTTTGAAGGCCAATGGTGATTCCCTTCTATAGGTTTAATTTCTATGACAAGGTCACTCGGATTTGAAGTTATCTTGTCTAAACGGTTTTCAAACATGTCTGGTATTAGTAGTTTCTTTATCGGTAGTTCGAGAAATTGAAGCGGAGTTATTTCATATGAAGAATTCAAAAAAGTACTAACATTGCTATCTGTGGCAATATCAGATCCCTCTGACACAAACCAAATTTTAAAATCCACCGCATTAACGTCTAGATGATCAGCTTTCTCAAAAAACAGATTCATACTCTTTTCAACCAAATCACGTACTAAATTCAACGCAGACATCGAGAGGTACATTACTGAATCGTCCTGGCCATGCCTCCTTTTCCTCCCGTCTTGTTTTTCGGTCAGGTAATGTAGTCTGAAAAACCATTTATTGTATTCTGTCTCTAACTCCCCTGTGGTTTGGTTGATAACCAAATTAGTTACCACTGGGTAAGAGCCACTTGTCATGCCGTAAATTTCTGATAGAAAATTGAAAACAGGCTCTGCAATAGACAGATACGGACATCTATTGTAATCCTCAAGCACAAAATTTTCAAAGTCTCTGCAAATCATGCGTGTATTAATAGGGCCTATATCTTCAGGATCGGTAACATCGGGGTCGAAAAATTTATCGTACCAAACCTTGGGGACAATACAGACTTTATCACCCTCTTTTTGCGTTTCCTTGTTTTCTTCTATTAGTCTAGCAACCACGTCTCTTTGTTGTTCTAAGACATGTCTTCCATCTTGACCATTAGTTCCAAGATTAGTTTCACTTGCAGCGTGTGGCTCAGCTATTAACTCATTAGCGCTAGCAAATGAAGAAACAGCGGAAGCATCGGATTCCGTATCCTCAATTTCACGATCTGAGACTGGGACAGACTCTTGCTTTATTTCATCCTTGTCATCTAGAACATTCATCAAGTCCACTCCCAACCGATCACATGGTGTTGTGCCATCGGTGAAATCGGGATCTTCATTATAAACCAATGAACATTCACGACTTGAAACATCTGAAGAACCCATTTTCGAATGAAGAAACCTTCGATTGAAACAACAACGTTCTGCAGGATTTTCCTCCCTTTATTTTTCCAGTAATCCCATCTTTTATCTTCATGCACTTCTTCAATACGTAATAATATTTTTCCACGAACCGACCAAATTTCAAGGAAAGTGGAAAATTTTTTAATCTTTTAGCTTATAAGAATAACGAAATATACCTGATTATAACAGAGAAGCGTACCTTTTTTTCGAACATTAGACTACACAACAGAAGTGTTGGATTAATCGAATACATATAGATTATATATACGCTGTTACATGCTATCGTAGACGTATCTCTTACGCAGAGGTTGCGTTACCCTTGACAACAGATGCCATGATACCATAACCTAGAGTAATGACACATAGGAAAGCCAAAATAGAGGCTGGAACACCTCTCGTTAAGAAAGTCATGACACTTAAATAGCGATCGCCCTTTCTATCTACTTTAGAGATGGCAGTGACATTGGGGAACCCCGAAGAAGCTAGTCCCATACCACAGGATGACAATAATGCACAACCGAAAACAAGGATAGGAGCAGCTTTGGGGTTGCCAAGCTTGTCACCAACTTCTTGCACCAAGGGAATGATGATAATAGCGGATACTGTATGCGAGACGAAAGTACCCACAACCAACATCAGGATACCGAAAATACATAGAATGGCAAAAACACCATCATTCTCAATTTTCTTTTGTAATGCTTTTGCAATGGTTGATAGCAAACCCGAGGATGAGACGGCCTTCCCCAAAGCAATACCTCCCATTGCCAAAATAACGATTGACCACGGAAAGGCATTTAAATCTTGTGTTGATAGTAATCCGGTACCAAAAAACAAAACGATGGGAATGATTGCAATTTGACCTGATGACCCAAAAGCACCTTCAATCTGGCTTTCCACACACCACAACAAAATAGTGGCTACAGTGACAGCAATGATATAATACTGCTTAACTGTGAATTTCGTCTTAATAGGCTTAAATTTTTCCAATTTGGTCTTATTCATCTTGAAAGTAGTGAACAATAAAATCCAAACCAAAAGCATGGCCAGGATACCAGATGGCAATGCAACAGCAAAGAATTGGCCCCAGCCAATACCATAGGGTTTCAAGTACGACATGGAAATGATGTTTTGAGGTGAAGAGATTGGTGAAGACATACCACCGATATTTGCAGCCAACGCTACACCTAACACCAATGCTTGCGCAAATGGGCTATCCGCATCCATGGCATCCAATAGGGGAGATAACAACGAATATGTTAGAACAGGTGCTGCGACATTGGAAATCCACATTGATAGGAAGAACACGACACACATTGCCATTAAAAGAACGTTTCTGGGTTTACAACCAGCGAAGGCCAACAACCACGAGGCAAGAACTTTGGCGATGTTATATTGTGCAAGTACTTCACCCAAAGTAAAACCTGCCAGCAGAATCATAATTGTAGAAGACCACATGGCGGCCAAAATTTCTGATGAAGCGCTTGCAGCACTCATTATAGCCCCGTCGGAGGTTTTTAGGACTTTGAAAAGGACTACAAGTAGTGGTACAAGGAATGCTGTAATGTGTAATGGGATGGCCTCACTAGCCCACAAAAAGGCGACACACTCGACAAGGGCCATGCAGCGGTGCTGAGCAGCGTCGTTGAAGGTCTTTATTCCTAACAAGAGTCCAGTGACTAGAATAATAAAGTAAATCTTGTATGCTTTCTTGGTGAAAAATAGTTTCGGTAGTGCAACGTTGTTTATACTAGTGAATTTTAAGTTTATCGGCCTGGGTAGTGGCCATCTGTAATATTCCAAATCTAACTTGCCAACCAGCTTATTTGCATTATATTCTGTTTCCTTTGGTGTCAACTCGTCTGCTTGCGATAGCAGTCCCAACATGTCTTTCCAGGTGTTACTTCTTTCCCAAACAATGTGGTCATGCAGGTAGGATTTCAACTCTTGCTTGCTATGCGAAATATTATGAGGCTGGTCAGTGATGCGCGCATAAAATGTGACTAGCTGGGAAATTTTGGAATTTAGCAATTCGATCGTTTCTGCCTGGAATGCATATGTGTCTTTGAAAAACTGTTCCGATTCGATCAGTTCGGTTCTTGTATTCAAATGAAGAACTTTGTCTGATTTCTTTGTAATTTTTGCAAACCCAATGCGGTTCAATTCGATGAACGACTTCAACTGGCAAAGATCGATATATAGGTTCACGATCGACTTCTTCAACAGCGATTTTTTCTGAGACTTAATGTTATACTGCGAATGATGCAGCAAAGCAGTATTATCTTCAATATTAGATTGATCATCGTAAAATTCGTCGTCGTCTTCGTCATCATCCAAGTCCAGTGGGGGAACTTCGTCATTTGTGCTGGCAATCGGTTCGTTAAACAGAGTATCATCGCCGATATCGTATTCTATAACTCCGATTTTCTTCAGGTCCTTCACCAGCGCGTCAAATTTGTCGTAGAACTTCGCTTCTGTCCTCTTATAAAAATCATCTACTTTCTGTTTTTCAGCTGTTAAATCACCAACAAACGTATCATAAGTGTCTAATTGCAGATTTTCGTTGGCCGTGGAGGAGACGGACGATGCGGAAGACGACCTTCTTTTGTAAAATATCTTTTCCTTCATTCTTCTGAAAGGAGAAGGTTTGGCAGCGACCGTCTGAGCAGTAGGCAACTCTCGCAACTCGATGGTTTCCTCAACGATGCCTGCATCTTTGTTCATACCGGAAGACGTATCCTCCTTCGCATTTTTAAAAGAAAACTTGTTTTTGAACCTATCTGTAATGTTAGAGCTCTTTCCTGCGCCAATTCCTTCTTCGTTATCACCAACCTGAAGTTCATCTGTTTGTAGCGTGTAAATAAGATTTTTCAGCTCGCTGTAGTCCATATAATGGTTTTGCCATTCTGGGACAGCATTGTACTTCAAGAAGTGTGAAAATCTCATGTTCCTGTACCAGCTACCACTTACTCGTTTATCCTAAAAACAACTTTATTGGCCGGATGACATCGAAGTGAACAGTGTTCTTTATATCGATGAATCAAAATTTTTCAGTGAGCCATTCATTCTTCGAGAAGCAGCGCAAAAAAAAAACAAAAAAAAAAAAGAAACGGCTGTTGCTGCGGCGATATTGTGAGCGCCCCGCTTAAGGGCGACTTTACCCATAGTAAAAAGGGAAGACAATAACGAAATAAGAAGAGAAGAGAACCGTGGTTTCTCTGTTGCTTAGGATCATATACGCCTACAGCAAGGCACCTCTTTATGCGTATGCAGTCATACAAGGAGTGTGGAAATGCAGCACAGATGGCCTTCGCTGCTTGCCAGGCTGCCATTTTTCTTGGCTGCTGCCGCTACTACTGATTTTCTTGCCTCTGCTAGAAACCAGTGGAAATGATTTATTCACAATCTAGCACCATGCAACATACATCCAAATCAGTGGAAATACGACATTATTAGCCGGCCCTTTACGTGCCAAAGGTAATAACAGTGAACGAGAGATGGGAAGCTTAATGCTGTTACCCGCTATCGGTTGTTGCTATGTAAACCAAATATAAATGCAAGCCAAAAAAAAGGGTAACATGAGGTTAAGTAGGAGAAGGGAGATATTGAATGTTTAAGGTGTCAGCATGTGGGGTGAGGATAATGAGTGGCATATCAGAAATTTGGATTGGCGAACTTAGAGATTACAAGTACGCTTTACGTCTTGATAGAGAAGAGTATCCAGCGGTGCTTGTTTACGAGTATGACTCGTCTTCTACTAGGAACTATCTTTTTACCATAAAGTACAGCGATCAGAGGCCAAACTGGCAGCTCATTACTCGTGATGCAGCTTTAACAGCTTACGATTTACTTAACAGAGGTGGCGAGTTCACAACTCTCAGCTTTCCGGGAGCCACTATTCACCGTTCAGTCAGTGAGCTGTCCCGATTGCATTAACAATATATAAGGGAGCAGAGCGAAACAATATGAGGTTCAGTAACATTTAAGGGTCGCTATTGAGTGTTTTGTGAGATATAAGTGAGTTTTGAGATAATTGTTGGGATTCCGTTGTTGATAGAGGCTACAATATTATGTATACAGAATATACTAGAAGTTCCCCTCGAGGATATAAGAATTCTCAAATGGAATCTATACATACTAATAATACGACTATTCCTCATTCCGTTTTCATATGTTTCGTTCCTATTACACTATCAATCCTTGCATTTTCAGCTTCCATTACATTTGATGACTGATTCTCAATCTTTATGTTATCTTTTTACACCACATGTGATAGTATACTACTAAACAGTATGTGGTAGCTATAATCTTTAATGAATGGGCGAAGCCTCCCTAGTATTTTATCTTGACATATCTAAAGGATTGCACAATATTGCGATTTGTTCTCCACAATGAAACCTTCTCAATAATTGTCCAATCATCCACCCATTTCTTAAGATGATAGACGATTCTTAGTCCAATAACATTGTATCCTTTACGTTCCGTAGAATGTCATGTTGTTGATCCTCTTCTCAGCACAGTGCTTATTACTCTCACATCAGCATCAAAAAAATTGCTTCATGATTAAAATGTTTGTGGAATATAACCGTCAAAATAGGTCAGGCGAATATAAAATAGAAGCTTCTATGGCCAAGTTGGTAAGGCGCCACACTAGTAATGTGGAGATCATCGGTTCAAATCCGATTGGAAGCATATTTGATTTTTCCAGCAATTAATTTTTTTTTTTTTTTTTTTTCACGCTCTTGAGTCATCGCGAGTAAAATTCCACTGGAAAATTTTTTCAATATATACAAAGTCCCACAATATCATACAGCTCTCACATCGTAGATTATGTCAATAGATGGTATGGCATCAAACATGTATATAAACTAAAATATTTTCATCTTTTCGTATTATTCGATTTGCGCACTTGCAAAAATAAGAATTTTCGACTTTCTTTAAACATAAAACTCTAAGAGCAATAAGCAAGAGATTCGATGCTATCTTCAGCTAATAGGTTTTATATAAAGAGGCATTTGGCAACACATGCCAATATGTTCCCCTCTGTATCTAAAAATTTTCAAACAAAAGTGCCACCTTATGCGAAACTTTTGACCAACCTAGACAAGATTAAACAAATAACAAACAATGCTCCATTGACACTAGCAGAAAAAATTTTATACTCGCATCTTTGCGATCCTGAAGAATCGATTACTTCTTCTGATCTGTCCACCATCCGTGGTAATAAATACTTGAAGCTAAACCCAGACCGTGTAGCTATGCAGGACGCTTCTGCCCAAATGGCGCTTCTACAATTCATGACCACCGGTCTAAATCAAACATCTGTCCCAGCATCCATACATTGTGATCATTTAATTGTAGGTAAGGACGGTGAAACTAAAGATTTACCCTCTTCCATAGCTACCAACCAAGAAGTTTTCGATTTCTTGGAGAGTTGCGCAAAGAGATATGGAATTCAATTCTGGGGCCCAGGTTCTGGTATCATTCACCAGATTGTTTTGGAAAATTTCTCAGCTCCAGGTCTAATGATGCTAGGTACTGATTCCCATACACCAAATGCAGGCGGTCTGGGAGCTATTGCCATCGGTGTTGGCGGTGCGGATGCAGTTGATGCCCTCACAGGCACTCCATGGGAATTAAAAGCACCAAAAATTTTAGGTGTTAAATTGACCGGAAAGTTAAACGGATGGTCCACTCCTAAAGATGTAATCACAAAGCTCGCTGGTTTACTAACTGTCAGAGGTGGTACCGGTTATATCGTCGAGTATTTCGGCGAAGGTGTATCCACTCTATCTTGCACAGGTATGGCAACCATCTGTAATATGGGAGCTGAAATCGGTGCTACAACGTCAACTTTCCCTTACCAAGAAGCTCACAAGCGTTATTTGCAAGCAACTAATAGAGCAGAGGTCGCTGAAGCAGCTGATGTCGCTTTAAACAAGTTTAACTTCTTAAGAGCCGACAAAGATGCTCAATACGATAAAGTTATTGAAATTGACTTATCCGCAATTGAACCTCACGTTAATGGTCCATTTACACCAGACCTTTCAACCCCAATATCTCAATATGCCGAAAAAAGTTTGAAGGAAAACTGGCCCCAAAAAGTTAGCGCTGGTTTGATTGGATCATGTACCAATTCATCTTATCAAGACATGAGTCGTGTTGTCGACTTGGTCAGGCAAGCTTCCAAAGCCGGCTTGAAACCACGTATCCCCTTCTTTGTCACCCCTGGTTCAGAACAAATTAGAGCTACCTTGGAAAGAGATGGAATCATCGATATTTTCCAAGAAAATGGTGCCAAAGTTTTAGCAAATGCATGCGGCCCTTGTATCGGACAATGGGATAGGGAAGATGTCTCGAAAACATCAAAAGAAACGAACACTATTTTTACATCATTCAATAGAAATTTCAGAGCTAGAAACGATGGTAATAGGAATACAATGAATTTCTTAACATCCCCAGAAATAGTAACAGCGATGAGTTATTCTGGAGATGCTCAGTTCAATCCGCTAACTGACTCAATTAAATTGCCAAATGGGAAGGATTTCAAATTCCAACCACCAAAGGGTGATGAGTTACCAAAAAGAGGATTTGAACACGGTAGAGACAAATTTTATCCTGAAATGGATCCAAAGCCAGATAGCAGTGTAGAGATTAAGGTAGACCCTAATTCTGATCGTTTGCAATTATTAGAGCCATTCAAACCTTGGAACGGGAAGGAATTGAAGACAAACGTGCTTTTGAAAGTTGAAGGTAAGTGTACAACAGATCATATTTCCGCTGCGGGCGTTTGGTTGAAATATAAAGGCCATCTAGAAAACATTTCTTACAATACATTGATTGGTGCACAAAACAAAGAAACCGGTGAAGTCAACAAGGCTTATGACCTTGACGGAACTGAATATGATATTCCTGGTTTGATGATGAAATGGAAATCAGACGGTAGACCATGGACCGTGATAGCGGAACATAACTATGGTGAAGGTTCCGCAAGAGAGCACGCTGCTTTGTCACCAAGATTTTTAGGCGGAGAGATTCTTTTAGTTAAGTCTTTTGCAAGAATTCATGAGACAAACTTGAAGAAACAAGGTGTGTTGCCATTGACTTTTGCCAACGAATCTGACTATGATAAAATATCAAGCGGAGATGTTTTAGAAACGTTGAACCTAGTTGACATGGTTGCTAAGGATGGTAATAACGGTGGTGAAATTGATGTTAAAATTACTAAACCAAACGGTGAATCGTTCACCATCAAGGCAAAACATACTATGTCTAAAGATCAAATCGATTTTTTCAAAGCTGGTTCAGCAATCAATTATATTGGTAATATACGAAGAAACGAATAAATTCTGAAGAGATATTAGCTAAAAATTAAGAGTCCGATTTAATAGTCATAAGCTAGTTTACACAATTCTATAGACTCTGCATATAGACGGTGCAAATAACCTACCTATTTATTTATTTATTTATTATAAAAAACGTAATATTGTTTGATATATAATATTATACACGAGATCTCGACTGCTTCAACTACGGCTTAACTCAAGGGTGGGGGGTATTTTGTTGTCGTATATGCAATATGTATGTGTTAAAAAGATACAATTATGTAAGTTACCACCTTTGTTTCATTTCATTCATTACTTGTAAACCTTGTAAACGTTCTTCGTACAATGCAGCTAGCCTGCTAACCTTGTTGCTTGCTTTAATATCTGAATATCCCTTTTGAGAGAATTTATCTGCTGTCTTTGAAGTAGTTTCATTTTTCTTTTTCTTTTCTTGTAGTTCTTTGTCGAACTTCTTAATCTTCGCGTTTTGGACGAGGGTTAAACTTTCAAACTGTTGTACGAATATATCTGTTTCCACAGAATTTTTATCCTTTGCTGGCTCGTCCTTAACCATTTCTTTGATATTATCTGATATCGTTAAATCGGTGCTGCTGTTACTCAATGGAAGCGAGTCTGCTGATGGAGTCTTCGTCGGTGAGGATAATGTATCTGTAGAAGAAGAAGCTAATGCCAAATCTGTATTAGAATTGGAAGTTAGAGACAGTTGTGGTCGTGTAACTGCCTTAATAGGAAGTGGAGGTTTGGCATTGAATGATGGGGATGAAACATTTCTGCTTGAAGACTTAGGTTTCAAGACTGGTGTATTTTGTAATGCGACAGGTGTGTACATTGGAGACGTAACAGATCTTTGTGGACTAGGGCTTCGACTTCTAGGAAGGGTTAAGCAGCCTAGTTCACTGTATCTGGTTGGCGACGACTTCCTTGGCTTAGGCAAAACAGGGATAGTAGAAGACGATGATACGGATGAAGGAGGTGATGATATTTCCTTCGCGATTTCGGGGAAAAAGTCCAGTAAATTTTTAATATATCTCGACCCAATAGCTAAACGATCATTAGTCATCATGGAAAGTTTTTCCTTACATAACGCCGGAGTTAAAGCTTTACTTAGAGTCCTTGAATCATGTTTAGTCGATTCACCATGCGCTATGATCCTATTAAAAAAAGGAAATATGACCATAAAGAGGTCCTGGTATTGGTTGAATTTAATAATTTTGCGGAATGTTTCACTTGTGAACTTTAGATCATCAACAATTGGTAACGGAATTAATTCAATTGGGATTAGAGGTTTGGCTTTATTCTTAATGAAGTAATTCAACCACACGGATGCCAAAGAATAAATATCCCATTGAGATAAATCAATGTAGTTGTTTCTTTTGATAATATCCAAAAAAATGTTTACCTTTTTATAGTTTCCCGGCTTCTGGAATATCAATTCACACAACAGAGCGTCATTTTGTAATTTCTTGAAAATTTTATCGAATACCAACTGCCTATATTGTCTTATTGCCAGAGGGGTCAATCTGTTATAATATTCCTCCGGGACATTTATATGTTCGCGTATCTGGTAATCATATAAGTACACGTTCAACGATATTCTAAGTCGCGTAATATCTATTAGTTCGGATAAAGAAGTCAGGTCCAAGACATGAACTAAACTTGGAAAATCATGCTGACTATCTTTTGAGTCCAAGAAGTTAAAGTTCATAGCGTTTGAAATTACTTGATAGACCGACCTAACGAAGAATGACTCATGAACAATAAAAATCTTTTGTAAATAGAACTTGGTCTCTTTGGGTAACTTTGCAAACATTTTAATACCGTAAACCCAGCTTATTTTTCTCTGGGAAAACCCAGATGAAAAAATCACCAGTGAATATGGTGCCTGTGGCAATTTCATTACCAATCGATCCATGAGGGCATTAATAAGCAAGTCATAAACTTGCTTATCGCCAATTTCATCAGATGCTGGCAAATAAGTCGAATCAAAGACATAAATTGCGTGACCAGAGTTAGGATCAACTGAGTAAGATCTAAAAAATATGTTATTAACGTTGATATCTATCATCCTGGCCTTCTTTCACGCTACCAATAGTATTATCCAGTAGGGCCATATCCTCGAGAATTTCACTTTCTATATACAAAATAACATCAACATGAAAAAACGCCAAAATACGTACACCGTTAATAGTGATACATGTGCTCAATTACGGTCCATCATCAACCTTTACATACTTCTAGCTAACTTTGATTTTCATGAGGCTTATTTTTTACTTTTCTTTAACCTTGTCTCTCCCACAGCTCTAATTTTACGCTTTTTGCCCTTACTATCTCCTCCTTTTTGCTTACCTTGGTCGGATACTATCTTTTCTTCTTCATTTGTCGGCTTGATACTATCGAATAACTTAATACCAGTTTGTACTCTTCGCAGCCTCATCTGTTCTAAATCTAGAGAGCCTTCGAAGATTTCTGTGTCTTCAGGGATAGAAAATTTTGCCACATGAGTAAATTTATCCCATGGAATGGCTGCAAATTGTATTTTGCACAACTCTACGAGCTTATCATGTTCCCGGTCTTTATCTTTCTCAAATTCCCAATACTGTGCTCTCTCAAAACAATTATCTAAAATGGTTCTCTTACTTTTCTTGATTTCTTGACCAGTAAAAGAATATACTCGCTTGTACTGGGCGACAAAATCAGTGAATGTCTTATGTAGCGGATGTGAGCTGTTCATAAAGTTTAATCTGGCTTCACCATCCTTTGAAATCATCTGTTCAACAATACTTTTATCCTTTGCATAGTAGCGTGCTGTCAATTTGATTACTTCCATGTCTCTTCGGGATATGCCAGTATCGTATTGAGAGAACAGAAAATCCGGTGGCCTTGCTATCTCTCGTTCACTCTTTCTGTCATTATCTTCACCGCTGACAGTGACTGTTGGCTCATTCATGAGTTTGGTGTAGTATTCATGGAGTGGGTCATCTTTCTTGATGAATGAGAATCTCTCATCTTCTAGCAGTTTGTTCTCAAACTCAACACCATGCTGCTTTATGTAATTTACTGTGGTTTTAATGTCCTCTTTCAGCTGGGTATCTTCTGGTTCCATTTATACAACTGCAAATTATTGCTGTTAGCTTTACGCTTTACCTTATTTCTTCCTGTATTTAAGTGTTTCAAGGCTAACTTTTGCCGAAATATTTCGTTGAAGGAAGGTTCTTATTTTATCAAAAAATGGTCAACAGACAAACAATAGAAAAACCAAAAGAAAATAAAAGCTTTTGAGGAAATCGGTAAAATGGATGATCTGCTAAAAGTTCCCGAGATTGTAACCAATATTGCCTCATATTTATCTACTGTAGATTATCTGAGTTTTCAACAAGTGAATAAACGGGTTTATGCAATCATTAACGGCAAAAATGATTCAAAGTATTGGTCATTGAAATTGACTAGAATGGGTCTCCAACAGGTGCATTCAAATGAAGAAGAAGAAATTACGTTGCTGGATGAAAATGATGATCAAAATTCCCTTCGCATCTTCGAATTATACAAATCTTTCACTGCTCAAAATTCTAAAAAAATCTTTGTGAAATTTTACCGTTGTTATAACTCATACGCTAGGAAACTATATAATAATAATCTAGCAAATTTCTTTCCTACTTCATATTCCAACGATCCGTTGAAACAAACAAAAATTCTAAATTTTATCAAAAAGTACAATTTCTCGAATAAAAATGATATAGAAACATTTACTAGGATTGAAACTAATTTCAACATTCTTAGGGAAATCTTCATTAATTCTGTTCTCAAAGAGTCAGAATTGAATTACCAGTCTAATAATTTAGCTGCCGTCGCTCGTTTCATGAAAATTTTATTGATATCTAATGAGGAAAGCAATGCTATCGAATTTTTCAAGTCAAAGGCTGATTTGCCTCCCAGTTTAACGGTTTTGCCGTCTAATGATGAATTATTTTGGGCCGAACAACCAAGGGAAGAGGACAGCGGTGGGAGTACCGTGATATTTAATTCTAAAAATTTAGATACGTTTCTCAATCAGCTAAGGGATTTCCTCAACGAAAAGATTAAATTAGCGGACATTTTATTCAAAGATGAGTTCCCTGTAATATTACAGTTCATCGAGTCCTTTATCCAAGATATTTTATTAGATATTTTAAACAATATCTTATTAAGCTATAGTGAATTTTTAAAAGAAAATGGGAAGGATAGTAAAGCCAATTATGAATGCGTACCCGAACTTTATTTCACATTTATAAAAAAGTTTGATACTGAATTAAACGACTCAGTAAACGCAGGCGCAAATTTCCGTAAAGTTGTTCGTGACCTTTTAAACCTGTATCTCGAGCCCTTTGTTGTCAACTATATGAATCAGACAACTAGAGTATTTGAATCATTTATCAACTCACAATTAGCTAATTATGACACACAAGTTCAAGACAAGCAGCGTGAGCAAAACGCAAAAATTTATAACACTTTAAAAGATCAAACGGATGCTTCGAGTGCAAGTAACAATGAATTGCCGAATGACCTCTCAATAATTACTGAAACCTCCAAAACTGTCCCAGAAGCGGATTCAAAACCAAGTACGATCCATCAATCAGTTCATTCAACTGATATTTCTAATGATAAACTAGACTTTCTAAGTTCCTTCACCAAGATTTTCAAGTTCTCGAACAATGAAAATCAAAGGCTAAAGCAACAACTACAATTAGCCTACAACTTAAATTTAATTTCCAATAACTTGCAAAACATTAAATCGTTAATAAGTCTCGATTTATGTTACAAAATTTTACAGGAAACAAGCGAAAAGACGGATCAAATTTACAAATTTCATACGATTGAAAGTTTGCTACCATTGATCAAGCTACGCTGTCAAGAGATTTTCAAAATTTTAATTACACAATTGAATAAAAATCACGTTAGACCTGCATTTGAAAAGGCAATTCTGCTACTACAAAAATATAATCCTAACGAAATAGAACAAATAGAAATAAAATTCAATTCACTTTCGCCAGCCAATACCCAAGTCGAACCTTTAGTACAATTCACTGAACTTATCAATATAGGTGACATAATATTACAAATGATTTCCATTTTTTACAAGAACGAACTGATTCCCAAAAAAATTATCGATAAAAATAAAGATTTTCTTAATGATGTTATCCAATTAAAAAAAAATTTTGAGACTTCTATCGATGATTTTGTAGCCGAAGGTTTAAATATCGGTATAAACAAACTAATGGATGAAATCTCATTTGTATTCAAGACTCTTCAATTGCCTGACGATTATAATCCACCGCCACCCTCTAGGAATTCTCCAATAAGGGATATAAAGCCAACCAAATGTGCTATCAGGGTAGTCGAGTTACTTTCTAATCATTGCTTTCTACTGACTGGTGCCACAGACAAGGGTACTATTGACGTATACCAACAAGAAATTGGCGAGAGATTCTTTAATGAAATCGTCAAACATCTGAAGAAGTGCTTCATATCTACGGAGGGCGCAATTTGGTTAATCTGCGATTTAAATTACTTTTACGATTTTATTGCTAACAAATTAAAACAAAAAAATGTTGTTCCCTATTTTGTTGGGCTTAAGTCTATTGGCCAGTTATACATCATTTCAGGCAAGGACTCGAAAGAGTTGGGAAAGCTTATTTCTGATCTTGGGAAATTCAATGGCATTTTTACGCAAGAGGAAATTTATGAATTTGTTCAGAGGAGAAGCGATTGGGTTCGTGTACGGAAAGACGTTGAAAAGGTAATGTACGGCCTAGGCATACGAGATTGCTGCATTATGTAAATTCCTATCAATGATGAATTATATTACTCTATATAGGTATGAAGTGCGGAAATAAAAGACTGTTCACATATTAGATTATTCAAGATTACGCGGGCTCTATTTTTCCCTGTTAGCCACACGCACACAAGGGGCATACAAATGTTCACTCCAATTATAAGAGGATTCCACACAAGATCATCGATAACATGGTTCAGCACGCTCCCTTTCTATTAGGAAAGTATGTTCATTCTTCATACGCTATTCTATTTTTTTTTTTTTCACACTTATTCTTTTACTAACGCATAGTTAACCATTTGCTGTTTCGAAGAGGCAACATCAAACAAGTCGATGTGCTCTTTCCCAAGCTGGTCTCTATTGCAGATTTTCTGATCCGTTATTGGCAATTATGGTAGGCTGTCTCAGCTACTATGTGTACGAAAGGAAAATGGGGCGTCCACAAGGTCATCATTTACACGAGCTCATAAAGAAGCGATGGGACGATCGCAAATAATAATCCGGCGTGAGGGGAGTATATATAAGTTTCTGGCGATATGTAAATACCATAATAATTAATCCTAGGATCTACCTTTATACGCATTTATCCTATAAAAACCCAATCTTTCAGATCCACAGTATTTTATATGTGTGATTTCCTTGATTGTCTCAATTTAAAGAGTAATACATACAACTTAGACCAAAGAATTATTCAATAGATGACGCCGAAAGAATCTGGAAAGCCTATTTCGTGTGCAATGAAGAAGTTGAAAGGCAAGAGATCTAAGATTTTGGTTTTATCTAGAGATGCGGGCACCAACGAATTGAAGCCAACGAAAGGAAGAGCACATCGAGCTTGCATAGCTTGCAGAAAGAGGAAAGTACGGTGTAGTGGTAATATACCATGTAGACTTTGCCAGACTAATAGTTACGAATGCAAATATGATCGCCCCCCACGGAACTCATCGGTATTTGATAGGGAAGTAAGCGATGATAGTTCCTTATATGCACAGAGAGCTTCCCACGAACGGGAAGATAGCAAGGGCCCTATAAGTTCCATTGATTACAAAAAGGTTGTAGAGACGATCTTTCCACCTGAAACATTCCGTCAAATACTTGCTTCTTCTTCTTTTAACAGCCAGAATTTTTTGGATGCTATTAAAACGTGTCTACTTCAAGGACAATTAAATGTTAATCAGGTAATACGTCAAAGTCTACCAAAAGATACGCCTTGGCACATGCAAACAAGTGTTCCATTACCACCCAGAGAGATTGCCTTGAAATTTATTCAAAAGACTTGGGATTGTGCCTGTGTGCTATTTAGGTTCTATCACAGACCTACTATCATTTCTATCTTGGACTCGATATACGAAGCAGAAAAACATGGCAAGCAATATACTCCAGAACAAGTGAAAACACAACCTTTAATTTATTCTGTTTTAGCAGTCGGAGCCCTTTTTTCTAAGGAAGATCTCAGCAAGGATAGTAAAGCAACTAGGGAATTTTACACTGATGAAGGCTACAGATACTTTTTAGAGGCCAAAAACTCTTTGGACTTTTCTAATATTACTGACATCTATTCCATTCAAGCTATATTTATGATGACGATCTTTTTGCAATGTTCAGCAAACTTGAAGGCTTGCTATTCGTTCATTGGTATCGCTCTGCGTGCTGCGTTAAAGGAAGGTTTACACAGGCGGTCTTCCATAGTTGGTCCTACTCCGATTCAGGATGAGACAAAAAAAAGGCTCTTTTGGTCTGTGTACAAACTAGATCTGTACATGAATTGTATTCTTGGTTTTCCAAGCGGTATCGACGAATCTGATATCGACCAAGAGTTTCCTCTAGACGTCGATGATGAAAATATATCTACTATTGGAATAAAGTTTCAAGATTGGCGAACGATAAGTTCCTGTGGAATGAATAATAAGCATACAAAGCTTATTTTAATCATGTCTCGGATCTACAAGCTAATGTACTCTTTGAGAAGAAAACCATTAGAAGAGGATTCTAGGACGCAGATTGTATCGTTGAACGATCAATTAGATAATTGGTATGCCCAATTACCAGATATTTTGAAGGTTGACACAATACGCTATCGTCAAACGCAACCACCTCTAACTGTTTCCGCAAATGATAGTAGTTCTCCATACACTAAACCTAAGAAATTATTATATCTGGACTTCCTTCTATCCAAAATCGTACTCTATAAACCATTCTACCACTATATTTCTATAGACCCGTTAGATATCCCAGAGTTCCAATTTCAAATTCACATGGCGGAAAACTGTATTGAAGTTGCCAAAAAAGTTATTCAATTATCTTATGAAATGATTACGCAAAACCTTTTGAGTGGTAGCTACTGGTTTTCCATTCATACAATCTTTTTTAGTGTTGCTTGCCTCAAATTTTATGTCTACCAAACAGAAAAGGGCCTGATACGAAATGGGAAGGTTGATTCGGATATTTATAACGTTACGCAGCTTGGCAGTGAAATATTATCACTTTTGAAGGGTGCTTCAAATGCGAGTAAACGTACTTTTGAAGTATTGAACCAATTGTTCAAAGAGTTTAACGAGAAGACCTCTGTATTATCTGAACAACTTTTGAATATAGTTAAATTGCAACGGCAAGAAAGTGGTGGAGCTTTAGTGCCCCAGTTGCAGACAAATAATAATTTTACGAAGTGCCAAGGAGAATTACATCATGGACAACAGCATCACCAAACTCCAGCCACGAGTCTTCGTTCCATTCTAAATCTTCCACAAGGGGAAGCTGATCTAAAGTTTCAGAATACCAATAATGAGAGCCATACAACGACAGCTGCACAAGAAGAATACTTAGATAAACTTCTAGCAGAATTTGAGGAATTTGACTACTCAATTAACAGAGTATTACCTGATGTCATCGATTTTTCAGCACTAATTGGCCAAGATTCTTCTGCCAACAATCAAATATTTTCCTCAGAATTCAGCTCTGACCCAACAGTAAATTGAACCTTTAAACTCGCGACTTCTTTATATCTGTATATTCTTCTACATCCTTCTTTTTATGTATTATTATTTTATCTGCTTCCTCACACCACATAGTGGCATACCGTGTGTGGCCGTTTTTTTTTCATCGCCATATTGAAACAGTGATTTGTTATTATTCAATTGAAATAATAGTTATTAGGTTTAAGAAAAACTAAAAGATAAAATAAATAGCCCAGGCCACGAAAATGGCAAACCGATCCCTCAAGAAAGTGATAGAAACATCATCAAACAATGGTCACGATTTATTAACTTGGATAACCACCAATTTGGAAAAGCTTATATGTTTGAAAGAAGTTAATGATAATGAAATACAGGAGGTTAAGGAAATACACACTCAACTGGATGAGTTTGTGAGGTATATCTCCGTACTAGAAAATACGGATGATTTAGAACTGCATTCAGTGTTTATCAGTTTGTCTCAGCTCTATACGATTTCCATATGGCGTTTGAAGGACGAATATCCTGGTGTAGTTTTTGATTCCGCAGCATTCTTAACAAACGTATTGTGTGAAGAAGATGTATCCATTGATGATGAAGATACCGACCCTAACCAAAAGAAAAAAAAGAAGAAGTCAAGTACAAAAAAAAAAAAGTACATATACTCACCGGCAAAAGATATCGCATGCACCATACTTGTTCAATTATTTGAAAATTTTGGAAGTAGCATCTCTTCCTTAATCCCATTGTTATTTAATGCTATTTTCAAAAACCTGAAAAAAATTATGGAGAAAAGTAAATATTATCATGCTACCTTCATGACAACCCTTCTTCAGCTTTTTAATGCGATTCTAAGAAATTCCAATAATGATGATAAAATCCTTGATCCAGCCACATATGCGAAATTTTCGAAACTATCCAAAACCGTTTTTGACAGTATTTCCACTGATGAGAAGGACTTTTCAGTTACTTTTGTGTCTGTCCTAATTGAATGCTGGACAGCTCATTTCAAACAAACTAATTTTATCAGAGAGCACTCCCATGATATTATAGAGACCATATATTCTAGATTTACCGAAGGTGAAATAGGTGTTTATGGTTTTGCAAACGACGAAACTCGTATCTTTACCGCAAAATCTTTAGCGGAGATATTATTTGATTATTACTTTTCTAAAAATATTTTAACTCTACAAGAAGTATGGTCCATCTACGTTAAGATATTCTTAAACTGTGATACACGAGACGTGGAAAGTGGTTGCTTCGAATCTATTATTCATTTGATAAACTTGAATTTATTAGCTGACAACACTTTTTTGAGTAACTCAAAATATTTGGATATAGTTCTCTCTTTAAGCGGCGTCTTCAGCAGTTACGAAGTGAATAATAGGAGCATGAATACATTATCAAGGTATTTAAGATACTTTCAACATATGCATGAAGTAATATTGCCACATTTGAATGATTCTGCAAAGACTCAAATGTTGTACTACATCCTAGGTTGTTCTGATACTTACCAGAGCTCCTCTAAAAGTGATTCAGCTTCAAATTTCAAATATAGTATTGATGCGAAGCCTGAAACACAGTGGCTTACATTACTGCAGCTTGACTTCACGTATGTGTTAATCAGCGACTTAGGTTCTACTTTCACCACTGAGGAAAATACCGTTAAAGAGATTAGAGATAAACTGGTTGATTTAGCTACATGTGAAATCTTTACGATACGAGTTCACACTGTGGAAATTTTGAAGGTTTTTTTGAATAACTGTCCAGAATATCTTTCGGAGACCATTGAAAACTCCTTACGTGCACTATCCACTGATTTTAAATCTACAGGAAAATTTATTTTTCATAAAAATCATGGCCATGCTTTTATAATAGCAAATCTAATCAAAGGTGCCGAGAGCGATTATATTTCCTATGAGTTGATCATGAGAATTACGGTGTTTTCTACATCATTCATTAAGAATAATACTACATCTACCTCTTCTAATTTGTACTTCAAGGGTCTTTTATGCTGGATATTATTGATAGGATTGATGAATTATAAAGATGAACAATATTTGAAGCTGCAGATACCCCAACTATTTCTTTTCTGGAAAGTTTTATTAACACATACCTACACATACCACGACGAGGATGAATTATACAAGAACCTAGAAATCCGAAATCATGCATTGACTTGTTTATTGACGTATTTAAGCAATACGACAATTGATAAAGAAATGGCTAAACAAGTATCATATTTGCTAACTAAGTGCTCCAATTTTAATCATTCCATTGACCTGAAATCGAAAAACATTGACAATGCTTTACTGCATAATGAAAACAGAATTTTACAGGTATACCTTAAGCTGGAGAAATACATAAATAGCGATTTTAATAGTTCTTTACTAATATTAATCGTGAAGAATTTTTCAGATCCCAATCTTTACACCGAGTCAAGTAGTTCCGTTTTGGGAACCTTAAAAGATATTGGTAACAGGAAAGTGAGTAACAAGGACGACATGGAAAGTAATATAGTATTAGAATCTTCAATTAATACTTTACTTCGTCAAAACAACGGCTTTGCATTCGGCCTATCCAGCAAAATAACTGGGGACCGTATTGTGAATTTATCGATGTCCAGTGCTTACAAGTATGATGAATCAATAAGTGGAAGTTGGCCATCCAAGGATTACAATTGGTACAATATTTTCGAAGTGGAAGTATCAAAACCAATTTCACCCATTTTATCTTTAGATTCACTGATTCTACTATATGGATCTGGGTCTTATTCCCAAATTGACCGCTACGCACCTCAGGTCACTACATCTTTAATTGACTCTTCTATGGAACTTTTTTCATCTGTATTCCCTTTTTTGAATAGCAAAATACAGTATTCCATTATGGAAACTTTAAATTTGTCCATGTTCTCCAAAATGACTACACCATTGAGAAGCGTGGCTGTGGCTGCTAATGTTTGTAGTGCTCTGCATAATGCTTTACGCATCATGCAAGAAAACAATCTAGAGTTGGACTATTCAGTGGGGCAGCTAATTATCGAATCAATAAAGAAGATTCAGTTTTTTAATGACATTTTTCTCACAAAAATCAAGGCAGATTGTGTAGGATTGCTGACAGCGGCTATCGCAAGAACACTTGGCGATGAAGAAAGACAAAAATTCCTTACAGAGCAATCAAGGATATTCATTAAAAACGTCGCAGATATGGACGAACCATACTTAAGGATGTTTCATGTCTTATCATTGGCTACAATTTTTAAATATAACTCACAATATGCTAATTTTGAAGAATACTTTGATGTAATTTTTGCATTAATGAGGGATCCACACCCTGTTGTTCATTCATGGTCATTGAAAGCAATGCATATTCTTCTTGAGAAACATTTAGTGATTGATTTAAAGACGGCAGCTCTGTTGCTAAGTTCTATGGAAGAGCTTTTGGTCCAGGATAAGTATGGTATTTACGGGCGCTCTACTCTTCGCTGTAACTATAATAGGGACTTTAATTCTCACGTAGCAATCGGTGAAATTTCAAGGACATTGACTGAAACTGTGGGGCCAAATTTTCTAGAACTTAACACCAAGGTTCTTGATTCGTTCAGAAACATTACACTCTCCATGTTAATTTCAAATAATATTCTCAACAGCATAACCAGCATTAAAATGTTTGAAAACATAGCTACTTTTAAAATGAAAAACATTCTAAACTATGAAATCTTTATTCTTGCTTCTAAGAGCATAATTAAAAGTTCAATAGTGACTGGAATAGGCTCATCATATTTTGACACTACATTCACGGGCTCAAATGAACTCATTTCTCGAACTTCAAGTCTGAAAGGCGCCTTTGAAAACTTTGATTTATTGACGTTGTTGTACAAATTACAGATGGAGGAATTTTTCATGAAAGAAATGGAAAATTTGAGCTGGAGATATCTCGCACTTTTTCCAAATTCCGGTTCTGTCAAGAATTATTTTACCGAATGGATATTACATACTTTTAAAAGAGATAATCATTGGTTCGATAAATTATACTCAATATTTAATATGAGTTTAGGAAGACTCTTCCAAAGCTATAACAGAGACGTGTCAGCCCTACTAGAGGTAAATGGCCTAAAAAAATCTTCAGAAAAGGAAATTAAAGGCGAAGAAGAAGAATCAATAGCGAATGTTAACCAACTGACTGACACAGATGCTGGTGGTCTCGACTCTGAGAACCTGCAATGGAAGAGCAGACAGATTATCTTAAATTTAATATTAATGTTGTGCTTAGAATCCGAAAAATATGAAAATCTGCTCCTTGCCCTCAGCAACAAAATTGCAGATCTCATTAAAATATCATTTCGTGGATCTACAGTGAGGAATGAAGGCATGAAGTTAACGGGACTACACATTTTGAATTTTGTTCTCAAGAACTACTCGACCATGAGAGATCCTCAGGTTCCTGGATCGTCGATTTTAGAACAGCAAGAGGCCCAAATAACTAGCGCATTAATGCCTGCTTTTAGTAAAGGAAGCTCACCTACTGTAATGTCCTTTGCTATTACTGTTGCTGCTGAAGTGTTGGCATCGAGTATAATGCCACCAGATAAATTGGGAAGAATTTCACAATTACTAATTGACCTTCTTGGTAACTTTAAAGATCCTAATTCCGGTATACGGATAGGGGAAGCTATAATCGTTACACCCAAAGCGAAAAGAAAAATTGAACTTGCCGTTTTGGACGCGTGGGCTGAGGTAGTGCAAAGATCCATCACGTCGTCAAATGATGCGCTTTTCTCTTTTACCAGGAAATATTGGAGCATTTTAGTCCCATTATGGATAATTTCTTTACGTGAATACATGATGATAAAGTATAACGATAATGATTCTACTGTGCAAGTAAAGAATGACTCGAAAGAAAATAGTCTCATTGAACCAAGAAGTACGAAAATTGAGTTATATGAACCGGTCTGGTTAAATTTCGTAGAGGCCCTTGGGTGCACTCTGGATTCAGACGTTCAAGTCATTTTGGCATCTCTTAACGATGAGGAATTAGAGTATTTTCTTTTTATTTTATTTAGCCAATGTTTGGAGGCTATCGTCAAAAATATTGATGATCATTCAGTCAAGATGCAAGTTTTACCGGCTTTACACAATGTTTTGAAGAGCAATCTGTGCATAAAAAGTATATTTGAGGATGATATTATTACTGAAGTTGTTGAGATTATGGACAGACTGATTTCTACAGGTGACAGTAAAGAAGAATTTTTGCTTGTTGATATCATCAGTGACTTGATCATTGGGTATTCGAAGTGTAATGCTACTCCTGAAACATTTCTACAAGATATTGACAAACTATATGAGCTACTGCGACTACTGATGACAATTATTTCTGAGAGGTTGCCATTTATTAAGTATAACGTGCTTACCAGCGAAGAAGATGATAATGAAATAAAAATCTCTCCCACAGATATTAGTCTGTTGAAAAAAACATTTATTGCGTTCGAATCAAATATCAGTAACTTCGACAATATGTTCAAAGTAGATCTTTATTCATGTCTTTTATTCATCATAGGGAAAATTTATGAATGTAGTCATCGTGAAGTAATAATTCCAATCATACTCCCACTTTTCAAGGCACTAGTAAAAGCGCTTACGGAATCTGAGGACGAAAAAAATATTGTGTTACTAGAAATATTCTACGGGTCAATAAAAGATGTTATTTATCATAAGCTGGATTCAAAGAATAAAGTTGCAACCATTTTGATCTTGCTGTCTAATGGATACTCTAAGCTAAGTTTTCAGGAACTGAATCAGTGCGCAAATATTCTCTCGGAGGCATTGAATAATCCTGCTACGCAGCCAATTGCTCTACAAGGCTTCAAGAGAATAATATCCAATATTTTTAAATACCCGTTGTTGCAGTATTTTATGAAGTTGGTTATAAAAAGATTCTTTCAAGATATTCAAACAAACGATTCCTTATCGCAGGCAAGCATTAAAACTAAGTTGATAATTCAGTTTTCCGACGAAGTAATCAAACAAGATCACCAAAAGGCATCATTGTCAATTGCTTTATGTCTTTCTTTCTTTGCCGCATATCATAGCGCATATACAGAGAAAGTAGACAACGAAGTAGCAAGTGGCATAGTTGCTTTGGCTAAATTGGACAAAAATTCGTTTAAAGAAGCCATTTCTAGCACTATAAGTCCTCAACAAAAAGCAATTATAGGTTCCGTGATGGAGGCATACGTTAAATCGCAGTCTTTGGGCTCTGTCGAAGAGGCCTTTCAACTGAAATCTTTCGACTAATTGCAAGTCGGATGCATATGCACGGAAATAAAACTCATCGCGAAAAAAGAAAAAAAAATAAAATCTGTGAAAAAATATCAATGGTGCAATTGGTTATTGGTCACTCATCAAGTAATTTGTTAGTTTTTATAGAGTTAAAATTGTATAAAGATAAGAACATTTAGTTAAGTTCCCCACTTATTAGATCCCAAAGTTAAAGTTATCATGTGCAGTAGGATACTCTTGTCCGGTTTAGTCGGACTGGGTGCTGGTACTGGCTTAACCTATCTTCTTTTGAACAGACATTCTCCAACGCAAATCATTGAGACACCTTATCCACCTACCCAGAAACCTAATAGTAATATTCAATCTCACTCTTTCAACGTCGATCCTTCCGGGTTCTTCAAGTATGGTTTTCCTGGTCCGATTCATGATCTGCAGAACCGCGAAGAGTTTATCTCATGTTACAACAGACAAACTCAAAATCCTTATTGGGTCCTCGAACATATAACGCCAGAATCATTGGCTGCAAGGAATGCTGACAGAAAAAATTCCTTTTTCAAGGAAGATGAAGTAATTCCAGAAAAGTTTAGAGGTAAACTAAGAGACTATTTTAGGTCGGGCTATGATCGAGGCCATCAAGCCCCAGCTGCAGACGCAAAATTTTCTCAACAGGCAATGGATGATACATTCTACTTATCCAATATGTGTCCTCAAGTAGGAGAAGGTTTTAATAGAGACTATTGGGCGCATTTGGAGTACTTTTGTAGGGGATTGACTAAGAAATATAAGAGTGTAAGAATCGTGACTGGTCCATTGTATCTACCCAAAAAGGATCCCATAGATAATAAATTTAGGGTTAATTATGAAGTTATTGGCAATCCACCCAGTATTGCTGTTCCAACGCACTTTTTTAAATTGATTGTTGCAGAAGCACCAACAGCCAATCCTGCTAGAGAGGATATTGCTGTCGCGGCATTTGTATTGCCAAACGAACCGATATCAAATGAGACGAAATTGACTGACTTTGAAGTTCCTATAGATGCTTTAGAGAGAAGTACTGGGCTAGAACTTCTGCAAAAAGTACCACCTTCAAAGAAGAAGGCATTATGCAAAGAGGTAAATTGTCAAATTGTAGTGAGAGATTTCTCTAACGCGGCGATCAAACAGTCGAAAGATGTGAAATTGTTACCTCCTCCAAAAAAAAGGAACTGAATGTACTGAAAAACTGTAAATATAAATTAATTCATAACACAACGATAGAATAGCATGAAAGAATATAACAAGTCTAACGCATATAAAATAAAAAAATACATTTATTTGATGATCAAAAAAAGAAAAGAATTAGGATGCAATGCTTGGATTTAGTATATATTTACAGAAATTTGTTTTGTTATTATTTGCTTTGTTATTTATATCGTAAATGTGCGTTTGGCCGTTCATCTTAAGTAACGTTTGACAGCCGACACACCATGCTTTTTAATATCTTGTATGATCTCCTTGTTTGTTTTGAACTCTGAATTTCTAATTTGATGTTTTAAGATGAAATTCCAGTCTAACTTCAATTCCTCAATCGTCATACCGTTCTGGTATAATTCTGCGCACGCCCAAAGAAAAATGTCTGTTCTTCCTATCTGCAGTGCGCTTAATGCAATATTCCTTAAAATAGTAAACCTGTTTTGATTATTCACTTTTAATTTGACATCACATGGGGAGGATGCAATGAATGGGTTACAGTTCGATTTTGTCCAATATGTTTTACTTCTCTTTGCAGCATTTATATAAAGTAGTTTTGCCAAATCGATATCCTCCTTGGCATTGGCAACAAATTTACCATCTCGCTTTTTATAATGACAAAGTTTTTTAATGTATAAAGCGGAAACCACATTCCAAAGAGAGTTTCTGTGGCCAGGATCAAAATCATGTGCCTTCGTCAACAAATCGTTTACAAGTGCCATCAAATTATCGGTGAACTTGACCTTTGAAGCCAATTTCCAATCAACTACTTCGTTAATTATTGACCCATAGGCTAACATTGCTTGTCCGGGGGGTATAGTATCGAGTAATTTGACTGCCTTAGCGATATGATCGAGGTTTTGTGTTTTGAAAAGGTGAATAATTATTGCTTGATAATTTTCTTGCGAAAGCGCCCTGAAATTTGTTGTTACTTGCTTCAAAACCCTATCTACACCGTTAGAATCGTTAAATTTCAAATGCATTCTTAGCAATGAAGAAAGACATCTCTTGTTAAGCCAGACAATATGATGGTTTTCGGGTAAAGTGTATCTGTTAATGTTCTGCATGAGTTCCTTGGCCATTGTTAAAGAGTCTTGCTTTGTAATGAAGTCAATAATTGCCGGTAATATCAAAGGGTTATTACAATAGTACTCTGGAGTTAATTGCCAAAACATTTCGCTACATATAGATCTATAGGCTCTATTATGGGTACAAATCTTGAAGACTTTATAAATGATTCTGGAATCATGTGCAGAAATGGAAACATAGTGCTCTTTGATTTTGTTCCAAATAGAATACACACTTGCAACATTTCCTCTTCTATAATTTTCATCAATGGACTTGTACGCAAGCAGCACTTGATCATCCCGAAGCTTCAAATCGTTAGTCAAAGAATAGTTTATATTCATCAGTTTGTTCAGTATAGCCTTGCATAATTGCGGGGCTTCATTACTTAAGCCGAGGGCCTTATTAGAAAGAGTCTCTAATTGAAACCTCGTTAACTTTATTCCGCCTCCGGTTATACTTTCGAACAGAGAGTTCAGTTGTAAATATTTGACTAGATGAACATGATCATGCAGTGGGTTTGGGTACGCTAATACTGATATTATTTTCTTAGCATATTGTTCGTCTAGCTTTTTATCATCTGTAAATAATCTGTAGTACAGCAGGAAAAGGTCGGCAGCCATAACTATGTCTCCTGTGCCGATGGCATCATCAACACACCAGCGCATAGTATCCAATTGCGTAGTCAAGGGCTTTTGATGTCTTACGGATGAAACTTGGAAGACCACTTGATTGACTAGATCCAAGTTTTTCTTGCATTGGTACAAACATTCTCTTCTATAAATTCCTCTTGTAGTCATAGATGAAGTTTTTGTGCGATTGATGAAACTGATGAAATCTTCGATCTTGACCTCGTGCAATATAGAGCTTTCCAGTAAGCTATTTTCTTGTTTCCGAAGACTTTTGTAGTCCGCCATGTCAGACCAATATTTCCGTATTTTCAACTTGTCATCGTCATTTAAATTCGCATTTGCTTTGATAAGGGCCAAGACCTGTTTTTGAATTGGATCCCCGCTGCTGTGGTTGATTCGTCGCAAGGTCCTGGTAGGTACCATTTTTATAAACCTCTCGGTCCTGTACCGAACGAGACGAGGTAAAAACATTGCATGGAAAGGGAAACGTGCACTAAATGCAAACTACTGCTATCCTAAAGTGCTCACTGTTTATTATTCCTGGATTTCAGAGGTCGCTTCCCACATCGTCCCGTACAGCGTTCCATGATGATATTATACCACTTCTTTATTGTTTTTTATTTTTTCTTGAGCAGAAAGTGAAAAAAAAAAACCAGACCCTTTACCACGTGACCGATTTTGACAACATGAATATGAATATAGTATACACATATATAGAGATACAAGCGAGGGAACGGGGCCCTTTAGTACACTGGTGAGGCGGTCAGTCTCCCAGAGGATCCACAGGCATCGCACATAGACCACTCCAACGCCTTTACAACGCACACGTAACAGTAGTTCGCACGACAACAAGCGATCTGGTATGGGTTGGTTGGAAAACCGCCGCAACGGGGGCAAACTGTCTTATAAGTAGTCGTAGAACGAGACCTTGGTGGTTTTTTAACAAAGGTCAAGAGTCCTCTTTTCGTAAGTAGTGTGTTGGAAAAGAGTTCTAATAGTGCATTCCATAGCAATTGTCTATTCTGGTATTCTAACCCAGCGAATACAGAGTTCGAATAAAATTCAGAGGCAATTGCAGAACCATCCCGAATCAACCTTGTGGAATGGACATTAAAAGCCCGGTATAACGGCGACAAAAACGCCCTCGCATTGGGCCCTTCCGCTGCTAGAAACCTCAGGAAGTTGGTTACATCACAGCCGTGATACAATAAATTAACCCATTTGTACAGCTTCAGCCACATCATCTGGTTCCCACAGTGCGGCCCATTAAAAATAATATGTGTGATCTTCTTCCACACGTACCCTGCCAAGACAGTGACGACATACAAGGTGCGTTTCCTGCACTGAAAAGCCACGCCACTGAGTGCGGATCCATACGTACAGCTAGAGCCATAGTGTGGCAGGAACCTCGTCGCGCACATAAACACAACTGTGTTCAGTGCCAACTCCCATTCCTCTTTGTGTTCACTCGTATTGAATGCTGCATTGAACTCGGACCAAAACTGTCCATACAATTCTTTATCAAGCGCTATCGAGTCGAGCTGTGCAACTCGAGACATGCTGCGTTGCCTTTAGATTACGTCTTCTCAGTTATCTCGGCAATCTCTCCTCGTTATGCTTTCCCTCCGTCTTCACTCATCCCTTATAATGCGTTTCCTACCAACCTTATCGATAGAATGGAGAAGAAATCGCATCCGTTCCACTCCTCGGATCGATACTAACTTCCGAGACGTTGCATCAAAGGCCAAGACATGGCATTAGTCACCCTTGTTGCAACGATAGACGCATACTACGGACCCCTCAAACCTCCCTACCTGCCCGTCGCTATCGCATTAATTTTCTTTTTTTCCACTATTTTTCCGGCCCGCCACACCTCCGACTACAAGACGCCACACCTACGTTTTGTCACACAAAATCCAGGACAATAGCCGTCTGCAAGGCACCAAGGTTTTCAGCAGTTGCTTGTTGCTGCTGCCTGTTAATCACATCAAACCCACTGCAAGGGCAGTCGATGGGTCTGTAAACGCCTTAGCAATCGTTGTTGAAGAAAGAGAGCTCTTATCATCATGGGGTGCCCATCATTTTTTTTTTTTTTTTCAAATTTTGGGCTATTCAATGAATCGTTTCGACTATATATGGACAATCATCGGAAGCTGTGTATTCTTGGTAAAAAGTTTTCGACTGTGTGGCAGAAAATAACCGCAACAATTATATAACGTCACAGAACACATGAGTACCATTTATAGGGAGAGCGACTCGTTAGAGTCGGAGCCCTCGCCAACGCCAACAACCATTCCTATCCAGATCAATGTGGAAGAGGAAAAGAAAGATGCTTTCGTGAAGAATATTGACGAGGACGTCAATAATCTCACTGCGACTACTGATGAGGAGGACCGCGATCCGGAAAGCCAAAAATTCGACAGGCATTTCATACAGGAGGAAGGCCTCGTTTGGAAGGGCGACCCTACATACTTGCCCAATTCTCCATATCCTGAAGTGAGATCGGCGGTGTCCATCGAGGATGACCCCACCATCCGCCTCAACCACTGGAGAACCTGGTTCTTGACCACGGTGTTTGTGGTAGTTTTCGCCGGTGTTAATCAATTTTTTTCCCTGAGATATCCATCGCTAGAGATCAACTTCCTTGTCGCACAAGTTGTTTGCTATCCAATTGGTAGGATACTGGCTCTCTTGCCCGACTGGAAGTGTTCTAAAGTGCCATTTTTTGATTTAAACCCGGGCCCATTTACCAAAAAGGAACACGCCGTGGTCACGATTGCCGTGGCGCTTACTTCCTCCACTGCATACGCTATGTACATTTTGAACGTCCAGGGAAGCTTTTACAATATGAAACTGAATGTCGGATATCAGTTCTTGTTGGTTTGGACATCTCAAATGATTGGTTATGGTGCTGCGGGTCTTACCAGAAGATGGGTCGTCAACCCTGCAAGCTCTATCTGGCCTCAGACTTTAATTTCAGTGTCCTTGTTTGATTCGTTGCACTCGAGAAAAGTTGAAAAGACAGTCGCAAATGGTTGGACGATGCCCCGTTACAGGTTCTTCTTAATCGTCCTTATCGGATCGTTCATCTGGTATTGGGTACCTGGATTCCTCTTTACCGGTCTGTCCTATTTCAACGTTATCCTATGGGGGTCGAAGACAAGACACAATTTCATCGCTAACACAATCTTTGGTACTCAAAGTGGTCTCGGTGCGTTGCCAATTACATTTGACTACACCCAGGTTTCCCAAGCCATGTCCGGCTCTGTTTTCGCCACACCATTCTACGTCTCCGCCAACACCTATGCATCAGTGTTGATATTCTTCGTCATAGTGCTGCCATGTCTTTATTTTACGAATACCTGGTATGCCAAATACATGCCCGTCATTTCAGGTTCTACTTATGACAACACTCAAAACAAATACAACGTAACAAAGATTCTAAACGAGGATTATTCCATTAATCTTGAGAAATATAAGGAATACTCACCGGTATTCGTTCCATTTTCCTATCTTTTGTCGTATGCTTTAAATTTTGCCGCTATTATCGCCGTTTTTGTTCACTGCATCTTATACCACGGTAAAGATATTGTCGCCAAGTTTAAAGACCGTAAAAATGGTGGCACTGACATTCACATGAGGATCTACTCCAAGAACTATAAGGATTGTCCCGATTGGTGGTATTTACTTTTGCAGATTGTCATGATCGGTTTAGGATTTGTAGCAGTGTGCTGTTTCGATACTAAGTTCCCAGCTTGGGCATTTGTTATTGCAATATTAATTTCCCTTGTAAATTTTATCCCGCAAGGTATCTTGGAAGCAATGACTAACCAACACGTAGGTTTGAATATTATCACAGAATTGATCTGCGGTTATATGCTGCCTTTAAGACCAATGGCAAACTTATTATTCAAGCTATACGGATTTATTGTCATGAGACAAGGCTTGAATTTGAGTAGAGATTTGAAATTAGCCATGTACATGAAGGTTTCCCCTCGTTTGATCTTTGCCGTCCAAATCTATGCCACTATCATATCAGGTATGGTTAACGTTGGTGTCCAGGAATGGATGATGCATAATATCGATGGCTTATGTACCACCGATCAACCAAATGGCTTCACTTGTGCTAATGGTCGCACGGTTTTCAATGCTTCCATTATCTGGTCTTTGCCAAAGTATCTTTTCTCATCAGGGCGCATTTATAATCCGCTGATGTGGTTCTTCTTGATTGGTTTGCTATTCCCACTAGCCGTTTATGCTGTTCAATGGAAATTCCCTAAATTTAAATTTGCTAAGCACATTCATACTCCTGTATTTTTCACAGGCCCAGGCAATATTCCACCAAGCACACCTTATAACTACTCATTATTTTTTGCAATGTCATTTTGCCTAAACTTGATAAGAAAAAGATGGAGAGCTTGGTTCAATAAGTACAATTTCGTCATGGGGGCCGGTGTTGAAGCAGGCGTGGCAATCTCCGTCGTCATCATCTTCTTGTGTGTACAGTACCCAGGTGGTAAGCTCAGCTGGTGGGGAAACAACGTTTGGAAAAGAACGTATGATAATGATTATAAAAAATTTTATACCTTAAAGAAAGGTGAGACATTTGGTTATGATAAATGGTGGTAATCCTGAAAACATAATAATAAACCTGCAGAGGTTCATATCAAGTTTTAATCCAAAATTTGGCACACGTAATAGCAAACTTTAGTTCATATTCTGTAATATTAAGAAATTATTTTCTTTTCTGTCATCCTTTCATATTGCTAAACTTGAAATACTTTATCTCAACGTTTAATTATACTGTTAATAATGATATTTCTATATTTTAGAGCACATTTTGGTCGAAACATTCAAAGCGACCCCTGCAATATTTAGCGGAGGCATCTCATCCGCCTTATTTTTGTAAATTAACGATCTTTAGCGCATGCCAAGTGTTCGATAACAAATTCCCACTTTAAGAAAAAACGGGCACGAGCATACAATAAAAAAACTTTTAAAATTTGTACCTCCTTGAGGTGTTCTATTTTATGATAGATCCGTATTTCAGATACCAAATGTTATATACACTTTTTTAAGCTTGGATTTTTTTCTGAATACACGGACCTTACAAATGCTATAAAAAAAAAAGATTCTGTAACTTGTAAAATTAAGGGCCCTAAAGGGCCATATCCACCTCACATTTCATTGTGATATAAGTAGGATATTTTGACTTCAATATTTAAATTTACAAGCCAAATACTTTATTATGACTTCAAAAAAAAAAGGCTTCTAGCATTCAGAAATAATGCTGACTGCGAAAACAACTATAACTACATCAATATATCCTTCCCTCTTTCATGACAAATAGTATGTTGCTCTCGGGTTCATCCAAAATCGTTATATCGTCCAACGGATTTGATTTCATCATCAGTAGGTCAGCAATGAACCCTGGCTTAATCTGTCCCAATTTATCGCCTAATCCGTTCATTTCGGCAGGAGTAACAGTTGCTGAGAGCAAAATCTCTTGTGCCGTTTGAACTTTCCCTCTAATACGAAACTCTTGCGTTTGATAACCATATAGAGGACCCAATAAATCTGAACCAAAACAAATTTTAACTTTTTTTTTCTGGGCAATTTTCATTGCATTAATTCCTTTGTAAAGCACCTCTGTATTTTTTCTACTATTTTCAGGTCCCAAGAATGCACTAAATTGATCAGAACCCATCACTTTGTAGGTAACTAGTGTTGGAGTCAAGTAGCAACCCAATTCTGCCATAAGTTCTGCGGTACGTTCATCTAATAAGTTTCCGTGTTCGATACCCTTAACACCTAACTTGATACAATTTTGTATCGCTTCCGCAGTGTAGGCGTGTGCTGTTACGTATGTGTGGTAACTATTTGCGACATCTACAAGTGCTTTTATTTCGTCGTCGCAAAATTGTTTGTTTGATATTTTGTCAGTTGGAGAGGCCACACCTCCACCACCCATAATCTTAATAAAGTCTGCACCTCTTCTAAACTCTTCTCTGGCCGCTTTGTAGCATTCGGGAACACCATCTGCTACAACACCAACTTGACCAAAGTGGCATGAACAGCTGTCAAAGGCACTAGCAGGTAGGGCACCAGATCTCAGATCGCCATGACCACCAGTTTGGGAAATGGCATGTCCACACGTAATTAATCTGGGACCATTCAAGGATCCCTGACGAATCTCTGCTTTCAGAAAGCCTTCTGCACCCCCACAGTCTCTCACTGTTGTGAAACCTCTTGCCAGAGCGGCTTCCAAAGTGTATCTTATTCTGAGTAATGCAACTGACTTTGGCATCAGCATTAACTTGGTCAGATCAGCCTCTCCTGCAACCGACGCAATGTGGACATGACTGTCGATCAGACCTGGAGTGACATACTTACCGGTGCCGTCAATAATTTCAAAGGCAACTTCGTCAACGGTTACCGGCTTTTCAGAACCAAATTCGACCTTGGAAATGATACCCTGTTCTATGAAGATGTAAGCTCCGGGGAGACTGACGCCGCTTACCACATCTATCAAATTAGTGTTACTTATACAGTAATTTTTGAGTGGCTCTGGGCGCCATGGTGCCACCAAGTCGGCCAGGGACTTGTTCATTCCTTCATTGACATCGATTTGATAAGTTGTCATTTTTATCTTGGTTAATATACTGTTTCGATGTCCCCTCAATTGGAAAGAAAAGCAACGCCACATACCAGCAAATATGATGCTTTTATATTCGCTCATATCGGAGATCAATTACCGACATACTCTTCTCTATTCAACAAGTTCTCCGTTCTCCGTCAAGTTACGTCGTTTACGAACGATAAGAGGCTGATCAAATAGGAAGGAGATATTGTCGGATCATTCTTTGGTATGGAGATAATGCGTCATGCCGACATGAAGGCACCATCATCTGTGAAGTGTGTCAAGAAAAAACTGGCGAAGTTAAAGCTAGATAATCCGAATAAGAGGGATGGTAGAAAGGAGGTGAAGTAAAAAAAATTATCACCATTTTTTCTCTATTAGTAATGAATTCTTCAAGGACTTTCAAAAGTAAACGTCACAAAAATTTTTATTTCTCAAGAATCTTGTTTATCGAAGGGTCTTTATTGAGAAATGTTAGAAAATTGGTAACTTTTTTTAAGATCAGAGTTAACAGGCAAAAAAAAACAGGGTCTTTTTGTTCAGGAACCCTTTTTGGCTGAAAAAAAGAGCGCACAGAACAACGCGAAAAAGAAAAGGAGGAAATCGCGTATCCTTATGGCGTCGCAAAATTGCAATTAGTTAGCTATGTAATCTGTTTGGAATGCTACCTCAAAATTAATAATGGCGAAAGCAATATAACATCACTATTACATCAGGAATAGCTGTTGCCATACGATAAGGGGGTAATGAACAGATTGCTCATTAATGTCTATATTATGCATAATACGATTTTAATGTTCGGAATCTGTAGATGGTGCTAGCATTTTACATGAACCAGCGAATAACCAGACTGGATTCGTTTGACCAAAAAAATTTCTGTTGGTAGTCTGTGTAGGTTTTCACAAAGAATAGCATAAATTGATACGCAACGAAATTAGTGGTAAAAAATTTTGTTTACGGCTTACACGGGGCCGTGGCTGATACTGGGAATACCATATCGTTTCGTTCCAGTGCCGATAAAGTGGCTGAAAAAAATTTACATATTTTTCTTGAGAGAGGTCTTTAACTGGTCTCACAGAGACGGTTAATCAAATGCTCGGAAACAGGATAAATGAGGACATCTGCACAATCTGGTGTTACCGCTTTACCTTGTTAGCAGTGGCTACAATCACTCCAAAATATGCCGTCGTGTTGGTGGCATAAGAAATTCTTTTTTTGCCATATAAGAATATCCAAGTTTAGGAATGACGCAACTTCGACACCAGGAATAATTAACGAGTTAATTCTCCCAACCCTCAAAATTTGAATAACAGTGCCCTCTTCTATCTGTTCACCACGGCACACAAAGGGTTTGGAAAGATGTTGCTTTGGGTGTGAAAACTTTATTTATCACTGCTTTGCCATCACAATGTCTGTGATTTGAAGACCAGCTACTTCTCATTTAAAATAATATCTTATACGTACCATTGCTTCCTTTTCTGTAAGATGATCAACTACACGCCATCCTGAAAAGCAACATCACTAACAACTTGAGGCTTTAAATCAAAACTCAATGTTGCGACAAGATGGTTTAAAGCAGCTCTTAATCAGTAGAAGCGAATATCAGCAGTAGACTTTTTGGCACTAGAAAATAAACTTCTTGAGTAAATTCTAGAGATACCTGCCTAGCAAAACCCCCTGAAGAGCCAATTTAGGTAGGAATTGTAATAAAGGTCTCAAGCTTGTAGGAGAATTATTTTTTTAACCCGCAGCAACAGTATTGTCACTTTCTTCTTTTACGACGTCATATTTTATAAAACGAATCTTCTCAACCTTTTTTAAAATTCCCAGTTGTCTACTTACAAATAATGACGTTCGTGTAAGTTTAGAGACTATTGGCACGCTCTAAGGTGTGACTATATCGATATCGATTTGGCGGTTTTCACCAATAACAAAATGGGTGAAACATAGCTGAATTTTCTGGCAATTCTTAGAATCCTATTATGAAATATTGGGGCCTTGAGCATTAAACCGACACCAGAACAAATAGAATATTTCGAAAAATGTTCTTTTCGATGTCATTTTTACCAAAAGTTAGATAGGAGATGACCCAGCGGTTACCTGTATTTCAGAGGTTACAACAAATTAAAGCGGTCTTATATTACTTTAGAAGCACCAACTTAAATATTCTGGATAAACAGTATTTCTAACTTACTACTAGTTTAGTAACACATGTTCGTTACACATAAGCCATTCAAAGATAATTAAAATCAGTTGCGCCATTATTAAAGGCCGAGAAATATATCAAGGTTTTAACCTTAAAGGGATTTGCTGACTTTTTTATGCACTAACGCGCCAACATCGTCCTTTTAAAAATTAAGTCAACTCATCGCTTAGCGCTAATACTGGTCTTCCTCGAAGAGAGCATGCGTTCGTATTGAGATATAAGTAAATATTGTGGTAATTACCGGAGTTTCATTGTTAAAAAAGAGTATGGAATTATGAATACAGAATAGGCTAGGAATTTTCATGAGCTATGGGAAATTACCAAGGGAATCAATAATTCCACATAATGTAATTTTTCTTCTTCCATTCTATGTGCCCTTGTTTATTTCCTATTACATTGCTACTCCTTTTACTTCAGCTTTTATTAATTCTGAAATCATTAGTAATATAAATTCTGGGTTAGGAAATCATAATTTATCTCATTCCAATGCACTAGAATACCTATGTACACACGAAAGTGCTTAAGTTATCAAATGACGAACAGAGAATATCATATGTTCCATTTTTATTTTTCTATAAACAAAAGTTGCGTATTATTGTATTTTTTTGTTGTGTTATGCAATAAGCAGAGGCTACGATGTATTAATTAATCGGTTCCTCAAAAAAAAAAAAAGTGATCTATAAAGCGTTGACGATAATCTATACTTTGTTATATTTTGGTAGTCCTGACGGGTTTCAAAATAAACAAAGTTAACAATCCGCCTACTAATTTGATTTGCTTTTTCTCATGGGCAGCAACATCAAGAAAACACTTTGTTGTTAAGTCCATCTAAGTATCATATTACCAAATATTCTGTGAGTAAAATGATATAATAGGACTCAACGTGACTGTCAGTCTTCAGTAGCCCTGGTGTTTAATATATCGAATCAGTCTTAGGAATTAAAAAGCCCCTATATTACAGAGGGCATTGGACATTATTTATCAATGTACTTTGAAGTTTGCTTGCGTGTGTTTTCACCGGTCTAAAACATTCTTTTGTAGAAGGGTTTCTCGTCATGCTGTAATTTTTCGTTATCATAATCACCATCCCTTCTAGAAGCTGGTACCCAGGATTCAGATTTCCAAGGTAATACACCGTCCATCCACATCTCATCAACTTCTTCTAAAGTTAGACCTTTTGTTTCTGGAACAAAGAAGAAGACGTAAAAATATGAAAATGCTAAGCAACCCATGAAAACATAACCGTAGTAGAAATTAATTGCCGAAGTAATAAAAGGAGTAAAAAACCGATTAGGAACCCCCATAATAAGCCGCTGTTGCAACGGACATACACTTGGATCTCACCCTTAATGGAAATGTTTCAGAAATAATCACATAACATACAGGTCCCCAGGTGCAGGAAAAGCAGAAAATGTAAAAACACGTGAAAACAATCATACAATTACCAGCACCTTTAGATGATGGTTGACCTTTACCGTTCGGATATAGTCTTGTGACGCCAACGGAGGCGTAAATAACCATGCACGCCGTCATGGTGGCTGCTCCAAGTAAAAGACATCTACGACGGCCCAACTTATCAACAGAATAAAGTGAAAAGAAGCAGGAAGCAAAATTCACAATACCCAAGACAATTGAAGTCTCAAAAGAGTCATTCATACCGACAGATTTGAAAATAGTAGTACCGTAGTAGAAGAAATAGTTGTCACCGGTTAGTTGCTGCAGAGAGTTAATCATGACTGTCATCGTTAAACGTTGAAAAACTTTAGTCTTTCTCGAAAATAATTCCTTCCATGAAGCAGTTCCCATTGCTTCTTCTGCCTCCACACCAGCAACGAGAAGATCAATCTCTGCAACCACAGCAGGATCGTCAACACTAAGCTTGTTCGACTTGGCAAAAGAAGCTTTAGCTTGCTCAATCTTACCGACTTGCACCAAAAACCGAGGAGATTCCGGAACAAACGTCATACCACCAATCATAATAATAGCCCATGCAAAACATAGACCAAGCGGAACACGCCACTGGACAGAATTCGAGTAAGTCTTGGTACCATAATTGGTACAATAACCCAAGAAAATTGCGAAAGTCACCATCAATTGCCAACAGGCTAGCAACGTACCTCTGATATGCTTTGGCGCAGTTTCCGAAATAAGCATCGGGGCAAGAACACTAATGGAACCAGCACCTATACCAGCGATAATTCTTCCAATAAAATACTGATACCACTTATCTATAGAGGCAATTTGAATGACAATACCAACCATATAAACGACAATGACTATAGTTAAACCCATGCAGCGGCCGTAAATATCACTCAATTTAGACAAGAAAAGACAGCCAATGGCGCTTCCCACATTGAAGATGGACACAATCAACCCAGTTCTCACATTAGATAAGTAGTAAGTATTCTTGAAATGGCTATAATTACCAAATCTTCTTAAAAAATCAGTCTAATTGACGAAACCAGAAATCGTACCTGTGTCCCAACCGGACATAAATCCACCGAAAGCCATACATAAACACATGATAGAAACAGTAGCATAGGCTGAAGCAGGCTTTTCTGGAACAACAACTTCCTCTGCCTCTTCCCCATTATACTCGGAAAAGTCCTTGTTTTCCTCCACTGTGGGTACTGACAGATGTGAAGAATTTTCTATTGAAGGGCAGCCGTCATCTTCTGCCTCTTCGAAAATCGGTTCTTCTGGTAAGTTGGTTTTACGATCAGTCATGGTTTTTGCTGGCGTTCTGAGCTAACTAAAAGTGACTTATAAAAAATGCAATCTAAAATAAGAATGAAACAAAAATGGTCGTTTAAATATATCTAGTCAAGCTTCATCCCTTACAATGGTTAGCGATGATATTCCGTCGTCCAAAAGATTACGACCATGCCAGTTCATATTATTTTACTTAAGAGTTCATGCCTTTCATGCGAAGAAGCGTTCGGAAATTACAAAACTTCTTAGAGTTCAGGAACAGGCCCGGTCACGGAATTATTCTCGGGATAATTCCAGCCACTTGGCAGGTAGGCTAAATTACACATTTCAAGAAATTTCTCCGGCTTTTTCTGTGAGATACGTTTATAAGTTGCTGCAGCAGATGCTCTAGGCTGCTTTCTCTGGAATTTCTCTCCTTCCCCACATACCTCGTTGTTGAATCCCCGCGGAGGTGATATAATAAAGTTGCGTGAAAGCGTAAATGCCTAGACGGAGAAAAGAAAACGGGGAAATAAACTTTGCATTATTTTTCTTCCGTGGAGAATCCTCGGAGAAACACGGGAATATTTGAAACTATTTGCAACATTGTCCATTGAAATAGTCACAATCCTAGAAGCTAATTCACCGGGAAAAGTAATTCACACTTAAGAATTGTATCTTCCATTACCGCTACGGTAATTGATACGGTTTTGAGGAGTGAGTTCATAAATGTCTGACGAATTATAAATTAGGACACTTGTTCACATATCTTGGTGCGAAAAACTACTGTTTCTTGATGACTATATAGAAAGTACTCAATATTGAAAAGAAAAACATGACGATCATCCATAATCCTAAATGGTGGAAAGAAGCCACCGTCTACCAAATTTATCCTGCTAGTTTCAAGGACTCCAACAATGACGGATGGGGTGATTTAGCTGGGATTACCTCCAAACTTGACTATGTCAAAGAATTAGGTGTCGATGCGATATGGGTGTGCCCATTTTATGACTCTCCTCAAGAAGATATGGGTTACGATATTGCAAACTATGAGAAGGTTTGGCCACGTTACGGTACCAATGAGGATTGTTTCCAAATGATAGAAGAAGCTCATAAGAGAGGTATCAAGGTTATTGTTGACCTGGTTATCAACCACTGTTCTGAAGAGCATGAATGGTTCAAGGAGAGTAGATCTTCTAAGACTAATCCAAAGTGTGACTGGTTTTTCTGGAGACCTCCAAAGGGTTACGATGAGAAAGGTAATCCAATTCCTCCCAACAATTGGAGATCTTTCTTTGGCGGATCTGCTTGGAGATATGACGAAAAAACTGGTGAGTTCTTTCTGCATGTGTTTGCTCCTGGCCAACCTGATTTCAATTGGGAAAATGAAGAGTGCCGTAAAGCCATTTATGACTCCTCAGTGGGCTATTGGCTACGTCACAACGTTGATGGCTTTCGTATTGACGTAGGCAGCATGTATTCTAAGGTTGAGGGCCTACCCGATGCTCCTATCACTGATCCTACAGTTCCTTACCAAAAAGGAACTGAATTTTTCATAAATGGACCACGAATTCACGAGTACCATAAAGAAATGCGTAAATATATGCTTTCTCAAATCCCAGAAGGTAAAGAAATCATGACTGTTGGAGAAGTTGGTGTTGGAAATGAAGAGGACTTCCGAGACTATACTAGTGCCAAGGAAGGAGAGCTTAACATGATGTTCAACTTCAAACACACCTCAGTAGGCGAAAGTCCTGAATGTAAGTATGAGCTTATCCCCTTTACTTTGAAAGATTTTAAGCTGGCTCTTGCTGAGAGTTTTTTGTTTATTGAAAACACCGACTGCTGGTCTACCATCTATTTGGAAAATCATGATCAACCTCGTAGCGTTTCGAGATTTGGCTCAGATTCTCCTAAATGACGTGCGATTTCGTCGAAAATGTTGGCCACCCTTATCATTTCATTGACTGGTACAGTGTTCATTTATCAAGGACAGGAATTGGGTATGCCCAATTTCAAAAACAGAAAAATTGAACAAATCAAATGCGCTGAAGGTACTGGTACCTATGCCGCCATTAAACGGGATTATGGTGAAGATTCAGAAAAGATGAAAAAGTTCTTTGAAGCGTTAGATTTAATTTCCAGAGACCATGGGAGGACACCGTTCCCATGGAACGATGATAAACCTTCTGCAGGCTCCTCAAAAGATGCTAAACCATGGATTGACATGAATGAATCATTTAGAGACGGAATCAACGCAGAAGCTGAGTTAAATGATAAAGACTCAGTCTTCTTTTTCTGGAAAAAGGCCTTACAAGTTAGAAAGGAGCACAAAGATATCCTTGTTTATGGACATAACTTTCAGTTCATTGATCTTGATAATGACAAGTTATTCATGTTTACAAAGGACACAGATAACAAAAAAATGTTTGCAGTTTTCAATTTCAGCAGCGATAATACTGACTTTTCAGTTCCTGATGAGGGGGCCTCCTACACCATGTTTTTCGGGAATTATGCAGACTCAAATGGTGAGTCGCGTACCTTACAACCATGGGAAGGAAGACTTTACTACATGAAATAATTATGATATTAACGTTTACTTTCATATCTTTTTGTAAAATTTTATAGTTACAAAAAATAGTTTGTACCTTTTTGTTTCCCTCGTAGATACGGATGAGTTTCAATCAACATCGAATGTGTAACTTACCAATCTGCTGAAAGCAGCCCTCACACTTTAGCCAAATATTTCATGATTCTAATATATTTATATCTAATGCCTTATTGCAATGAATGAATCGTGAAAATATCGTTGTAGTTAGAGTTGAAATCTTCTGAGCGTAGTAATGCAAACAGTATCTTTATCTTAGTCCATCATTCTTATTGGAATATACAAAGCTTCAGAGGCAAACTCGATAAATTACGACATCTCTTCACCACTTAATTTCCATTTGAAAACGCAATAGAGGACAACCATCTAAGTGTCCTTGTTGCTTAGTTTCATCCGAATCGCTATTTCTTATAGATAAGAATAAGATGAAAATGAGGGATATAATGTAATTTTGGGCCAATGTTTTACAGTCTGTTGAAAGAATTCAGAACACTGACACGAAGGAAAATGGCGAACATCGAGCTTGTCATCCTATACTGTTGTGACCACCCCACCGTAATATCTAGCGCAAATTTGGATTAGCGCATTTCGTGCAGTATCGCTCATGGCGTCCTTCGCAAGTTTCTGTGAACCGGAAAAATTGATGGATTAACCATTCAAAATTAAATAAATCCCGCACCTGAGGTTGTGGGGAAATGAAGCACGTTGATTTAAGGCCGGCTCTTGTCAAGGTTTATACCACATTATAATAAAGATAATTTTTCAATAGTCTATAAGGTGAGTAGACTAATCTACATATGTTATAGTTTTTTTTTTTTTTTTTTTTTTTTTTTTTTTTTCGTTTTATGCGTAGATAAGAAGATCCCATCATTTATCAGTCGTTGATTACAAACTGCACTATTGCTGAGTTTCATTCTGCTAGACTCACAAAAGGCATTTTTTCAACACAGCATATTTTGTTTTCTAACACTGCGCATAGCTCAGGCCCTCGTGGTAATAGTTCATTGAAGTGCCGTGAGACTAGATTAAATGCCTGAAATGATTCTAATATATAATCTAATCCAACCCAGCTATACATAAGTATTATGAAAATATACATTCGTCTCTCTTTTTTTTAGACGTATTCCAACTGAAATTTAAGGGTTCCTATTAATCAATAGGGAAGTTACATATCTTGATTTTCGAGTGGAGCGTTTAAAATGTGGAGTATGGGCAACCGACGCCGTTGAACCTCTCCTTGGAGATTCTGATAATTTTATGACCATGACTTCTCGTGCACCTTACAGGAAACTTTAATGGCCTGATAAGTACAGCTATATTGTGATCACAATTATTAAAAACTAACTCATTTCATCTATAACCAAGTACAAATCGCACGAATATCATGACGATAAAAGCGTATATCCTTGATTTAATTCACATCACAATCACCCCCCTTGAAAAAAAAAAAAATTTTTTTTCTTGCTATAATAGCATAATTGTCCACAAGTTCACTATTAGTGCTATCATTCTTCCCCACTGCCGCAAAATTGCAATGGAAATAATTGTTTGCCCCGCAGGAACCATATACTAAAGAAGAAATAGATGCTATTAGCATCTTCAACTGTCCGTAATCACTACATCTTGAAAGGTAAAATGCAAGTAGCAATGTGTTTACTTAAGGAAGTGCATCTACATCTTCTTTAGAACCATCTGTCGATTCAAGCGGATTAGAAAGAGGAAGCGTGATAAGCGCACACTGACACTTTGTCGTAAACTTATCAACTAATGTGCTATCACAATGCTTAAGAGAGAAGACAAATTTGGATATATCGAACAAAAAATTCCAAGCCTCCGACTCTGCATTTTGATCGTACTGATTCACAACATCTACCAATGCGTCGGCTATTTCTAGTGCTTTCACTGATATCCCTGGACCGTGAACTGCATAAAGATTTTTTGGGATTAAAAATGTGTCTTCTAACATGTCTCTAGCAATTTCTACTGGAATATGCGTATTCTTGCTATTTGAAAGGAAACTGATTCGCATACCGCTTATTTGAAGCACTAGCTTCCAAGCAAGTGTTCTAATCCAATGCCGTGAAAAAGATATGTCTACATAGCCGTAAGACCATGGTTCTATCTCAAGTGGCACCGTATGAAGTTCCCTCCATATCTTTTTAAGGGAGTCTTCAGTACAGGTTACATTAGCAGAGTCGGTAGCTAGAGCATCAAAGAAGCATTTTCCCGGTACAGTAAATACCCTAATCATCTCCAAGAAGCTGTCGAGAGATAGTCGGGGGTCCGTTACGTTCTCCGGTTGTGGTGGAGCAATCGTGGTATCCAGGCTCGTGGCGCAATGCGTATACACAGAAAAGTATCTTTCCGTTAGGAGAAGCAAATAATAAACTTTCCTTCCAAGCTGCTGCTCATCGAAAGGAAGAAGTTTCAAAGTTTCCTCGCGATGGAACCCCGCCAACTTAATGAGCCCCACGGCTTCACAAGAAAGCCGATACGAAGTTCTTGAGTTGGACATCTGTGCGTAGCAGCGGTTTAGACAATAGTACGTCATAATCTTGAATATATCACTACCGTTAAAATCGTCAAATTCTTGGCGTGATGACATGCAGAAACTGGATAACTGTTTCCCAGTAAAGGTAACCCCTCCTTCCGACTCAATTTCAGTCTGCAAATCGCTAAGCGTGGCGGCAGAAAGAGATACCAGGAACCAATACACACAGGTTTCGTCATATCTTTTCTCTAAAGGTTCGTAAAGATCATCATAACACAGCAAAGGCCAGATCACATACAACTTATCATTATAGAGCCGCAGACACTGATCAATTAGTGCCTTTGGAACCTTCATTATGCCACCACTACTACTTTTACTAAATACCTGTACATCATCTACTTTCTTTAAATTTCTCACCTTGACGGGTTTTGGACCTCTTTTCTTCAAAGGTCGAAGATATGTACATTGCAGATTGTGCTGAAGACAACATTTACATGGTTTTTTACGATCACGCTTTACTCGACGAATGCAACAACAGTCGCACGCTTGTCTATTGCGGGCCATCTTCGAACTAGAGCTCTTTTACTTTAGCTCTTTTGACAAGACAATGAAGCATTTCTTGAAGGTTTTCTTCTTTTCTCCGTATTTAGGTCAACAAGATATAGCTAATTTATTAAGCCGGGGGTGGGGAAAAACGCGGTAGTAACGTGGGGTACTTTAAAGTGGGGGAGATGGCACAGACAAGGCCGCAGGTACCTCGAGCACTCAGGGGAAAAAGGAACGCAGTTCAATAAGCTACCGATTTGGCAGATCTCAGGAGTAAAAAATATAAATCTCAGTGCACATACAAGTGATAACTGCAACTCCAGATTTTTCTTTCGGTCGATTCGTTGATGCAACAATGTCGAAATTATAGTTGGGCGTTTGTTCCTGTAATTTAACTTCAAGTGGAGGAGTCAATGTTCTTTCCTATGTTCTATTTGTGGGATAGAAAAGTTAAAAAGAAGGTTTTTGAGTATCCCAGTGATAGTGCGGTACTACTTCTGTGTATTCCCGATTATTACAACGGCGGAGTTTTTTTCGCATAAACTCAGACTACTAAGTAACTCTCGAGCATCGTGAAGATCCTGATACTTCATCTATGCATTACGTACGGAACGGAGTGAGGCCTTTCTCCAGAAAAATCGTTGAGATGGCATGTAGGCTCTAGATTTGTGACGACGCTCAACAAGAAAAGTTTGAGGTGAGTTAGTTGTAGAATATCTTACCCGCGACATCTGGAGCGAGAAGAAAGCCGTAATCGATAACGTATTCTCTCAATGCTATGGCGTTTCAGTAGTATTTTGTTATTACCGACGAAAACGGTTCCTCATGAAATAAAATATATCTAGAGGTAAGTTGCAAAACGCTAGACTATTTATGGCAAGATTAGCATTTACTGTCGTGATATCATAAGTAGAGACACATGTTGAGCTTCTCACTTGAATTTAGGTTAAAACAAAATCTTTAAACAGCAGTTACAATGAATGTTTGGGAGACCTAGTCAGTCTCCATACTGCCAAGAAAAAGGTTAGTCGAACTGGAAAAACAAGGCTGTACTGCACCCTAATGTTTCTTAGTAAGCAATTCGCTAATCGACGCCGAATACCATGAACATCAACCTTGTGAAAGCTTTCGCATATTGGCGCTCAAGAGATATAGACGGTACTAGTGAAAGAGAGACAAGGCCGCCGGATTACTTGCTCTCGTCATTGTAATTGTTCAATTTCACAGACATTTCTCTGGCATGTATCCATTGGGGCACCACAATAAGGGAATATTTTACAATATCGTAAGCTGTTCGTAATACGCGGCTTCTCTTTACTCAAAGCCCAATGAATCCTGGCTTCGAAAATCATACAAACTGTGAAATCTACTTATTTGAAATGACAAACACTGCTTCCCAGTCTGGAGGCTCTCTTTGAGGATAACTAACATGTATGGCTAAAAATAGTTAAAATAATTGAGACGACATTGCACTTGCTATAATCAGACTTCAATAACATATGCATACAAGAAACTTCTCTTTTGAAATAGGAGCGGGGCTCCATCACAAAGAGATTGAAATTTGATACTAGCTCTAAAATCGAGGCAGGGATGTTCCAATGATCGAGTTTGTCATGAAATATAAGGATGTTCACGTCAAGCTCGAGAAATGTTTCAAAATACCGCGAAATAACTCAAAAAGCTGGGTCACGAAGAAATGATTCTAGAAACAGGCGCTTATGCTCTTATATAATGAGATGTCTACATCGTCAGAACTAAGTGCGAAGAATACGGCCTACATTAGAGATTCTTCAAGGTAGTGAAACGTATTCGTGGCAGTGGTTATGGAACTGCCTTACGGTTGATTCAAAAGACTCATTGCATACTCAATTTAAAACGGCTCAAATCATTTGAAAAAATAATAGGCAATATAAAATAGAGAAATCACAGCACCTTGACGGACTGATATTACGAATAACGAGTATCATTGCCAAAGTTTGGCGTATGGGCGACGTGCGTCCATGCAAATCTACAGTAGATATTTTCAAAAGAGATCATTGTCAAAAAGATAACTAACTACTCATGCTTTGAGGGCATGCAAAGTTTCCAGAAAAAAAAAGATGAACCACACTTAAGCTGAAGCAAATTATAAGTGTTGAAATGACTAGGCGCAGTTAATACGCAACTCAATCAGTCAACACAGGCTGGTTACTTTCTAAGTTACAGCATAAGTTTAGAGTAATTATTGAAATCTGTTGATATAGGTTGATTTCTTAGATGCATGAAATGCAGCAAGATCTTCATATGATTTCAGAGATTAGTCAAAAAGTTGTTAACAGTCATGCATAATATCACTAATTGGTAGAACAAGAATCAACTACTTTATTTGTCAATATTTTCAGAGAAAAATTGATGTATAGGGTTGACCATAAAATAATGAATGACACCATTTTTTTTTTGAAAGAGAAAACAAGATACAAACATTTAAAATATGCTGTTGAGTTCAATGCCTTCCATGAATTAATAAGATTAGGAAAAAAAATTACAATACATTCTATACTTCTAATACTACGATCTTTATTGAAATCGAATCCGAAATAAGAGAATCATAAAACTTAGATTGCTATCCTAGAACTTGTTCATAGTATCAGAGAATGTGCAGATCTTCTAAAAAGGAATTGAGACTATTCATAGGTAAGAAAACAGCGGGGAAAAGAAAGTTAACACCTGTTTGTTGACTTGCGAGAAAAAAGAGATTGGAATGGATTTAAACACTCCGATTTAATTTAAAGAAAACAATGGCTATTCAAAAAATCTTCCTGGACAAATTATACTTCCAGACAACACAGGGGAACGGAGAAGGAATCAAGAAAAGTAATTGTAGATTGCAGAAAGAACAATTAAAAGCTGCAAGAAGCATTACTTTTTAGCTTAATTTGCGGTACTTCATCAATTCGTATATCTATAAAAATATATTCAGAGACACAACTAGTTCACCTTCAGTTGGAGTATTCAATTTTTTAAAAAGTTCAAAAATGAAAGCCTTTAAAGCTGTTATGTTTGGCTTCTAGTGTGTACGAGCAATTCTAGTACCCAGCAGCTGTAACAAATCCATCGAGTAGTGCAGCAAGACCAACTGCTCCTGGATCTGGTAATCCACCTTCGCTGTCGAGTTTTCTCAGCTCCTCCTTAGCCACGTAAGAAGCACGCCCAACAAGGGCATCCATCTTCCTTGTCTTTTCGGCACCATCATAAGCAGCTTGGGCGGCGGCTCTGGGACCCTTCCCGGCTTTCAGCGCTTCGACAAAAGGTTGCAGAGCATCGATCAGAGTCCTGTAACCAGGACGGGCTCTCGTATACTTATACAAAGCATCTAGTGCAACGTTTGATGCCTTTTTGAAAGTTTCCGCAGTAAGTTCCTTGTCCCCAGAATCCCTAACTCCTTGTGCGAGAGCAGAAAGATAGATAGAGTACAGACCACCGGACGTACCACCCATAGAATCCTCAACCATATACGCAATATCTTCGATACCAAGAGCAGCATCCTCGAGGCGCAACGTATGGTTTTTAATAGCTTCTTCCAATGCTTCACCACCGGACACAAGAGTAGTTCCGCAATCACCATCTCCTGCAATGGTATCGTACCAAGTAACCTTTGGTTCAACCTCGTTAATTTTTGCAATCCCAGCAAGCAAAATTTTAGCAAAAGTGTCATAATCAGCTTTCACACCCGAACCTTTTTCATTCCTCAATGTCTTTAAAGAGGGGGCGGTGGGAACCTGCCCTTTGGCAAGTACCTCCCAATCTTTGGCAGAATGGTACATTTGATTCCATCCACTCGCTGTGGTAGGATAATCGAAATACTTAAGGATATCGCCACCAGCTTTTGAAGCGTTCATAAGAGTGATACCAAACCCAGGACCATTCAATGCAGTAATGAATGCTCCAGTAATCGTTCTCTTGGGCACAATTTGATACTTATCAATCAATTGTTCAGAAATGACCTCTGCAGCATAACCCAATTCTAGATTAGACATACCACCCATGTTGTTAACCATAAGAACTACGTCATCTTTGGGCTCAAACTTCACATAAGAACGGTCTTCATCCTCATCGAGAAGAAGAGGAAGCATCTGGGAAACGAGCTCAGAAATCGATGGCAGCGGAGAAGACTTATAGGTACCAGACTCGTTATGAATACCCATACCGATTTCATACTCATTCTCGCCCAAAATGGCTTCAGGTTTGTGGCCAGGAACCGTGCAGTGATCAAGAGATGCCGCAATTGTGACACTATTGTCAACTACTGACTGAGCAACTTCGGCAACTTCTGCCAACTCCAGTCCATGAGAAGCGGCTGCCCCAGCAATTTTATGCACCAATACGGTGGCTCCGAGACCTCGACGCCCGACTAAAGAACCTTTCTTCTTACCGACAGAGACATCATCTCCTACAGCAACCAGTTCGACTTTCATTCCAGCAGCTTTAGCTCTTTCAGCAGCGAGACCAAAATGTATAATATCACCGGTGTAATTTTTTACAATGATCAAGGTACCCTTAGGAGATTCAACAGCTTTAATAGCAGAATAGATCTGTTTAGTTGAAGGAGAAGCAAAAATGGCACCTGCTGCAATCGCATCTAAGGCACCTTCACCAACAAAACCAGCATGCGTTGGTTCATGACCACTGCCACCTCCAGAAACCAATGAAACTTTAGGAGGGTTCCCTGAATTAGGAGCTGACGCAGTCCGGAAAACCACTCTGTCGTGCTTAATCACTGTAAGGCCGGGATTGCTTCGAGCAAGGCCAAGTAGGTAGGGAGTAACGATGTTTCCATCTGATTTGAATTGTTTGTGAGACATGATTATTTAGTCAATTGTAGTTGGGTTTTGTCGGATTTTGAGGTAAAATACACTTTACAGACAATAATAGAAAAAAAAAGGGCTGATCTGGGCTCATTTATATATATTTAATGATCCCAAGTTTGAAAATTCAATCACACATTGCGGTATTTTCCCCTTCTCGTATTGTTGAGATCCTTATACAATATCAAGTACTTAATTATCCAACTATGGTGACGTAAGAATTTACTTGGCTCAATATCTCCCTATTTGGTACTACGATACGATTTCATGAAATTATGAGTTAAATAATTTAGAATCTAGTTATGGCCTGGCGGGAATTGTTTCTGTGCAGGGACTTACTCACAATCACCCTCTGCGGGAATAATATGCATAGGTTGTGATTAATTTTTTAAATTAAGTTCCATCAGAAGGCCTAGTTTTCTCCGTTGATAACTCCGCTCCGGAATAATTTTCCGGTACCCCACTTACCCCGGAAATTTGAGTTATAGACGCTGTTTGAGCTTTACCTAATCTTGGTCGATCAAAAGTTCTGGTACCTTTTCACCATGTCTCCCCCTTATTCATATAAAAAGAAGCGTATACTCGCACAGTATAACGCTCCTCTGATATACGATCTAGACCCAAGTAATGAGTTACGAATCTGGGAGGTCATCCTCCTCTTCCGAGAGTACACGGCCACCAACGCTAAAAGAAGAACCTCATGGTAAAATAGCTTGGGAAGAAAGTGTCAAAAAATCTAGGGAAAATAACGAAAATGACAGCACTCTCTTGAGGCGAAAGCTGGGTGAGACTCGAAAAGCAATTGAAACTGGAGGATCATCGAGAAATAAACTTTCTGCTTTGACACCCTTGAAAAAAGTGGTTGACGAGAGGAAGGATTCGGTACAACGACAGGTCCCTTCCATGGGTTTTACTTATTCTTTGCCTAATTTGAAGACTTTAAACAGTTTTTCAGATGCTGAGCAAGCACGTATAATGCAAGATTATCTATCCAGGGGGGGAAATCAAGGCAACAGTAACAATTATGTAGACCCACTATATCGGCAATTAAATCCAACTATGGGTAGTAGCAGGAACAGGCCTGTTTGGAGTTTAAATCAGCCGTTACCGCATGTATTGGATCGAGGCTTGGCAGCAAAGGTGATACAAAAGAATATGGATGCAAGGTCCCGCGCATCATCGAGACGAGGGTCGACCGATATTTCAAGGGCGGGTTCTACTACGTCAGTGAAAGACTGGAAAAGGCTCCTTAGAGGTGCAGCACCGGGTAAAAAGCTTGGTGACATCGAAGCTCAAACGCAACGCGATAATACTGTTGGTGCAGATGTGAAACCTACTAAGTTAGAGCCAGAAAACCCACAAAAGCCCTCTAACACGCACATTGAGAATGTTTCACGTAAGAAAAAGCGTACTTCACATAATGTCAATTTTTCATTAGGTGATGAAAGCTACGCATCCTCCATAGCCGATGCAGAATCCAGAAAATTAAAGAACATGCAAACCCTCGATGGTTCTACTCCGGTTTATACGAAGTTTCCTGAAGAACTTATTGAAGAGGAAAATAAAAGTACGAGTGCATTAGATGGTAATGAAATTGGTGCCTCAGAAGATGAAGACGCGGATATAATGACATTTCCTAACTTTTGGGCAAAAATTCGCTATCATATGCGAGAACCGTTTGCGGAGTTTCTCGGGACACTAGTTCTTGTCATTTTTGGTGTTGGTGGTAATCTTCAAGCAACTGTAACAAAAGGTAGTGGTGGTTCCTATGAATCCCTATCATTTGCATGGGGGTTCGGTTGTATGCTTGGTGTTTACGTCGCAGGCGGTATTAGTGGTGGTCATATTAACCCTGCTGTTACTATTTCAATGGCAATTTTTCGAAAATTCCCCTGGAAAAAGGTGCCCGTATATATTGTTGCCCAGATTATCGGTGCATATTTTGGAGGAGCTATGGCTTATGGTTATTTTTGGAGCTCTATCACAGAATTTGAGGGAGGTCCGCATATAAGAACAACGGCGACCGGTGCGTGTTTGTTTACTGATCCAAAGTCTTACGTCACGTGGAGAAATGCCTTCTTTGACGAATTCATAGGAGCCTCTATACTTGTGGGTTGTTTGATGGCGCTATTGGATGATAGTAATGCCCCACCTGGCAATGGTATGACCGCATTAATTATTGGATTCTTAGTCGCTGCAATTGGTATGGCCCTTGGATATCAAACAAGTTTCACAATCAATCCTGCAAGAGATCTCGGTCCTCGCATATTTGCTTCCATGATTGGCTATGGTCCACATGCTTTTCATCTCACACATTGGTGGTGGACATGGGGAGCCTGGGGTGGTCCAATTGCTGGCGGTATTGCTGGAGCACTCATATATGACATTTTCATTTTTACTGGATGCGAATCCCCAGTCAACTACCCAGACAACGGTTATATTGAGAATAGGGTAGGTAAACTATTACATGCGGAGTTCCACCAGAATGATGGCACTGTCTCAGATGAATCTGGTGTTAACAGCAACAGCAACACTGGCAGCAAGAAATCTGTGCCTACTTCGTCATAATTAATATTTTTCAATTTTTTACGATTTATAGCCTAATTATTAATTTCACGAACTTATTATTTGACGACATACTGCATTGAGGAGCCGTGACATTGGTACTATCTCTTACTTGTGCTCTCAAATTCTATCCTTTTGTTTTTGTAATAAAGAATGAGACTGCCTGCGGCTTAATTGTCTTTTTATTGTAGGCAAGAACAAAATTCGACTAATACGTAAAAAATTAAATGTCAAACCAGGAGTCTCACATTATTTTATTAATAAAAATAATAAGATTTTCTGCTTGGTGACGATAGGAAAATTCCTGGCACCATCAACTAGGTAATCCCACTGAAGATGTGTTTTATATGGAAATTGATGAATATGTGCTATATTTACTTATAATAATAAAGAGCAAGTTGCCAAATAAACTAATCGTGCTCAAAGAAAATTATTGTCATTATCATATATTTTCTCATATGCAATTTCAATCAATTCTAGACAAGTGATTATATATATGTAAACGGTTGTTTTTTGATGTTACGTTCTGTACGCTTGACCAATGCTATTTTTCTCATGCGATATAAATTGTAGAAGTGCCATATTGATTTACGTTACTCAAGTTGTCAATTTCAGCCTGACGTTGAAAAAGATAACAAAACTTGCTCAGATAGGGGCAAAAATCACACTGCCAGCAAATATTTTAAGGATTGATACCTTGGCTAGTCCAAGGCCAAAGCAGAAAAATCTATCGCCTTTTTCAATTCACCCAACGTTCTCACTAGATGGATAAAAATTCGATAGATTCTTATCGTATATTTCGTACCAATAACTTGAGCATACCAAACAATAATATAACTCGGCAGTCATTTCCGGCTATACCGTTTTCAGAAAGAGGTTGCCTTTTAATAATGTAGCGAAACGAGTAATTATCTTTTAAAGCCACTATTACATCTCTCAGCAAGCTAATTTTATAAAGCCACCTCAGCAAAAAGCGCGACCAGGACTTCTACGGATGTTCTTGGCGTTATTTTCAGTCTTTTGTTTGTTTTACTAAAACACCCCTAAAGATTAATTATTCTCAAAAATAGTTAACAGGCTGTCTGTCGCCACTCGAAGTCCGGAAAAATGTGCACTTATCTTTTAAGTCCGCCTACCCCGCATCTTCTTTTCCAGAATATTTTTCTCCGACACAGAGATTCCGCAAGAGTTTAAAAGTACAATTAACCTTTTATCTTTAAGCTTTTTTTTCCGGAAATATAAGGTTTTCATCAGGTAAATTAATTTTGGGAGCAGCAACAACATATTACACGTTCCACGTATTTCCCATGATAAAATATATTCATTTCCCCTAATATTTAACTACAATAGTCAGCTCTTCTACAATCCCTAAACGAGCTTTTGATTGGATAAGTGCAAAGAAAACTAGAACAGTAATCTTGAATCTTGCATTTGCTCTTTCCTTTGGAAAATACGCAAGCTCGTATAAACTGTATTTTTCAGGAACAGGATAAGATGTGCTAGGTGAAAAGAGGTGCTTAGTCTAGAATATATCTCGGAGAAAAAGTCACCGGTCAAGAGGTTCTTGGGTTTATACCCTATGAAATTGATATTTCGGGTTGATTATCTTTTGTGCTAGAATATTGCTGTATAATATCTCATAAATGATCTATGAAAAACCCTGGCCGGCGTAAAAACGTTCTGCAACCAATTTCTGAACCTTTTCATCCGGCAATTACTAGTGCTTTAACATTGATATATTGTTTTTGCCGTAAATTTGATTTTTCTTCTTCTTTCTTTTCTCTTTCATAAACGACTCTCTTTATTTATACCATCTTACATATCCTTAATAAGAAATAACAAAAACAAATCATCCTTGCAATGAACCACTCATCAAGAAGTTTGCAAAGCAAATAATCGAGTCAACCCAAAAATTGACTGCGAAATCTCAAACTTGTGTTCGACACTGAGTAGTTTAACTCAAAAGGGGCCTAAATTATACTTCATGCATTGGTTATAAAAAAGCATGTTTTTTTACATCGGCTCTAAAAAGCGCAGAAGACTTAATCATAGTTTGATTGTACGTGTTATGCTCACTAGAGTATGTAAGGGCCTTTTCCGTTACCACAACTTGAAAATATTTATCCTGGGGGGCAGCTGTAAAAAGTTAAAATAATTCTCAAATAGCTTATATTCACAATAATGGTCAGGTGAAAATGTTGCTGAGGTATCTGAGAAAAGTTGCACTTTTATAATCCTTCATCGTTTTCGAAGATGCTAAGCTACTCTCTTGATCAGAAAGATCAGCCTCCATGTCTTTTCTTCGTCCTTCGTCTAGGTCGATTGACCGCAAATCAACAGTTCTAAAATGATTGCTCTTAAAAACACATATGCCAATATACAATAAAATTCCAACAGGCAGAAGGATATAAGCATCAACAAAATTGCCCGCATCAAAAGGTACGAAATAGCTCCATCCTTGGATGAGTGCTAGAAAAATGTTAGCAGCCAGACTAAGTACTGGCGTCTACGGATAAAATAGCGCTTTATAAGGTAGCTCTTCTATGGATCTTCCTTGAGCACCCCACGCCTTCCTTATTCTCAGGTGCGTATAACTTATTACACCCCAGACAATAAAGACGCCAACACCAGAAAGATTAACGATATAAGAGTATGCATTTGCAGCTCCAACGCTCACATTCATCAATGATATTAGGCCCAAGGCGTTGAAAACAGTGATGGCGGGGATGGGAACGCCTCTTCGATCGGTCCAAGCCAGAATTTTTGGAGCTAGGCCTTCATGTGCTAAATGCGTCAAGGTTCTGCTCCCTATATAAAGTGACCCATTAATGGCGGAGATGCAAGTTATTAAAATGAAGGCATTAACCAGATGAGCTCCACCGGCCCAACCAGCACGAGATATAGCGATAGCAATGGGAGATTTTAGGACTTTGGTAGAAGCAGAGAGGTTTGGGTCGTCAAACGGAACAGTTGCTCCATAGAAAACAGCAATTCCAATATAAACAACTAAAATCCTCCACAGGGTTTGTCGAACAGCAAGTGGCACAGCCTTCCCAGGATTTTTTGATTCCGTTGCAGCCAAGGCAACTGATTCCGTTCCAGAATAGAAGGTCGAACAAAACACAAACACTATCGCAATTCCTTTAAACCCATGTGATAATGCACCTGGACTATTCCAATAATGAAAGCCGAAAGCTGGTCTATTCCTAATACCCCCAGATATGTAAACAATCGAGAAAATATAATAGGCTACTAATCCTACTATTTTCAACCAAGCAAGCCAGTACTCCGTTTCACCAAAAAGACCAACGCCAACTAGTTGAAAAATTTCAAATGCAAACCAGAATATCAAGATGTAACCATATAGAGGGACTTGTGGGCCCCAAAACTGTAGTATGGAGGAGAGAGTGTTGTACTCATTTGCCAAAACTGCGAAGAACACAACAACGTAAGCATAACCGCAAACCGCAGACAGTGCATCGCTATGAAATCTTCGAGCCAAAGTGGTAAATCCACCGCCCGAGGGATATAAAGTGATCATTTCACCTATAGATTCCATCACTGAGAAAGCAATGATCCCAATAATACTAAAGCCTAAAAGTAAAGCAAGTGGCCCACCTTTGTTGAGTGCGTTTCCTGCACCAACAAGACAACCGGGGCCAATAACACCACCCAAAGCTAGCAATGAGATATGCCTATTTTTGAGCGCCCTTTTCATTCCTGTCTGGGGATCGTGTCTTGAAACATCGGGATCTTCATCAATATCAACCGCTTCAACATTCGAAGCAAAATAAGGTTTGGTATCTTTCTTCGCTGTCTCTTCAATGTCGACAGTTTCACGTTTCAAGTTAAGGACTGCCATTAGCGAGGATTGCTGAAATCTTGTATATTTTCAGAGCAATGAGGGGAGAACTGACAAAAAGAGTGGAATCTAATAGCAGAATCCATCAATTATATAGTCACGATCCAACTTAGTAGAAATACCAGCGGAGTTACTCCGGAAACATGATCTCCAGTAATATGTATGCTTACAAGGTAAGCGTTCTCGGATTTACTATGTATGCTTGAATAGTGTGGCGCTACGCTACTTGAACAAAGAGCCTTAACATTGCCACAGTTGTGGTGAATAATTTTGTGGAAAGTTTTGATAAAAACAGATGTCTCGTCAAACCTGTATGACAACGGTTGAGTTGATGGTTTCCTCAACTTGCTAAGTAATATCGGTTGATTCGGATCAAAGGGAAAAAAAAACTGAGGCTTCTTTAAATTTTTGTCGGTAGGAAAACATCTGATGAATAATATACCATCCGTCAGGTTATCACTAATGGTGTGGTCGAGAACTATATAATCGTATTTTCTACTAGCAAGCTACTTGTTTAGCCTGAAGCATCCACTCACAGTAGGCGATTCTGGCATTTTATTTATCGTTTATTGTTGCATTATTCTGGTCGAATTATGCAACGTGGTATGATTACTCAGAAATTTCTGTAATCATGTTTACATGAGGCTGAGCGAAAATATAACCTAAACTTGTTATTCTTCTGTAATCTTATGAAGTTAATGAAAAGGATTCTATGTGAGAGTCAGAAAAAAAAAGTACGGAAAAGGAAGTACATATGAGCACAAATTTGGTATGAGCTTGACTTCGAAAAAGTGCCAACTAATTAATAATGGCAATCATCCCGGTATTTTAACCTTTTTGTACGGAAATTGTAAAAAATTACACACCGACTAATCCTCAAGAAGAGTAACAATAATCACATGGTCCGTAATAGGCGTGAACAGCTGGAGAACGTCTGGTTTGTCGATTCTAAAATGAGCGTACAGGAAAGCCGCAGGAATCAGTATCGCATTTTGCTTGCCTTGTTGATCTTAAGGGCAAAACTACCCCCAGATTGATTGATAGCAATATTTACCGTTTTCTGGTTTGCCACTGCCATTATCGATTTTAGCCTGTCTTCAAATGGTATTTGAAGGGGATATTAGGGTGGGATAACGTAAAGTAGACTTTGATACTACGACGTGATGATAATGCTACGGGTCAACACAGGTTCTTGCGGCTTTGGCGCGCAAACCGTAGAGCGTGCGGTGGCTAATTCGTAAGCCAACTTTCACATTTGCTTACTAATTGAGTACTCAATTAGTAAGCAAACTTCGTACCAGAGGTATAACTACGTTCACCGTTTTCACCTGGAAGAACTTCAGAAAATAAACACTCAATTCTCAGACATATAAAAACAGGCAACACCGTGGCAGGGAAAAATGATTCCCTCTTTGTTCAATCCTCAGTCAGTCAATTAATTGAAATAAGTTCGATAGTAACCGAATATTTCTTTATATCATTACAAATAGCGACTTTTAATATGGCTGATATATTTGGACCTGCTCCTGAACCACCTACCGAATTAGGAAGGCTCAGAGTTCTTTCTAAAAGTGCAGGCATTAGAGTTTCCCCTCATTTTGGGGGGAATGTCGATTGGTGATGCTTGGTCAGGAGCCATGGGATCAATGAACAAGGAGCGAGCTTTTGAGTTACTCGATGCCTTTTACGAAGCAGGTGGTAATTTTATTGATACTGCAAATAATTACCAGAACGAACAGTCAGAAGCTTGGATTGGTGAATGGATGGTTTCAAGAAAATTGCGTGACCAAATTGTAATTGCCACCAAGTTTACCACAGATTATAAGAAGTATGAAGTAGGTGGCGGTAAAAGTGCCAACTATTGTGGTAAT
>ERZ794947.5-NODE-5-length-175729-cov-124.482741_pt1 | contig 175729 bp, 91 predicted proteins | sample MGYA00511908_ERZ794947 | MGnify/ENA primary metagenome ERZ794947 (study PRJEB30137, sample SAMN04331400) | food metagenome | isolation source: control ferment replicate 2c | study: EMG produced TPA metagenomics assembly of the Comparison of meta-barcoding and...
AGAAAACACGAATACGGTGTTCATCATCAATTTCGAAGGTCTTTTGAGACCCGTTAACTGGGTAAGAAATGTTCAACTATTTTAAATTTTCAACAGGTTATTAAGAAAATTTGTTAGTATACTATTGCAAAATTAATGTTTGAATAGGGTGAAGTTTATTACTCTAGAGAAATTATTAAGTGGAAGATGAAAAAGCTTGTCTTTCATTGAATATACTCCAAGTATATGAACTGCTTCAATTTCACGGTTTGTAGTAACAGTATATGTAAACCCGCTCTGTTTGTTTAAAAATAACGCCACAAATGCATCAATTAGTATATGGTAGTCTTTCTGCTTCTTTCCATAAAAAATTTCTAAAATCTTTACGACGTCTGGTTCTGTTTAGTTCTTTCTCACTTTCAAACTTTCATGCCATTTTTCCACATATAAAGTTCTCTGTTGCCCCTCAATAATAGTATCATAAATCATACCTTCATGATGTATAGTCTGTCTTCACTCTTTTGTCACTTCTCTTAAGCAAATATAAAAATTCAATGACGAATAAGCATTAACCACTTTATCCTTGGTAACACTGTATATGAAATTTCAAAGAAACTGCAGCATCATGATGTTCCTAGACGTCGGTACTGGAATTCCCACCCAGTAGACTTACCTAGGTAGCGGCATTCCTCCAACGCTTACCAGGAGAGATAACTTTCCCGCTAGAATCGATAGAGGAGCTTGGAATTACGCCAATCTTCCAAGTGGGAACGGGCAGAGTGTCCAGTGGCTTCCTGCCTACAGAATGCACGGCCCCAGTGGAATTGGTGCAATCGCGCACGTTCCAACTTTCCGATGCTCCGGCGCGTCGATGACAATTTTACACATGAAAAACGAACTATGTAAAAATAGTTGAAATGTATGGGTTCAATGAGAACTCGAATGTACGGATGTTTTCTCTGAATGAACCTCTTGTCTTCTTCCGGCTTCTGCAATTTTACACCTTACATCAAACTCCAGGCCAGGCGGCAATTCATTTCAGTTGCTAATGTACAAAAGAGTATTTAAATACTATCATTATTCAGAAAATGCAATTGAGTTTTTCGTTTTTCTTCCTTGTTTGGGTTATTTACTACGTAAATATGTGCATTTACAATAATATAAATATAAATTTTTTAAATGAAAAGAAGTTTCTTATGCTTGGAATATTCATACTGGTCAAATTTTTTGGTTTATATTTTGCTTGAATTTTTTTCTCCTGAAATATCAGTCGAAAAATTAAAGAATTTAGTGCCTAGTGGTGTCTGAGCAGTATTTATGTATGGAGTCAACCCGGTATTTCCATTATATGCGGTGGCAGCAGCATCATATGTACTTGAGTTGGACTGATTGTTCGAGTCACCATCGGTAGTATGTTCTGAAATAGCAGCTCCATTTACGGGTGCATGTTCATTATTACTATAGTAACTGTTATTGCTATTGTTACTGTTATTGTCGTTGCCGTTGTTGCTGTTGTTGTTGCTGCTGTTGTTGTTGTTATTGTTGTTGTTGTTATTGTTGTTGTTGTTAGTGTTGTTAGTGCTGTTGATATTGCTGGAGTTGCCGTTGTTTACGGCCGTCTGTACGGGAGGGAAAGTACCAGGATTGTTTGTGTTTCCCGGCTTGGCACTGTTGGGTCCCATTGACCAGTCTGGAAATATCGATATAGAAGAAACATTTGGAGAATTACTCATCAAATCATGTACGAACTTCGATGGCAGTGAACCAGTGGGAGGGCCATTGCTGGTTTCAGGGCCGGAAAAAGTTGAAGGGGGGCGTCCGGTTAATGTTGTAGTTAATGGTACTGTTTGGCTCTGTTTTTTGAAAGACATTTGTTGGTATTGCTGGGTTTGTCTTTGAGCTAAAAAAGATGTATTTTGTTGGAAAGGTCCGCCAGGAATATTCGATGGTTGCAAGGGAGTGGCAATGTATGGCTGTGTTGCAGAAAAAAGAGGTGAAGACCCACTTCCGAAAGGATAAGGGTGATTGTTATTGTTACTGCCATTACCATTGTTAGAACCGTTAGGCGCATTTGCATTTGGCAATTTTATTACCACTCTGCCATTATTACCTTTTTGGAGAGTTAAGGGGCCTGAGGCAGATGCGGATAGTGGAGAAATTTTGCTAGACCTACTTGTTTTGTTTTCTTTCATTATCTGCGAAGAGCCCATACTATTGCCGTTGGCCGATGTGGAGGAGGCAGAGGAGGGTTCACTTGGAATAGCGGAATTACTGCTGAAATTGTTGTTCGGAATTCTCACACGAAGTACCGGTCTGGCGGACAATTTCCTTCTTGCTTTGACAGTCTGCTGAATAGAGTCTTCCAAAGAATTAGGTGGTGACTGAGTGTAGTTGCTGTTGTCATTATTATTGCTGCCACTATTGTTAATTTTGTGCTCCTGTTTAGGGGTCCTTGAGGATGCATTTGTAAATGGCTTACTGAACTTGTTCGGTGAAATGGAAATGGGTGGAGGACGACCATTAAAGGAAGAGTTTTGAAAGCTTGGTAATTTTGGAAAATCCATCGTGGAAGGAGAAGATGAACTGGATGAAGGCTGGTTAAGATTGTACATGCTACTATGGTATGATCTCGATATACTTTGCTGCTGTTGTTGTTGCGGAGTTCTACTTATTTGCAAAGGATCCGGTTTCAATCTTTTCAAATGTTGTAAAGGCGGCAGCGCGTTCTCAGGATGACGTTTATTTTGCTCACTACCATCCATCTTTGAAATGAGTGCGGTCGGGGATAACAACTTCATCTGTGCACTCGGTATATTTTTATCAGAGGCTTTTTTATTCGAATGCATATTTGAATTCCTCTCAAAATTGCCATGATCATCGTCGTCCTCATCATTGTTCTCATCATCATCATTTTCTGACTGGTTCGTTCCCTTAACATTTGATTTCGAAGGCTTATTTGACATAGACGACCTGAGTAGGTCTTGATTTATGTTAACGGATGCACTTTTGTGAAAGTCTCCATAATCGGAAGGATCTTTCACTTCGTGAAGCAAGTCTTTGTCATTTTGGTAGTGATAGATTAAATCATTCGTATCCACAGAGGAAAACTCATAGAACGTGTTATTGGACCCCAGTATAATGACGGCTATGTCTACTTGACAAAGAACGGATAGTTCATGGGCCTTCTTAAAAAGGCCAGCTTTACGTTTTATAAACGTGACAGCCCTATTTCTGTCATCAGAAATCCTCTGGATTTCAATCTTCCGTCTACCCATGTTGTATCTATAGTATAGTTTTGCGACACTTTAATATTTAAGTTTTTTTCACGCTTCAGCCTGTTTGCTCCGGGGGATATTAACCTCACAACGTGATAGAAACCTTGAAAAAAAAAAAGAATAATTCTGCTTGCCAGCTTTCAATTACTTTAACGAGTCAAAAGTTGAGTTGGCTATCAGGAGTAGGCAGTTCTAATTGAATCAGTCGTTGAACACTTTAGAACAGGCTCGCTTCTTTCTTACGTTTCTTTTTGTCTGTCCTTTAATTATTATTGTTCAGAGGAAGATCGAGCTGTTTCTATTATTAGCTTTCATCTCTTCCGTTTTATTTTTATCAGAAATCTCAAGTAAATTTTTTTCTTTCTTTCTGCGGCTTGGCATTCATCACCCGGTGATGCTGCGCCGTTAAGAGAGCCCAATAATGATAAGACGATTTCTGCATTTAATATACGACTGAGACAGACTTCGTCACCGTGGAAGTATTTTTTGCGAACGTGGAAGTATTTCACCCACGTATGGCAGGCAAGAACGCATTTTCAATAACGTTATTTTCACGGAAAAATGTGATTAGTGTAGTAGGTTAGGAACGGAAGATAACTCGGCCGCTTGGTTTGAATTTGTTTCCCTTCGATTTTGTTTTCATTGCTTGAGTAAAAGAAGCTAAGCTAACATCTGCCTTATTCTTCTCAGCCTTTTCGTATATATATATATATATTAGGACCCAGAGAACAAGGTATCATATATTAATTGTCTTGCCAACTCTGTAATTTGGCTGTTACGGAAGACCCACATCAGGCGGCAGAAATGGTTTTAGTTAAGCAGGTAAGACTCGGTAACTCAGGTCTTAAGATATCACCGATAGTGATAGGATGTATGTCATACGGGTCCAAGAAATGGGCGGACTGGGTCATAGAGGACAAGACCCAAATTTTCAAGATTATGAAGCATTGTTACGATAACGGTCTTCGTACTTTTGACACAGCAGATTTTTATTCTAATGGTTTGAGTGAAAGAATAATTAAGGAGTTTCTGGAGTACTACAATATAAAGAGGGAAACGGTGGTGATTATGACCAAAATTTACTTCCCAGTTGATGAAACGCTTGATTTGCATCATAACTTCACTTCAAATGAATTTGAAGAATTGGACTTGTCCAACCAGCGGGGTTTATCCAGAAAGCATATAATTGCTGGTGTCGAGAACTCTGTGAAAAGACTGGGCACATATATAGACCTTTTACAAATTCACAGATTAGATCATGAAACGCCAATGAAAGAGATCATGAAGGCGTTGAATGATGTTGTTGAAGCGGGCCACGTTAGATACATTGGGGCTTCGAGTATGTTGGCAACTGAATTTGCAGAACTGCAGTTCACAGCCGATAAATATGGCTGGTTTCAGTTCATTTCTTCGCAGTCTTACTACAATTTGCTCTATCGTGAAGATGAACGCGAATTGATTCCTTTTGCCAAAAGACACAATATTGGTTTACTTCCATGGTCTCCTAACGCACGAGGCATGTTGACTCGTCCTCTGAACCAAAGCACAGACAGGATTAAGAGTGATCCAACTTTCAAGTCGTTACATTTGGATAATCTCGAAGAAGAACAAAAGGAAATTATAAATCGTGTGGAAAAGGTGTCGAAGGACAAAAAAGTCTCGATGGCTATGATCTCCATTGCATGGGTTTTGCATAAAGGATGTCACCCTATTGTGGGATTGAACACTACAGCAAGAGTAGACGAAGCGATTGCCGCACTACAAGTAACTCTAACAGAAGAAGAGATAAAGTACCTCGAGGAGCCCTACAAACCCCAGAGGCAAAGATGTTAAGTTGGATTTTCATGGGCCCACTGATATATAGAAGGCTAAATAACGAGAATCATATATACTGTAACATGACACCTGCTGATTTTTACTGATCGTAGCCATTCGGCTCATATTACTTCATGTCCCTTTTTTAAATCCCTCGTTCCCGGAGAGTGGCATAGCATGTCCGATAGCGTACGCCAACCTACAGAATCAGGGGATCAGATTTCCTGAAAGCAACTTATCCATCAGTTTCTTTTTATAATGCCATAATGGCAGGTGTGCCTTTCTTATTTTACTTCGCTTGCTTTCTTTCTATTGCATGCTTCAATCTTTGAATATTTGCTAATAGTGAAAAAAAAAAAGGAAATAACTATCTGGTTTATCTGCACTGTTCTTCGTTTTTCAATTCAAGAATTTAAGCAAAAGGATATATCATAGAACCTAGTGAATTTTTAAGAAAGTAAGATAAAGAAAAAAATCAAATGCTGTTCAGCTGGCCTTATCCAGAAGCCCCGATTGAAGGTTATTGGGGCAAGCCAACTTCTCTGATTGATTGGTGCGAGGAGAATTATGTCGTATCCCCCTATATTGCAGAATGGTCAAATACTATTACCAATAGTATATTCTTAATGACCGCCTTCTATTCTACATATAGCGCTTGGCGTAATAAGTTAGAAACAAGGTATATATTGATAGGAATGGGGTTCTCGCTGGTTGGTATTGGTTCGTGGTTATTTCATATGACTTTACAGTATCGTTATCAATTGCTAGACGAACTACCAATGCTGTATGCGACCATCATCCCGTCGTGGAGTATTTTTGCAGAAACTCAAGAAATCTTGATTAAGGATGAGAAGAAAAGGAAGGAAAGCTCATTTAGAATCCAAATGGTCATTTCTTTTATCATGTGTGGTATAGTCACCATTTTAACCTGGATTTACGTTGTCGTCCAAAAACCAGCAATTTTCCAAGTCCTTTATGGTATATTGACGCTTCTAGTTGTGGTTCTTTCTGGCTGGCTGACCTACTATCACGTTCATGATTCATTTGCAAAGAAAAATCTTTTTATTACTATGGTTATGGGCATGATTCCTTTTGTCATTGGGTTCATTTGCTGGCAACTAGATATTCACCTGTGTTCTTTTTGGATCTATATCCGGAGAACATATTTGGCCCTGCCATTAGGTGTTCTATTGGAACTGCATGCTTGGTGGCATCTTTTGACCGGTACTGGTGTCTATATCTTCGTCGTGTATTTGCAATATTTGAGAATATTAACCCATGGAAATCCAAATGACTTCTTATTTATATGGAGGTGGGGATTTTTCCCTGAGCTGGTAAGAAAGGGCTTACCGATTGGTACTTCTTATTCACTGGAGTATCTGGGGCCAATTGTAAATACACAGGTAGATGATGAAACAAAAAAGAATAACTAAGGAGTGATTTTGTGCCATCCATTTGAATCTTCAAAATATATGTACGTATATGTTATGTATGTATATAAATTGTTGTACGTGCAATTGACCGAACGTGTATATTTGTATATAGATATGTGACAAACTAAAGAGCTTACACTTCGTTCCTTTCCTTCTGTTCACCTTTTTTTATTATGCCTGACTATTCTAAAATTTATGTTTATGTGGCGTAAAATATCTGTCTTCTGAAAACACATGCAGCAGTTACTCCCATCATAAAAGGAATTAATAAATGAATAGTATAAACAATTATTTACTTAAATATATTTAAATTTCTGCTTGGAAAACCGGCCATGTCGGCGGCACATAAAAGTTCTATTTACCTTTAAATTCTTTTCGACATGTATGGACCGTCTAGTTCATATCCTAGTTTACCATAGTAATTTCTTACACCAACACCAGAAATAACAGAAATTTTCTCTGAACCATGCTCTTCCTTGGCGATTCTTTCCGCTTCTTCCATCAATAGAGTACCAAACCCTTGATGCTGGAATTTACGAGGATCTCTTGAATGAAGTGGAACCACAGAACCATAAACATGCAATTCTCTAACAATAGAAGTCCTCTGGGAGGTGAATTCTTTTCTATATGTATATTTCTTTGAAGCCTTTCTCAATCTCAGCAAACCAATCAGTATATCTTTCTTTGGATCTTCATATGATAAAAAGGTTTCCCAACCACCATTTGCATAGTAATCCCTTCTGATAAGCTCGACCTGATCTGGTTGAACTTTATGATGCACTTCTTGGATACCCACTTCCCTAGTACGAACATCCCTACAAGTTGTACCCAAGTCCTTCATTCTAGCTAATGCCAATTCTCTCAAGTTACCATTGTCAACACCTGAGGTAACCAAGGGCATTGGAATGTCTCTTTGGACACGGTAGATTCTTGTCCATGGGGGCACTAGGGCCAAGATTCTAGCAACTAAGTCCACTAAGGCGTTGGCACTATAAGACTTATACCTGCCCGTTTTCCAAAGTTCGTATAAACCTGTACCCCTAATGACTAAAGTTGGATAGATTTTCAACCCATCAGTCCTAAAATCAGGATTTTCAAAATACTCTTTGAACTGTTCAATATCTCTTTCCATCCCAACATTTGGTAAATCTGGCATCATGTGAGAAACAACCTTATAACCAGCATCTTTAGACACAGCAAAAGTTTCACAAACAGACCTAACGGTGTGTCCTCTATTAGTATCACGAGCAACGTCTTCGTACAAGGACTGAACACCAATTTCTAATCTGGTACAGCCATATTTTAACATATCGTCCAAATGTGTTTGCGTACAATAATCAGGCCTAGTTTCGATTGTTATACCAACACACTTCGTTAAACTTTGTTGCGAATAAAGAATAGCTTCATCAATATCATTACCATTGAACCCAGAAAGTGCATTATGCAATTTCACAATAAAATCTTCACGATATTCTTTTGGTAATGACATAAATGTACCACCCATCAGAACATATTCGACTTTATCGATGGAGTGACCTAACTGTTTCAGTTGTTCCACCCTACCACGTGCTTGTTCATAAGGGTCATAACGAGCTCTGATGGCACGCATTGAAGTTGGTTCATAGCCTGTGTAAGATTGTGTAGAATACTCAAAATCTGAATCTGGACCACCTGGACAATAAACACAAATATTACCTGTATATGCAATGTGAGGACAACGATGTGGTTTACACATAACGGCTACCACTGCAATACCCGACGCTGTTCTTACTGGCTTAGCCTTCAATTTGGGTAATAAATATTTTTTGTATTGGTCTGGAATAGAATTAATGATATCGGTTAACCTTGGTTGTTGCTTTAGTTTATATTTCTTTGAATATTTAGTAATCAAACCATTCAGATTAATTTCTCTTGTTGTTCCCGAGGTTAAAGAATCTGTTAACTCTAATGTGATATCAGCACAACATTGTATAAACCTTTCCTTTTCAGGTGCTAGCTTTTTTTTGTTAGTTTTTGGGCCTTTTCCATGACGAGCCATCTTTGTCAGGGTGTTCTTCGATTTTCCTTAGGTGCTTTTAGGACTTGTTTATTTCAAAACTTTGCACTGGATAATTTGAGATGAGCTAACTAAATTTCAAAATTTTTTGACCATTTTTTTTTTTCATGAGGAAGAGCCAGTGACAGTAAATAATAAAAGGTGAAATGATTAAACAATGAAAGCGGCAGAAAAATAAAATCAAACAGTGGCAGTATTGACTTTTGAAAATCAGAAGTTCATCCTAAGTTAAGACTTTCTTCTTTTAAGTGCTTTCTCCTTCTCTCACTGTCTTATCGCTGTATATCTCATTGTTGAATAATATAACACAACGTTATAAGTGATCATCACTTTCTGATCCATAATTTCAAACCTCAAGCGACCGTACATGTGGCATTTTCCACTATAAACTTACGAGCAAGAGAAAGATATACGGAAAAGGTTAATTGGCAGGTTACACAAGATTTTGGTCATTGAATATTTGCAGCCCTCCTGCTTGAGAAACTGGACAACAATTGTTAGCAATATTCCCTTTTCAAAATAGTGGTATTTAACTGGCCATAATCAAGGAAACCGTTGTACCTATTATTTTGTATAGTCTTCATTTAATAACGTGTTAAGAATGACACCTGAAGCCAAGAAAAGGAAAAACCAAAAGAAGAAGTTGAAGCAAAAGCAAAAAAAAGCTGCTGAGAAAGCTGCTAGCCACAGTGAAGAACCACTTGAATTACCAGAAAGTACGATTAACAGCAGCTTCAACGACGACTCGGTGAACCGTACAGAATCTGACATAGCTTCAAAATCTGATGTTCCTCCGGTCTCATCATCTACCAATATCTCTCCGGCTAATGAAACACAACTAGAAATACCTGATACTCAAGAATTGCATCATAAACTGCTCAACGACTCTGATCAACATGATATTACCGCGGACTCAAATGATTTGCCAGACAACTCAATCGTTGAACATGACTCTGTTATTACCCAAACAAAACCAGCCATGTCTCAAGAATACGAAGAGACTGCCGCTCACTTATCTTCGAGAAATCCATCGCTCGATGTAGTCGCGGGAGAACTTCACAATAATAATGAACATACCCAGAAAATTGCCGTATCCGCTGTGGAAGAGGATTCTTTCAATGAAGAAGAGGGTGAAAATCACGACAGCATAATAATTTCATCATTAAACGATGCTACCCCTTCTCAATATAATCATTTTCTCCCATCCGATGGCAATCTTCTTTCTCCAGAATTATCTTCTGGTGATACGCCAACTCACAATGTTCCTCTAGGCACAAAAGACAATGAAATAAATGACGATGAGTATTGTAATGATAAGGAAATTAGTTTGAACGCAAATAATGTGCTTCCTGATGAACTTTCAAAGGAAGAAGATGAAAGATTAAAACTAGAAACGCATGTATCAACCGAAGAAAAGAAACAGGATATCGCTGATCAGGAAACTGCAGAAAACTTATTTACGTCTAGTACAGAACCATCTGAGAATAAAATAAGAAATTCTGGTGATGATACCTCCATGTTGTTTCAAGATGACGAAAGTGATCAGAAGGTTCCATGGGAGGAAGATGTGAAGAAAGATTTTCATAATGAGAACACAAATAATACTCAAGAATCGGCACCGAACACAGATGATCGTGATAAGGGTTATGAAGGAAACGAAGCTTTGAAAAAGTCCGAAAGTTGTACAGCCGCGGACGAGAGGTCGTACTCTGAAGAAACTTCAGAAGATATCTTTCACGGACACGACAAACAGGTAGTTGAAGGCCAAAATGATTACACTGGGAAAAATATTGAGAATGAAAGCCAGAAATTAATGGGGGAAGGGAATCATAAGTTACCGTTGTCTGCCGAAGCTGACATTATAGAACCTGGTAAGGATATTCAAGATCAAGCCGAGGATTTGTTTACGCAGAGCAGCGGAGACTTGGGAGAAGTTTTGCCATGGGAATCTACTGATAAAAACGCTGATGTAACGAGCAAATCCCAAGAGAAACATGAAGATTTATTTGCTGCTTCTGGAAACGATGAGAAACTTCCTTGGGAAGTTTCTGACGGTGAAGTATCATCGGGAAAGACGGAAAACAGCATGCAGACTAGTACTGAGAAAATAGCTGAGCAAAAGTTTTCGTTTTTGGAAAACGACGACGACCTTTTGGACGACGACGACAGCTTTTTGGCTTCTTCTGAGGAAGAAGACACAGTACCTAATACCGATAATACAACGAATTTAACCTCAAAACCAGTTGAAGAAAAAAAGGCTTCAAGATATAAACCTATTATCGAGGAGGAAGCAGGAATGCGTCAAGAGCAAGTTCATTTTACCAATACTACTGGCATTGTAACACCGCAGCAGTTCCACGGTTTGACTAAAACTGGACTAGGCACCCCCAACCAACAAGTCAGTGTACCAAATATAGTTAGTCCTAAGCCTCCTGTGGTAAAAGACAATCGTTCAATTTTTAAGATAAATGAGGAGAAAAAGAAGTCTGATGCTTACGATTTTCCACTGGAAATTATTTCAGAAAGTTCCAAGAAGGGTCACGCAAAGCCGGTTGCCGTTCCTACTCAAAGGTTTGGCTCAGGGAATTCTTTTAGTTCTTTGGACAAACCAATTCCACAGAGCAGGAAAGGCTCTAATAACTCAAATAGGCCACCCGTGATCCCATTGGGGACGCAGGGGCCTCGATCTTCGAGAACTAACTCAGCGATCTCGCAATCTCCCGTTAATTATGCTTTCCCTAACCCATACAAAATTCAACAACTACAACAGGCTCCTATCCAATCAGGTATGCCTTTACCAAATACCAACATACCTCCCCCAGCATTAAAAGTGGAAACCACCGTTTCTGCTCCTCCAATTCGGGCAAGAGGGGTCAGCAATGCCTCCGTGGGAAGTTCAGCGTCTTTTGGTGCTAGACATGCAACACAGTACGGCCTCAATAACGGGGTACCTCCGGTTTCGCCATATGGTCAAGCTACCATAAATTTGCCAACTGCGAATAAGTATGCCCCCGTCTCTCCTACAGTTCAGCAGAAGCAATATCCATCAGTTGCGCAAAACCTTGGCGCTTCGGCCGTAAATACCCCCAATTTTGTAAAGACCCATAGAGGCCATACAAGCTCTATTAGTTCGTATACACCAAACCAGAATGAACACGCCTCTAGATACGCACCCAACAATCAACAATCTTATCAGGTGCCATATACCTCACAACCTGTTGGTCCTGTAGCTGGGAATTCAAGCTATCAAAGCCAAACCCGAAGTTCTTATGCAGTTCCTATGATGCCCCAGGCTCAAACTTCAGCAAGTATTCAGCCTCACGCGAACATTCAACCGCCTACTGGCATTTTACCTTTAGCCCCCTTACGACCTCTAGACCCCTTACAAGCCGCTACGAACTTGCAACCCCGTGCAAGCAACATAACGGCTGCAAATTCACTACCTCTTGCAAATTTGCCACTTGCTGAAAACATACTGCCAGAAATTATCACGCATCGAGCTACAAGTAGTGTTGCACCACCACGACAGGAAAATAATCCAATTAAAATAGACAACGAGGCTTTATTACGCCGTCAATTTCCGATTTTTCATTGGAGTGCTGCAAACAAGGTCGTGTACGCAGTCCCCCCTATCCCTGACCAATCGCAGTACATGATTTCATCAAGCATTGTACAGGAAATAAAAGTGACACCAATTGACCAGATAATTAAACCGAACGATATGCTCAAAAGCTTCCCAGGTCCTTTGGGTAGTGCCAAATTAAAAAAAAAGGATTTAACCAAATGGATGGAAACCACTATTAAATCCATATCTGAAAATGAATCATCCACTGATATGACTATATGGCAACTATTGGAAATGAAACTAAACGATAAAGTTAACTGGAAAAATATTTCAAAACTACTATACAATTCTGACGAACTTTTAATGTACCTATCTCAGCCCTTTCCAAACGGTGACATGATTCCAAATGCATATAGACTGGATATAAATTGTCAGATGAGAGTCCTGGCGTTCTTACAAACGGGAAATCACGATGAGGCACTTCGCTTAGCTTTAAGCAAGAGGGATTATGCCATTGCACTATTGGTTGGCAGTTTAATGGGTAAAGACAGATGGTCTGAAGTCATTCAGAAATATTTATATGAAGGGTTTACTGCGGGGCCAAACGACCAAAAAGAATTGGCACACTTTCTGCTCCTTATCTTTCAAGTATTTGTTGGTAACTCCAAAATGGCCATAAAAAGTTTCTACACTAATAATGAGACCAGTCAATGGGCATCCGAAAACTGGAAGAGTATCGTTGCAGCTGTTCTGATTAATATCCCAGAAAATAATGAAGATCCACTACTTATACCACCTGTTGTCCTTGAATTTTTGATAGAGTTCGGTATATTCCTCACCAAAAAGGGCTTGACAGCCGCAGCTAGTACATTATTTATTATTGGTAACGTACCACTTTCTAATGAGCCAGTAATGGCAGATTCAGACGTTATATTTGAAAGTATTGGAAACATGAATACTTTTGAAAGCATTCTATGGGATGAAATCTACGAGTATATATTCTCGTATGACCCTAAATTCAAAGGATTTTCATCTATTTTGCCCCAGAAGATATACCATGCATCTCTTTTACAAGAACAAGGTTTGAACAGCCTGGGGACAAAGTATACTGATTACCTCAGTTCCTCAGTTCGAAAACTGCCTAAGAAAGATATTTTAACAATAAACCTCACTCGTGAATTGAGTGAGGTGGCTAGTAGGCTTTCCGAGTCTAATACAGGATGGCTTGCAAAACCAAAACTAAGCAGCGTATGGGGTCAATTAGATAAATCCTTCAATAAATATATTGGTGGCGATGATATTGATGCATTGAATAAAAAAAATGATAAAAAGAAAGTTTTTGATGGGTTCACACCGGGATCTTCTGCCAATTCGTCAACTGTGGATCTCACCCAAACATTCACACCTTTCCAAGCTCAAGTTACTTCGCAAAGCTATGTGGATACTACAGCTCTTTTGCATAATGCCCATAATGTACCAAGCCATAGTGTGCTGCATTCAAAGCCTTCCAATGTGTCAAAGGGGTTAGTTGAAGCAAACTTACCGTATACGCATAGGATCGGTGATAGTTTGCAGGGATCTCCTCAGCGCATTCATAATACACAGTTCGCTGCTGCTGAGCCTCAAATGGCTTCTTTGAGAAGAGTTAGAACAGACCAGCATACAAACGAAAAGGCTTTGAAGAGTCAGCAGATTTTAGAGAAAAAGTCTACGGCCTACACTCCACAATTTGGACAGAACCATAGCGTTCCAATGGAAAAGTCTAATTCGAATGTGCCATCTTTATTTGCCGACTTCCCTGCTCCACCCAAACTTGGAACAGTGCCGTCTAATTATGTGTCTAGTCCTGACTTAGTAAGAAGGGAGTCTATCATATCTACCGGATCAGAATTTCTTCCTCCTCCCAAAATTGGGGTACCTACTAAAGCTAATTCCTCGCAGGGATCGCTTATGTACTCACCAAGTGTGGAAGCTTTGCCTATCGACCCTGTCGTCCCGCAAGTTCATGAGACGGGATACAATGATTTTGGTAACAAACATTCTCAAAAAAGTATGCCTGAAGATGAATCTCACACATCACATGATAATAGCAATGCTGATCAAAATACATTAAAAGACTCTGCAGATGTTACAGATGAAACAATGGATATTGAAGGACCTGGCTTCAACGATGTGAAGAATCCTCTTCCTATGGAGCCCAACCACCAGCCTACGTCTACAGTAAATCCTATACAAACTATTAGTGACGATATCCAACCGATTCTTCAAACTAACGTGGAGGTCCGGGGTACTGATGCATCGAAAATGGAAAATTCACTTCCCTCCATTGAAAATGAAAGAAGTAGCGAGGAGCAGCCAGAAAACATTTCAAAATCAGCATCATCAGCATATTTACCATCAACTGGTGGATTGTCACTCGAAAACAGACCGCTAACTCAGGATGAAAACAGTATCTCAGAGACAGTTCAATCCACATACTTGCCAGCAGGAAGTATTTCAATGGAAGCTAAACCAATTTCTCAAGTGCAAGATGTTCCAAGAAATGTTAATAATAAAGCATCCAAACTTGTGGAGCAACATATGGCACCACCAAAGCCAAAAAGTACTGACGCAACCAAAATGAACTACTCACCATACGTGCCTCAATCAACTGCCGCTAGTGCAGATGGCGATGAATCAACGATTCTGAAAACATCGCCTGCTATATATGCAAGAACTCACCAAGCACATGCATCCAATCCATCACAATACTTTCCTTTGGTCAACCAAGCAAATGAAACTGCTTCATTCGAATTATCTGAATCAACATCCCAGGCACAAAGTAATGGAAATGTTGCTTCAGAAAATAGATTCAGCCCAATAAAGAAAGCCGAAGTCGTCGAGAAAGACACTTTTCAACCTACTATTAGGAAGGCTTCAACTAACCAATACAGGGCTTTTAAACCGTTGGAATCAGATGCGGATAAATACAATGACGTTATTGAAGATGAATCCGATGACGACAATATGTCTACTGATGAGGCAAAGAACAGAAAGGAAGAAAAAAAGAATGTGAATATGAAAAAGGAAACAAAACCAAGTAACAAGGACATAGATGACAAGTCTAATGGTTGGTTTGGTTGGTTGAAGAAAGATACTGGCGACAAAAAAGTGTATAAGGCCAAGCTAGGTCATAAAAACACACTATACTATGATGAAAAATTGAAACGTTGGGTGAATAAGGACGCAACCGAAGAGGAAAAACAAAAAATTATCGAAAGTTCGGCACCACCACCTCCTCCAATCGTGAAACGTAAAGATGGCGGCCCAAAGACAAAGCCACGTTCAGGCCCCATCAATAATTCCCTACCTCCAGTACATGCCACATCAGTTATTCCGAACAATCCAATCACTGGTGAGCCTTTGCCGATCAAAACATCCCCTTCTCCTACAGGACCCAATCCAAACAATTCTCCATCACCATCCTCTCCCATATCAAGGATTTCTGGCGTAAACTTGACTAGCAAAAAGGCAAACGGTTTGGATGATTTATTGAGTTTGGCAGGAGGACCCAAACCAGCAAGTACGAGAAGGAAGAAGAAAACAGCGAGAGGCTATGTTAATGTAATGGATAACATACAATAATTATAGTAATACGTTTTTCTTTCATGGTACCCTTATGCCTTCCCTTTTCTTGATGTATATTATATACTTATAAAAACCGTAGTAAATTTTATTAAAACAATGATTACAGGAATCCGTATTTAGGTTATGCATCGTTGTCAGTAAGAAATCAGAAGAATGCGATCTGAAACTTTGCTTATACTAATATTATTCTATCATACCTCGTTTTCTTGCTACGATTAATGCAGGACGCCGGTTCCGGGTTAGGATCACCGAGAAACAGAAAGCAAGCAAGGCTTCAGTTACAATTCGAAGAAGTACTAAGGGGGTTGTCGTGGAAAAATCTTGAATCAGAAAGCGGCTGACTGGAGCATTACTAGGTTCATTACTCACTGGTTCTACTCATGAAACCTTACTTATTTGACCTAAAGCTAAAAGACACAGAGAAGCTGGATTGGAAAAAAGGCCTCTCCTCATATCTCAAGAAATCATACGGCTCCTCACAATGGAGAACATTTTATGATGAGAAAGCTACTTCAGAACTGGATCACTTAAGGAATAATGCAAATGGAGAACTAGCACCTTCTTCATTGTCGGAACAAAATCTAAAATATTACTCATTTTTGGAGCATCTTTATTTTCGCCTGGGTAGCAAAGGATCAAGATTAAAAATGGATTTCACTTGGTATGACGCAGAATACTCATCGGCCCAGAAAGGATTGAAATACACGCAACATACGTTAGCATTTGAAAAGTCTTGTACTTTGTTCAACATTGCTGTAATCTTTACCCAAATTGCGAGGGAGAAAATCAATGAGGACTACAAAAACTCAATCGCAAATTTGACAAAAGCTTTTTCCTGTTTTGAATATCTATCAGAAAATTTTTTGAACTCACCTTCAGTCGATCTTCAGTCAGAAAACACTAGGTTTCTGGCTAATATTTGCCATGCAGAAGCTCAAGAATTGTTTGTCTTGAAATTATTAAATGATCAAATATCATCCAAGCAATATACATTAATCAGTAAACTTTCTAGAGCCACGTGTAACCTCTTTCAGAAATGTCACGATTTTATGAAAGAAATAGATGACGATGTGGCCATTTATGGTGAACCCAAATGGAAAACGACAGTTACTTGCAAACTGCATTTCTACAAATCGTTAAGCGCTTATTATCACGGTTTACACCTTGAAGAAGAAAATAGAGTTGGCGAAGCAATTGCTTTTCTCGATTTTTCTATGCAACAATTGATTTCTTCCCTTCCATTCAAAACGTGGTTAGTGGAATTTATAGACTTTGATGGGTTTAAAGAAACTTTAGAAAAGAAACAAAAGGAGTTGATTAAAGATAACGATTTTATATATCATGAAAGCGTTCCAGCCGTTGTGCAGGTTGATTCCATTAAGGCGCTCGATGCAATAAAATCTCCAACATGGGAGAAGATATTAGAACCATATATGCAAGATGTTGCAAATAAATGTGACTCTTTGTACAGAGGAATTATTCCCCTAGATGTCTATGAAAAGGAAAGTATTTACTCAGAAGAAAAAGCGACGCTGTTGAGAAAGCAAGTTGAAGAAACTGAGACAGCAAATTTGGAATATTCTTCCTTCATCGAATTTACAAATCTACCCAGGCTCTTGAGTGATTTGGAAAAACAATTTAGTGACGGAAATATTTTCTCGAATACGGATACACAGGGACAATTGATGAGGGACCAAATTCAGACATGGTGTAAATTTATCCAAACAAATGAATTTAGGGATATAGAAGAACAGATGAACAAAATTGTTTTCAAAAGGAAACAAATTTTAGAAATCCTTTCTGCCTTACCCAATGATCAAAAAGAAAATGTTACAAAACTAAAATCTTCTTTAGTAGCTGCTTCAAACTCAGACGAAAAATTGTTCGCATGCGTAAAACCACATATTGTCGAGATCAATCTATTGAATGACAATGGAAAAATATGGAAGAAGTTTGACGAATTTAATCGCAATACGCCTCCACAACCTAGCCTATTGGATATCGATGATACCAAAAACGACAAGATATTAGAGTTGTTAAAACAAGTAAAGGGCCATGCGGAAGACTTAAGAACATTGAAAGAGGAACGTTCGAGAAATTTGTCTGAACTAAGAGACAAAATCAACAACGATGATATCACAAAATTATTAATTATTAATAAGGGGAAATCCGATGTTGAGCTCAAAGATTTATTCGAGGTGGAACTGGAGAAATTCGAGCCTTTGAGCACAAGAATAGAGGCGACAATTTACAAACAATCTTCAATGATAGATGACATCAAAGCCAAGCTAGATGAAATTTTTCACCTTTCAAATTTCAAGGATAAATCTTCTGGGGAAGAAAAATTTTTAGAAGATCGTAAGAATTTTTTTGATAAGCTGCAAGAAGCAGTGAAATCATTCAGTATTTTTGCATCCGACTTGCCAAAAGGAATAGAGTTCTATGATTCATTATTCAATATGAGTAGAGACTTAGCAGAAAGAGTGAGAGTTGCAAAGCAGACCGAGGATTCAACAGCTAATTCTCCCGCTCCTCCCCTCCCTCCGCTTGATTCTAAAGCGTCTGTCGTTGGGGGTCCTCCATTACTGCCCCAAAAAAGTGCAGCCTTTCAGTCATTATCTAGACAAGGGCTCAATTTAGGGGACCAATTTCAAAATCTCAAAATAAGTGCCGGCAGTGATTTACCTCAAGGACCCGGTATTCCACCAAGAACTTATGAAGCTTCGCCATATGCTGCAACGCCTACTATGGCAGCCCCACCAGTACCACCGAAACAATCGCAAGAGGATATGTACGACTTGAGAAGACGTAAAGCAGTTGAAAACGAAGAACGTGAACTGCAAGAGAATCCTACGTCCTTTTACAATAGACCCTCTGTTTTTGATGAAAATATGTACTCCAAATACAGCAGTTAGGTGCATTTCTTATTTCTTAATTTTATTGTAGCTTTTTTTTTCAACTAATATGATAATTATATATATACCGGATTTGTTGAAAGCCAGTTTTGCAAGGATAAAGAAACTGCGATTTAGCAAAAGTCCCTTTAATGCTTCTTCCATCTTTGATCTACTTTCTTTTGAGTATTAGGTGTATACCATACACTTTCAGATCCAAAATCAGCCTCGGACATTTTTACAAACGAAATAAGGCCATTATCCATAATAGCGATAATAAAGCTCCGATATCCCGTCTTCAATCTACGATTTTGCTGTATGTGAGGTGGGTACGCCTTTCTCTTCTTTTTCGTGCTAGACTGTGCAGTTTTTTTTTGAAAACTTGCTTTCATAGACGACTCACTTTTTTCAGTTTGAGATTTCGCGCTCCTCTTATGAATATATTCCTTTCGTGGGATATCTTCAACGTAGGAGTTTGTCTCCCAATCGTCATCATCCTCGATTTCGCTTAAAAATTCGAATTTATAATCAAGTGAGGAAAACATAGATCGCAGCTCTTTATAGGTAGGAAAATGCTGAAGATCGTCATTTTTATTGTAAACGAAAACTTGGAAATCAGGAAGACCGGGGTCTCTTTTCTTGAAATTAGAATGGGGTTTCCATACTTTAAATGTCAAGGGAATATCCTTTACCTTTTGAAATTCCCTATCAGATTGTGCATCCAATAGCTCTTTTTTATTCTTTGGTACAGCCACGGAACGAACAAGCCTATTTAAACCCTGGTATAACTGTGGTGAAGTCGTATATTTACGAAAAAAAAAATTCCACTTAGAATAGAAGAAACCACTAAACAGCGATAACTCTTGTATTTTAAACAATGAAAGTAATCTCCAAGTGATTGCTTGTAAATTACTTCGTTGCTTTTTCAATGGGAAAAAGGAAGTCTTGACTGCTGCTTCTTGATTGCTGGGTTTTAGAATAAAACCCAACCTTTTTAAATGAGCAAACACAAAATATTGGTCCATTTCCTGTTGTGATGAAAACAGCGAATACAAATCCTCCATACTGAGTAAAATCTCTGTTTCGTGCTTTGAGCTTTTGTTAGAGCCTGCTTCTAATCTATAATAAGGAAGAATAGTGCCTCTCTCTGCCAAATAAACAAACTCATGGAAGTCAAGCCAGAGTTCGCCTGTGCTATCAGCCCTTCCCATCGTTTGCATAAAGCTGCCTTTGGGTTTAAGTAGAACGGCTTGATGTTTATGGGGAACATAGTATCCTCTTACTTCAGATTTTACGTTTGTGCCTCTTATTGAGTCTGATATGGTATCAAACATGGCTTTACTTGCATTATAGAGAAGCAGATCTTGCAAATTAGTCCCATCTGGTTCATAGTCTTTTTCACCCCTCTTTGGAAGTGAAAGAGCAGCATTTTTGCTAACGAGCGATGCGAGTTGCGACCAATCTTGTTGTAGTTCTTCTTCTTCTTCTTCTTCTTCAAAGCCCGGATTAGATGTGGTCACTTGATCAGTTTTCTTCCCAGCGAATTGCATTTAAATTGGCAGAAGAACAGAGGTTTTATGTATGTTTATATCCAAACGTTTCGATAGCTCAAATGAATAATTTTTCATACTGAGATGAAGCTCTGCAGAGTTCGACTAAACTGTTTCTAGTTTCCCTTTGGCGCAACTTAACTATGAAAAATAATAAAATAAAAAAAAAGTCCAAGCCATAATCAATAGACAGCTAATAACCTGAATTTTAACAAGAGAATATGAAAACATTATCAATACTGATTTGAATATACCCATAAATTCTATAAGACTCCATTAATATACCGTATTATATTACAAGTTGATAATACATAAATGCGTTAAATAAAACAAAAATGACCTTGTATACGCGTCATTCCAATGCAAGAATTTGTTTATCGTAAAGTTTTGATGAAGGTGTCTAAATTATACTCCTCCTCGTATTGAGATGGGTCCCATAGCTCTTTCAATTCACCAAGGGCCTCTTTGGCTTTGCCAGTTAAACCAGTCTCGTTGGCAATATCTTCCATGCCCTTGGCTGCTTGGGAATCGCCATTATTCTTTTCCTCATTGTCCTGTGAGGTAACGTTATCGGGGTCGAAGAGATCAAGCAGCTGATGTGTATCCATGGATGCTAATCCACTGTTTTGCTGATTAACAACTGTAGAAGCTATATTCATTTTGAATTTCTGCAAACCCATGATTTTTTCTTCAAGCGTACCTTTCGTAATAATTCTGTAAACATTAACAACCTTTTTCTGACCAATTCTATGTGCTCTGTCCATTGCCTGTAGATCATTCATTGGATTCCAGTCATGCTCTACAAAAATGACGGTGTCTGCACCAGTTAAATTCAGACCCAGCCCTCCGACCTTGGTGGTCAACAGTAGGCAATCAATAGAGGGATCTTCGTTAAATTTCCGAACAACTTTTTGTCTGTCTCTTGGGTCAATGCTTCCATCTAGCCTCATATAGGTTACGGAGGGCATATACTTTTTAAACAAGTCATTTTCAACCATGTCTAGCATATCTTTTAGTTGGCAGAAAATCAGGGCTCTGTGTTGTGATATAACATTTTGAATAGGAAAATTCTGATCTTGGCTTGCTTTTTTGTCGATATCTTCTTCACCTATACCACATTCAAAGAGTAATGTTCTCAATGCGCTCAGTTTTGGAGCGTTGATAATATCGTGTAAATCTAGACCAGTTTGCTTTAAATAGTCTTGTACTTGCGCTAATTGCGGGTGATTTGGTGAAAGGACCAAAGCTGGATGATTACACAATTTTCTCATGTATTGTAAAGCTTGGAAAATATGTTGCTTGCCATCAGCAATCTCAGAATTTTCAATATCTTTCTCAACTACATTTTTTTGTTTTTTAGTAAAATCCATGTATAGTTGTTTTTGTAAATCACCTAATTCACAGTAGTAATCCTGAATAATTTTAGGTGGTAAATCAGATAGAACGTCTTCCTTCAATCTTCTCAGCATGAAAGGTAGAACTTGCTTATGTAGTGCCTCCAAAGCCAGTACACCTGCTTCCTGCTCCTTAGATGATGTTTTACTATTTCTTGACGCAGCGATTGGCTTTGCGAACCTTTCCTGGAACATCTTTTCCGTTCCCAAAAATCCCGGCATTAAGAAGTCAAACAGAGACCACAATTCTAAAACGTTGTTTTGGATGGGAGTTCCGGTTAAAATTAATCTATGGTTTGCAGTAATTTCTTTAACAGCCTTAGCAAGTTTTGATTGAGAGTTTTTAATTATATGTCCTTCATCCAAAACACAATAATTATATTCAGTTTTGTTTAGGACTGCGAGATCATTTCTAGCTACGTCATATGATGTTACAATAATATCAGCATCACTTAACTGTGGTCTCAGAGTTAATCTGACAGTTGGGCCACCGGCATACACAACAACCTTTAAAAAGGGAGCATACTGGTCAAACTCGTTTTCCCAATGACCAGTTAAAGATGGGGGGCATATTATGAGAGATGGTAAGGCTCTACTTTCAACAGAACGCGTTTTTTCATAATCTTCCTTCCTCAAATATTGATCGCTTGCGATAATGCAGATGGTTTGTAATGTTTTACCCAAACCCATATCGTCACACAATATTCCATGTAGATGATATTTGTTCAGGAATGCCAACCAGTTAACACCATCTTGCTGATATTTTCTTAAAGTCGCCTTGATGGCAATGGGTAATTTAAATGGCTTAGCTTTAGAAGGATCCATCATTTGTTGGATAAAATCACGCTCCCTCTCTCTGCTTGCCACTAGTTCTTCTGGGAGTCCTTTTGGATCGGCGATACCAGCTTCTAAAGGAACTAATTTGATGATAGAAGCAAATGTTGTTGTAGCTAAATTCCTCACATCTTCGTTCGAATCACTCATGCGACCCAAAAGTGGAACTATTAAGAAAATGACGTAAGGTAGAACATCGGTTTCCATAGAAAGTGATAAATGATAAATAAGCTCCGTGGACCCTTGACGATCGGATAGAGAACCAGCGCTATTCATTAAAGGCAAAATCTCACGTATGGTGTAAGCCATTACCTCCACGGAGGAAATTTTAGCCAGATCAGCAAAAGTTCTTGCAGCTGAATAACGAAAAACAGATAAGTTTGATCTTAAGAACGTTAATAAAACAGGGAAACGGGTAAAAACCTCACTGGAACGTAGCGAATCAGACATAAATGGGAATAGAGCTCTTAGTACACCAAATGAGTCGACTATTTTTTGACCTTGCTCGTTGTCAACTTTACTTGCTTCCTCATTTTCATGATCAGATAATGAATCAAATAAAATCGATCTAAGCTGAGGTAGTTTCTGTAATATAGAAGGCCCAAGAACTTCAAATAGTATTTTTAACGTAATCAACCCACCCTTCCTTTTTAGTTGAGCCTCTTCCGACATCTTTGCGAGATTAATGTCATCTTGTGCGGCAATCGAATTAGATTCTTTTATTAACGTCAATATTTTTTCTTTATATTCTGCATTTACGGAGAAATCAGGAACTTCTGAAGTATCAACGCATAAAAATCCGCAGAGATTTTTGACTATCTTACCAGACACATTAACTTTATTATTTTCTAACAGTTGCTGAATCAAATGTACGACCGATTCTCCGGCCATCGTTTGTAACTTTTCATTCCTTTCTTCTTTAACACTGTCCATTAGCGACCTGATAATGGGGTTTAATTTAAGAGGTAGACCATCAAATAACAAGATGGATGATGCGTAATTAGCGAGAATGCTGCCTGTACGAAGTTTTGCGGATTCTTTGGCTGAATTGATTGCCATCAACACGCGATGCTTAGAATCTTCTAATGGCTTTTTGGCCAATAGTTTGTAAGAGTTGTTCATGGATTTGAACATTTTATCATAGTATTCGCCGTACACTTTTTCTGCTGTTTCAACACCAAACGCATGTGGACCGGCTTCTGTTTCGCCTTGAACCACAATTGCTACGTTGGGTAGTTTGTACTGAGGTAACATACCTACATCCACAAAGGTAGCCAGTAGGCTTTGACATTGAGTCCTCAGAGCTTTTAAGCTAGGTACTAGCTCCCTAAATACAGGAAATTCATCGCGATTCAGTAACTGTTTATTCATCACAGGACTGAAAATCTCTGATACAAAAGAAGGTAATTTTTCCCCTTCTGGATGCTTTTGTAACCACGAGGAGCAAAACTGTGAAACAATAATGCCTGCCAACATACGTGGAGTTGAGAATGGCAGCTCTAAACAACGAACCAGAACGTTTGTGAAGAAGGATTGAAGCGTGGAATCTTGAAACATTGACAATGTCAAAGCAAATGCCTTTGCTCCCATTATTCTAGTGTTCAATATTACGTCCAATCCTAGCAAAGTAATATCTCCAGCAATCATAGGTGCATCGATATTGATATGTTCATTATTTTTTGATATTGGAATGTCAGAATCTGTTGTGGTTTCAGATATAGAACGTTTTTTTTCTGGATGTAATTGATAGTGCTGGGAAGGCTTTAGAATATATTGTGATTCCATGGCATAATTCTTTCCCTTTTCCCCTACTGGCGTATTTAGAAGATGTAGTATTGGCTGCAAATGTTTACTGAAAACATGATCTAAAGTTTTTTCGGTATGCTTAACTTTATAATGCTCCAATAACGCAACATAAACATCAAAAGACAGTTGCAATAGTTCCGGGTTTTGCTCCAGTAAAATATTCTGAAAAACTAGACGGAATACCTTGCCGTTTAACCAGTTTTTAGTAGAATCATCCTTTATTGATAAGAATGCAATCAGTAGATTCAAAACAGCCCTCCTCACAGAAGAAATCGAATGGCGTAAAAAGGGATGCAATTTCGGTACCAGTGACTTGAATGACCACTCTGAAGGATGCTCTAAAGCCTTGTTCTTTAAAATATCTAGTACTTCTTGGTGGTCGCACAACTTTGCCAATAGATCCATTATAGAACCTACGCTTGAAGATATATCATCATCTAAACGAGCTAGTAATGACCATATCGTGGTCACCAAAATTTCTATGGTAGAGTTGTTTAATTTGACAAATTCGCTGGTTATTGGGGTTAAAATTGAGGCTGCTACGCTTTGAACGTCATCATCACTTTGGTTTAAACCATATAGCACTATACGGACAACGTTTTCTAAAAGGCCATGGGCAAATAGGAAATTTGTCTTTATGCTGACGAAGTAACGAATCCCTAAAAGCCCTCCATGGGTAGCTTCCCATATTTTGTTCGGTAGACCTGTTTGTAGTGGATCTTGTAGAACCAGTTGTTCTAAACAATTAAATATTTTAATTGATAAGGTACTGTCTAGGTGAATTAATAACGCAGCTAGAGTTTGCGCAACTGACTCTCGTACAGGGGCCACAACTGTATCATAAACATAATCACCAAATCTATCCAATGCAAATACTGTAAGTAGACGGGACGCCAAGTCTTCTAAGCTTCTAGAATTCCTCAGGTTGTTCTCCTCTCGGGTATTCCCCTTAACCCTGCTGACTCCATAAGCATGTTTTTTTACCAATTCTCGAAGACCCAACGCAGCCCCATGCCTTATTTCCCAATTTTCGCTCATTAGATTATCTAAAAGTAGTTCATAAATGCCTTGGAATTGCCAAACTAGGCCAGCAACAATTTCGTGTTGTTCTAGCAATGGCCTTACTGTGGATTCTATCATTAGTTTACTTTCATCGGCTTGTTCAGTAATCTCCAGTTTGGGATTTAGCTGGTTACTGGTGGGAGAAGTGGCTAGCGATGCAGCAGAATCGGTCATATTTTTTCCATTTAATAAAGTCTTGGAAACTGAACTTTCCGTTATATCTACAGGATGTTTGGGAGTATTCTTAGCACTCATTTTCTTTTTTCGCCTTGCCATAGCAAGCATCCTTGCTGACTTCTTGTTAGCATTACTTTTATTTTCATTCGCCTTATCAGACGCATTTAGCATAGATGTTTCCTGCTTTATATCATCAGTTTTAGCTTGTTTTCTTATATTATCGTCAGCCTTACCAAGAACATTGTAATCATTCATACTCGACGCCAGGAGCACTTTACCTGACTTTAAAATTTCGTTCAATTTCCAATCAGACAGAGAACTGAGGTGGTGGTCCTCCTGTAAGAGATTCAACTGATTGTTCTGAGTAGCCTCTTCCAATTTTATTTTCATTTCATGTTCCAACTTCACCTGAGCATTATCCAATGGAGAACCTTCATTTGTACCACCTACCAAGTCAGATTCATTCGGATCCCAAGAAGGAGCATGGGCAACTATGCCACCCACAGCTCTTGCTGCAGTAACACGCGTTTCCCATTTCTTCACTAGTAAAAAGGGGTAAACTCTGGACAGCAACGAAAGAATGTCTTCGGGGTGCTGTTTGGCCAAGTCTCCCATTTGATCGGCAGCCATGTTCCGGACTACTTGGGTGGAACCGGTCTCTATTAATATTACCTGCCGGTCCAGCCTCGAAACTCGTGACGTCATTTGAGGTGCTGTGTGTGTTGTGATACTTTTGTTCGTTAATATTGGAATACGATCGCTACTTATATTTTATGTTCTGAAGGACTCTAAAAGCAAATCAAAATAACCGCCGAGCTGTGTGTTCAGAGCTATAATAGCAGAATGGTGGTTTTTTTCTGAGCGCAATAGAAAATGGCGCGCAAACCGCCAAGGGAACGGAATTGGTGGAAATCATAAGCTTTTATATCAAGTGCAGCGGCCGGCGAGTGGGACGTGCTTTTTTTACTTTTGGGTTTTTGCGATGAGGCGGTAGACGCGTTGTCTTTGCGCCTGGGGCCCGCCGTCCAACGTGCGGGTACCGTACCCTGCAGTGTTGCAATCGTGTACTTGCCTTATAGTGTCAGCTATTGATCAAGGCCACATGCAAAATAGGGAAGGGGGGCATTGGCACAAAAGAGTGGTTAGACGCTCACAGGGGTGACTACGGTTACAAGCCTAAATATTTTAAGCCCATCATTACCGGCAATGCCCTCTGTACAGGAGTTATAAGAAAGATTATTCAATTTCGCGCTTGAATTATGAAAGAGGTTGCATTCTTCAATATCAGGTGAAATGTGTCTTACCTAGACAATCTAAAAAAGGCTGCACACCCATGCATCATTCTAAAAAAATTATTTTTTTTCTTTTCATTTATTTTTCGTTTTTTTTTTTTTTTTTTTCAGTTCGATTTCTTGGTCGGACGCGATGGCAAATTTTTCATCGAGAGATTATCGTTATAAAGGCCTGTTGATTTTCAAAGAGATAGAAATCTTCTCTTTTAAGTATTCTTTTTTTAATTAATAAAAACACAAGAAAACTAATACAGCAACAGAAATACAAAAGTATACAACATGCCAAGTACGTCGTTAATCTTCTCCTTTTAAGGGGTTGAGAATATTTTTATTAAAAAATCATACTTGCTATGATTTTGAGGATCGGGTCCTCATAAATATTTTGAAGAGCCTTTGTTGAATTTTTTTCTTTTCGTTTTGTTCAATAATGGACGGTTCTTCATAGAATACTTTTTTTTTCGGAGAAAACCTTTACACTGAACTCCCGACACTTCAGGTAAAGCGTTCCGAAGTAATTCAACATTAGAAGAGGAACATTTCCCCAGTTCTGATTATGTCTGTTGAAGATAACTCAAGTATTCTAGGCTTAATACAGAAATGTGTTAGGTTTGAGAACTCCATCATGGATTATGCATATTCGTCAGTGACGTGCACAATTCTTTTGAAGATAGGAAGAACAAAACTTCAATAATTGCTTTAATAATATTTATGTAGTGATCTTGATCCTCGCATTCGTTTGAAAAAGAGAGCGCTCACTAACAATGGTTGTAATTATCTTGTAAAACAGGAGCTCCAAGAACATATTCCAAGACTTACTCTACCCCAAAGAGACCTTACGAATCTTCTCGTTTGGACGCAGAATTGAAGTTGGCCGGTGAATTCGGTTTGAAGAACAAGAAGGAAATTTACAGAATTTCCTTCCAGTTATCTAAGATTCGTCGTGCTGCAAGAGACTTGTTGACAAGAGACGAAAAGGACCCAAAGAGATTGTTCGAAGGTAATGCTTTGATTAGGAGACTAGTTAGAGTCGGTGTTTTATCCGAAGATAAGAAGAAGTTAGATTATGTTTTAGCCTTGAAGGTCGAAGATTTCTTGGAAAGAAGATTGCAAACTCAAGTCTACAAGCTAGGTTTAGCCAAGTCTGTCCACCATGCAAGAGTTTTAATCACTCAAAGGCACATTGCTGTTGGTAAGCAAATTGTCAACATCCCCTCTTTCATGGTCAGATTGGACTCTGAGAAGCACATTGACTTTGCTCCAACATCTCCATTCGGTGGTGCTAGACCAGGCAGAGTTGCTAGAAGAAATGCTGCAAGGAAGGCGGAAGCTTCTGGTGAAGCTGCTGATGAAGCTGATGAGGCCGATGAAGAATAATTGTGCTGATTTTTATTTCTTAATTACGTGTTGAAATCACGATACTGGCATCCGATAGGGGAGTTGTATTCACAATACTATCGATTTTGTAAAATAGGACGAAGAACTTTTTATATACGAGCATTTCCTAATTAGTAGGAAGCGGAAAATAATAATATAAGAAAGTAAACGCAAAAGATAGGCTGACTGCCTTCATTCGACTAGGAGGTGAGGCGACATATTTGTCACCATTCAAGTTACCGAGATGGTAGAGAGGTGGATGGCTCGGGTGAGCTTGATTGTACACTGCAGCAACGATGCTTTTTCTACCCATTTTATGAAGTTTAACATCCGTACCTTTCCACCTCCAAACATTTTTTGTAACTTCGTCCTTTGAAAAATCAAGAAGTAATAGGTGTGCAGTATAGGGCCGCTTGAGCGCGCAATATCGGTGAGTGAGGTAAGATCCATCCATACCTTAGCAAATATGGTAGTGAGGAGGCCAACTGTATTGCGTTAAAGGCAAAAGGATTGGTATATACGAATGATTGGTAATTTGAAAAGTAGGTTTCGAATCAAAGAAACTGAGACAGTCAAGGACACTAAACAAAAATGGGTAAATCGTATGTCCATATAACTTCAAAATGAAAATATAGCAGTTGAAACATATCAATTAAATCATTATACATCTCCAATAAACATGTATGCAAGAGGAAAGCGTAAATATCTTCGATTTCGACAATACTTTGCTACTGAACTAAAAATGAAAATGAAGTTGAATTCTCAAAGGAATGTGATGCAAGTTCGTTAATTAATATGGTTTTTAGTGGAATTATCATAGTTTGTGATAGATACACACGAGGAGTAGTGAGCAAAGCAAGTGCAACAGCAATGATATGTTAGCAGGAAATAATATTATAAATTGGATATTGTGTGTTTTTTTGATATATGTTTGCCGAAGCTAATACAGAATGATTACTAACTGGAATTTAAAAGCACAATCATGCTCTTGGATGATTGATCTATTAAAAAATTATAAAACAGACATGGTTACAGATCTCGTACACGTTACATGTTCCAACGTGACTTCAGAAAGCATGGTGCCGTTCACATGTCCACCTACTTGAAGATCTACAAGGTTGGTGACATTGTCGACATCAAAGCCAATGGTTCTATCCAAAAGGGTATGCCACACAAGTTCTACCAAGGTAAGACCGGTGTCGTCTACAACGTTACCAAGTCTTCTGTTGGTGTTATCATCAACAAGATGGTCGGTAACAGATACTTGGAAAAGAGATTGAACTTGAGAGTTGAACACATCAAGCACTCTAAATGTAGACAAGAATTTTTGGAAAGAGTTAAGGCCAATGCTGCTAAGCGTGCTGAAGCCAAGGCCCAAGGTGTTGCTGTCCAATTGAAGAGACAACCAGCTCAACCAAGAGAATCCCGTATTGTCTCTACTGAAGGTAACGTTCCTCAAACTTTAGCTCCAGTTCCATACGAAACCTTCATTTAATCTACCTCGTTTGGTATATTTATCGAAGTTATCACATTCCTATATATTGTATCCTTTACATAAGAATTGCGTATAGATAGATACTATAACAATTTACATGATATTATTTGATTAAGGTGCATATTACCATCTTCTCAGCAGGTATTCAAACATATCTGCCAATGTATGACCTTGACATATGTGAAGAGATTACTGTGGAGAAGAATAGATGTAGCATTGTGCGCACTTATTAAATCTACTACTTAAAAAAATGTGTGAAGTATAAAGTGAATCTAAGAATATTTGTAGTATTTAAAACATCAATGTCTGTACAAGAAGAGATATATAACCTGAGCATCCTTTTTCAGATAGTGCACTTCATCGTTATCAAACTGAACTCATAAGGCGCCATTTTTTTAATTTTTTGCCTTTCCGTATTGTTTTTCTTTTCCTTTCCTTTTCTTTCATTCTTGTCGCAGTTACTGTTGTGATTACTTCAATTTAGAAAGCAATTGTTCAATTTCAGATATAGACTGTTGCAAAACTTTCTCTTGGAATTTTGGATTACCCAATTCTGACTGAACTCTGGAGATGACAGATTTTGCTAGTTGCCTTTGTTCCAATTGACGCAAGGAAGCTTCATATCTAACCCACGAATCTAAGACTGCCTTTGCTTCGTGAGCTAATTCTACCTTTTGTTTCAATTCAAAGGCTTCGCTTTCAAGTTCAACAGTTTCCTTGGAAACATCAAACAAAACCTTTGTAGTTTCAGCAACATTTTGTAGTTGAGAGACAGAGTCGATTCTATCTTTAACAGCTTCGACATGCTTGTTTCTCGAGGCATTTAAAAGGTCGGAGACTTTCTTCATTCTTGCATCGGCAAAATCTTTATATGCTGGCGCCAAATACTTTGCCACTAAACCAGTGAAACCCAAAAAAGTCAGCAATAAAATACTTTCATCGTTGATAACGTACAATTCATTGGAAATGGCATAAATGACAGCGGCAGCAGAAGTCCCCAAAACCCCCGTCTTTGTCAAAATATTATTACCTGGAATGGCATTGATGATAGAGTTAGCCTTTGCTTTTGGATCTGTCTGTTTTTCTGGAGTGGAAGACATATAACGGACTCCAATCACCATCGAAGGACAACGAACACCTTGGCTAAATAATGTTTTAGAAACGGACCTTAACGCTAGGCCACGGACACCCATACTCATGCTCATTTTATCTCTTGCGCACTTAGGAGGTACTGAATTCTCGTCAGTCTTTTAATAAAATATAACCCTTCCTAGCACAGTATAAACTTGTCAACATAAACTGTTAACTGCAATTATAATCCCTTGCTATTTTAATTACCCAAACCTGTGATGAAGGTCCGAATGAGCGGTGAAGAGAAAAAGCGTCGTGATTGGTTCAATATTGATGTCGATTACCCGGCCAATGAGGCTCGCTCGATGGGACACCTCTATGATAATAGTTGTCGCCACAGCCATTCTGAATTATATTTATCTTTTATCTACGTATGTGCCATTGTCACAGCACATTTCTAATTCTGTGTGAGGAACTAATTTAGCCATGGACAGTTTCTCATGCGTGGAAGACCTGTTATGCTGTATAGTACTGCGCCGCGTTAAAAAATATTCATGCTTGTAGAGTAGAATATTCCTATCTTTACCGGACCGTATTTCATCTGGGAGTTGCAGTTGCGTCACAACACAGTTTATGGCTATTTTATTTTGAAAATTAAGCATATATGACATAATTAGAGCACTCCTATGTGGGAATTCTTACACTTTTAATGTAGAATCTCTTGGTGATTGTTACTATCAGTTGTGTTTTGGCCCTACTATTGTAATTCCCTTATAGTGTTCACCAGCTCTTGAATGTACTTTCCTTCTTCAGGATCAACGGTTGGTCCATTTGGATTTCTAATTGCGCTGCTACTATGCATGTTGTTGCTTGTAGCTTCATCTCCGACGGATTTTCCTGTTGGTGATGGCGTTCTAGTCATCATGGCAGCAGCGGTTGCGACCGCCACTTCACGACGTTGTTCCTCTTCTATTTTAGCATTGCGGTCCCTCAAGACTTGAAGTAGTTTACTATGTGCTTGCCTTAATTGCATCAGTTTGTTCTCGAACCCTGGAGGAAACTGATCATACAATTCTGTTGCCTGCGCCTGTCTTTTAACGTCATCTAGGGCATCTATTTCTCTCCACAAATAGTCTTGTCTGTCGATTATAGGCCGTACTTCCAGTCTGTTATGTGTCTGTAGCGGTATATCTACGCTATTTCTCCGGAATTTGGCAACTCCGTTATAGCTAACACTATCGGTATCTATTGTGTCATTACCAACTGTGTTAGCACTTGAACGGTTATAATAGTTATTGAATAGACTCCTTGTCGAAGGAATTTGGGAAGAATAAGATGGCCTAAATCCTGAATTTCTAATATAGGGATTTACATTTGGTATTGTCCTGGGAAGGTCATGGATGCTGTCCTCCCCATACCGTTCATCGTCTTCATTCGTGATTTGCCTTCGTACTGAGCTTTTTTTCTGGAGATCTTTCATGAAGATAGTGAATTGTAAATTTTTGGTTAGGTTTTTCAAAAACAATGTCAATTACATGTCAGCGAAGGCCAGGTAGTAGGTGTCCGTGGCTATTGATTATCTTGATATCCGAACTTGAGACCACTTCGCGGCTACTAAATTTATGAACTAAAAATGAAAATTTCAACTTTCCATTACCTCTTCGCTTTAAACCAATTTAAAGGTACAATCACACTTTAAGTATTGTTGTTAGACGGTGGTGAATATAATCAGAGGCATCCAAACTTTCTGTTGCAGGTCCATTATCCTCTCAATTTTCGTATGACCTTAAAGAGACTTCATAGTTTATATTTGGTTATTTTCAATAGGTACAATGACAAGATCTCCCTGGAAGCGCCTACTATGGTTGAAACAGGAGTACCCAGATAATTATACAGATCCAAGTTTTATTGAGTTGAGAGCAAGACAAAAGGCTGAGAGTAACCAGAAGTCTGATAGAAAATTATCAGAAGCTGCTCGCGCTCAAATTAGGTTGGATTTTATAAGTTTCTACCAAACCATATTGAACACTTCTTTCATTTACATCACTTTTACATATATTTACTATTATGGCTTCGATCCTATTCCGCCAACTATTTTCCTTTCATTTATAACATTGATTATATCAAGGACGAAAGTCGACCCTCTATTGTCCTCATTCATGGACGTAAAGTCTTCGCTGATTATCACATTTGCAATGTTGACTCTCTCTCCAGTCCTCAAATCTCTTTCTAAAACAACTGCATCTGATTCCATATGGACATTGTCTTTTTGGCTGACCCTATGGTACATTTTCGTTATTTCGTCAACAAAGTCCAAAGATAAACCCTCTAACCTTTCCACCAATATACTTGTCGCCCTTGTTGCTGTCCTATCATCGAGGCTTTCGACCACAATCGACGTATTCTGTTTTCTTTTAATTTGTATTCAGTTGAATATCATTCTACCCACTTATTTATCGGTGACGAATAAGGTAGTACCAATAATTTCAAATATTATTGTATACTCATTTTTGAATGTTGCTCTAGGTTGGATTTATATGCTGTTGATTTTCTTTGCTTCAGTATTTTATATTACTGTTTTACCTAAGTGGTTCATCTACTGGAAAATCAATTATCATAAACGGGATAACGATCTACTAAGTACATGGGATGCAAGAACACCAATATTGGATTAGCGCAATCAAGAACATGATTTCCTTCGGATAAGCAAGGGAGGGGTACGACTTCTGCCCGCAGGGGCTTATTGCCTGTCCTCTTCCTCGACCCCACGGTATTTCATTATATATAGAGTCACTGTAATAATAATTATCATGAAACCTGACAAGCAAAGGCGTCGGGCAATTACCAAAGGGCAGTTCGGTCGATTAAGTTTGCTTCACTACAGATTATTCACATATCATACGACAACTTTAAAATTGAACATTCAGGAGATTTTTGAATGCATTGATGGGCCCTTGCACCTTAACCGGGTCCCAATATTAGAGAAACGCCCCCTTAAACTGAACACAAGACAATACTACCTGGCCAATAGGGTACAATTTGCGGCCGTGTTAAACAGGCGTTTCAGCGTCTACCGCTCCTAATTTAAAGTCACTTGTTTCTTGGTAGCAGCAGCTTCCTGTTTTCTTCTTTTTGGCACTTGGTTATGTGATAATATCACCCGGATGAGAAACCTTTAAAATAAGCGTTTGGGAGGGGAAAAAGTGCAGTAACTGTCACAAATTTAACAAACAATTTGTTCACAAGTTTTGCCTTATCGTTCATCACATGTTATTTTTTTCAATCTAGCCAAAGTATCTAAAGAAGAATTTTCGTCTCTCTTGTGCCTTCTCATAATGTTCAATTAAGATGCAGACGGCTTTGACATGTCATTAATTTACTGAATTTCTGACACTTCCCCACGATATTTATCATTTTTTACGTAATTAAGATTTAAACTCCGTACACCCGGCTTCCACAAATGTAGAATTTTCCGGAGCTTCGAACTTCTTGTTTCACGAATTAAAAGCATCCAACGTAGAACCACCCAACTCATCTTCCTAATGCTGAAGCTTCATCGGTAAACAAACCACAGTTAATAGCGAGAAAGTCGGCAAGTGACAAACGACGGTTATATTTAATTGGCCTTTGATATATATTGAAAATGGTATGGTATGATCATAACACGCATTCTGAAAATGTTATCTGGGAGGTTTTCGATGGGTATGGAGTTTTCCTTGATTCTCACTTATTATCCCTTGTATTGTAATTGATCCTTCAGTAATATTTGCAGCCTTTCACAACTATCCTTTTTTTCATTGCTTATTACTATTGAACCTTTTTTAGGAGTTGCCTGCTTATGCAATATAATTTGCTGACAAGTAGTAAATTACCAGCACAATATTAAGATTAAAAAAGAAATTAGCCAAGAGCTTGATATATTATCTTATACACAAACCTTTCCGACCTACTTGATAAAGCCACATACCTCTACCTCTTCTATTAGAAATAGAAAAGTACAAAAATAGCAAAAGGAAATAATTTCTTTAAAATAACATTGTGTGAGGTTCCAACTATGGATTATTAATAGAGTAACGCAAACTTAAGGAAAGGAAGTGCTTTACAATTAAGTATTTATAAGAACGAATTTATCCCCCAAAAAAAAGCACCTATACTTAATAAAAGGAGGGGAATAGCTATCAATTGAGTGTTGTCTGCGTCTGTCTGCGTACAAGAGGATGAATTTTCTGACTCAGGCTATGTCAGAAACTTTTCAAGGGACAAATAACAGGATAAAACGTAATGTCAGGACACAAAGTGTGCCATCAACTTCCTATAATAATGGCAAAGAATCATATGGACCAAATACTAACCAATTAAATGCCCTACTTTCTCAATTGGAACAGCAAACAAGTGTTGATAGTACCAGCACGAGCTCAAACTTTTATTCCATTGCACAATATATTTTACAATCATACTTCAAGGTCAATGTAGATTCTCTAAACTCTCTGAAATTGGTGGATTTGATAGTGGACCAAACTTACCCTGATTCTTTGACGCTGCGAAAGCTGAATGAAGGAGCAACGGGACAACCATACGATTATTTCAATACAGTTTCTCGTGATGCTGATATCTCCAAGTGTCCAATTTTTGCGTTGACCATATTTTTTGTTATACGATGGAGCCACCCAAACCCTCCAATTTCAATTGAGAATTTTACTACAGTACCGTTGCTAGATTCAAACTTTATTTCTCTAAATTCCAATCCTTTACTATATATTCAAAATCAAAACCCAAACAGCAATTCAAGTGTTAAAGTTTCAAGGTCACAAACGTTTGAACCTTCTAAAGAGTTGATCGATTTGGTATTTCCATGGCTGTCTTATTTGAAGCAGGATATGCTTCTTATTGATAGGACGAATTACAAGCTTTATTCTCTCTGTGAACTATTTGAATTTATGGGCAGGGTTGCCATTCAGGATCTCCGATATCTGAGTCAACATCCCTTATTACTACCCAATATCGTAACATTCATTTCAAAATTTATTCCTGAGTTATTCCAAAACGAAGAGTTTAAAGGAATCGGTTCAATTAAAAATTCAAACAATAATGCCCTGAACAATGTTACAGGAATAGAAACCCAATTTTTAAATCCATCTACCGAGGAAGTGAGTCAAAAAGTTGATTCTTACTTTATGGAATTATCAAAAAAATTAACTACAGAAAATATCAGGTTAAGTCAAGAAATAACACAACTAAAAGCAGATATGAACTCCGTAGGCAATGTTTGTAACCAAATTTTGCAGTTGCAGAGACAATTGCTTTCAGGAAATCAGGCGATCGGATCAAAGTCCGAAAATATTGTGTCTTCCACAGGTGGGGGGATATTAATACTAGATAAAAATAGCATCAATTCGAACGTACTGAGTAATTTGGTTCAGTCGATAGATCCTAATCACTCCAAGCCCAACGGACAAGCCCAAACACATCAAAGGGGTCCGAAAGGACAATCACATGCACAGGTTCAAAGTACTAATAGCCCTGCGCTAGCGCCAATTAACATGTTCCCGAGCTTAAGTAATTCTATACAGCCGATGCTTGGCACCTTGGCTCCGCAACCGCAAGATATAGTACAGAAGAGGAAGCTACCGTTACCAGGTTCAATAGCCTCTGCAGCAACAGGCAGTCCTTTTTCTCCATCACCCGTTGGTGAGTCTCCCTATAGCAAACGCTTTAAACTAGACGATAAACCAACTCCGTCTCAGACGGCTCTTGATTCCTTACTTACAAAATCCATTTCAAGCCCTAGATTACCCCTTTCGACGTTGGCTAACACAGCTGTCACGGAATCTTTTCGCTCACCTCAGCAGTTTCAGCATTCTCCAGATTTTGTAGTTGGTGGTAGCTCAAGTTCAACAACGGAAAATAACTCTAAGAAGGTAAATGAAGATTCTCCATCATCTTCTTCAAAACTAGCTGAACGACCTCGTCTTCCAAACAACGACTCCACTACTAGCATGCCTGAAAGTCCCACCGAGGTAGCTGGTGATGATGTTGATAGGGAGAAACCGCCAGAGTCAAGTAAGTCGGAGCCCAATGATAACAGCCCAGAATCGAAAGATCCTGAGAAAAATGGTAAAAACAGTAATCCGCTTGGTACGGATGCTGACAAACCAGTACCAATTTCTAATATTCATAATTCTACTGAGGCTGCAAATTCAAGTGGTACAGTGACAAAGACAGCTCCATCATTTCCGCAGAGTTCTTCTAAGTTTGAAATTATAAATAAAAAGGATACGAAGGCGGGGCCAAACGAGGCAATCAAATACAAGCTGTCCAGAGAAAATAAAACAATATGGGACCTATATGCGGAGTGGTATATTGGTCTGAACGGTAAATCTTCAATAAAAAAATTGATTGAAAATTATGGCTGGCGAAGGTGGAAGGTTAGCGAAGATTCACATTTTTTTCCTACTAGAAGAATTATTATGGATTATATTGAAACGGAATGTGATCGTGGCATAAAACTCGGCAGGTTTACTAATCCTCAACAACCGAGGGAGGATATACGGAAGATTTTAGTAGGGGACCTAGAAAAGTTCAGGATAAATAACGGTCTGACTCTGAATTCTCTATCATTGTACTTTAGAAATTTAACGAAAAATAACAAGGAAATTTGTATTTTTGAAAACTTTAAAAATTGGAACGTTAGATCAATGACAGAAGAAGAGAAATTAAAGTATTGCAAAAGGCGACATAATACACCATCTTAAGTTTATTGAGGTTGTCCGCGACAATAGTTCCTTCAACAAAATAACGAAGCGACGATAACGAGAAATGTCATTAGGTTATTACTACCTTTATAGAAAATATATATACTTATTTAATATTTATATAGATTTATGTGTGTACATACCTATGCGGATGTATGCCTATGTGGGAATTCCTAAATGTCTTTCCATCAACGACTAAATATATATTCTCATGACTGACTATATGGGTTACGAAAACTTAATTTTTTTGTCAAAGACCCTGGCGAATTGAGAAAACCCGCTGGATAGATGGGCTATCCGAAATTTTGAAAGATGGAAAAAACATTAATCTCATTAGCAAAAGAGGTAAGACCCTGGGTGAAGAAAAGTCCGAGGAGGGAACACAAAAAAGTCTAGGATAATGGCACATGAAAAGTTTAGTATACCTGAGAACTTCACATTAGCGCAGTCTTTGCAATTGCTTTACTCTGTTGTCAAAAATCAATATAAAAACCTAGCAGACCTAATAATCAATAGCAAAGGTAATAAGGACACAGTAACGTATGGGAAAATCCACAAAAACTTAGACACTTTACTGGTATACGTCAATGAAGGTCTACGAAAAATTGAAAAGACTTATACCTTAAAGAAAGGGTTAGGAAATCTTGTAGTTGATCATCCTGAATTGAGGAGCATCATTGAGGATTTCCAAATTCTTGGCCAGGATATAAGGATCGCACGTCGTAAAGCAGAAACGCTTATGGCCGAAGGAAACGGTAGTCCCTCTTTGTCATCCTCCTCTTCCGTTTTGGGCCTTGGGACAGGAAATGGTTTGCGTTTTCCAAAACTTTGGAGAATGGGTTCCAAAAGAGATAAATTGAAAGAAGCTGACGAAAAGGAGGCTAGAATCAACAAACAGGCTGATAATATCAGACGTGCTAGGAAATTAGAAGAAGAGAAAAAGTTAGGAGCAAAACTTCAGTATGAGAGGGACTTAGAACTTCAAAGGGAAAAATTGATCGAGTTAAAGGTTAAAGAAAAGGTCGAATTTGAAGTGGCCCAAAAGTTGGAGGAGGAGAGAGTTAAGAGAGAGGAAGAAGAACGCAAACATAGAGAACAAGCGGAGAAAAAACGTATATCAACCCTGAAACATGAGAGGAAAACAAATTACAAATCAAGGGCTAGCCTCGACAACTTCTCTTCCAGTAGCAAATCTTCTGGAAAGATTGACAACTCCCTAATTAAAAGAAGATCACTTGACGTTGTACGGACTTCAGGCGAAAGAGTACGAACGCCAGTAAGAAAATCAATGGAGGCAGCAGAAATAGGTATGGCTGCGCAGTTAGCCTGGTCTCAGTATCAAAACGGGGCAAATCATTCAAAAGTGAGTAACAACGGATCGCATTCAAATGAACTTCAGATACGTTATAAGCCAACACCACCTTTGAAAAAAAGGTATGACTACAAAAAGCCAACAGTTAATCGACCGATTATAAAATCACCTACTCTTAACAGGCAAAACAGCAAGTCTTCACGGAATATACCCACAAATAGCAAGCTGAAGGCTAGTAAATCCAATACTAACAAAGTTTCTCGTAGGAATGAGCAAAATTTGGAGCCTAGTTCACCAGTACTCGTTTCAGCGACAGCGGTACCTGCTGAATCCAAACCCATGCGTTCTAAAAGTGGTACACCCGATAAGGAAAGCTCTGCTAGTTCATCCCTCGATTCCAGAAAGGAGGATATATTAAAATCAGTGCAGGGAGTAGATCGAAACGCTTGTGAACAGATACTTAATGAAATTCTTGTTACGGATGAAAAAGTTTATTGGGAGGATATCGCAGGCTTACGGAATGCGAAGAATTCTTTGAAAGAAGCAGTGGTTTACCCATTTCTGCGGCCTGACTTATTCAAAGGGCTAAGAGAACCTGTTAGAGGTATGCTTTTGTTCGGCCCACCAGGTACAGGTAAGACAATGATTGCTAAGGCGGTTGCGACAGAGTCCAATTCCACATTTTTTAGTGTAAGTGCATCTTCTTTGCTATCGAAATACCTCGGTGAATCTGAGAAGCTGGTTAGAGCATTGTTTTACATGGCCAAAAAATTGTCACCCTCAATTATTTTCATAGATGAGATTGACTCTATGTTAACAGCTCGCTCTGATAATGAAAATGAGTCCTCGAGGAGAATTAAAACAGAACTTCTTATTCAGTGGTCCTCCCTATCTAGTGCTACTGCACAATCGGAAGACCGAAATAATACGCTTGACAGCAGAGTACTTGTCTTAGGAGCAACGAATTTGCCATGGGCGATTGATGATGCAGCAAGAAGACGATTTTCACGGAAACTATACATTCCTTTACCAGATTATGAAACTAGACTATATCATTTGAAGAGATTAATGGCCAAGCAGAAAAATAGCCTGCAAGATTTAGACTATGAATTAATAACAGAAATGACCGAGGGGTTTTCTGGTTCTGATCTTACGTCATTAGCCAAAGAAGCGGCAATGGAACCTATTAGAGATTTAGGAGATAAGTTGATGTTTGCGGATTTTGATAAAATCAGAGGAATTGAAATAAAAGATTTTCAGAATGCTCTGTTGACAATAAAAAAGAGCGTGTCGTCAGAATCTCTACAAAAATATGAGGAGTGGTCTAGTAAATTCGGTAGTAATGGTTCCTGAACGAGAGGGAGCGTCTTAATGGCAAAGAAAGGTATGAGAAGGAATTTTCCCCTTTCAACTTCTTGCTTCTGATCTAATTTTATTACCTATGTACTTTCTATGTATTATCAAAGAAAAACTAACTTCGGTTCCCTTATGATTTGATATTTTTCTTTCTTATTTACAATTAGTTTTCTCAGAACGATATTCAATACAGTTCTCCGGATTTTTGCTTACTATATTGGCCCCAAAAAAATGAAATAAAAAAAGAAAACAAAATAATATACTTGGGTGAAATAAAAAAAATAAATCAATAGCACCCAGTTAACCTAGATTCAAAGTTTCTTCTTCAATCTCAATTTATATACACGTTTGAGTTAATGGGAAAGCAAAGTCCAGCTATAAAACACTTGACCGTTAGCGCCATACCCTCCAACAACTAATTGGACCCTCTCCTTCTGCCCAAACAGTATATGCAAGGTACAGCAGTTACTACAAGCACAATATGTCTTGGATAAAAAATGTAACAGAATCTCCGACTTCACTGATTAAAAAAGTTTCATGTGGTTTGATAATTGCTGCTTCTCTATACGCCATTGCACCCAGCCTAAGTGCGCTAGTCTTTGGGGATTCTAAGCAGAGTATTGGGAAGTACACGACAGTGGGCTTAATTAATCGTGGGAATGATTGCTTCATAACATCATCTTTGCAAGGCCTGGCTGGAATACCTCGATTTGTAGAATATTTGAAACGGATAAGAACGGTCCTTCTAGAATTAGAAACTAAGCTGTCAAATAATGCAAAAGGCGACAATCCTACAGTTGATAACACTACAAGGCATAGTCGGCTTGAAAACTCGTCTAATTCACTTGCCCCCTTACACGAAAGTCTTACCAGTTTAATTTTGGATTTGATATCTGTAAAAGATCGTAAGACGTCAATTTCTCCGAAAATAGTGATAAACACATTAGAGTCCATCTTTAAATTAAAGATCTCATCCAAACAAAATGATGCACATGAATTTACATTAATATTACTACAAACATTACAGGAAGAACGATCAAAATTGATCGATTACAGTAAACAGATATGTAATTTGAATATACCAAAGTTTCCATTTGAGGGCGAGACTTCCAAGTTTCTAGTATGCCTTAAATGCAAGGGTCTATCAGAACCATCATACCAACAGACTTTCATCCGCGAACTGTCCGTACCACAACAAACATCAGAGAATCTATCCAATATTCTAGCACACGATGAAACAGAAATCATAGACGACTATTCATGCCTGATCTGCCAAATAAGAGCAATCTTAAACCATGAAGAATATAGAAATTTCAAGGACTGTACCCCGGATGAAATTTTAATGTTGGACAGATTGAAAAATTATGCCACTAAAGCCCCAATTAACGAAAATTTACCATTCGAAGTAGAACAGTACGTCAAGCGTTACTCAAAGGGCAATTTGCAGGTATCTAATATAAAGGGAAAGGTCATCAAAAAAGATGTAGTAGTACAACTGCCAGACATATTAATTGTTCACTTATCGAGATCCACATTCAATGGTATTACATATTCTAGAAATCCCTGCAATGTCAAATTTGGAGAAAGAATAACACTTTCTGAATATACATTGGCTGAGAGTGGGACAATAACAGAAAACAGGCAAGTCAAATATAATTTGAAAAGTGTTGTGAAACACACCGGTTCTCATTCGAGTGGACACTATATGTGTTACAGACGCAAGACTGAAATTCGTTTCGGGAAGGAGGATGAATCTTCCTTCAGAAGAGCACCAGTTGTCAACAATGAAGTTAACAAGAATCGCGAGCAAAACGTTGCACATAATGATTACAAAAAAAGCAGATATAAAAAAGTCAAAAACGCCCTGCGGTATCCTTATTGGCAAATATCTGATACCGCCATAAAGGAATCTACCGCTTCAACTGTCTTGAATGAACAGAAATATGCTTATATGCTATACTACGAACGTGTAAATAAATAACCGCCCTGTACATAGGTATATTATAATAATGGTAAGTTATGCATCCATATCCACATCAGTATCCACTGCCATCATTTCAACATCGGTATCAGCCTCTCCATCATAAGTGTATTTCGAAGTCATTTGATTATGGAACCACTTCCACCAGCTTAGATAAGCAATTTCCTTATAATCTACCCATTTTATTATTTGTAGCCTTTTTTCTCTCAAACGTTCCCATATTTTGTCATAAAACAAGTCATTGTCGCCGCGTTTACTTGTGGAACACTTGATGATCTCTTTCAGGACCTTATCATCAATAGCGTCTGTGAATACTATATTGTTATGAATGAGATTGTTATCATCTGCATGTCCGTTCTTGGGCCCTTTATCATTTAAGGATAAATTCTCTAAATCTATAATTAGTCTTTTTCTTTTATAATTATCAATTCCTATTGGGTCTGGAGAATGATTTCTTTTCCTAATGTGGTTGGGATTGCCATTACTTCTTGCAAACCGGGAACTCATGGAATGAAAAAGTCATTTAAACGTGCCACTAGTTTTACTATCTGCTAATCGTTCTAGACGTGTAATATAAATCATATCCGAGCGCCGTTGTTGAATAATTTAATGCCTTCGTATTACATACATTTTGAAATTTGCTTTCGTAAAAGAGCGGTTCCCGGATAAAAAAGTGTGCAAATAACCGAGCCTTATTTGATTTCCAGTAAAGACCCAACCAAACGCATCATTGAAGCAAAAATAGATTAAAACTTACTGTTGTTCGTCTATTGAATTTTGTTCGGATTGGTGTGGTGTTTAATATCTTGGGCAGAAAGAGAATTGGCTTTATAGACACTCATAAAATCATCATTCCCCTTAGAGCAAAAGGTATTTTTAGAAGCCAAGAAGAAGAGCAGATAAAAAAGAAGTACGCCCTCTAACAATAAAAGTCAAATGGCTAGACAATTATTCACTCCTCCGATAACCAATCCAAGGTTTGACCCTAATCAATCCATCAGGGAATCATACAAGAACACAACTGGCGGCATGCAATTTCAACAAAATCTACATGAGGATCAAAATGACAATGAGAGAAGTAGCTGTGATGGTGATGAAAACTCTACAACAGGAGAAAGGCTAGAAAACAATAAGTCTCCTATATTGACAAAACAAGAAATTGACGAAGCGTTGAACACTGTCACCAATTTACCTCCAGAATTATCAAAATTAATTGACATTTTTATTGATGACCTAAAGCAGCCAAAGTACGTACGGCCACTATCAGTACTGCAATTGTCTAGTCTTTTCCAAAGCTTTTACATAAAATTTGATAAAGCATCATTCCAGCACGTCAGTTCAGCGAATAATAATGGCTATTATTTTTCTGGCGGGGGCTCTAGTTCATTCTTGGCTGCCAAAGAAACGTTAAGTAGTGGTCTTAGCGGAATTTTTGGCAGAAGTAGGAGTAGTAGTGGAAATTCACTTATGAGGCCAAGAAGATCTTCATCGCTTTTCAGTAATGAGTCAATATCAAATTCAACTAATGCCACACAAATGTTGTCACCTGAAGAGATAAAAAAGCAATTGAAAATCAACGAATTAAACAACATGAAAATCGAAAAATATATGGAACTTTGTGAAAGAGATGTTTTTAAGAAAATTCTTATAGTAGGCACATCCGTATCTTCACCGAATAAAATGAAAACCTTCAAACCACACCAATTACAAACTTTCAAGGTTGGAAATCTATTTAGAAACAGTGTTGAATTCACAGAATACAATAAGTTGTTGAATGAAAAAATCCTCTGTTTGTCCAAACTCTCAACAATGAATAAAATCAATTTGATAAAGTTTCTGAGTCTTAATAATGGCATTGATCCGGAACCAAAGTTTGAAGAGATCAAAGATATTTTATATGAGTTTACTTATCATTCGATTTCACCATGTGAAAAGATAAAGGCCCTACTGAAACTACATGAAATCATGACATATTCCCAAGAAATGTCTAATGATGATTATCTTTCGTTGCTAATCTACTACATTATTACGATTGTTCCACGGGATATTTTCTTGAATGCCGAATTCATCAGGCTGTTCAGATATAAGAAAAAGCTGGTCGAAACAGAATCCTTTGCATTAACCAATCTAGAAGCTGCATTAGTTTTTGTTGAAGGCTTAACCAAAAATGATTTTTCAAATGAGCTACAAGATAAATTGACTGTAAATGAAAGTAAAATTTTAGAAAATTCAATCAGCAGTAGAGTCTCATTGCCATCAAAAACTGCTATAATGCATAAAAACAACGGTAATAACGGCAGTAACCTAGGTGACATCGTGACTCCTACTATCCAAAGGCCAGATGTTACAAGATCGAATTCGTATGATGGCTTCAGGACCGTTTTTGATTCATCATTAAAAAATATCATCGGAAAAATTAGGTCATATACTCCACCACATCCTAACAATACTAGCAATAATAACCTTCACAGTAGCAACAACTTAAACATACCACGAAGTTCGTCTCAATTATCCATGGAATTGAGCAATAGAGATACAACAGAGATGTCTAGGGATGGCTCACGATCAACTTCATCATCTTCACGATCTTCAGCATCTTTAGAGCACGGAAATCGCGAATTTACCGGCGATTTGACAGTAACCGCTAGCATTAACGGTGCTGATAAAAAGGAGTTTCAGAAATCGTGGAAAAAATATAAAGGCTATAAATTTGAAGATCTGACTATTTGCGAACTAAGAGATCTTTTTGAGATATATCAAAAGATGATGCAATGAAACGTATATATGAAATCGTATGTATAGATGCGAAAGAGGAGGAGAGAAGGCTTTATTTCTGACTATCTTCCTCCACTAATTTGATTGATCAATTTATTTCACAATTCGGATAAGTGGTCTATTATATATAACAATTCGTCATGTAAATTGGTGGCGGTGTCGGAATGCGAAGCCAAATCAGGTAAATACTTATTTTCATTATCATTTTTTATCATATTCACTAATTGATTAATAAAATTTTTGGTGTAGGCCAATGAATTGGTGTCGAATTCCAGTATTTGAATCAGCTTTAGTTTTATATCTTTATCACTTGTCCTCAACAGGAGAATTCTTAGAATTTCATTGTGTTGCTCAGTTTGACCTTTCGTTTTAGTGAAGTTAAGGGCGTGGACGATGGGAAAAGATAACTTCCCCTCTGTAATGTCCTCAGCAAAGCCTTTTTCGCTGGACATTTGGAAATCTTTCAAATTCAAGTAATCATCTCTAATCTGATAAATAATACCCAGAAGATTTATGAAAGGAACCAACGAATGGCCGTGGTGTGAGGAAGGAGACAGCGCTTCCATGAGTCTCAACGTTAATCTGAAAAGGCCGCCTGTTTTATTCATAACCATATTCAAATACATCTCCTGAGTAGGTATGATTTCAGGCAGAAAGTCTCTCCAGTATATATCCAAGCCTTGTCCCCTATGTAGATTGATCAATTCTTCGTTGAAAATCGTAATCAAATTATGATACAAAGGCTCTTTTGTGGTTAGCTGCGATACAAGTTGCATGGCTCTGAAATACATATAATTTGCGGTGTTTATAGTGGAGGGTACACCGAAGATTAAGTGAGAAGTGGTCTGTCCCCTTCTCAAGGGAGCATTATCTTCTATATCGTCGATTAAAAGGCTGGAATTATGCAAGAGCTCAACAATTTGCGAAACTATGGCCAGCTGGTCTTTGGGCAAATTCATAACTCTGTTAATTTGAACTATTAAATTTAGTCTAAAGTTCTTGCCAGGTTTCAAAAGGATGTGATTATAAGGTTTTGAAATCAAGCTTTCATTTTGGCTGGACCAAACAGGATCATTATTGATCAGCTCATCTATCTTGGCCTCCATTGATTTTCCAGACTCGTAAACGCTTTGTTCTCTTTCTATTAGTAGCTTCTTTGAAAATGAGCCTTACATGGTTTTGTAAGCACATCTGTCTTGACTTTTTTTTTGCTTCAAAAAAACGTCAAAGAAGGCAAGGCGAAGCAAAGAAAAATGGTAGTAAGCATACAATGATCAGCATAACATATGCAAAAACACGTAATTTCTGCTATGCTGGAAGCGGTGAACGTTGGATACCACTATAATAATAGAAGTTTACCTTTCAGTATGAAAATGCGGGCTTGTCCTATATCTATATGTAATATTATGGAGTGAGTAGAGATGGCGGCTATACATCGTTGTAGAGAGTTATATCTGTATTGTTAATTAAAGATTGGCCAGGCGAAGGTTGGTTCCTTTTTGCTTTAAATCTGCTTTTATGGGGCCATACCAGAGAATTATTTCTTTCTTTCAGTATTGGCTTGTCAAGCTTTTTGATAATGCTATTAAGTGTCAGCGAATTCGCCGTAGTTTGCAACGCTGTGTTGTTTGTATGGCAATTGTTATTATATACTTCCAAATTAATCAAATCTACCAGGTTAATAGAATGCAAATTCGCTATCTCATGGATGATGTCATTGTGGTAGGCAGTGCCGCTGTGACTGGGGTGGCTAAATGGAGGTTTCCTCTCAGCTAGCATTTTTTTCAATTTGTCTGAGTGCGCTTGAGAGGAGGCCTTTAATTTGGAAGTAGTGACTGGTCTTGTCTTCGAGTCACTGTTTAATTGCTCGAATGAATATAATAGGTTTACGATGTTTTGTAGGAGTTTTAGATCATTGGGCAGCCTTAACATTTCGAAATTTTTCAAGCCGGCGAGAGTCGGCTTATGTATATCTTTATAAAATAATCTTTGTTGTCTTTTGATGAGATTGGACAAATTTTTCTGAACTTCCAATACAGAGATCTTTTCGGGATCATCATCAGGTGAAGATAGGCTGGCGCTATTGTGGAATTTAGGGCGCTGCAGAGGCTTAGGTATTATTATATTTGAGGTGCCCAGTGTTGTGGTTGTGGCTCGAATAGCTGGACTAACCATGTTTTGTGCGACTACTTTACGCTTCTTAGGGACAATAATGGATGGTACCGCTGCCGTTGTGGTTGAAGGAGGATCGGACGTCTGATTTCTCCCTGAATAGTCAACCCTTTTTCTTTTCCTGAGTTGCATATGCATATTATATTGTATGTGCTTGTGTAGGTAGAAGCGTCTTTTATTTATCTACTGTCTCATCAGCTCATCGCATCATTAATACCAGTATCGGTTATAGTACATAATTAACAAATGTATGTAGCATTTTGGCATGCTGAAAAAAAAAAAAAAAACTTTATCAGGCAAGTGGCTCGAAACCGTGTGAAAGGATATCATCAACGGTCGTTTTTACCTGTTCCGCGGAATAGCGTTCCCGTGGGAAGAAAAGCAGCACGTGAGCGTGGAAAATCCGGGCAACACTTTGTAGTTCCGGGTAGTTGACAAACCAGGCCACGTGACCCGAGCTTAGAAGTGGACGCAGTAGCGGCTGTGCCTGCAAAAATGCATTCATGCGAGCGCGGGCCGCTTTGCGCACGGCCTTATCTGGGGAATGTACTGGCAGGGCAACCTTGGACCAGAGAACAAGGTGTACAACACCAGGCTCGAAGTTATACGGGAAATCGTTGGCACGCACAGCATATAGAGTAGAAGAACTAAAAGCCTTCGCGGCAGCATTTTCGAGCTGCGGTTCGTCTAGCGACCAGCCTAGTTTTTGCAAAACGTACTGGTTCATGTCCAGGCCAGCAGTCCTTTTCTTATGCTCGTGGTATTTGTCAGTCATCTGGCGGCTTCGTTTCAAACGGGCAAGCTCCCCCGATTCAATTATCTCTTTGATTTGTTCCCACTTCCACCCTTGGGCCTCCTCCTGGTGATCGTTGACGATATCTTGTTGCATTGTAAACCTAAGCTGTTATAAGTAAATCAAGTGCAATACAAATATATACAGCATGCTGGCGTCCTTAGCCTCACGCCTACTAAACAAGAGCATCTTACTCTCACCATCCATTTATATACATATATAAGTACGTAAAAATAGATGTGTATAAGTCGTTCTATCTATAACGCGCCCCGAAGTTGTTTAGTATAACAAAAACGGAAAAAAAAGAAGGAAAATGGAGATTGCCAAAAGCGCGCTAGTTTGACAGAAAGAGTGAAATATTAGTTCAATATTTCAGCTGTCACGGTCATCACTGCTCCGACACTTTTTTGTGGGATGCTTTCTGTTCACCTTGGTTTTCTATGGGTATATAACAGCTGATAAAGAATCGAAGAAGTGAAAATGACGCACCCAGTTATATCACTAAAGCCAAGCTACAATTCTGTAATACGGGGCTGCCCCGGTTTACCTGATACGTTACCACGAATCGAATGCCAATTAAGAGTGCGCTCAAACAACTCTTTGCCATTCAAATTGGTTAAGATCGAAATTGTTTTAAAGACAATTGAAATATATTTCAACAAAAACCTTTATAGCAGCAATAACAGCTCTTTCATCCCATTTAATCGTCCGTCGGACCCCTCTAATGGCCATTCTGACACCAGTAACCAGAATATCAGCATTCATTATAAGAAAAACATCGTGTTATCCCACCCTACCCATGATGGCGACGATCTCAACAATGATCTTATTGGCATAGACATACCTTTGACGATTGGGCTACCTGACGACATCAAAGAAACAAACTATAATCCGAAATTCGGCAAAACGCAGACTTTCCTGGATTGTACCGTGTTTTATACAGAGGTCGGCGGAGGAAGCTCAAATAAGAAAAGAAATTTTCTTTACCCAGTAAACGTCGAAAGGTATACATACCTACCTTCACCGTCATATTTCAGGCCAATAAACAGATCAAACATCACTTCTCCCGATCAAAAGTTCTTAATTAGTTATTCCATTGAGAATCCCTGTGTTTCTATGAATAATGACACGTTGAAACTCTCCATATCAATCAGGCTGAACCCATTTCCGAACAATGCCACAACTCCCTCTTCGAATGACTTTGATGTGTCCACGCCGACACTTTTCTCCACAAAGAAGAAGTTTAAGTCCAAGCTCAAATTGAAATCAATTACAACACAGATACTAGAATACTTGGAAATTCTGAAGAACCAATCAGAATTTTCATCCACGCAAACAACAAATATTTTGCAAACCTCTGTAAGACAAGTTGATCAAGTCATCTCCATGAATTCAATGATTTTTCAATTCAACCTAAAAATATTCACTAAGGACAAAATTTTACAAAGCTTTAGATCTTCTGAGTCGAGTTGTCCCGAAACTAAATTATTAATCAACAAAATCGACGACATTCCTCTGCAATATCATAGTTCGATAACTACGATAGGTCAACATTTTAATGTTTCTCACTATCTTTCAATAAGGTTCAAATTCAATAAAAGTCTGAAAAACTTCGAAATTAATCACCCCCTAATCATATCGTTTTGGTCAGTAAGTCAATTGCCGCTAATCGAGAACCTAATATTGCAAGAAAGACAAACTGCTAAATTTGCCAAGAAGTTTTATAAAAATTTTGGTCGAATCAAGAACACGAGCAACAACAATAACAGCTCGAACTGTCTAGAGTATCCCTCCTTGCCGCCAATAATTTATAATTTTAACGACCCAGAAACAAATAATAGATTTAATATATTATACTCGCAAAAGGACCCTAGTCGTACGGATCCTTCTAAATTGAGAAGAGTACCTGTCATACAATGAGGCAGTGATTGGCATGGTTCATATATTAAATCAACACAGATACGTAGATCTATAAAGATTTTGAATAATGCTAATGTATTATATATTTATATTCTTCTTGTCCCGCACTCTGGTCTTTTCAATTTTCTACATGAAGAGAAAAAAAGACTATAGCGTCCGGCAAAAAAAAAAAAGTTATGGTTTAACAATACAACGGCCCCATGGGTTTAAAATAAGGGCACTTTCATAAAGTCACTTATCACTCAAAAGCACCCATGCAAAAACACAATATAAAATTAAACCAAAACCAGGATATTTCCCAATTATTCCACGATGAAGTACCCTTATTCGACAACTCTATAACTTCAAAGGATAAAGAAGTCATTGAAACTTTATCTGAAATATACTCTATAATAATCACACTAGACCACGTAGAGAAAGCCTACCTAAAAGACTCCATAGATGACACCCAATACACCAATACTGTTGACAAATTACTAAAGCAGTTCAAGGTCTACCTGAATTCTCAGAATAAAGAAGAGATAAACAAGCATTTCCAATCCATAGAAGCGTTCTGCGATACATACAACATCACTGCTTCAAACGCAATAACAAGACTGGAGAGGGGCATACCAATTACAGCAGAACATGCGATATCCACTACCACATCGGCTCCCTTTGGTGATAATAAACAAAGTTCTTCTAGCGACAAAAAGTTTAATGCTAAATACGTCGCTGAGGCCACTGGTAATTTCATCACTGTAATGGATGCTTTGAAACTAAACTATAATGCAAAAGATCAATTACATCCCTTATTGGCTGAACTGCTAATCAGCATAAATCGCGTCACCAGGGATGATTTTGAGAATAGATCAAAACTCATTGACTGGATTGTCAGAATAAATAAACTGTCAATTGGTGACACTTTAACTGAAACACAAATTAGAGAACTTCTGTTTGATCTGGAACTAGCCTATAAAAGTTTTTATGCTTTACTGGATTAAGAAATAAACAAATAGAAATTATGATAACATATATAGGTACACAAGCGTTTCTATTTCACTTTAGAATATTCTTGTTTTTTATTCGTTCTTGAAATTTTGACAACATTGCCAAAGTTTCCCGCTCTCTTTTATCCATTGGTTCTTCCTTGATGTTTTCTTGACTTTCCGTTTCTTTAGTGGTTGCCTCATCAACATTATCATGCAACTCCGTCTTTTCCCTAATTGGTGCCTCTTGTGGCTGATCTAAGAATGTGTCTAGTTTGATTCCTTCACTGCGACTATCATCTTTGATCCATGCTGGGAGAATCATTCTCTTTCTTGGCTTAAGCTTTTGAACATCACCATCATGATCCTCTTGCTCATCTTCATAAACCATCTTTACTTTTGCTGATTTCACAAGTTTCTTTGCCGGCTCTTGTTCTTTTTTTTCATTATCTTCCAGTCTTCTTTTTGATCCAAAGATGTCCTCAAAGAATGGTATGGTAATCTCAACATCCTTCAAAACTGCAGGATACATGAATCGTTTGACATTATTGTCACGGGAGGAAGCTTCAATTTCGCCGCCCAAGATCTGTCTAAAGATGTAAATAGATTTCCCAACAATTTTGCCAAATACATTACAATCGTTCAGTACGTGCTTAGAATCCGCCAGCACAGTTATAAACCATGTGTTCCTTCGTCTATCCCATCCCAAGAGTCCATCTCTATTGAAGCGTATACGAGGATTTTTTTCCTCAGCAACTGTACGGTACTCACCAGTACTATTTGCATTAAACATTAGCCACTGTGTTGGCTTTAACTCTTTAAATTCTCCATTGGTGAACGTGCCATCTGAGAGCATAAATAAGAACCTCTTACATGTCTCAGGGCATTCTTTAGCCCATAATTCAATGGCAATGTTCCCCTTTGTTGTATACAGTATACATTTAGCTGTTGTCTGAGGTTCTATATTACTGGACATAGCATTCTTACTTTGGTTTAAAACTCATCATACATGTTTTCTTTAATACGCTTTGAATAATAAATTATTCAATAAATTATTCTCAGGTCATTTTGAACCTTTTTTTCTCTTCAGACGCTTTACAGCGGAAAAGGAAAAAAAAAAAATTGGAAGTTCTTTCAGTAAAGTGAGATATATTCAGCAAACGAACATAACGTCAGGATTAATCGGAACGGTACTTTCTAGCATCCACTCAATTTCGTGATTAGCTTTTGGCGCATAATTGATTTTTTGCTTTAGCACATCACAGCTAGAATAAACTTCCAAAAATCACCCGCTTGCAATGCTGTCCATTCTAAGAAATTCGGTGAGACTAAATTCAAGGGCTCTTAGGGTTGTGCCATCTGCCGCCAACACCTTAACATCGGTTCAAGCATCCAGAAGACTTTTAACAAGTTATTCAAGTTTTTTACAAAAAGAAACAAAAGACGACAAACCTAAATCTATTCTTACAGATGATATGCTGTTCAAGGCCGGTGTTGACGTCGATGAGAAGGGCCAAGGCAAAAACGAGGAAACATCAGGAGAAGGAGGAGAGGACAAGAATGAACCTTCTTCCAAAAGTGAAAAAACTAGAAGAAAAAGACAAACTTCTACAGATATTAAAAGAGAAAAATATGCTAACTGGTTTTACATTTTTTCGTTGTCTGCGTTGACAGGTACTGCAATCTACATGGCAAGGGATTGGGAGCCTCAAGAGTCTGAAGAATTGAAGAAAGACATCGATAATGGCTACACTTTATCACTTATGTATAAAAGATTCAAGGCCAGGTTCAACTCAATGTTCACCTACTTCCAAGAGCCACCTTTCCCTGATTTACTACCTCCACCACCACCACCACCGTACCAAAGGCCATTAACTCTTGTTATCACATTGGAAGATTTTTTGGTTCATTCTGAGTGGTCTCAAAAGCATGGTTGGAGAACGGCCAAAAGACCTGGTGCTGACTACTTCTTGGGTTACCTATCGCAGTATTACGAAATTGTTTTGTTTTCATCCAACTATATGATGTACTCTGACAAAATCGCTGAAAAATTAGATCCAATCCATGCATTCGTATCTTATAATTTGTTCAAGGAACACTGTGTTTACAAAGACGGTGTGCACATTAAGGATCTGTCAAAATTGAATAGAGATTTGAGTAAAGTAATCATTATTGACACTGACCCCAACAGTTACAAATTGCAACCTGAAAATGCTATTCCAATGGAGCCATGGAATGGTGAAGCTGATGACAAATTAGTAAGATTGATTCCATTTTTGGAGTACCTTGCCACTCAACAAACCAAGGATGTTAGACCAATCTTGAACAGCTTTGAAGACAAGAAGAACCTAGCAGAAGAATTTGATCATCGTGTGAAAAAATTGAAGGATAAATTTTACGGAGATCATAAATCTGGTGGCAACTGGGCAATGACGGCACTAGGTCTCGGAAATTCCCTGGGCGGCAGCACCAAGTTCCCGCTCGATTTGATTCATGAAGAAGGACAAAAGAACTATTTAATGTTCATGAAGATGATTGAGGAAGAAAAGGAAAAAATTAGAATACAGCAGGAGCAAATGGGCGGGCAAACATTTACGCTGAAAGACTATGTTGAAGGTAACTTGCCTTCGCCAGAAGAACAAATGAAAATACAATTGGAGAAGCAGAAGGAGGTAGACGCCTTATTTGAAGAGGAAAAGAAAAAGAAGAAGATTGCTGAATCCAAATAATTTTCATGTAAACCCTCTTCTCATGTATCTACGTATCTATGTGTGTATGTAAATGTACCTGTACACTCCCCACACCCTCATTTTGTTACTGTCATGTGAATAAAACTTATGTATATTGCTAACTTACTACCACTGCACCTCCTAACATCACCATACTACGTACAAACACGCCTATTTATTTTTTCTATGTTAAATTTTAACGATGTAGACACACCTAATGATCTGATGCGCTTTGCATATCTCATATTCCTTCACTAGCATAAAAATCCAAAAAAAAAGAATATTTAGGCCGAATGGAATTATTCGTAACGTCATACGAAAAAAGTTTCAATTCGTACAATGCCCGGCATGTTCATTCGAATATAAGACCGCCGTCTTCCAGTCAGGGTAGCCAAAAGTATAATCCCGGGTGGAAACTAAAACTAAAAACCGTACTCACAACTTTCCGCGGACACTAACAGACAAATATACACACTATCAGGTCAGGAACTGCCGTCACATACGACACTGCCCCTCACGTAAGGGCATGATAGAATTGGATTATGGAAAAGGTGAAGATACCATTGTAGAAGCAACCAGCACGTCGCCGTGGCTGATGAGGTCTCCTCTTGCCCGGGCCGCAGAAAAGAGGGGCAGTGGCCTGTTTTTCGACATAAATGAGGGGCATGGCCAGCACCGAGACGTCATTCTTGCATATGGCGTATCCAAGCCGAAACGGCGCTCGCCTCATCCCCACGGGAATAAGGCAGCCGACAAAAGAAAAACGACCGAAAAGGAACCAGAAAGAAAAAAGAGGGTGGGCGCGCCGCGGACGTGTAAAAAGATATGCATCCAGCTTCTATATCGCTTTAACTTTAGCGTTTTGGGCATCGGGAACGTATGTAACATTGATCTCCTCTTGGGAACGGTGAGTGCAACGAATGCGATATAGCACCGACCATGTGGGCAAATTCGTAATAAATTCGGGGTGAGGGGGATTCAAGACAAGCAACCTTGTTAGTCAGCTCAAACAGCGATTTAACGGTTGAGTAACACATCAAAACACCGTTCGAGGTCAAGCCTGGCGTGTTTAACAAGTTCTTGATATCATATATAAATGTAATAAGAAGTTTGGTAATATTCAATTCGAAGTGTTCAGTCTTTTACTTCTCTTGTTTTATAGAAGAAAAAACATCAAGAAACATCTTTAACATACACAAACACATACTATCAGAATACAATGACTAAGCTACACTTTGACACTGCTGAACCAGTCAAGATCACACTTCCAAATGGTTTGACATACGAGCAACCAACCGGTCTATTCATTAACAACAAGTTTATGAAAGCTCAAGACGGTAAGACCTATCCCGTCGAAGATCCTTCCACTGAAAACACCGTTTGTGAGGTCTCTTCTGCCACCACTGAAGATGTTGAATATGCTATCGAATGTGCCGACCGTGCTTTCCACGACACTGAATGGGCTACCCAAGACCCAAGAGAAAGAGGCCGTCTACTAAGTAAGTTGGCTGATGAATTGGAAAGCCAAATTGACTTGGTTTCTTCCATTGAAGCTTTGGACAATGGTAAAACTTTGGCCTTAGCCCGTGGGGATGTTACCATTGCAATCAACTGTCTAAGAGATGCTGCTGCCTATGCCGACAAAGTCAACGGTAGAACAATCAACACCGGTGACGGCTACATGAACTTCACCACCTTAGAGCCAGTCGGTGTCTGTGGTCAAATTATTCCATGGAACTTTCCAATAATGATGTTGGCTTGGAAGATCGCCCCAGCATTGGCCATGGGTAACGTCTGTATCTTGAAACCCGCTGCTGTCACACCTTTAAATGCCCTATACTTTGCTTCTTTATGTAAGAAGGTTGGTATTCCAGCTGGTGTCGTCAACATCGTTCCAGGTCCTGGTAGAACTGTTGGTGCTGCTTTGACCAACGACCCAAGAATCAGAAAGCTGGCTTTTACCGGTTCTACGGAAGTCGGTAAGAGTGTTGCTGTCGACTCTTCTGAATCTAACTTGAAGAAAATCACTTTAGAACTAGGTGGTAAGTCCGCCCATTTGGTCTTTGACGATGCTAACATTAAGAAGACTTTACCAAATCTAGTAAACGGTATCTTCAAGAACGCTGGTCAAATTTGTTCCTCTGGTTCTAGAATTTACGTTCAAGAAGGTATTTACGACGAACTATTGGCTGCTTTCAAGGCTTACTTGGAAACCGAAATCAAAGTTGGTAATCCATTTGACAAGGCTAACTTCCAAGGTGCTATCACTAACCGTCAACAATTCGACACAATTATGAACTACATCGATATCGGTAAGAAAGAAGGCGCCAAGATCTTAACTGGTGGCGAAAAAGTTGGTGACAAGGGTTACTTCATCAGACCAACCGTTTTCTACGATGTTAATGAAGACATGAGAATTGTTAAGGAAGAAATTTTTGGACCAGTTGTCACTGTCGCAAAGTTCAAGACTTTAGAAGAAGGTGTCGAAATGGCTAACAGCTCTGAATTCGGTCTAGGTTCTGGTATCGAAACAGAATCTTTGAGCACAGGTTTGAAGGTGGCCAAGATGTTGAAGGCCGGTACCGTCTGGATCAACACATACAACGATTTTGACTCCAGAGTTCCATTCGGTGGTGTTAAGCAATCTGGTTACGGTAGAGAAATGGGTGAAGAAGTCTACCATGCATACACTGAAGTAAAAGCTGTCAGAATTAAGTTGTAATGTACCAACCTGCATTTCTTTCCGTCATATACACAAAATACTTTCATATAAACTTACTTGGTCTTATGTCATAAATAAATATGTATACATATAAATTAAAAAATTTGGTTTTATATTTTTACAAAAAGAATCGTTTACTTCATTTCTCCCTTTTAAGCGATACAATCCATGAAAAAAGTGAAAAAGAGAGAACAGGCTTGTGCCTTCTTTAAAACATCCCACACAAAATCATATTGAATTGAATTTTACATCTTAAGCTAGTGTACAACAACTGCTATATCCAAAGAAAACTAACGTGGACCGCTTTTAGAGTTAAGAAAAAGGTTTTAAAAAAATAGCAATACAAAGACTTGTTTCATATATAAAATACAGGGAGCACATTGAGCTAATATAACATAAACACTGCGAACCAATTACAATCAAAAGGTACACATGAGAGCATTCCCCCGAGTACTGCCATTTCGCCATCAGAGATCATATAATAACATCCTTCTTCGAACAGTAAGGCTTTTTGGTTCATCATTTTCTTCTTTTGATTTCTCTAGGCAAATGCCTAAGGTGGACCCTGACAATACCGCTGCAATGCTACTACAGAAAAACTTGATCCAAAGAAACAACATGCTCTATGGGTATGGATCAGGGACAATACGATGTACTTTGCTAGACTCAACTGGACGAGCCAAATCACCATTAGTAGAGATAAAACGTGAGGATCTAGTATCAAAACATGGCTTGTTGCCCAGAGATCTACGTAAAATTGAAAAATCAAGGAAGAATGACTTAGTCCCTAGTTTGCTCGTGCGAGAAAATTCCATACTAATCAGTTTACTTACTGTGAAAGCCCTAATTAAGCCTGATATGGTTATTATCTTCGATTCAGCCGGCAGTGGAATAACTTTAAACTCAGAAGCTCACAAGGATTTTATTAACGATATGAAATTGAGACTAAAAAATCAAGAAACAAGTGAGCTAAATAGCGATCCACTTCCTTATGAATTCAGAGCTTTAGAAACGATCTTCATTTCGGCATTATCTAACCTTACCAGTGAAATGAAGGTGTTGCTAACCATATGCAAGGGGGTACTTCAAGATCTAGAATTTAGTATAACAAGAGATAAATTAAGGTTCTTACTGGGTCAAAACAAAAAATTGAGCAGCTTCAATAAAAAGGCTGTTCTAGTTAAAGATATGCTGGATGACTTGCTAGAGCAAGACGATATGCTTTGTGATATGTACTTAACTGACAAAAAGGCTGGAAAAATTAGAGTTCAAGATGATCATACTGAAATTGAAATGCTTCTGGAAACATATCATAACTATGTGGATGAAATAGTTCAGAAAAGCGAAAGCGCCATATCTGACGTGAAAACCACAGAAGAAATCATCAATATAATCCTAGATTCTAACAGAAACGAATTAATGCTGTTAGGGATAAGATACGCCATAGGAATGCTTTCGTTGGGAGGCGCTCTATTCCTGGGTTCTATCTATGGTATGAATCTGGAAAGTTTCATAGAAGAAAGTAATTACGCGTATTTAACTGTCACCATTTTGGGGTTAATATCTACTGTTTGGCTCTATGCGAAGGGAATCAGACATTTGCATAAATTACAACGTATGTCATTATTGAGTAAAATAAAAACAGATTCCGTTCACGAACTGTTGAAGAAATAGTTATCACGAAGAGTCAATCAATCTTTTTAATACGCATTCAAATGAATAAGAACAACTTTCACTTTTTTAAGTATATAAAAAGCCGTACAGGCGAACGTATATAATTAAAATTCTTTGGAAAAAAAGAAAGCTCGCACTCAGGATCGAACTAAGGACCAACAGATTTGCAATCTGCTGCGCTACCACTGCGCCATACGAGCTTTTGTTGTATAGTTTTAAGGCAATAGAATAATAACACTTATCCACGCAACAGTAATGTGGTTAAATAATAACTTCCTGTCAGGACTTGTGGTTGATTGGTGAAAATCAAATATCATGCTGACTACTAGAAATATTAGCAGTATATTATCATATACGGTGTAAGAAGATGAGATAAGGATTGAGAAACAGTCACCAAGTTTAATGAAAGTGAAATGAAAGGATTGATTATATAATAGGATAATGAATCACAAAGTATAAAAAGAAGGAAGAAAAAATGATATCATTGAGAAATTGATGAATTTTGAGATAATTGTTGAGATTTAATTGTTGATAAAGGCAATAATATTAGGTATATAGAATATACTAGAAGTTCTCCTCGAGGATATAGAAATCCTCAAAGGGGAATCGATTTTTCTACATAATAATATTACTATTATTCCTCCTTCCGTTTTATATGTTTCATTATCCTGCTATATTATCAATCGCTGCATTAATCGTTGCATTTCAACTTACTCGGACTTCAAATATTAAGTAATTCTCCTTGTTCTGCTTCTACGGCTCTAATCCATATAAGCATACCCGATTAATATAATTGCCTGCGATCGAATACCCAATGTACTGGATTTTGTTGGAACAAGTGATTTATCACAGTTCACACTGTCGTGAAGTAATTTGACGGTATATATCATATATAAACAATATTCAATGGTGAAATCAGCAGTTTGCGTTGAATTAAGAACATATACTACTTGAACATAAACTGGGGTTCATGTAAATGGAAAATATGAGCCATCGCATTGAGCATATGGCAGTCATAAGCAGTTTTGATTCTGCTTAAGATTCAATTAAAAGTAATTGAAAGAGTAAAATGTTTTATAGTTCAGTTAGTAACTTCGAGCAGGCTAGTGCTTGCCATTTAGGCCATTGAATAATTCAGTACGAGTATATGCTTATTATTATGGATAATTGATGCACTAGAACACAAGGAGAACGAGTATTTTAACAAATTGAGCTATTACAAAAGGAATACTTAGATACGGCATTATCTGACTTAAGGCTTCTTCATTAGTGATTGATTAAAAGAAAAAATAGAATGCAAAAGCTAAAGGAATTAAGCGAAACTAGGTTCCAGTAACACTTAATTTAGTAGCCTTATCAATATTAAGAAAGGATGGTAACCTAATATAACACTGCCATGTAATGAACTTCTATATTTTAGGGATTTAGGAGGGTTCTGATCTGAATCACTTATGTGTTTTATATTTTCTACATACAGCGCGACTGCTGTGTTCTATCCATAATTATTTTAAGCATGCGCTATCGTTTCTACCTAATGACAAATTGTGGTAACACCCAGATTTATCTCAATATACATTAGTAGTCAATATCTCAAACGACATCGAATGCCGCACATAGCTATTTATTATAACAGATGAGAACCACATCACTTTTTATTACAAGGTGTCCATTATGACGACTGTAGAAGTATGCAAATCATAAGCTAGCCCAAAGAAGACATTTAGATTTTCTTACGACAATAAGGTACCACGAACAAAGAGAGAACAGTAGGTATGTTGTATTGCTACGCCAACTTTTCTTGTGATCAAAAAGTTCAATGCATTCATTCTTCTTTATAATATAGTACAAACTGTTAATTTACTACATATGGAATCATGAGACTCCAAATTTAGTATACAAAGCTTAATTTATTCAATAAAGCATAACTAGTGCCGTAAAGAGTCTTAACCGGTATTTGGCACTGATCTGAGCTTATTGGAAAAACGTTACCCGACCAAAATAAATCACTTCTGGGAAGTAAAGGTATAAAGTATTGATGACAAATGCGTTCTAGTCCCAAAGGGACAAAAAGTTGTATTACTCTTTTCACATATATCAAGGCCACAAAGGTATCTGTTTACTTTTTTGACTTTAGCAAAAATTTGAGGAAATCAGACAATGTTTCTCCCAAAATTCAATCCCATAAGGTCATTTTCCCCCATCCTCCGGGCTAAGACTCTTCTTCGTTACCAAAATCGGATGTATTTGAGCACAGAGATAAGAAGAGCTATTGAAGATGCCATCGAATCGGCTCCAGTGGTTCTTTTCATGAAAGGTACTCCTGAATTTCCCAAATGTGGATTTTCAAGAGCAACCATTGGATTATTAGGAAATCAAGGCGTTGACCCGGCCAAATTTGCGGCTTATAATGTTTTAGAAGACCCAGAGCTACGTGAAGGTATCAAAGAGTTTTCAGAATGGCCAACTATTCCACAGTTGTATGTAAACAAAGAATTCATAGGTGGATGTGATGTTATTACAAGTATGGCACGCTCTGGTGAATTGGCCGATTTGCTAGAGGAGGCACAGGCATTGGTACCTGAAGAAGAAGAAGAAACCAAAGATCGTTGATTTTGTTACCACTGGAAGCAAAATAGGAACTGGTGGCCGAACACTTTAATACTCGTGTGCATAATAGGCCTTTACGATCCATATTTATATATGCATGTACATTTGCTATTTTTTTAAAGATTTGTAATGTATTCTCATGCCTTTAGACTTGTAAATAACAGATTCTCTACTTACAAACCCCTATCTTTGCTTTGCCAAATGAATTGACGTTATAAAACAAAGAAGTGAGAATTATGAATATATTTAATATTCCCCGCATAGACTTGAATCAAAAAACGTTAGTTTTAGAATGACAGAAGCCATATCTTCGTTCTGATTCAACGTGCGAAAGACGCGACAGACATTTTTTGGGGTTGTCTTTGTTACTCTCTTGATTTTCGATAGATTCCGTACTGTTACCAGTTTGCTTTTCCCCCATTTTTTTTTAACGTAAAAGGATTGGAAGATAATAGGCGAGCTCAATTTTATTGCCCTGCGAAGCTTTCAAATATGTTAGTCAAAGGATCAAACTTCCTTTTGAAGGTGATAGGGATATAATGAACACACAATTGTGCCTTTAAGCCATTACTCACGAGTAGGATAGAAATGAAATTCTTTTCTTTTAAATGGTATTAATAATTAATATATTAAATAATTATATTGATTCTATACATAAAACATTAGTGTGAAATTTTCGGAAAATAATAATAGAAAGTAAAATCAAATGTAAAATTAAAAAAATGATGTTAAAGGACGCCAAAATTTGTGAAAAAAAATTGAAAATAAAAATTGTGTGTTAAACCACGAAATACAAATATATTTGCTTGCTTGTTTATTTCTTCGTGATTTTACTTTCGTCACCTGGAACTGTTTGGAAAATGTTGGTATCTTTTTCATGTCTTTCCTTTCTTGGCCCATTAAACCATTTCTTGAAATTCAAAACAGACTTCAAAGACCACACCTTAACTCTTACAATATAGTAACAAATCAACATAGCGGCAATATTGAAGCAAATATAAGCCCACATGAAACCAAAGTTTCTCCATCTGTGATCCCATTTGACATTGTATTTAGCCACAACTTGATCTTGAACAGTGTATGGGCAATATTGACAGTTTTCGGTGGCAGTTGGATTTACCAAATAACCGGTATTATTGTCCATATAGGTAGATAAAAACTCACCACAAGTTTTTCCGCTTGGTGGGTCCATGATGTTGTATTCATGAGGATTACAAACGACCTTTTTATTGTGAACTAATGGTGTAACCAATGCTTGAACCACGTAGGTAAATGGTGATACATTATACATCAATCTTCTCCAGAAGGCAGGCATTTTCTCTCTTGGTTGTAAAATACCACAGAACAGTAACATAGCAGCAAACAAATTGGAATTAATCATAGAAGCTGAGGGAACATCAGGAGACATGTACAGGATCCATAGACCATACGTGACAAAATATAATGGGAAAATTAAAACATAGAAGAAGAAGAAGAAACCTGCATGAGATGCACGTCCACTGAATTGAGCTGGCCAGTAGTAGCAAATGAAACACATAAACTGACAAAGTGTGGACCAAAAGTTTTCAACAGCAGCATGACATAATAACAAGACACTCCAATGGAAAGTGTTAGAAGCGGCTTCTCTAACCTCATATAATTCCCTACTATCATAAGCGAAGACGTGCAGTTGATTGATCATAGCCAGAGCAATCAATAATAGCATGAAAATAGACGAAAAGGCCTCAACGGCACCACCAACAGAGTGATTTACACCAACATATGATAAACCGACGAACAAAGCACATGCGACACATTCAAAGAATTTGGCCCTGATATAGACAGGCGATCTCCAAAATTGAAGAGCTGTTCTACGTAAAACACATTTGATTTGAGTCATGTAACTGGCAGCAAATCTTGTAGCTAACTCAGGATCATCATTAACTGCTCTACCAGGTAAAGTACGATGTAATTCTTCAACTTCAGCCCTTGCAGCGGCACATTCTGGGGAAGCAAGCCATAAGTCGTGCCAATCAGAGTTAACACTAGCAGTGGCACCGGCACCAATACAATTCAAAATATATTCAGCTGGATTTTCAGAAACACCACACTTCATACCAGATTGACGTTCAAAATACTTCAACAAAGTTTCAGAATTTGGACCAATGTCACCAAAGTAAACCATCTTACCACCTTTCTTTAACAACAACAATCTGTCAAACTGTTCAAACAAGGTAGCAGAGGGTTGATGAATCGTACACAAAATGGATTGACCAGAATCAGCTAATGCTCTCATGAATTGAACAATTGACCAAGCAGACTGAGAGTCCAGACCAGAGGTAGGCTCATCCAAAAACAATAATAATGATGGTTTAGCAACCAGTTCAACACCAATAGATAACTTCTTCCTCTGTTCAACGTTCAAACCTCTACCAGTCTTACCAACTAAGGCTTCAGCGTAATTTTGCATACCTAGCAATGTGATAATTTTTTCAACATATTCATATTTCTCCTCTAACGGAACGGAACTTTGCTGTCTTAACTCGGCTGCAAATCTCAGGGATTCCCTAACAGATAATTCGGCCATATGATTATCGGCTTGCGCAACATAACCACATGATCTGTTGAAAGAAGCAGGCAAGGGCTTGGCATTGACTAACATATCACCAGTGATGACACCCATATTGATTCTTTGTGCTAAAACATTTAACAAGGTAGTTTTACCAGCACCGGATTCACCCATCAAGGCGGTCATCTTACCAGGCTTAACGTAACCAAAGACATCCGATAATAATTTTCTTGTAGCTCCGTCGTATGGAATGGTGTAGTCCAGATGGTTCCAGGTGAAAACGTCCTTTTCTGCAATGACCTTTTCTAAATCGACATTTGGACCATTCAGAGCCTCCATCATTTCCTCTCTGGAAGCGGTTCTTGCATCTGCATTTTCGGTACCTAACTCCGGCATATGACCTCTCTTATATAACAGCAAGTCACCTCCTCCCTCAACAGGTTTCAAATATTCTGATAAGATGACATTGAACACAATATAACCAAAAGTCCACACAATATTCACACCCCAATTCCTCCAAGCATGCTTATATGCGAAATGATATTGGTGTAAGATGTAAGAGTCACCACTAACATACAAGTTACCCTTAACCGCACCAGCAGCATCACAGACTTGGTTAGCAATAGAAATACCTTCATAACCAGGACCAGATGGGACTAAGGCGCTACACAACATTTCCCTGTGGTGAAATTCAGTGGAAACTAAACTTTCAAAAGCATAAGTTAAAGGATTAATGAAATGAAGCCATCTAATCCAATGATGCATTTCACCAATTGGCAAGACAAAACCAGCATAAACACAAAGCATCAGGACCCATAAACCACCGACGGCGTGGGCATCCACACCAGATTTACTCATAGTAGCAACAAACTTGAAAATGAAAGAAGTACATTGTTGCACAGTCAGTAGATATAAAATATACTGGAAGAAAGCACCAGCTTCATATTTCATAAATGGAATCCAGTAAGTAATCAAACATAGTACCACAATAGCGACAAATTTAGTAGGGAACTCAGTGATAATCTCTTGTAACGATTCCGCAGACAAATGGTACATGGAATATGATTTGTGTTTGACAATAACAGGTCTACTAGAAAAAGAGTTACCAATTTCGGCCAAGGAAGTAACAGAAGCGAACAATAAAACATAGAATAACATACCACCACGAGAATAAGCACCTGCCGTGGTGGATTGACTTTTGTCATCAATTTTGTGGAACATAGAACCGATAATCAAAGCTTTGATCAAAAAAGAACTTAAGTAGACCTTAGTATACGTTGAATCACCCTTAACCCTTTGAAAACCACGAATCATACAATAATAAACTTGTGTCCAATAATTGACAACATATTGAGAATTTTCTCTTTGGCCTTGTTGCAGTCTTTGCTTCTTGGCCACATCCAGTCTATCTCTCGTTTCATTAACAGGGTGTCTACTTTGATAATCATCATAAGTTCTTAAAAGTTCCTGATAATCCTCAGAGTTCAACCAGTATTCCTCAAACTCTGAACTAGATTTTGGAACTTTATCTTCATAGCCAGGTTTAATATCCAATGTTCTATTTTCAAAATCGACCGTGACGGATGTTAAAAATTCCGCAGAGGTCATTCTGTTTGGTTTAACCCAACCCATTCTTTGGAAATATCCAACAGCTTTATCAGCAGGACCGAAGTAAATCTGTCTACCGTTATATAGAACAGTAGTTTTATCAAATAATTCATAAATATTTTCACCAGCTTGGTAAATAGCAACAATAGCAGAGTTGTTTACCATATTTGTAGCCGTTCTAATGGCTTGGGCAAACTCTAAAGCAGTAGAGGCATCCAAACCTCTTGTGGCGTTATCCCAAGAGTAGATGGAGGCATTCATTGCCTGAGCTTCAACCAAGGAAACACGCTTACGTTCACCACCAGAAACACCTCTTACGAAATCGTTACCGACTTTGGTGGCATATGTGTGTCTTAAACCAAAAACGGTACACCACATATCTCTGATGTTATCAACGTATTGCTTTCTCGTCATTTTGTCAATTCTAACACGAGGAGTCTTACATTTTAGGGCAAAATCGATTGTTTCCTTCACAGTAATTTTTGGGAAATGGAAATCAAGCTCGGGACAGTAAATAACGTAACCTTTATACTTAGACATCATTTCGCTTTGGTCCAGACCATCATAGGAGAATTCACCTTGTACATCAACTAATTCTGAAGTTTCACCAGATAGACACTTTAGGAAAGTGGAGCAACCTGCACCTGGCCTACCGACGACAAATAACATTTCACCAGATTCAACGACACCCGTACAATTTTGAATAATATTCCTTAATGGGACATCAGATTTCTTGGTAAATTTACTTATGAGATGTGCCGGTATACTAGCAATATTTCTAAACATCTCTTCAACACTAGGCCCATATGCAGCAGAGGCATCAACACCGACTGCTGTTAGGTTTTTAAAGGCAATACCAGAATCACCAGGTTCAATTCCCTGTTCCAATTGACGAGACCTCAAATAATGTAATAGTGAGCGCAAATCAAAATCTAAGTCATTAATTTCAAAAGAGTCCATTTCCTTCTTTGTCTTACGTGAAATGACTCTCGCCATAGACTCCAACCTTTCAATACCTTCTTCATTGGAAAGAATGTTTGAAAGGTGACGGGATAGCTGAGAAGTGGCTGCCAAATCCTCATTATCAACTTGGCCTTCGGAGGCAGCGTAGGATTGTACCGAATTAGCATAATCATCGTCATGGTTCGATCTCGACGAAATGTCTTTCTCAATATGTTCGTCAGTCGAAGACATTTTTTTATTAATAAGAACAATAACAATAAATCTGTAAACTTTTTTTTAAGTAAAAATTAGTAACTGGGAAAACAGAGAGAAAAAAAGCAGAAGAATATATTGATTGAAGAATAAAACTGTTTAACGTTCCCGTTTATTTTTCAGATTATCCTATTGTTATACTATTATCGTTCTTAGTCTTTTCTTTATATGATAAAGAGAACCCCAAAAAGAGAACTACCTTGTACCATGGTTGTTAATAAAATTGGATTTGTTGATATATTTATATGATTAACATTTCATTCAGGATAGAATTGTCTAAAAGGTAAGAAATAATCATAAGAACCGTCGAGAAAATGTGATACCGAATCCCAGCGGTGGACGTGGCTAAAGAATAGTGAAGAAAAACCGGCTGTAGTGTATGTTTTGTATGAGCCATAGCCGAAAGATCGAAAAAGTAGCAGATCCCAAACACTTTACGGAAAAAAATCGAGAAATTCCGGCGAATCGGCTCTTAACGGATGCAGGGTGTCAGTCTGATGAGCCATAAAAAGAAAGATGCACCATTGCCAAGCTGCCCTGAGGAAGGGTTTTGGTTACCCTGTGAGATGGATGCGGTAAAATGACCAAGTGACCGGTTGGTAAGGGACCAGGTTAGGAACCGTGAGCGGCGAAAAAAGCGCGCATTTGCACAATTATATTATTAACAGGCGCCTGAATTTTAAGAACCGTCCACCATCACAGGTGAAACAAATCAACAGAGTCCTGCCGGCTGGTAAACAATGCCATCTTTGGTGTAGAGGCCACTATCGTCAGAATAATATAAGGTCTATTTTCGGCGCGAAAGTCCTGATGAGGTAAACCGTAGTCAGGCGCCTGAAAGTCTAAACTAAACAATTGAAAGCCGAAACCGAAACGCGGAAAAGTAAATGGCACTCTTCGAGCGGCTACTAGTCGAGTGATTACATTTCTAAATTAGTCTGTGCAATAGGGAAAAGAGAACATTCTTACTCCGTTGCGATGTTTCTGAGCATAAGGCGCGCGCAAAAGCACGCACGCATTGACCGGAGCGGCGCCCACACACGGTTGTTATCCTAGTTTTTGTTGTGAGGAAGTGTTCATATTCTTTTAGGTTATATTTATATATATATATAAAAGTTGAATGTAAAATGCAAAACAAAGATATCGTAGTATAGAGGGTAATATCACAGTAATAAAACAGGCCTGGTTTGAAGAATGATTATGTTGATGCTGGAGGTCGTAAATTGTAACATGAAATAGGGAGCATGCGAAAAAAAAAAATGACGAGCAAAAAAAGCAAGGTAGACAGGCGTGCCAAGCGGAGTAGTATGTCGTAAGAAGCGAGCAAATAGTACTCCTTGTCTTGCAAAGTAGCGAAGTACAAGACTGGTCTTCAGGCTGCTAGAGATTTGTATCAATTTTGTATTTTTTTTTCATCCCATGCAATTTTCCTTCCCATTTCTTTTGCTTTTTTTGCCGCGAATTGAAATATAAAGTCTGATATGAATTGTTGGAGTCATACCATTCTCTTACGAGCTGTTATTTCCCAGTGAGTACTTAGAAGAATCATTCTTTTCTAAATCGTAAACATCACTTTTCCTTGAAGATTTTAGTAACACTATGTTTGTATTGGAATCTTTCCTCAATCGTTTCTGCTGCCTTGCCAGCAAAGTGGCACTGGCAGTATCACTGGTACTTTTACTCAACTTTAGTCTTAAGCCTAATGAATTTAGAATTGTGACAAATTTTACTTTTATAGCGTTAAGTTTCCAATTTTTGGTTAGATTACTGAAATTCTTGGAACACAACCAGCAATAGAACGTGAATTCACCATATAGGATAAAGAAGCCAAAAATAAATCCGGTAACGACGCAGGATAAGATGTGGTTTTCTAGTGCTTTCATCAATTTTGCATCATCTAAATGCCATGAAGAGCCTTTAGTAATGGAGAAAAATGAATAATTATGCATCTTGTAGTAAGCAGGTTGTAGGATTCTTACTGTCCCGTTCTTAGGTATGCCCCATCTTTTGTACTGCTTCCAAATAACACTTAAAAACAACGGACCAGTAGACCCCATAATAGTCATGTAAGGGATAAACCAGTACTTGTCATAGTGTTTCAAAGACTTTAAAGCCTTTAAAAAGAAGGGATGTCTAGGCACAGAACCCATGACATCGTTTGAGACACCTAAAGGTGAAGTCTTTCTTAAGAAGGCCGGGAAAGCTAACAAAGGATCTAGTTTCCTTTCGCAGCCGTCATCTAAATCGATGTATACACCACCATAATGGGACAGGATAAAGTAACGAATGGCATCGGCACGTTCTATGGGGTATTTGTAGTTCTCAAAAGTATCGAGAAACCACGGGTATTCTTCCTTTATAAACTCATAGGCCATCTCGTCCGTCCATAGGATGTACTTGTAATCTGGATGTAGATCGAGACATTTTTGTCTACCCTCTTTCCAGTGCTCAGGGATGTCTTCCGTTTTATAAGTCTGATGTATGATTTTAGGTATTAGTTGAGGCTTTGGAGGTGCATCTGGATTTAAGTCTTCCTCAAGTATAGCATCTTTAACAGTATCGTCAATACACAACGTTAGCAAATCAAAAGTGTAGTATATTATAGATAATAGGAGGAGTATGTTGAAGCAGATAAGGTATTTTAATTCTTTTCTCATCGTGAGTGCAACAGCGGAAAATCAGAAAAATAGAGTAAAGCAAATATGTGAAAATGAAAAGTGTCTTCCGATTTATTGTTTGTTTGTATGTGTTTATTTGAATCCGATGATGAATATTACAACAGGTTAAAGAAAACAAAACATGCGAAGCAAAATATGACGGGAATGTTGGCACCTTTTATTTAACTATATTAGAAAAGAAAAAGCAGAAAACGTAAAATATCTGCGTAAGCCTCCTCCCTGTGTCTTCACTCCTCTAACCATTTTTTCCAAGTGGAAAAGTTTATATATAACAAGAGGGGAAAAAAATGTGGAAATTGGCAGTGGACGTGAGAACAAAAAAGCACCGCTGAAAGGCTTGGCCAAGGAAGTTTAGAAAGGCGATAATAGCGAGGTAAGAAGAAAGAAAAAAAAGAAAAAGATGGCTTAGCAAAAGATTGGTTTTTATCTCGGGGGAGTTGTTGTGGCCGGGAGCAAGAGAAGAGACGCAGCAAGCGTGGGTCAATGATAATGACGCAGCGCGACGCGACGCGACGCGAATTCAAAAGTGTGAGTTTGCTCGGGGATAGTAATAATGCGGGGGGGAAGGCGAAACAGACCGTGTGTGGTGTGGGTGGGATTTCGTGGGAGCACGTGGCGAGCAGAGGAAGAGCCTCACACAATGCTGCGTTCTTCATAAAGGGGATCAAAGCAAATAGATAATCGATTCCAAAGACAGATGGCTGACACGCACTTTCACAGTTTCGCAGTTTTTTCTTTTTTCGTAGTCGCTTTCGTAGTCGCTTTCCTGGCTCTTTACCTAATCGGGCTTAACTTAGCAGTACCTTTTCTCGATTCATGAAATCAAAACGCTAGTCACTTCCTTATAATTTCCTTTTTCAATTTCCGCCGCTTGCGTTTACGTAGTTTATCTATTTATAGGTACGGTATACCCTACTGCATTAATAACAATGAGTCCAGCTTTTCTTGGGTCAGTTGAATATTTAATGCATGCTTGTCGCACTGGTTATTTAGGAGCCGCAATTCTAGCTCATTAGAATTGATTTTTAGGTTTAGTTCTTCCAAAGCGGAATCGATGGAATCGCTCTCTTTGAAAACTTCCCTCGCCTTTTCACATTCACGTTCGGTGTTGTTTGTCTTTTTCACATTTTTATCAAAATCTGTCAAGTAAATAAAGGGGGAATCCTTCATATCTAGTATTCTTTTCTTCTTGACGACGCTGCTGCTAGAGCCGTCGCTGTTACTTCTATTTTCTGGTACATGTACTGGGTAACCCTTTGCATAATAGCCATTCGATGGGGGAGGCGGTGGTGTCTCACGGTGGTGGTAATTATTGTAAGTATGGCTGCTGGAATATGGATAAGCACTGCTGTGATATGATCTATTGTTGGTTATAGACGATACTGAAGGTGGTGGCGGAAGCCCGTTGCTGGTGCTGCTAGTGCTGCTGTTCCCACTGCTACCATTTCTGCTGCTGGTGCTGCCAACGCTCATCGGTTGTTGGCGTGGATGATCTGCCGGCATGTTCTGGTATCTGGACTTGACTCTTTTTTCGTCATTATCTTCTTGCGAGGCGCTCGTGGTCCTGCCGTTCGTATCTTGACTATTGCCACGTTGCGGTAGGTGGTACGAATTTGTACCATTGTTGTACCTGGGGGATGGTTGTGCTTGGTAATGCCTGCTATTAGCTGAATAGTACGGCCTTGTATCTGTGTATCCGTTTCGATAGTATGCTCCGGTTTGTCTCAAGTCTCCCTCTTGGGGCGGCTGCTCATAGTCACTGTTGTATCTCGCGCCATAAGACGCATTACCGCCTCTGTAATACGATCCGCCTGCTCCACCTCTACTTCGTCTCGCATGGTGATAACCCCCCCTTTGTCTCGGAGGAGTGGATGAGTATCTGCTATAATTATTTCCCGTGTATCCGCTCATACTTTACTGCGGTTTTTTGGTCACCTCTTCTGCCTCGTAATAAATGTGGTGTTCTTTCCTTTCATCGCAGTTCATTCATTCTCTCTGATGAAAATAAGAGAAAAAACGAACTTCACAGGGTAATGGCCCGTACAAAGTGTCTTTTTTTTCAATTCGGAACGGCGGAATTCCCCGCCACTCTTGCCCCGCCCCTTAAAACGCCAAGGTGAAAGGGAGCTCTACTACAGGCCCGCCACAGTATGATGTGGGATAAAAAAGATGATAGGAAGAAAAGGTGCAGACAACATCCTGTATGGGGTGCACGGTGTGGCAGTGCTAGTAATAAAATGATGTGGAGATTAACATGTTGTGGTACGGTATTCTTATCATCAAGGCACCACAGTATAATTCTGCCTTTATCATTTTTTATTTGTATTATGTATTTTCGTGCTTATCTTGTAATTTTTAAGTTTTGGATTTCGGTGCTTCGTGTAGTTCTTCCCCAATATCTCAATCTAAAGTAAATTATTACAAAATATGGTGGTTATCTTTTAATCTCAAAGCTTCCTTTACTCCGGGCATTATAAAAACAGAATCTCTTAGCAGTTACTCTTTTCCCTTTTCTCTTGTGCCGTCATATTAGAGTAATTATAATTTCTTCTTTTTCGGCTTCCCCTTGTTTCTACAAAATCTCGATTTTATTATCTAACACTATCATAACTACTACTATTACTATTACTATTATTATTATTATTATAAATCTTAACACTATTATTTGCTAAAACAAAATGGATGCTTTTGAGAATATGTCTGTATCAAATCATCCGGGCGGTAACGCAAGAAGAAACTCCCAATCAGCAAACGAAATGCTTGCATCGCAAATTCAGGATTTCCAGAATATTCCAAGGTCTTTCAATGACAGCAATGCAAATGTAAATTTGTCAAAAAATTGTACTGTCGGCAATCAACTGCCTTTCTCATCACGTCAACAAAAAATTATCATGGAACATTTACTGATAACGAAGAACAATTCTCAACAGCAGAAGGACTATTCACACGTGCCATGCAAATTTTTTAAGATGGGCAATTGCCAAGCTGGCTCGTCTTGTCCCTTTTCCCATTCCCCAGATATTATCAGTTCTGCGAATAATTTACCTTGCAAGTATTTCGCAAAGGGTAACTGTAAATTCGGTAACAAGTGTGTCAATGCTCATGTGCTGCCAAATGGGTTCAAGATGAACAGTAAAGAACCTATTGACATCACTCCCCCTTCACAAAACAACTACTTATCCCATGCTAGATCAGCTTCTTTCTCTACCTATACGTCTCCTCCTCTGTCTGCACAAACGGAATTCTCTCACTCTGCTTCGAATGCAAACTACTTTTCCTCGCAATACCTAATGTATTCGCCTCAGAAAAGTCCAGAGGCCCTATATACTGAATTCTTTTCTCCCCCTTCGTCTTCTTCTTCGTACATCAACTATAACTATAATAACTCCAACATTAATGCCTATTCTCCAGTCTCTTCGTCTTCATCTAACATTTGGCAAGAGCAAGGCCAAACTACGTTATCGAATCCGAGTGTGAATCAGAATTTAAGGTATCGTACAGGCCCTGCAATTCAAGAAGAATCAGATAATGAAATTGAAGATTTACTTATTCACAATTTCAATTCCAGATACTGTCATGAATGAAGAGCCGCCCCATCCATAGTTTTTCCTAGTTCAAGCATTAATATACCGGACCACTCTACATCTTCCGAAAGCCGGAAAATAAGAACAAAAAATAATAAAAAAAAGCACGTTTAATATAAAAAACATTTCATTGTATGAGTTGGATTCTTTTAATTTTATTTTAAAATACGGTTGCATTTTGCATAGTAATATCCAACCAATTATTTACTGAAATTTGAAATTTGATTAAAAAAGTCAAACCAAAAAAACTACGACAATACATGAAGCTCTGAATCTTCTAGCCTAGTCATTTTATATATATATATTCACCTCCTCTCGATACGTTCCATCATAAGTTAGTTTTGTTTTTCTCTTTCTCGCGATCCTAATTAAAAATTAAATAAAATAAATAAATACATATGTATATATATTCATATGTAGAAGATTATTGTTCTTATACATCAGTGTTTTGATTTATGGTAACCTATCCCAACCTTCTGGCTTATCTTTCTTCATAATGTCGAAGTAATGTCCGCCACATGAACCACTTCTAAACGTGAAATCGTTACCCTGGTCACAGTTACAATTATATTGGTTCCATATATCATCGTTTAGGGGACAGTTATTGTACTTGTCATAATGGAATCCTATATTTTCGAAAAAATGTATTTTATCCTTTGGCAACAGCATCGATAACCCAATTGTGTGGATGATGGAATCAGACCATTTCCAGTAGAAAATACCGCCCTCTTCGTCGATGTAATTAAAAAATTTCCTGTAAGCTGGCGATCTATAAAAGTTCAAATTACCAATTTCAAAATTTGATGTGAATTCACAGTTGTTAAAATCTTCAGAGTCCTTTTTTGTAATAAATGACTTGAAATTATTCTCGGAAATAAACTTTGGAAAATCCTTTGCAAATTTTTTCGTAACATCCCAAATCTTCTCATTGGCTTCCTTAGCTTCACTCATACTCAATGTGAAACCAAACACTTTGCCTTCATCTTGCATCCACCTAAAAAGGTCATGATCAATATCACAGTACAATTTAATACCAGGGTCTACTCTCCAGTACCAATCAAACTCATCCAGAACTGGATGCCTCCAAAAAAACCCTGCAAAATATCTAGCTTGATATCTTACAGCTCTAGAATCACCATCCGGTACATTTGCTAATGAAATTAGCGATTCTGCTGCTTTATTTTCATCAATCCATTCAGGGTATACCCATTCGTCTGCAGGAATTTCAGCAAATTTAATATTAATTAACTCAGGATCACCATTCATAGAATCAGTTATGGCTTGACGAATCATTTCTTGCTTCATTCCGTCAAGCTCCCCCTGACTAATAAAAACCCAAGGATAAGCAAAATTTTTGTTAAACTTCACCTGCACTTCATCAATAGATTGTAAGATTTGGGTCATGGAATCCCTTTCAGTAATTAGTGAGACAAAGCACGCCTTTGGTGGTGATCCTCTATGATTGATATACGATGGCACCATGAACCCTAGCGTCGTTTCATTACCACCATAAGATTTGATCTTTTCCTTAATGGCATTCACGGTGGCATTTCTAATGGCCTCTCCCTCTAAAGATTGCTTCAATTCGGCTTCTTCCTGTTCACTTTGTATACGCCTTTGTTCCTCTGCACTAATTTTTGCAATAGGTTGCAAAGATTTCGGAAGGTATGGTGTAACATACTGTTCAGACATCTGCTTTGTTTTTGGATGATTTATTGTCACCATTAGCGCAAGCACGAAAACAAACGAAATCAACAGAAAGCGTGCTATTTTTTTGCTCAGCAGTACGTGCATCTTACCTTATCTTATCTTCACTAAAGGGCACAAAAGGTTGGGTGAACGCTTAGTATCCCTCTAGTCTTGTATACTCGTACACATTATAAGTACATTTAACAAATCTCATCCACATTTCTCGAATAAATATCACATGTAACTTGAAGGTTATTTTTATATTTTTTTTTCCTGTGAAGCAACAACTCGTGTCTCACGAGAGCGCCACTTAAAAAACGAAAAGATAATCGGCGATGACTATATATGTATGTGATTGAGAATAAAAATATGGAAAGATAAAAGACCTAGTAACGTTGTATTTCAATAGTGAGGATAACATAAAGAAGTAAAAAGATCTTTGAAAATGTATGAAGTAATACAGAAAAGGAAAACAAAAATAATAAACGTTTTACAGAGTCCTGAACTCATGAGGCTCATAGAGGACCCATCAAATCTGGGTATTTCTTTACATTTTCCAGTAAGTTCACTGCTAAAAAGTAATAAGTGCACACCAATGCCTAAACTTTCTACGTATAGTTTGGCTAGTGGGGGATTTAAGGATTGGTGCGCGTGACATCCCTCTAGACGTTCCACCAGAGATTGATATCATCGATTTTTACTGGGATGTTATTTTATGCATGGAATCTCAATTCATATTAGATTACAATGTTCCGTCAAAAAATAAGGGGAACAATCAGAAGTCTGTTGCTAAGCTGTTGAAAAATAAGCTTGTAAACGATATGAAAACTACGTTAAAAAGACTAATTTATAATGAAAATACCAAGCAATATAAAAATAATAATAGCCACGATGGTTACAATTGGAGAAAACTAGGCTCGCAGTATTTCATACTGTATCTTCCCCTATTTACGCAGGAACTGATTTGGTGTAAACTGAATGAAAACTATTTCCATGTTGTATTACCATCTTTACTGAATAGTAGGAACGTTCATGATAACCACAGTACCTATATAAATAAAGATTGGTTACTTGCCCTTTTAGAGCTAACTTCCAACCTGAACCAAAACTTCAAATTCGAATACATGAAATTGAGATTGTATATTTTAAGAGATGATTTAATTAATAATGGTTTGGATCTTTTGAAAAATCTTAACTGGGTCGGTGGGAAACTGATTAAAAATGAAGATAGAGAAGTCTTGTTGAACTCGACCGATTTAGCTACGGATTCTATTTCTCATTTATTAGGTGATGAAAACTTTGTTATTTTAGAGTTTGAATGCTAAGCAGTTATATTCAGTTAGAAGCATATATCCCACCATTAAATAAGTTAACATACTACTGCATTTTTATTTTATGTTTAAGAGCAGATACGTCAATGTAGCTTGCATATGTACGTATCCTCCCCCACCTCCTATTTTCTACTTTGAACTTTATGGGAGTGTTAGTATAAGAAATATGTTTACACCTTTTTCAGACAAATGTAAACGGAAAATTAAAAAACGAATTCAGATCGATGTGTTAATCAAGTAGATGAAGGAGAATAAAGCATATAAAGCGCACCGCACACATGTTTCATTTAGTCAAGGGACTTTACAATAATTGGAATAAAAAGAAACAATATTCAATTCTAATATTAGGTCTAGACAATGCAGGCAAAACGACGTTCTTGGAGACATTGAAAAAGGAATACTCTCTGGCGTTCAAAGCCTTGGAAAAGATACAGCCTACGGTAGGACAAAATGTGGCGACAATACCCGTTGACAGTAAACAGATCTTGAAGTTTTGGGATGTAGGTGGTCAAGAATCACTGAGATCAATGTGGTCCGAATACTATTCCCTATGTCATGGTATAATTTTCATTGTGGATAGTTCAGATAGAGAACGATTAGACGAATGTTCCACGACCCTACAGTCAGTTGTAATGGATGAAGAAATTGAAGGTGTACCCATCTTGATGCTGGCCAATAAACAAGATAGACAAGATAGAATGGAAGTACAAGATATAAAAGAAGTATTTAATAAGATTGCGGAACATATAAGCGCTAGAGATAGTAGGGTTTTACCAATAAGCGCATTGACTGGAGAAGGTGTTAAAGACGCTATAGAATGGATGATTGTTAGACTAGAAAGGAATAAAAAGTCAAGACCACCGATTTATAAATGATAAAGAAGCACCAAAAGAAATAAAATGTGAATGGTTTATTCTCAAGCTCAGAAATTAGTTGTTGTAGCACTTTTTATTCGGCATTTTTTAATATACATGTGTAAATTATATATATATATATATGAATATATATCTTGTTTTGTTTATTTTCAACTAATAATCGCAACAATATTATCTTTCAATAACGCTATAGCTTCTGTATGCTTTTTGCTCAGTTGCTCAATGGTTCTCTTCCTCTATGTGATAAACCAAATAGTTTGGTAAGCCAAATACATCGTAGTTTAATCTCTTCGCCATCTTAGCAAAACCTTCTGTTTCAATCAAGTGATAAAATGGGAAATTAGGGAACATGGCACCGTCTCTGTGAACTTCTGCTTTGACCAAAGTACAGCCTCCACCAACACCATCCAGCGCCATCTCTTCACCTGGTACGCCATTAGCATCGTAGAAATGAGCCATTAATGGCCTATAAGTGGCAATTTCTGCATAACCCTCGACAATAATCTCGTCATCACCCATCTGAGAGGCTATTTCTAAACCGGTGTCACTTTCTTGCCAGTTGTTGAAATCGTATGGTCTGATTGATGGTTGCTTCTTCTCTTCATCGTAAAATCTTTGATAAATGTTTGCAGCTAAGATAGCTTTGTTGTGTTTGGTCATGTCTTGAATTAAAGATGGTGGTGTCTCTATAATATCGGCATCTAGCCACAGCACCCAAGAAGTGTGAGGTCCTATGGTGGAGAATAGTAATTCATTGCGCGCCAAAGCCATTGCTGCACGTCTTTCCTTTTGAACATCTAAAGCGTGTCTTTCCTTCTCCATCAACTTATCAAAACTCTGGGAATTCTGTCGCAAAATAGTAATTTTACTAAATCTTTGAGTTTTCTTGTCCGTTTGAACCTTTTTAATAGCATTCTCCAATTTCTTTAAGGCCAAGTCACCAGTGGCTGTTCTTGGTGTAATGAACCCCAATTCAATCAATTCCCGAGGGTAATTTAGCTGCAGCAAATTGTCCCAGTATTGTTGATGAAATGTTTGCATTGGAGTCAATATCAAAATATGCTCCTTATTGACAGCTGCTTCTGACGTAGAGTGCAATTTGTTCAAATCATAATGTGCAATATGACCTTCTGGGATAATATCTTCCACGTGATCGTTGAACAACCAGCCGCTTTTTTTCTTATAAGAGTACTTTGGCATTTTGTATTTCTTGGTGAAGGGAAAATAAAATGTGTTTTCCTTTTCGTGTGCCCATTTGTGTTGGGAAATGGACTGGCCATTAAGTCCCAACAGAGATTGATCTCTCTGGAAAAAAATTATATATATTAGAAATATGGCCAAAACAGGTAGAAAAATGTTAACCCACGGGTTCTTTCTTAGGCGGTACGATACAAGAGAAAGTGACATTGTTTCCTAACTTTTTATTCTAGCTCTTTTAAATTCTTCTGTTTGAAAAATACTAAAATTGATGCTATTCTCTTCTTATTTTCACAAAGTGCGGAAGGAAAAATAGATTCAGAAATAACGGGTCCCAAGAGCGGCTAACAGAAAATAATAAAAGGTTTTCTACCAATTGAGAATCCGCTTGGTTGAAGACTTTTCCTTCTTTATTATTCTTGATTTGGTGTTCTGTTTTACTTATATCAAAATACTTCAACGCCAAATCCGCTACAACGATGGAAAGGAAAAAAAAAAAAAAAAAAGACAAACCAATGCTGTCGTGTCTAGTGACGATAAAGGCTGTAACTATTAATAGGGTGAATACTCACCCTCATCTTTTAGTTTATCAAACTTATATAAAAATTGTGTATGTACTGAATTGTCCTTGGTGTGCGAGTGAGAGTGTGTGTGAGTGCGTGTGTGAGTAGGTGAGTGTATGCGAGTGTATGTAAGTTTATAAGTGCCTGTGTGGCTACTATTTTCCGGTTCTGTGGTGTGATGATGATTTTTTTGTCAGCTCCTTTGATTCATTCCATACTTTATTACATATGCTCATAAACATTTTCTTGTCTACATTGCTAGAGCTCAGGGGGAACTCGAAGGCAAAAATATGCGATGAGAGTCGGATTTCGCCTTGAAGAAGACTAGGTAATTGCTGCTGCGGCTGCGAGGTCCGCTGGAACGTAGTAAAAGTGGGAGTGGGGACCGCTCCGTCCTCGATGGCCAAGTCCGTACCCTCTTCTTCGTCTTCATTGGGTTCTGCCTCATGCCATGAACTCCTGTCCCGGTTTGTGCTTGTGCTTGTACTGGTGCTTGTGCTTGCGCTTCTAGCTTTCGCGTTGGCCGAGAGTAATGCATCCCGTTCAAAGTGGTATTCTTCAGCAGGTATCATATCTGCTGGGCGTAGATCCGCGCGCTGTTGCGTAGGACTGGCATTCGCACTTGATCCTACGCTAGAATTTCTTGAGCCTTCCTCGGATCGTCTGGTTTTCCCAGTGGAAGCGGTGCCACTCAAAGGCGAATCATATGAGTCGTTAACCCTCTTGTTTCTGTAACTGCTAGCACTATATTCATTTTCTTCGTAGGGCCTAGCGTTGCCACCTTGCATAGCATAAGGAATGGAGGTCCGCGGTCCCATTGGATATGGATACGACACGTAGGGTGTCATTATGGGCTTGTTCAGCATGTGAGGTGGAGGGATACCGTACGGATTATAATATGGTGACATTATGTAGCGATTCATGGGCATGTAAGGGTTCATGGCGCTCATGATGCCCGCCGAGGGCATGTGTGGTTTCCCATAACTATTGCTGCTATTATTCACTTGTATAGATTGTCTAGAACTGGCCTTTCCCAAGTATTGGACACGGGGCTGGAACTTGGAATGCTGAGTAACTTGTGCGGGCGCGCTTTTCACGTTTTGATTAGCAACAGGAGGAAAATGTGCAGAGTTAGACGAAGCCAAGTTGCCGTCCTTAATATTACCACCGTGTGTATTAGTGTTGCTATCCGATAAATTCAAAGGCGCCGGGACTCTACCCCTCTTCAATGATTTCTTCGGATTCTTCAATGGTTGGGCTTTCCTCTTCTTCGCAGTGGCTGTGTCAGAATCCTCATGATCTGCTTCCTTGTCACCAGAGTCATCCTCCTCAGGGACATGCTCTAGCTCCGACTCCTGACCAACGCTGTTTCCGTCTGGCGAATTCTTAATGTTGCTATCGCTGCTGCCCTTAGCATTTCCTACACTGATTTCTGTATCACCAATTGGATCTTGTGTTGATTTAGCAATGGATGTATCCTCGGCAGTCGTTCTCAAACGGGCTGATACGGCCATTCTCACTTTCTATTTTCTTCTTTGAGAAACAATACCAAAATTTGTTACTGATTTGATTCTTTTTAAGTGCGTTTCTTCTGTATAAGCTAAAAAAACGCAAAGCACAAAGCGGAAAAACTAAACCTAATAAACTTCCCCCAGCGAGAAACAGATGTAAAGAACAACCGTATCAAGTGGCGAAGCAGCTGCTTATAAGTAAAGCCCAAGGCCCACCAACGCATACATGCAAGACCTGTGCAAGCCGACTGCTGCTTGTTTCATCTTCCGCTCGCGGTGACCCACTCGGGGAATTTCTCACGCTTGCTACTGCAGGTCGTTGGGCGTTGATTCCTGTTTTTTTCTTTCGTTTTTTCAGTCCGCGGGAGTGAGACATGATTAGTGTAGTCCTTGTAGAGTTCCTTATTTATTTTTTTATTAGTTTTCTTGTTTTCGTTTATCAGCAGGGTTTGGTTGTGTTGCTTGGCAGCCCGCAAATTGGTCTTCCCTCCTTGTTATTGTATTTTCTGTTATTAGAGCATACAGAACATAGAAACTCAAGATCAGATACAGTTTTTGCACGCCATGTCTCAAGGTACTTTATATGCTAACTTCAGAATTAGAACTTGGGTCCCAAGAGGTCTTGTCAAGGCTTTGAAGCTGGACGTTAAGGTTGTTACGCCAGATGCCGCCGCTGAACAGTTCGCAAGGGACTTTCCCTTGAAGAAGGTTCCGGCTTTCGTAGGTCCAAAGGGTTACAAGCTAACCGAGGCAATGGCGATTAACTATTATTTAGTAAAGCTTTCACAGGACGACAAGATGAAGACTCAACTTTTAGGTGCCGACGATGACTTAAATGCCCAAGCGCAAATCATCAGATGGCAATCTTTGGCTAACAGTGATCTGTGCATCCAGATTGCCAACACCATCGTTCCCTTGAAGGGCGGCGCCCCCTACAACAAGAAGAGCGTTGATTCTGCGATGGACGCTGTTGACAAGATCGTCGACATCTTCGAGAACAGATTGAAAAACTACACCTATTTGGCTACGGAAAACATCTCCTTGGCCGACTTGGTGGCTGCCTCGATTTTCACCAGATACTTTGAAAGCCTGTTCGGTACTGAATGGAGAGCTCAACATCCAGCCATCGTGAGATGGTTCAACACCGTTAGAGCCTCACCCTTCTTGAAGGATGAATACAAGGATTTCAAGTTCGCTGACAAGCCATTGAGTCCCCCTCAAAAGAAGAAGGAAAAGAAGGCCCCAGCCGCCGCTCCCGCCGCTTCGAAGAAGAAGGAGGAAGCCAAGCCAGCTGCTACCGAAACTGAAACTTCTTCCAAGAAACCAAAGCACCCATTAGAATTATTGGGCAAGTCAACTTTCGTTTTGGATGACTGGAAGAGAAAGTACTCCAATGAAGACACCAGACCAGTTGCTTTACCTTGGTTTTGGGAGCACTACAACCCAGAAGAGTATTCCCTGTGGAAAGTCACCTACAAGTACAACGATGAATTGACTTTGACTTTCATGTCCAACAACTTGGTCGGTGGTTTCTTCAACAGATTGTCCGCCTCTACCAAGTACATGTTCGGTTGTCTGGTAGTCTACGGTGAAAACAACAACAACGGTATTGTTGGTGCAGTTATGGTTAGGGGCCAAGATTACGTTCCAGCTTTCGATGTCGCACCAGATTGGGAATCTTACGACTATGCAAAGTTGGATCCAACTAACGACGACGACAAAGAATTCATCAATAACATGTGGGCCTGGGATAAGCCAGTTTCCGTCAATGGCGAACCAAAGGAAATTGTTGACGGTAAGGTCTTAAAATAATCTCTTCGTACTATCCTTCATGTCGCCTTTTATTATAAAGTATGCTAGGTAGTTTTATCTATATCTTATTTATGACGCAATATAGGGTAACAGAGTTTTTCTGCTCTGAAACTTCCGCAGAAAAAAAATCAAGTTTTCCTTTTCGTATCTTGGATTATTGTTATATAATAGATGCATGTATTATATGTATAGCAGTGATTTGCTTATTTTCTTGATTCTGAGGAATCGAAGAAGTAACTTGGCGTTTCTTCCGTTGAGCAGAGCAGTATAATAATCCTTCAAATTCTTTAGGTTACGGGGTTTTCCTGTTGCGATGACCGAAGAAACTATTACTATAGATTCTATTTCAAATGGGATACTGAATAACCTGTTAACCACATTGATCCAGGACATTGTAGCTCGGGAAACCACTCAACAACAATTGCTGAAGACAAGATATCCGGATCTTCGCAGTTATTATTTCTACCCGAACGGATCTCTCGATATTAATGGACTACAGAAGCAACAAGAGTCCTCTCAGTATATTCACTGTGAGAATTGTGGCAGGGATGTGTCCGCAAACAGACTAGCAGCTCATTTACAGAGATGTTTGAGTAGGGGTGCTAGACGTTGACACTAGGTGGTGGTTTATGGGTAATTGAAAAGGCACAGACAGATTTTAGCCCATTTCTTGTGGGCATAGGTTCATAAAAAAAGCAAGATTCTTACATTTTATGCGGCATATCTGCACATAGAAGTTCATGTAGTTATGTGGTAACATCTCAAAGAGAGAAGGCGAAAACTGTTTTAGCTATTAACTACATGTTTTTATAATAGCACCTCCCATATATGATGCCAAATGATACCTTGCATTCCGTTATGTGGAAGGGTTACACATAAGTACGCTATAACAATGCATTCAATTTTCTACATATCAGAGTAATATGCTGCAACATCACACCCATATAATATAATTTTTTGAAAGAGTTCCTAACTCTTTTTTGTTTTTCCTGTACCTATATACTCAAATAGTCCGCCGCAAGTAGCAGCTCTAACGACATTTCTGTCGGTATTTCAAACTCTGGAATCTCATCATCGTCCTCGCTAACGCCGCTGTACTTCAAATTATAATTTAAATATTCCACAGCCTTTTCTAGAATATGCGAGTCAAACTGCTTGAGCTCTATTCGGCCTTTCCTTTCCCTGAAGGGTCCCTCAATCATAGCTTTTAACGTCGGTGAAATCATCGCAGCAGATCGTGATATCTCATATTCCTTATCATCTTTTGATACTAACGTAACGAAATCTTGAGACATTTAGTTATGGTTTTTTATTCATAAATTTCTGACAAAAGCAAACAATAGGAAGAGTTTGTTCTACCTTTGTCTGTTTTCGACTTACTTGTGCTTCCTTTTTTTTTTTACTTTTTGATTTTCCACTTCTTTTTTTCTGATTTTGGCAACGTACAATAAGGCACCAAATAGTAATATCGCTATTAAAGTCAGCGTAAATACCAAACCTATATCCCTAATGATTATAAGCAATCGTCTCCATATCAATCAATAGAGGAAAAAAGGAGAGAAAGGAATAGTACAGACGGATAGGCCTCTCTTTTGTTTCGCACTAATAAAAATGAAAAACCCTAGCTTCGACTGGGAAAGATTGAAAGACGTATTTTATAGAAGCAGAGCCATTGGCGAATTAAAATGGCCAACTCAGTACGAGGAGTTCAAATGTGCCTTGTCATTAACTGTTATCGCGGTTGAAATTCAAGACTTTATACAAGTATACAATTATTTTGGGCAGCTGTTAGGCAAGATAAATTTGCAAAGAATTCATGAGGATATAATAAAGTTTGAGTTCGATAAAGACGAGAAGCTGATATTGGTCACGAAAAGCTCCATCAAAATTGTGAAAGGTTGGTCGCCACTGACGATAGAAAGCGTCCCATTACAGGACCCAACCATTGATACTATCTGGGACTATCACAATGGAATCATGTTGCTAGCAAAATCTCGTGATATATACAAGTTAAACGGAAATGAATGGGAACTTCTTTACGAGAACAAAGATAAAAAATATAATTTATTGACAAAAAACCACTGGAGTTGCAATGATGACTCCATCATTTTACTGGATGTTGATCATGTCTATCAAGTAAGCACCTCGAACGGGGCACTATTGAAGTTAATCACAGATTCGTCGTGGCACAAGGTAACGATCTCATCTAGAGGATTTATTTGCCTTTATAATATGAAGGACAATAAACTGCAGATTTTCAGAGATCCAGCAAGAATACTAATGGAACACAACTTGGATTCTACACCAGATGATATATGTTGGTGTGGCAATGATACCGTTGCTTGTTCTTTCGAGGACGAAATCAAATTATACGGCCCAGATGGTTTGTATGTAACATTTTGGTACCCTTTTACTGTAACTAACCTAAGGGCAGAGGTTGATGGGTTGAAGGTTATTACCACTGAAAAGATTTACTTTCTATCCAGGGTACAACCTCAGACTTCTAATATATTTAGAATTGGCTCAACTGAGCCTGGTGCAATGCTTGTTGACTCATTTAGTTTACTGGAGGATCATGCACCCAAAGCAATTGAAATATTAAAGAATTTTGTCCTAGAGAAGGGTGTACTGGACTGTATTGCTGCTGCAATAGACGAATTTGAACCTAAACTACAGAAGATGTTGTTGAACGCTGCATCTTATGGAAAAGCTTCTTTGCAGTACAAGTCATTTGACGCTAGTATATTTGTGAATGCGTGTAATACGGTAAAATTATTAAACTGCTTCAGAAGTTTTGGTATTTTTTTGACTGTGGAGGAATACAGGTGTATTTCTTTGAAAGGTGTCATTGATAGGCTGTTGACGTATCACAGATATTATGAGTGCATACAGATATGCAAATTGGCCAATGAACGATTTCTGTTAGGATACGTGTTTACTGAGTGGGCAAAGGATAAAATCAAGGGTAGTCCTGACATGGAAGATGATGAGTTACTAGAGAAAATCAAATCTCGACTAAGTGTTATAGATATGACGGATACATTACAAATGGTAGCAGTTGCGAAAGTTGCATATCTTGAAGGAAGGTTCCAGTTATCCCGTAATTTAGCTTTATTAGAGAAAAACGAAGAAGCTAGAATTGAGCAACTGTATAATCTTGATGATGATAGTATAGCGCTAAAGGAGTGTATCAAAGTACAAAATTACAGTCTGACAATTTCATTACTGATTGCACTTTCCAAAAAGCTGACAAACTCTCAACTGACGAAGCTTTTGATCATTGATATGTTCAACAATCCCTTATATCTCTATTATATGAGAATGGATAAAGCATACTTGTACGATTTTTACCGCCAAACTGACAGATTTATTGACTTGGCTCACGTATTACTGCAGCAGGGAAAAGAACAGCAATCTTTACACAGCTTTTTACCGCAAATTAAGGACCTTTATAGCCAAGTTCAAAACAGTGAAGTGGTCAACAATACAATAGAACAACTTCAAAGACAGGAAAAGTTGTGGATATACCAAGAATCATTAGGCAAAAGATTTGCTATATCATTCACTAATATGACTTTAGATCAAACGCTTTCGAAGTTAATAGAAACAGGGCAAGATAAACAGGTGAAAGAAATAGTTAAAAAGTTCAAAATAAGCGAAAAAAAGCTGTATCACCTGAAATGTAAAACGTTAGTCGAAGCTAAGAAGTTTGACGAACTACTACAGTTTGCTCAGTCGCGGAAATCACCAATTGGTTACATGCCTTTCTACACATACTTAAAAAGCAGAGGCCATATGGATAAAGCTAGTCCTTATGTTAATATGATACCTGGCCTTTCGTATCAGGAAAAGAAAAAGCTTTATGTGGAGTGCAGGGGTTTTCGTGATGCAATTCAACTAGCAGGAAAGGAAAAAGACATTCCAGGCTTAAAGGAGATATATAATATTATACCACCTAATGAGCCGGAATTAAAGGCATTAGCAAATGAAACTATGAGCAGGATATAGAACTCATAATTTATAGACGTTGTGGATATCTAGCCGTATATCAAATAATTAAATGCTGCCATTACGTTTGTGCCGTTATATATGTTGGCTCCCTATAGGGTTACCCATGGAACGGCGAAGGAAAAAAAAAATAATTTTCACTGAAAAATTTCAAGAGTCTATCTCATCTCATCGTTTATTCTGAATTAAATACTACATACAAAATCTTTTTATTAGTAAAATAGTGAGATTTCTTCGTGAACTAGTGAAAAGCTATCAATATTACCAATCTACCAAAGTGAGATGGAAGAAACAATAGAAAATGTTGAAGTGCCTTCTAGTAATGTCTCAAAACAAAATGACGACGGCCTAGATATGAAGACTTTGTTTGTGAGGTCTATACCCCAGGATGTCACAGATGAGCAGCTGGCAGATTTCTTTTCCAATTTTGCTCCGATCAAGCATGCGGTAGTTGTTAAGGACACGAATAAAAGGTCCAGGGGCTTCGGGTTCGTTAGTTTTGCTGTAGAGGATGACACAAAAGAAGCCCTAGCTAAGGCCAGAAAGACCAAATTTAACGGACATATCTTGAGGGTAGACATTGCTAAAAGAAGAGATCGTTCAAAGAAAACATCAGAAGTGGTTGAAAAGAGCACACCTGAGTCATCTGAGAAAATAACGGGCCAGAACAATGAAGATGAGGACGATGCTGATGGTGAAGACTCCATGCTAAAAGGTAAACCGAAATTAATTATCAGAAATATGCCATGGAGTTGTCGTGATCCAGTTAAATTGAAAAAGATCTTTGGTAGATATGGTACCGTCGTGGAGGCTACCATTCCAAGGAAGCGTGATGGTAAATTGTGTGGATTTGCGTTTGTTACTATGAAGAAAATCAGTAATTGTAGAATTGCTTTGGAAAACACCAAAGACTTGAAAATTGATGGTAGAAAGGTGGCTGTTGATTTTGCTGTTCAAAAAAACAGATGGGAAGATTACAAAAAAGCCCAGCCAGAAATGAATGACAAAGATGATAACGAGTCAGGAAATGAAGATGCTGAAGAAAACCATGACGACGAAGAAGATGAAAATGAAGAGGAAGATAGACAAGTAGATCAAGCTTCAAAAAACAAAGAATCGAAACGTAAAGCACAAAACAAAAGGGAAGATTTTTCTGTTTTTGTTCGTAACGTCCCTTATGATGCCACTGAAGAATCTTTGGCTGCGCACTTCAGTAAATTTGGCAGCGTTAAATACGCATTACCTGTTATCGATAAGTCTACGGGGTTGGCTAAAGGTACGGCCTTTGTAGCCTTCAAAGACCAATATACATATAACGAGTGTATCAAAAATGCGCCTGCGGCTGGCTCTACCTCTTTATTGATAGGTGATGATGTCATGCCTGAGTATGTGTATGAAGGTCGTGTTCTGTCCATTACTCCAACGTTAGTAAGAGAGGATGCTGGAAGAATGGCAGAAAAGAACGCCGCCAAAAGAAAGGAGGCCCTAGGTAAAGCGCCAGGCGAAAAAGATAGACGTAACTTATATTTGCTTAATGAAGGTAGAGTTGTTGAAGGCTCAAAAATGGCTGATTTGTTAACCAACACTGACATGGAGATCAGAGAAAAATCCTACAAATTAAGAGTGGAGCAACTGAAAAAGAACCCATCTTTGCATTTGTCGATGACTAGGTTGGCTATCAGAAATCTTCCTAGAGCAATGAATGATAAAGCATTAAAGGCGTTAGCTCGTAAAGCTGTCGTGGAATTTGCTACAGAAGTTAAAAATAAGGAAAGACATCCATTGAGTAAAGAAGAGATTATCAGATCCACAAAGGAAAAATACAAGTTCATGGGTCCAGATGAGATTGAAGCTCAAAAAAAGAAAGACAAAAAAAGTGGTGTTGTCAAGCAAGCAAAAGTTATAATGGAAGTTAAAGGATCAACTGCGGGAAGAAGTAGAGGTTACGGTTTTGTAGAATTCAGAGATCATAAAAACGCTTTGATGGGCTTAAGGTGGTTGAATTGTCATGCCGTTACCTCCGATGAAATTTTAGAGGGTTTGAATGATGATGAAAAGAAACAAGTAGACAATGACTTAGGCAAAGGAAGACGTCTTTGTGTTGAATTTGCGATTGAGAACTCTAACGTCGTAAAGAGAAGAAGGGAACAATTGAAGCAAGCAAGAACCAAGAGAACGAGACCAGATAATGAAGATACTGGAGATGTCGGAGAATCCGAGAATAAGAAGCCAAAGAAAGAAGAAGCAACGACGCCCACCAATCCCGATGACAAAAAGATGGGCGATGATATAAAGAGAATAATCGGGTTCAAGCGTAAGAGAAAGCACGCAAAAAAATAGAGGTAGAACCATATTTATAGGAATTTCGATTTGTATTCTCTTTACGTATGTACATTATTTTTCAAAGAGTAGATAGATGAATCTCTAACGTACTCGAAAGCTTTTATGTCGTTGTTTTAGTACTGTTTTACGAGAAGCGCGAGAAACTCTCTACATATACTGTCCAGCATCTCAGTAAATCATACTGAAACCTTATTACCAGTATCGCTCCTAGACGTTCCGTTTGAAGTAATAGGCAAGACGAGAATTATTTATTTCCCATGATATACATAATGGTTATAAGTAGACCGCAAATAAAAGTATGTAAAATTAGCTATGTTTCTACATTGTTTGTGCAATGACTTTTAGGTTCGGCTGGTCATTAATAATTAGGTGATGCTGAATTCACGTATCTTATTAGATACATTTAGAATTCATGACTTCTCCTTTGTATGAGCGTGTCCCTCCTTTTCTTGATGGTTTCAGCCCTTCTACATACTACACAATGTACTTTATTAACCGATGATAACTCTACTTTATACGTAGTTTAGACTTTGAACGGGATGAACTGGTTGTTTCATCCAATGTTTTCATAAAGTCATTCTTTTTTATGGAAAATGTACAAAGTTGTTTATATTTTTTGCTATGGTTATTAACCTGAATACCATTAACAGATGTGTTATAATGGGAACATATTACTATTGCCGATAAGTTACGAACCAACCTACTACTACCATTATATAAAAATTAAGGGGGGTACTTGAAGTCTTTTCTTTCTTCTTTTTTGGGAATGCATGAGATATTCATTTGTTTTAAAGCCCCATTAGTTGAGATGAATTATGACGAAATCCGCATACATCTGCGGAGAACAGAGTTTTAGCTCGGCCTAAAATCAACCCATTATTTTACCTGAATGTTTCAGACTTGCATTCTTAGTGCCTCTAAAGCGAAAAAATTGAAACTGTATGCCGATTTAAATACTATAAAGATAAAAAAAAGTTTAATGAATATAATAGTGACAGTGCTGTGGAATGAAAAATTCCAAATATATATAAAAATAGAAGCCTATCTTCTGTTTTTCTTTCGAGATGGCTCATCTGATGCATTGTTTCCTGACACCGCAGCAGCGGCTGCTGCTGCCGCGGCCAGAATTCTACGGTTAACACCAAGCCCACCTAACGCATTTGCAGCGGCACCTGCGGTGATTCCTGAAGCTTGTGTATTGTTTTTCGTTCTTGATCCAAGATTCATGATGTCATTATCGTTCGTGTGAATTCTTCTTGCCGGGTATTTGTAAGTTAGACCTTCAAACACATTTTCACTAACAGGAATATCACTTTCTGTGAAGTACTTATGTTCCAACGCATTAAATGCATCTATTCTTTTAATTGGATCATAATTTAACAAGTGGTAAAGCAAGCTTAAAGCATGCTTGTCCCTTCCTCCCGCGGAATGATACCATGTAGCAAGGTTATCCCTATACTTTGGAAACTTCGTAATTTGATCGTATTCTGGATACTTCTCCAAATAAGGCCAAATTTTTTGATCGGGAGTGCCAAGAACTTCCAAAATTCTCTGTAGTTGATTCACTTGAAATGGAACAGTCTTTTTAGAGTCTAATTTAGCTTCTTCACCTTTAAATATGGGCTGTAATCCTATCAGTTCTGCAAAAATGCAGCCAACGGACCATAAATCAACCGCAGGGGTATAGTGCCGTGCTCCCAATAGCAACTCAGGTGCACGGTACCATATAGTGACAACCACTTTATCCCCAGTATAGAGGGTTTGCAGCATATTATGAAATTTTCTGGCCAAACCTAAATCACCAATTTTAACACATCCATCTATGGTCACCATTATATTTGCGGGTTTCAAATCTCGATGAAGCACCCAATTTTGATGCAGATACGATACGCCGTCTAAAAGCTGCCACATAATAGACCGAACCATTCTTGGTGGTATCATCCTTTTTTCGGGATGGGAATGGAAGTGGATAATTTGTAGCAGATCATGCTCCGCATATTCGTACACCATATGGACACATTTCCTTTCCAAAAAAATTTCCACTAATGTGGTTAAATGCTTGTTGTGCAATTCTCGACATAATGCCATTTCTCTACAGGCACTCTGAGATATTCCCGTATAATGCAATTGTTCGACGCCATCCTTCTCTGTCTTGAACTTTTTAATGGCATAAAATACCGTCAGCGGTTTTTTAATGAGGGTTTGTTTTTGGGAATTATAGTGCGGGGATACATCTTCCCTCGTAGTTCGTATTCTTCCGGGGGTCACTCCTTCATCCTTTAACAAGTTTCTTCTTAATGCGTTTGTATTTGCCTGCATGTCCATTGAAGAGCTTGATTTTGGTTGCGTGCTGTCAAACTGCGGAATTTTCGCATTGGTACCATTCAGACTAGAACCATTAGCGGAATTGGTACCGGAGTTGATTTGTCTTTTCGCTTTGTAAACTTTACCATATGTGCCCGCAGCAATGTAGCCAATAACTTCGTACTTTTCTAAGACAGATACCCGCATTCTATCTTTTCTTGCCTTATAAGGTCCAATAGTAAAAACATCATTATTGGCCATTAGCATCGGGGCTTTTCCATGCACACTTCCGATTGTGTTTTTCTTTCCAACGAACGATTGAGCTTGCTGTTGTCCTTGTACCTGCATAGGCCTTTGGTACATTGGCTGATAGGAGTTTTGTGCTCTATCCTTGCCATTATACATTTCTCTCTCCTCCCGTCAAAACTAGGCGGCCTTAATTCAATTAGGAAGCAAAATTACTAACTTCAGTATACCCTTCCGCCTTTTTTCTTTCCTATAAACCTTTCTTGTATCCTTTTTGTCAGCAGTGATTGTGGGATAACTTTCAAGTATTGAAGCGGGAAAATGAAACGCAACTTAAGCCACACCACGTAATTCTTGAAGACTTTTGATGTATGATATTTATTTCACTGTTAAAAAAAGCTATAATTTCCTCTAATCAAAACTCTCTAAAACGAAATCAAAAATATTCGTAACACATATATAACGAAGTACAATATATTGGGAATCTATAAATCATATGCCGAGTGCGCAACTTCAACTGAAAACAATAATCCGTCTCTGGGCCAGAAAAAAAAAAGGAAAAAAAAGCTTTATTTCTTAATAAGGTGCTTTAATTTTTGAAAGGGAAGAAGCAACCATTTCCCAAAATATGGTGCTCCCCAGATACTAATGAAAATGCGTACCGGATATAGTAATTTTACTGTAACGTAGGCTACTGTGCCAGATAAAATCAACTTGTTTTTGTTGAGGCATTCCTGATATCTCTTACCAACAAATTTCTCCATAGCTGTATGACAGCTATCCATTAGGCCATTTAAGAAGTTTGGGAGCTTAAAATCATCAGAAAGATCGAGGTTATAAAGTAACCACCATAGTAGAAACAGTGGTAGTATGGCAGTTACCTCATGCAAGATGAAGAATGATGTAAGTGTTGGAACCGTGCCGGCCTCACTGAGCCGGTCGAAATAATGTGAAAATTTAGGATTCTTGTTTAACCTTGTTAAAAGTCGTGACTTGGAAAATATTTTACGTAGTCTATCCTCCCTTCTTTTCACTGGATCTAAATTTCCCGATATGAATCTAATTTGGGTTGATCCGCCGGGCCTGGTGTTCATAAACGTGGTCAATTGCGTTGGCCTTTTAAGCATGAGCTCCAACGGTCCAGAGCCCATCTGCAGTTGACAGGGCCTGAAGAAAAGATTCATGACAGTCATGTTCCTGGTGAGGGTGCCTTGGGTGTAACACTTATCCTTACACGGTCTCTCAAAAGCAATATTTTTACATTTCTCTTCTTTGCTTCCTGCTCGTATAACGCGCTGAGAGCTGGTAAGAACAATAGGCCGAGGCCCTGCATCAAAATGTCAGTAGGGGACCTGTTAGGTACCCACTAATAAGTACAAGAGGGTTTTTATTTTCTAAGAGCCAATAATTGGCATTCTTTATATACAGGAAAGGTACATGTCATTCAAGACATGAGATGATCCACAGCTTCTTTACATCTGTCACACAATTTATCCTCTTCGGCTGAGTTGGCCTTCCAACATCTGGGACAGTTGTGCCTTTTGCTTCGTTCAACCAATATTTGAACGTTTATTCCGCTTCCCAATTCAATAGTTGGTAGACTGTTATTATTATCGTCCATTTGCAATATATCAACAGCAGATGATTGCAATATGTCGCAAAGCTCGTCAGAACTGAATGGGATGTGATGCTTGGTGAAAATGGTAACGTGACTATGTGTTGTTTTGGTGACACCTTCTTCTAGACTTAACCTCTTGAATTCCTCCTGGAACTGTTTTAGAATTTTTAGTTCAAAGTTTTCAAAGGAGGTGACGATTTCCGTATTTGAGTCCAAAAACGGCCATTTTCCACGCATCGGATTAATGTCTATATGTTCTTGTCCTTGTAACCATCCTTCTGGTATATACTTCCATACTTCTTGGACCATAACGGGTAATATTGGTGCAAGAATTGCCCTATATGCATTTAGTATATGGACAAGCGTTGTTTGGACCTGCCTTCTTGCCAATGACGATATTTGGTTGGAATATAAAATATCCTTTGAGATATCAAAATAAAACGACGATAGCTCGTTATTTAAATGATATTGTAGAGTAATGAGAACCTTGGAAAAGTTGTACTTTTGGTAGTGTTCTCTCGTCGTTTGCAGCAGTTCGTTTATCTTATACAAGGTATATTGATCAACACGGCGTAATTGTTCAATCGGCAAAAGGTTGAAATCTTGGGACTTCTGTAAATTACTCAATAAATAGCGAAAAGTTAGTCTAACCTTTTTTAAAGCTTCCCCCACATGTTTCATCACTGTCGGGCCAGCAACTATATCAGTTGTGAAATTCGATTGTGCTATCAGATACCTCAAGCCATCAACACCCAAAGCTGGTAAGCCTAAGTTTTCATCGCCTCGAATTATGGCTTCGGGAGAAATTGTATTTCCCACAGATTTTGACATTTTCAGACCATTCTCATCTAGGGTAAAACCATGAGTAATCACTTCTTCATATGGTGCAACAGGGACATTACTTGATGCTACTTTTGTTAGCAGTGAACTTTGAAACCATCCTCTATGTTGATCAGATCCTTCTAGACAAACTTGGTACAGGGGGGATGGGAGTTTTGACAACTTTAAGCTTTTTTCATAAAAGTCTTTGATCACTCTCCATGACGACCCACTATCAAACCACACATCCATAGTATCTTGAGAACGACAGTATTCATGCGCTACGTCGTGATATTTTTCTGGCAACCATTCTTTCATGTCATTATCTTTATCGTCAAACCATGCATTAATTCCTTTTTGTTTGATTTTTTCTATGGCATGTGCCAAAATTTCTGAATTCATCAAAACAGAATCCGGTTCGCTCTTCTTGTAAAAGCTTAATATAGGGATACCCCATGAGCGTTGCCTAGATATGCACCATTCATTTCTGCTTTTGATAAAGGATGAAAGTCTTGAATAGCCTCTTTTAGGACAAAACTTGACGCGGCTGATGCTTTCCAGAGCCAAGTTTTTTACATCGTGTAAATCTGCAAACCACTGTGGAGTAGCTCTTATTATGACAGGTTTCTTGGATCTCCAGTCGTACGGATAAGAATGCGTGTATTCGTGAGATTTGTAAAGTAAATTAAGGTCGCTTAACTTACATAGAATGATTTTCGCGGTTTCGGCATCCAATACTTGCCTACCTTTTGTTAAGTCTCCTTCATCTCTCACGATGGATCTGACGGACTGAGGAAGTTCATTTAATTGGTAGCGGCCCTGGTGATCCACGGGAGAATAAATTTCAAGACCATTTTGAATACCAATGAGATAGTCATCCTGTCCATGCCCTGGTGCTGTATGAACCAATCCAGTCCCTGTACCGCTGGTAACGTGTGCACCATGTAATAAGGGCCTGCCAACCTTATCGTCTACTAAGAGGTTTTGATAATATAGCCCATTTAGATGAGTTCCTTGAAACTGTTTGATAGTCTCAAATGAGTTAGTTGTTAGGCCCAATTTATCAATGGAGCCGGTCTCTACAAGGATAAGTTCACTATTTAAGCGTAATAGGGAGTAGGAAAAATCCTGATTAAAACAGATTGCTCGATTAGAAAGTAGAGTCCATGGAGTACTGGTCCAAATCAAACAGTATATAGGCAAGTTATTCGTTATTCCTAGTTTTTTGCACAGATCCATCTGAGATTTCTTTTCAAGAGGAAATTTAACATAAGCAGCGATGGATTTATGGCTTTCATTATACTCTAATTCGCCCTCTGCTAACGCTGTTCTAGTTTCTGTACCCCAGTAAACCGGTTTGTTCTGTCTCTTAATCAGTCCTCTTTCGTACATTTCTTTAAAAATATTTAGCTGATTAATTTCATAGTCTTTATCCATTGTTAGGTATGGTGTTTCCCAGTCCGTTAAGATGGCAAAATGTTGGAAAGTTTCCCTTTGCCTCTTGATTGCCTTTTGTGCATGTTTTAAAGCCATTGACCTGATTTTTAAAGGCGATATTGACTCGATCTGTTGTGCGCTTAAATCTTTCAAAGCTTTAATCTCGATGGGTAGTCCATGACAATCCCAGCCAGGCTTATAAAAAATGTACTTCCCCTGTGAAAGTTGATATCTATTTATGATATCTTTCAGAATTTTATTTAGAGCATGACCGAGATGGAGCTCGCCGTTAGCATAGGGCGGTCCATCATGTAAGATGAACAACTTTTCTTTAATGAACTCTAATTTTTCATCAGTCGTATTAAGCTTTGAAAATTCTTCGAAGAAATCACGTAGCTGCTCCTTGTAAACTAACTGCGAAGATTTTGGTATTAATTCCCTCAATGTAATCTCTAAGTTTGATCTATTAGGGAATTTGGTCTTGGGCAAGTTTAGTGTTTTTTGGTAGGCATGTTTGGCGAGATATCGCTTGCTAATAATGCTAAAGATATCTTGAGGCACAAGCCTGGAGCGCTTCATAAGTAGCTAAAGATCGTTCTTAGTATACTGTGTTCCATAACTTCTAGCCTTGGTCCTTTATATTTGCTGTTTTTCTGCGTTTCTTAACTCGCTTGCGGAAAAAGAATCGACATTTTCAGAACAGGATTTTATTGTTTTTAAAGTACATTATATGGGGCGACACATCATCGCCATCTATGTTAAATATTTAAAGAATACGGGGTAGAATTATTCACGCTGGGGGATGCTGAAAGAGGAGTATAATTTGAGCGGTGCTGATAACATGGCATCTGCTGAGTTGTCATTTAAAAAGCAAAAAGTGGTATTGAAAAAGTTCATGATAGCGCAAGTGACTAAGGGGATTATGCAGCGGTATGCGAGCCTATTAGTTACCATGCCTAGTGATGATGACAATACAATTATTGGCACAAATCATTTGAAAACAACCAAATTTTTAGAAATAATCCTACACAGAGCCAAATCATCGCATTTACAGTTCAAAAAGGTCTGTTGCATTGTCATCAAGTTTCTAGATTGCTGCTCGAAGGAAACTAACTACATGAAGTTTTTAAAGTTCAGCTTACACAAACTATTTGTAGCTGCTTTCATCTTAAGTGTGCCAAATGTTGTAGGCGATGACCGCGACAGGATTACCACGAGGGATGAAACCTATCATCTCTATTCCCAGATAACAGGCTTGCCACTGGAAGAAGTGATAAATTGTTGTTCTATTGTGAGGCCTGTACTTATTCGGCGGAGTAGACAACAACGCAGGCAAATGTTATCTCGGCGTGAACAACATTCGTACTTCCTCAGAAGTTCTTTTATGAACTCCAATTCATCAGTATCACCTTTTTTCTCTACCAATAGGTCAGCTGATGATCTACATGTACATACAAGGGCATACTCGCTTCATAGTCATTCCGATGGGGAAGGCCACGATAGGCGGTCTGAACATGAAGAAACGCATAGCATGGGGGCTGATGCCGATACATATCGACAAACTACGTTTATCCCAGACACACCAAATGGTTTGCATTCTAGATCATTAATTGAGTGTGGGATCGAACCCACCCAAGTAAGTGACTCTGGTGAATGGTCGGGTCAAAGTAACGGATATGTTTTGGTGACAGAATTACAGGAGTTTAACAAAATGGGTAAAAAGTTAGTACAAGAAGCTTTTAGGATAGTTTAATAAAGTATGGTTTGTCGTTTTGTTCATCATTCAAGGGTCATTTTTATTTCCATTTATGATTTCTTGAGTACAAAAGGCTAAAAAACATGTATAATTATACACAAGAAAAAAAAAAAAAAAAAAAGAACACTTTCACACAAGCAAGTATATATTATGAGAATTTTTTCGAGTCTTACAGAACCATATCTTGCCTCTAAATTTTAGTCAAAAAATTTTGCTAGCCCATCAATTTTTTTTTTGTTCTAATGCAAAATATAACATGGGGAAGAAAAAGAAAAAGCCGTTCCTCAGTACGTAAAGAGATTTGATCATTAACAAGTTGGGCTCAATATACACAGTCGATAGTCTATATGTGCATATGAAACTGGCGCAAGACATGAATGTAGATGAAATATTTCTCAAACAAGCGGCAGAAGCTATAGCGGTAATCTCATCAAGTCCCACTCATACGGACCCCATAATACGAGAGCTACTCCACAGAATTCGACAATCCAGCCCATTGAGCGCAGTTATACCAGCACCAGAAAATGTTTTAAAGGCTGGGGAGCCGGAAAATATGGCTAGAGGTCTTATAAGGGTTCCAGAAACACAAACAAAAAGAACAGGAGGTAACAACCACAGCAAGGAAGGCGCACAGCTCTACAGCTGTGCGAAATGTCAGTTGAAATTCAGCAGAAGTTCTGATCTGAGAAGACATGAAAAGGTACACTCACTCGTGCTGCCGCATATTTGCTCAAACTGTGGCAAAGGGTTTGCCAGGAAGGATGCTCTAAAAAGACATTCTAACACACTGACCTGTCAAAGAAACAGAAAGAAACTAAGTGAAGGTTCAGACGTTGATGTAGATGAGCTCATCAAGGATGCGATAAAGAATGGTACCGGCCTGTTGTAAGGCGAGAGGAAAACGTATTTGTCTCCATCAGCACACCTACACATACATATATAGATAGATATATACTTTAGCCATTGAGATAAGTAGAATAAAAAAACGTTGTAATATTCCGATACAGTTAGTGACATGTTCTCTACTTTTGCCAATTTTTTGCGCACAAAGTGGTGACGTACAAGTTCATCATTTCACGTGTGCAGCATAGTGTGGTATATTGTTTTTTTATATTTTATTTTTTATTTTTTTTTTTGCAGAAAACAGTGTTTGTATTATATGCTTTAGATATGCTAAAAAAAATGAAAAAAAATGGAACAAAATATGTGTTTTTTTATTTAACGTTAAAATTAAAGATTAAGTTATTTATTCGACGTCAGCATCAAAAGTTTGACCTTCAACTAACTCTGGAATAGCTTCATCCTTCTTTTCAGCATCAGCTGGAGCCTTGGCTTCGTGCTTTTCCATTTGGGCAGCCAATTGAGACAAGGCTTGGATGGCTTCAGGGCCCAATTGAGAGATAATACCTGGGAACAAATCTTGCAAGTTCTTTTCCTGTGGTAGACCGTAGAATACAGAAGTGTTGTGTTGAGCAGCAACTTGGACACCGACCTTGTTGAAGTGCATGACCTTACCGTCGTCCTTGAAAAAGTTGGCTTCGGCGACGTTGTCAATGGTGACAGCGTGCAACTTAGCTAATTGACTTTGCAACTTGGTGTCATCCTTGTTGGCACCGGCAGAAGAGCCTGCCTTCTTGTTAAGCTTTCTTCTGGTACCACCAACTTTGTTGTTAGCAGACAACTTTTGTAGCTTAGCTAATTTTTCTTGGTCAATTGGCATTATGAATTATGAGTCGCGTCTGGTGTGAGATGTTCTATTCTTAAACCTCCCTATAAAGAATATTCGCTCTCTTGTGATAAAGGAGGGGTTACTACTTAACAAGCAATTGCAGCTGTTTCCACTACGAAATCTTCCAATGTCAACGAAAAAAATTCAAAAATTTTCTGCTTTTTTTTCAACATCTGCCGTACTAAATGATTCCACAACAATCCATCATATACCATTACCCTGATTCCCATCGAAGAAAAGGCGATGTCCCCTTACCCGTCCGCTCATGCCAAGAGATTAATTCATAACCGCTCTTCCTTGAATCAGAAGTGAACATATGAAGCTGCAACTACTACATACTTACTACCGTAGTCCATCATCAAGGACCCAAACATTCACGACTCCAGCGCGCCACGTTCTTCGCCATACTGCTTAACATTTTGGTACGAGTGCGAATTAGGGATGTCGATGATAAAATAGAATATGCGAAAAAGAGGAAGAGCAGCCGTGAGAAAAAAGAAAAAAAAAGGCCTAAGGTGTTCTCTACTCCAAAATCGTCGAGGGAGGGCAAAAGAAATTTTTTTTGTTTAAGGGAATTGCGAAGTCAATTGATTGATGAAGTAGCTTCTCTGGAAAAATGGCGGACAGACGCTGCTCAAATAACCGTCGAAGGGGGAAAGGTTATCGGTGGAAACATATTTGTAAGTACATAATAGTGAATTTACTTCTTGTCGGCGTCCCCTAAACGTAATTGGCGGTGTGATGGTACTTCGTTATATAAAGGTGTGTAATATCCTCTTTTACCATCTATTATTTCTTCCAGCATTTCTTGCTGGATAACCTACTCTATCCAAGCTACTGGGCTTTTTTAAACATACCTATAACTTTTTTTTTTTTTCATTTTTCGTTGCTGTGTGCTAGTACAATTTAAGCAAAAGGAAACTGTTTTGCGTTATGTCTTCCACTGAAGCAAAGCAATACAAGGAGAAACCCTCGAAAGAGTACCTCCATGCCAGTGATGGCGATGACCCTGCAAATAATTCTGCCGCTTCTTCGTCATCTTCGTCTTCTACATCAACGTCCGCCTCGTCATCGGCTGCAGCCGTTCCACGGAAAGCCGCAGCCGCTTCTGCCGCTGTTGATTCTGACTCAGATGAAGATATAGACCAATTGATTGATGAACTACAATCTAACTACGGTGAGGGTGATGAATCTGGTGAAGAAGAAATACGTACTGATGGGGTGCACGCTGGCCAAAGGGTTGTTCCTGAAAAGGACCTTTCTACGGACCCTGCGTATGGTTTGACTTCGGATGAAGTCGCCAGGAGAAGAAAGAAATATGGGTTAAATCAAATGGCTGAGGAGAATGAATCGTTGATTGTGAAGTTTTTGATGTTCTTCGTAGGGCCGATTCAATTCGTTATGGAGGCAGCTGCTATTTTGGCTGCCGGTTTGTCTGATTGGGTCGATTTCGGTGTCATCTGTGCTTTACTGCTATTAAACGCATCTGTCGGATTTATTCAAGAATTCCAGGCAGGTTCCATCGTAGACGAGCTGAAAAAGACGTTGGCCAATACTGCAACAGTTATTAGAGATGGCCAATTGATCGAAATTCCGGCTAATGAGGTAGTTCCTGGTGAGATTTTGCAATTGGAAAGTGGCACAATTGCTCCCGCAGATGGTCGTATTGTCACTGAAGACTGTTTTTTGCAGATCGATCAATCGGCCATCACTGGTGAATCCTTAGCCGCTGAAAAGCATTACGGTGATGAGGTGTTCTCCTCATCCACTGTGAAAACCGGCGAGGCTTTTATGGTTGTTACTGCCACTGGTGACAATACCTTCGTCGGCAGGGCTGCCGCCTTAGTGGGGCAGGCTTCCGGTGTAGAGGGCCATTTCACTGAAGTATTGAATGGAATTGGTATTATCTTACTTGTTCTAGTTATCGCTACTTTGTTGTTGGTCTGGACCGCATGTTTCTATAGAACGGTCGGTATTGTAAGCATTTTGAGATACACTTTGGGTATAACCATCATTGGTGTCCCAGTCGGTTTGCCAGCAGTTGTTACCACCACCATGGCTGTCGGTGCAGCTTACTTGGCTAAGAAGCAAGCCATTGTTCAAAAGTTATCTGCTATTGAATCCCTTGCTGGTGTTGAGATTTTATGTTCTGACAAGACTGGTACTTTAACCAAAAACAAGTTATCTTTACACGAACCCTACACTGTCGAAGGCGTTTCTCCGGACGACTTGATGTTGACCGCTTGTTTAGCTGCCTCTAGAAAGAAGAAAGGTTTGGATGCTATTGATAAGGCTTTTTTGAAGTCATTGATTGAGTATCCAAAAGCTAAAGACGCCCTGACCAAGTACAAAGTTTTGGAATTCCATCCGTTCGATCCTGTCTCAAAAAAGGTTACCGCTGTTGTAGAATCCCCAGAGGGTGAAAGAATTGTTTGTGTCAAGGGAGCTCCATTGTTTGTCTTGAAGACTGTTGAAGAAGATCACCCAATTCCGGAAGATGTGCATGAAAACTACGAAAACAAGGTTGCTGAACTAGCTTCTAGAGGTTTCCGTGCTTTAGGTGTTGCTAGAAAGAGAGGGGAAGGTCACTGGGAAATCTTGGGTGTTATGCCATGTATGGACCCCCCTAGAGATGACACCGCTCAAACAATCAATGAGGCCAGAAACCTTGGTTTGAGAATCAAGATGTTAACCGGTGACGCTGTTGGTATCGCGAAAGAAACGTGTAGGCAATTAGGACTTGGTACAAACATTTATAACGCAGAAAGGTTAGGTCTGGGAGGTGGAGGTGATATGCCTGGTTCAGAGTTGGCTGATTTTGTTGAAAATGCCGATGGTTTCGCAGAAGTTTTCCCACAGCATAAATACAGAGTCGTTGAAATCTTGCAAAACAGAGGTTACTTGGTTGCTATGACTGGTGATGGTGTTAACGATGCCCCATCTTTGAAGAAGGCTGATACTGGTATTGCTGTCGAAGGTGCTACCGATGCTGCCAGATCAGCCGCTGATATTGTTTTCTTGGCCCCTGGTCTCTCTGCTATTATTGATGCCTTAAAGACTTCTAGACAGATTTTCCACAGAATGTACTCCTATGTTGTTTATCGTATTGCCCTATCCTTACATTTGGAGATTTTCTTGGGTTTATGGATTGCTATTTTAAACAACTCTTTGGATATCAATTTGATCGTTTTTATTGCTATTTTCGCAGACGTTGCCACTTTAGCTATCGCTTATGACAATGCTCCTTATGCTCCTGAACCTGTGAAATGGAACCTACCAAGATTATGGGGTATGTCTATTATTTTGGGCATAGTTTTAGCTATAGGTTCTTGGATTACTTTAACCACCATGTTCTTGCCTAATGGTGGTATTATCCAAAATTTTGGTGCCATGAATGGTGTCATGTTCCTGCAGATTTCACTAACTGAAAATTGGTTAATTTTTGCCACTAGAGCTGCTGGCCCATTCTGGTCTTCCATTCCATCGTGGCAGTTAGCCGGTGCCGTTTTCGCCGTTGATATTATTGCTACCATGTTTACCTTATTTGGCTGGTGGTCTGAAAACTGGACTGATATTGTGTCAGTCGTTCGTGTCTGGATTTGGTCCATTGGTATTTTTTGTGTATTGGGAGGATTTTACTATATTATGTCCACGTCTCAAGCCTTTGATAGGTTGATGAATGGTAAGTCATTAAAGGAAAAGAAGTCTACAAGAAGTGTCGAAGATTTCATGGCTGCTATGCAAAGAGTTTCTACTCAACACGAAAAAAGCAGTTAGTAATTTTAAATGTCATCCATCTGATTTTTTTTCTTATTGATCTCCTTTTTGTTATTCCTCATTTTCATTTCAATTTGTCGATACCAAGGAAGCCAAGACGTGATAAAAGAACACAGTCAACAAAAATCAAATTAATGCCTCTTCAATTGTGCTCTGTTTGATACCTTCGATATGATGTTACAGTTTGAAAGTTTACACACAAGTTTTTAGATTAAGTGGCATCATATCTGTCAATTTTATGACACACACACACACACACACACACACACACACACACAAACAAACATATCCACATATCAGAAGTAGGCCGATCTTTTGCTTGATTGGATGCAAATTAATATGGAAAATTTTTTTCATATTATTTCGTGTTCTTTTGACTATTTTCCTCTCCAAAAAGGAAGAATCATTCCAATAACAACACACGAATTCCCATCCAACATGGTGAAATGACTAAATATTTTTTTTTTCGAAACATTAAATCAATCTAATTCTTAATTTTTAATAAACATATAATGCACACTTATTTACATACAAGCACATTGCACGTATTATATCATTTTCTTCTTTTATGTTGATATATTTTTCTAATAATGTTATTATCATGTAGTCGTGTATGTGCGCTTCTCCCGCGAAAAGTCCAACACCATAAGAAATCAAATATCAAGAGAAATAAAGAATTGTTTCCCATCATAGATAAGACTATATCAGAAAAGTGCTCATCAAAGCTAAATCTATTATGAGATGTCTTAGGCATAACAAAAAAGGGAGAGCGGTGCAAGATAAACATACCGTCGGATAAAAAGTACTGTCATTACCATCAGTGGCAAGATGCAAGGTACACACGGGCACCAAGAGATAATGCGCAAAATAAACCGGGTTTTATTTACATCTATACATACAGTAACCTCTTTGAATCATACGTATCTGAAAAGACGGTGGATTTAAAATGGCTATTTATTGATGAGTCAATAATTCGGACTAATGGTAAAAAGAAGAGACAATGGGTAGACAGAGACTTTATTCTATGTAAGATAGGAATGACCACTCGAAAAACAGTAGATTCAAGACTTTTAGAATGGCAAACCACATGCAAGCATCCAGTGATAAACTTGACGCCAGAGAAAGTCGATAAATTATACCACTTGAAATTGAAAAGTGAAAGCAAAAATATCAGTTCAAACAGGCTATTGCCCATTTCATTATCAAGCTTACAAAAAAAAATGGAGAAACTTTTCATCAAAGATAAAAGTCACTCACACAAGCCTTCCCTTCCAGATCCTAAGGTGCCAACCCTTCGCACTTATAAAGATGGTGGATTTTTCATTAGCGGAAAAGGTTCAATGAAACTACCAGATATCGAAAGCGCTATTCATAAATTTTTATGGAAGAAATACGGGAAAGGATTGGTTTACTGTTATGGGTGTGATCCAACTGGAAAAAAGAGGCATACAGAGTGGTTCAATGTGCCTGTATTGGAGCTACCATCAGTACTAAGACTTATTGATTCTTATTGCCTTGGAGGAGAATCTTGTTAGACTTAAAAAAATTTTTTGGCCTATTCTGGCCGGTTTATTCAAATTATTTATCATCATAAAAATTGTAGTGTTACCTTTCTTTTCCTTGAATTATTTATAGAAATATATGTGTTTAGCAATTTTATCACTGTTACTTCGATTTGTAGTACCCTTAAGTAAAAGAGCTTTTGAAACCAGTTATCAAAAGAATATCACCAATTGATCTTTTGCTTTCGAGAATTGTATCACCATATCTTCCCTCAAGTAGACAGTGGACGAGATGTTTCGAGATACTCGGGGAAAGTCTCTTCCAACGTGCTTCACTTTCAAAACTGGGTAAATATGCAATCAGCGTTTTTACATTCAAATTACTATCTTTCAATTTAAGCTCTGAGGTTATTCCATCGTGGAAAGAGTTTATACCACATTTCGATGTAATAAAATGTGTTCCTGATTTGCACGGTTTTAACGTCAATACCGATGATATGTTGACAATATAGAACCCCTTTGCTTTTTCTTGAGCTTCAGCTTGAACCTTTGGAAAAATGTTACTCAAGCAGAACTTAGTTATCAATATTACACTTTGTAAATTATACCTCACGATTTTCTCGAATTCATTTAAAGACTCTTCATCAAGTCTCAAAAATTTGTCTTCTTTGAGAAGAGTCGATTCGATTCCCTCCTGCATGTTGTTAATGAGCACTGTAGGAATTATTTCTAAATTTTGAAGGTAAAGCATGGATTCCTCAAGACATTTTATGTCACTGAAATCTTTGCAAGAAATAAAAGTATACAGTTTTTCACTTCTCCTTGCGTTTTTTCCATTAATACTGTCTATAGTGTCAATATTTATAACCTTTGTATGATAATCTTCTATAAATGTCTCGCAGAGCTCGATGCCTAACTCATTTGAAGAACCGCCAATGATTAATACTGTATCATGGCTAGGATGGAACTTTTTACCTAAACCGACATATTGATAAAAACTTACGAGGACTTTGTAAATTGTTTTCTTCATGTCAGATTTTTGGGCTCTATTACTAGTGGACCTGTGCTTCGGACATACGCAGTTTTTCTGTGGTTTCTTTATACGTCACAAATCTGTATTATTATTGAGTCACTAATTCAAATGCGTGTGACAATATAGCGACGGGGCCGTGCAAAAATAAGAGATACTGCACTTGCGCGGCTGATAGAGATTTCTTTCTACGCTGGGATAGTTTTCTTAGAAGGTTTTAGCTATTCTAATTAAAATGTTGTTCCCACCAGTATTTATTGGCACCTTGGACAATTTTAAAAGTCACTGCTAAAACGGTGCTATGACACGATTTTCTGGTACTAAAACGTGTTTTATGAAATTAACAGTATATACAAAAAGTAAAAGATTGGATAGTTAAATATGTGTAAAGCTATAATACAAAGAAATAACACAAGATAGTTGAGTTTATTTGTTCAAACTACAAAGAGGAAATAATTATAGTGAATAATTCCAGATTTTGTTAAACACCAATTCAAACAAACTGAAAACAGGGAGAAACCAACCCAAAAAATAAAATAGATTCAGTGATAACCCAATTCTACCGCAAAAAAAACTAAAAAAATAAATAATAGAAAATTAACAGATACAAAAACGAAAAAAACAAACTGTTTACAAAACATTTACATGCGTGTTCATTAAGCTGTCGAAGGATATTATTTCTTTGATTTATTTTTTTTTTTGAATAGGCCAAATCTCTTCTTCTTACCACCATTTTTCTCCTCATTGTCACCATTATCGGTACTAGGCGAAGCCATATTCGCCATTTGACTTGATGAGGACAAGGTTGGAGTGCTTGGGGCTGAAACAGAGGTTGTAGGAGGGGGTGCAATATTTTTGGGATCGTTTATATCCACAGTGCTACTTGTATTGTTGTTTGTATTTGTAAATTGCATTGCGTTATGAACTACCGAATTGGTGGAAATATCAGGGTTGCTACTACTGTTATTAACTTTGTTGTTATTATTTGTAACTTCTATCATGGTACTGGAGCTAAATTGCCTTTGTGTGGGAACGTGATTGTTTAAACTAGGAGCAGGGACTTGGTTAAAAGTATTGTTTGGGTTGGTGGCATGAGGCATATTCAGTTTGTTTTTCGATTGTTGTGATCTCAATCTATTCTGGTTTACGATGCTATGCGTTGGCATGGAATTTAAGCGAGTTTGACTTGAATTGTTCGGTGGTCTGCCAAAATCACTCATATTTATACTGGAAGGATTACCAATATTAGGCATATTACTATTTCTATTCTTCCTACTTGTGGGCTTGATAGAGTGTGAGTGAAAAGGTTGTACTTGTACCGATTGCTGTGACTGCTGTAGGGGTAAGGAAGGAGGTTGTTGCGGGTCATATGCAGCGATACTTGAAGAAATTGGATCTACAAAATTTCCGGCGGATGCAGGTTGAGACATAGCGCCATTGGTGCCATGCATTCCTCTGCTGTTAGAACGAACGTTTGCAGACTGCTGTAATTGAGGGAAGGAAGGCTTTCTTGGAATTGAATTATTGCTATTATTAAATCTTTGTTGCTGTAATGCTCTTTTCTGGAACTCCAGTTCACGTTCTTGTAGCTCTAATTCCTTTTTACGGAGTTGCAATTCGCGTTCTTGTAGTAATTTGTCATTCGTGCCATTATTCTCTCCGAAAGTTTGTGAATGTGAGGATAATGGTGAGTTCATTTGTGGCTGAGAGCTTACAACAGGTGGTGGAGATCTCACTGGAGAGTCTCCGTAGTTTACACTATATAGTGCCATATCTTCGATGTCCCTCAAATTCGGAGTTCCTGTTGCTTTATATTCATTTGTATCGGATTGGTTTGTTGCTTCAGTTGGCGTTAGTGCTTCAATTGATGTTTGAGCTTGAGATTGGGCTTGAGCTTGGGCTTGAGCTTGGGCTTGGGCTTGGGCTTTTATAGCAACTTGATGTTTCTCCTTTAACTCATTAGTTTCCATTTCATGTTGCTTGGCCTGCATAAGCAACTCTTGTCTTAGTTTACTAATTTGACCTTGTAAGGAGGTAATTTGAGTCTGTAAAGCAGATTCATTTTTTTGTGATTTTTGCAAGCTTTGTAAGATTTGAGTTTTTTCATCTGACCTAATAAACCATTTAGATTTGCCACTATTCAATCTTTCAAATTGGGACAAAACAGAGTATAAAAATTCTAAGTACGGAGTTTTGATACCAAAGTCATCGGCTAATAAAATAGTTTGTAACAACAGGATATCGATGTTTAAAGGCGTTGTTTGATGAATGAAATGATAAACCAATGCAGGTGGCTTATTGGTTGAATGATAAGAATTCTTCCATAGAGATAAAAGAGAGTTTTCATTATCATAACTACTGTTTAGTCTGGCTCCCATTGTTTTTGCTACAGTGATGATTTCAGTTACCAGACCTGATATTAAAGGTTTGGCAATGATCTGCTGGTCTAGATCACTTGGGTTTTCTTGTTCAAACATGATTAACAACGGATCAAAACAAATTCTGGAAATCGCCAGCTTCCATTGTTGTGATAGAAACTCAATTGATGAGAAATTACACAAATTGATTTTTATGTTGGAAAACAATTTAGCAAACAGTTTTTCAAAAGTGGTTAATAATGTTATAACGCCTGATGAATATTTCTCAGTGCTGGACTTACTTTCGCCGAGGTAAATCGTGTTCTCCTTTGCAGTACTAGGAAAGTGCTTGAAATGGTTTGGACCGATTTGACGAATATCCAAATCAGTCAAAATACTGAAAACGTTTACATGCGGAGATTCCATCGATAATTTGACAAACGGTTCCAATTGGATGAAACCACTGCTTTCTAAGAAAATTTTGGTGTTCGAATCGATTATGGACGTTAATTTGGACGCTAACGAGGATAATTCCTGTAAAGATGGAGCACTCATAATGATTATGTCGAAGACGGTTTCACTTGATTTGGAGCTCAAAGCTTCAGTCAAGTGCTCGATAGAGGTGAAATGATTTTCCAATTCGAACCGGTCTTTGCCGTAGTATTCAGTTTCAATTTCAAATTGACATGATTTTGAATCGTTGACGTGGTAGAGGTCTATATTCTTGGCCAGTTGAAACCTTGAGGTGTAGAACAAGATATTCGGGTTGTTCCCAATAGCTAAAACTCGAAGTGAGGAAGACGACATAACTAGAACGTGTGTGAGGGCGAACAAAGCAATTAAACGAAATTGATCTTATTGGTGAGCGTCAGACTGCTGGAGTTGTGTGTTATAAAATGAAAGAAAAAAAAAAGGAAGTAAAACCAGGCAACGAACCGATAACTATTTCTCCCCTTTCTGTTTGTTCTTGGTTTTGTTTGCTTTGTTCTGATCAAGACCAAAAATAGCTGGGTGGCTACGAATAAGAAGGCCAAGATTAGAAGTGTGTTACTCTCACTAATTGACTGTTTAAAAATAAATAAACAAACAGGTTCAAAGAAACGAGAATAAACAAACAACGAACGCCAACGGAAAGAACCGACGTTGTGTTTGCGTTTACGTTCTGCTCTCTCACTTGACACAACACGAAGACCGAAAACAGCTTGGGAAGCATTCACCGATCGTTATTCGAGAGGTTTCCAGTTTCCTTTTTTTTTTTTTCACTCGCGGTATAAACGAATGAAAAAAAAATAAAAAATTTTCATGTTTTTCCGTTCCGGAAGACAAAGCCTGTCCGCCTTTAAGGCGGTAAAAGCCGTCGTAAAGGCTGTCGTAAGATGAGACTAAAAAGTAATAGTAGTGTACTATAGATGATTATTATCATTATATATACATGGCTACGGTTTTTCGCTGACGGGCTGCGTTATGAAGCGTGGTGGTAGTACTCTGCAAACCAAGGGTGATGCAGAGCCTGCTTGGCGCTCAGCCTCATATCCGGATTAAGTTGCAAGAGTCCGTGTAAGAAATCCATGAGATTCCCGTCTAGCGGTTCTTTGGTGTGTGGTTGCAATACTTGACGTAGGTCTCTTGGTGGTCGTTGCTGGATATTTGGGTTGTATTTGGGTAACTTTGTTACACTGGGCCATAAGGACTCATTAGGAGTGCCCATGATGTCGAAGATCAATTTCAGTTGTTCTTCGTCGTTGGTGCCAGGAAACAAAGGCTTACCCGTTATCATTTCCGCAAGAATGCACCCACATGACCATATATCAATGGATGTGGAGTACGTCCTAGAACCCATTAGCACATCAGGAGCACGGTACCACAACGTTACGACTTCGCTTGAAAATGTGTTGACCGGAATACCGAAAGCACGGGCCAGACCGAAATCACCCAATTTCAACTGGCCTCTCTTGTTGATTAATAGGTTTTGAGGTTTTAAATCACGGTGGAGAATCTTGTTTTCATGGCAAAAGGCCAGCCCTTGCAGTAGTTGCCACTGGAAGTATTTAACCAAGTTTAGTTCTAGCCCTCTTGGTGTGTTGCCCACGGTGCGGGAATCCATGTATTTCTTTAAATCGTTGTCCATGAATTCAAAAACCAAAGTCAACTTGTTCTCTGTGTGAATAACGTCATAAAGTCTAACAATGTTCTCATGTTTCAATTCTTTCATTAGGGAGATCTCACGGATGGCCGTAGAGGGTGTACCTTCCTCTGAATCCAGTTTTACCTCTTTCAGGGCAACATATACCCCTGTGGTTTTGTTCAGTCCCTTGTACACTGTGGCATACGTACCATTGCCAAGCTTTTCTAACTGCTTAAATCTGTTCATAGAGCTCGAGGTTGATTTTTTCTCGTATATATGTTAGTATTCATCATTTCTAGTTCTTTACTTTCCAATGATACTTGACTAGAAAACTACATACTGTGAAGAAGAAGACATTGGTATTGCTCAAGTTTGCCCAGTTTGCCGCGCTATATATCCCTTATCTGCAATTATACACTATATGGTAAAACTGGATTCCCTTTGTTATCTTTCAATTAGAAAGCTACGGGCTTACGAGTCTACGTGTATGGTGATTTGTACGGAAAATGAACTGCACACAGAGGACAAGCAAAGGGTCTAGGATAGATAGAAGTAGCGCATCCGGCCTGTCTATCCCTCCGTGTCTATCAATTCATTTAACGTGTCTGGACGGACTATGGTAACTACTTTTTGCGTTTTTGCACCTTCTTCCTGTTTTTTTGGTTTTAGTAGTGCACTTATTCTTCACTTTTTTGCTCTGCATTGTTAAAAATTTCATTTTTTGCATTTTGGAAAACCCGATGACATTATTCTTTGAAATAAACCATATCATTTAGAAAATGCGATTTCCATTACGCAAGATAGACAACGCATTTGGTCCGATTATATTGCTATCTTGTGGTACTTCTCCTTTCTCTCAACAATGACTGGCGACGGTAGTGCACATATTTCTAAAAACAATCAAAATCAACACAAAGATCGCTTCAAGTTTATTGTGAATGATAAAAGTATTCTAGGACCTCAATGGTTAAGCCTTTACCAAACGGATGGGAAAGTAACATTCGCAAAGTCCCACTTCGAGCAAGCAATGATGAACGTTATTAGAGAACCAAATATTAACTCTACTGTCATATTAAGAGCGGATATTTTGAAAGAGATCAATCATGCTGCAGAAGCTGGGTCTGAGCCAAAATTTGACGAGTCCGTATTAAAAAAGTTTGAGATCGATAATGGTAATGAAAGCGGTGAAGAAGATGTCAAGAAGATAAATATTGAAGATTTAAACATAAGGTCGTGTGAAACATCTGAGAGTTTAAAATTGTCACCCGTTCATGAATTTGTAAGAAGGATCATTCCTAGGAATTTTTACAAAGATGCTATCATAAACCAAACATGTTTAATCCTAAATAGCAAAGACCCTAATTTTCAGGAGACCTCATTGATTGTATATACGCCGCACATTAACTCTGAGAAAGACTGTCCGTTTTATATTCCAAGAACGCAAAGTGTAGGCATTTTGTTACACCAGTCAGTTCTTTCTGTACACTACATTCCCTTCCCCGAGGATAAAACTGCCTTTACAGATGAATTTGAGCGTGTTGTAAGAACCGCTTATAGGTTATTACAAACTGCTAACAAACACTCAAAGGGTGTGATGCAGGGTTATGAAAAGAGGGTCAATCACGATCAAGTGGTAAATAAAGTCAATTTTCAGAACACATACATTGTTTTGAAGAAAAAATACTCCAAGTTCCTGGTGGAGAATTGGGCAGAGTCTACAGACCCAAAAAAACATGTTTTTGAAGACATAGCCATTGCCGCTTTCCTGATTGAATTATGGATTAAAGTGTACGGTCCAGACTTCCGTTCAAAAATGCAATTTAGAGATTTGGGATGCGGCAATGGTGCTCTTTGTTATATTTTACTGAGTGAAAGTATTAAAGGTCTCGGCATAGATGCAAGGAAGCGCAAATCGTGGTCTATCTACCCGCCTGAAGTGCAATCATCGTTAAAGGAGCAAGTTATAATACCTTCTATCCTTTTAAGACCCCATCCTGCTTTGAAAAGACAAGTACCTCATTTGGAACACAATGGGAGATTTTTCCCAGTCAAGGTGACGCACGAAGTGATTGCCCCCGCAACCGTCGTGTATTCAAGTGAGGACTTACTAAAATCTCCGCAGGTCAATACAGCAGAGTTCCCACCAGATACTTTTATTATAGGTAACCACTCAGATGAGTTGACTTGCTGGATCCCATTACTAGGTCATCCTTATATGGTTATACCTTGTTGCTCTCATAACTTTTCTGGCCAGAGAGTTCGTTTTAACGTAAGGAAACGTTCGCCTAGGTCAAATGAAATCAAAAACCAGAATAACAGTAAGAGCACCTACTCTGGTTTGGTTGATCACGTTGAATATATTTCATCTCGTGTAGGCTGGAAAGTAGAGAAAGAGATGTTAAGGATACCAAGCACAAGAAATGCAGCCATCATAGGTGTAGAAAATGCAACCTTAAAGCATTTTCCAACGCAAGCGGTGTACGATATGATTTGGGAAGACGGTGGAGCTGAAGGGTGGATTCAGAACACAATGTCCTTATTGAAAAGAAACCCAAGAAACCATTAAATAGATGTATCATCTATTGTTTGTATGTGCGTTCATTTATAGACTAATTAGAATATCATACGTACATATAAGACTATACAATTTATCTAATTTTTTCATTTTTACTTAAAAATTGATGGTCCATCGTAAACAGCGTTAATAATTTCTTCGCCCGATGCATAGACAATGAGAAGCCAAAATGCAGAAACTTGATACTTTCAAAGAAAGAGGTTCAACTATGAAAAGAAAGAAGATTTAAGTGCCGATAGAGTATACTAGCATGGCACTTGTCAAATACAGCACAGTTTTTTTTCCACTCCGATCATTGCGACTGTTTGTGTCCATCAAGAAAGCATATTACCACAGCGAGCCGCATAGCATCGATCTATTTCATGATAAGGATTGGATTGTGAAAAGACCTAAATTCCTAAATTTACCCAAAAATGAACATTCAAAATTAGATATATTCCAGTTTAATTTTAACAAGTCCGAAAGCAATAATGTGTATTTACAGGATTCATCATTTAAAGATAACCTTGATAAAGCGATGCAATTTATCTATAACGATAAATTGTCATCCTTGGATGCCAAGCAAGTACCAATAAAAAATCTTGCTTGGTTGAAATTAAGAGATTACATATATCAACAACTAAAAGATCCGAAACTGCAAGCCAAAACCTATGTACCTTCGGTAAGTGAGATCATACATCCTTCATCTCCTGGCAATTTGATTTCGTTGCTGATAAATTGCAATAAAATCAGCAATTTAGTCTGGAAATCTGTTCTCAAATATAGCCTGAGTAACAATATAACTACATTGGATAAATTTATCCACGTCCTGCAACAGACCTTCGACCATGTGTACGAGCAGGAGATACTACCCATGATGACGAATACAGATGATACAGATGGCGCTCACAACGTTGACATAACAAATCCAGCAGAGTGGTTTCCGGAGGCAAGAAAGATTAGAAGACATATAATCATGCACATTGGGCCCACGAATTCAGGCAAAACTTATAGAGCGTTACAGAAATTGAAATCCGTGGACCGTGGGTACTACGCAGGGCCGTTAAGACTGCTAGCAAGGGAAGTGTACGATAGATTTCATGCAGAAAAGATAAGATGCAATTTACTGACTGGAGAGGAAGTTATTCGTGATTTGGATGATAGAGGAAACTCAGCAGGGCTGACATCAGGCACAGTAGAAATGGTGCCAATAAATCAAAAATTTGACGTTGTTGTTCTTGATGAAATTCAGATGATGTCTGATGGGGATCGTGGCTGGGCTTGGACGAACGCGCTTTTAGGTGTCGTTTCCAAGGAGGTCCATCTTTGTGGTGAAAAGAGTGTTCTACCTTTGGTTAAGAGCATTGTTAAAATGACTGGCGATAAATTAACGATTAACGAATATGAGAGGTTAGGAAAGTTAAGTGTTGAAGAAAAACCTATCAAAGATGGCATCAAAGGTTTGCGCAAAGGAGATTGCGTCGTTGCGTTTTCAAAGAGGAAAATATTGGATCTCAAGCTAAAGATAGAGAAAGACACCAATTTGAAAGTTGCTGTAATTTATGGCTCTTTGCCGCCTGAAACACGTGTTCAACAAGCCGCCCTATTCAACAATGGAGAGTATGACATAATGGTAGCATCAGACGCTATTGGTATGGGTTTAAACCTGTCTATTGACAGAGTTGTATTCACGACAAATATGAAATATAATGGTGAAGAACTAATGGAAATGACTTCTTCTCAAATCAAACAAATAGGTGGTCGTGCGGGAAGGTTCAAATCTAGATCTGCCTCCGGGGGTGTTCCTCAGGGTTTTATCACCAGTTTCGAATCAAAAGTTTTGAAAAGTGTAAGAAAAGCTATTGAAGCACCTGTGGAGTATTTAAAAACTGCGGTTACATGGCCCACAGATGAAATATGTGCTCAACTAATGACACAATTCCCACCAGGAACGCCGACCAGTGTCCTGCTGCAGACTATTTCAGATGAGCTAGAGAAAAGTTCTGACAACCTGTTCACGTTATCTGATTTAAAGAGCAAACTGAAAGTTATTGGCTTATTCGAGCACATGGAAGATATCCCATTTTTCGACAAGCTGAAACTAAGCAATGCGCCCGTGAAGGACATGCCTATGGTCACAAAGGCGTTCACCAAATTTTGCGAAACAATAGCAAAAAGGCATACAAGAGGTCTACTGTCATACCGATTACCTTTTAACCTACTGGACTACAATTGCATACCGAATGAGAGTTATTCATTAGAGGTTTATGAGTCATTGTACAACATCATTACTCTATACTTCTGGCTCAGCAACAGGTACCCAAACTACTTCATTGACATGGAATCTGCTAAAGATTTGAAGTATTTCTGTGAGATGATTATTTTCGAGAAACTTGATCGATTAAAGAAGAATCCTTACGCACATAAGCCCTTTGGTTCTACAAGAGGTCACCTCTCATCTTCGAGAAGAAGATTGCGTACATAATCTACGATATATCCTGTAAATAGAAACAGCTACACTGCCTGAAAGCCTTAACATGATACATTTCTGGTATGATGCCATTGTTGTGCCCTGCCGGGTTTATCGTTTCCTAACAGGCACGTCACTTATAACGAGGTGCCTGTCGTTTACCGCCCAAGCCGGTTTTTTCGCTGGAGAGTACGGTACTACTAGCCCACCACACGTTCGTGGCCAGGTTGATAGGCCACCGTTGAGCAAAGGGCAGTAAAATATATAAAAGAGGAACAAGCGCTTCCATTAAGAGCACTGCTAAGCCTACTCGTTTTCTAGTTCTCTGAAAAAAGGTAGCCTAAAACAAGCGCCATATCATATATATTTATACAGATTAGACGTACTCAAAATGTCTCAGAACGTTTACATTGTATCGACTGCCAGAACCCCAATTGGTTCATTCCAGGGTTCTCTATCCTCCAAGACAGCAGTGGAATTGGGTGCTGTTGCTTTAAAAGGCGCCTTGGCTAAGGTTCCAGAATTGGATGCATCCAAGGATTTTGACGAAATTATTTTTGGTAATGTTCTTTCTGCCAATTTGGGCCAAGCTCCGGCCAGACAAGTTGCTTTGGCTGCCGGTTTGAGTAATCATATCGTTGCAAGCACAGTTAACAAGGTCTGTGCATCCGCTATGAAGGCAATCATTTTGGGTGCTCAATCCATCAAATGTGGTAATGCTGATGTTGTCGTGGCTGGTGGTTGTGAATCTATGACTAACGCACCATACTACATGCCAGCAGCCCGTGCGGGTGCCAAATTTGGCCAAACTGTTCTTGTTGATGGTGTCGAAAGAGATGGGTTGAACGATGCGTACGATGGACTAGCCATGGGTGTACACGCAGAAAAGTGTGCCCGTGATTGGGATATTACCAGAGAACAACAAGACAATTTTGCCATCGAATCCTACCAAAAATCTCAAAAATCTCAAAAGGAAGGTAAATTTGACAATGAAATTGTACCTGTTACCATTAAGGGATTTAGAGGTAAGCCTGATACTCAAGTCACGAAGGACGAGGAACCTGCTAGATTACACGTTGAAAAGTTGAGATCTGCAAGGACTGTTTTCCAAAAAGAAAACGGTACTGTTACTGCCGCTAACGCTTCTCCAATCAACGATGGTGCTGCAGCCGTCATCTTGGTTTCCGAAAAAGTTTTGAAGGAAAAGAATTTGAAGCCTTTGGCTATTATCAAAGGTTGGGGTGAGGCCGCTCATCAACCAGCTGATTTTACATGGGCTCCATCTCTTGCAGTTCCAAAGGCTTTGAAACATGCTGGCATCGAAGACATCAATTCTGTTGATTACTTTGAATTCAATGAAGCCTTTTCAGTTGTCGGTTTGGTGAACACTAAGATTTTGAAGCTAGACCCATCTAAGGTTAATGTATATGGTGGTGCTGTTGCTCTAGGTCACCCATTGGGTTGTTCTGGTGCTAGAGTGGTTGTTACACTGCTATCCATCTTACAGCAAGAAGGAGGTAAGATCGGTGTTGCCGCCATTTGTAATGGTGGTGGTGGTGCTTCCTCTATTGTCATTGAAAAGATATGATTACGTTCTGCGATTTTCTCATAATCTTTTTCATAAAATACATAAATATATAAATGGCTTTATGTATAACAGGCATAATTTAAAGTTTTATTTGCAATTCATCGTTTTTCAGGTACTCAAACGCTGAGGTGTGCCTTTTGACTTACTTTTCCGCCTTGGCAAGCTGGCCGGGTGATACTTGCACAAGTTCCACTAATTACTGACATTTGTGGTATTAACTCGTTTGACTGCTCTACAATTGTAGGATGTTAATCAATGTCTTGGCTGCCTTCATTCTCTTCAGGCTCTATTAATTTTAACCGTTATAAGTTCCTTTTCTCCCTTGGAAGCAAACATCAACTGTCTTAAAATCTGGTGGCGAGGAAAGAGGAGATGGCATGTACTAGTGATGATCCTAACAAATATCCTAACAAATATCCCGAAATTGTGAGTGTTAAGCACCTGTTCCAACATTCGGGGTCCAAGCATGAATTTAGTGCTGGTAAACGATTTTCAAAATCCATTGGTAAAATATTCAAACGAAACTCTGCTTTGAAAACTTCTAGAACTGAAACGGCAAATCATAAAATGGAATTGAAAAAAAGAGAGGGTGTTACCTTATTGCCACCTGTCCCAGAATCATTATTACATAAACTCAATTCTTGGTTGGAAACTTTTTCTTCCACCAAGAACATGAAAATCGAAGAAAACAAAATTGTTATTAATGAAAAAGAGATTCGAGATTCAATCTCTTACTACCCTGATAAGAATGGAGGAAGTGCTGTATTTTGTTACTTGCCCGACCTTGTGCTATATTATAAGCCGCCTATAAAAGTCACAGGCAAGCAATGTCCAATAAAGAGAAGTCCTTGGGAATCGATGGAAATCCAATATCAAAAGTTTATGTACCCCTTAGAAAGGTTGGAAAGGCAGTTTGAGGAAGTTCCATTTAGGCCCTGGTATTTTGCAATGCGATTAAAGGAATTTTACAGATGCTGTGAAAGGTCTTTTACTAACGCGGCAAATAGAGGAAAGGCAAGGTTATTGCGGGGGAAGCAAAGGACGAAAAAATCGTATCATAAGACAGTCAATCTGGTATCAGCGAAGATTTCCACCCATTCAAATGCGCCGTCGCCGGGCTGAGAAACAAAAAAAGTGACTAAGTTGTGTCATTCTATCATTATTGTAATTAGTTATGTAGGACATATATATCCATAGTGATCTCCTTTTGATCAAAGAAGACACTGAAAAGTCGTAAGTTCGTAAAAAAAGTATGAAAATCGTTCCAGCCATTGCTTATAGCCATCCTAGTAGGATACTAGAAAAAAAAAAACAAACCTCAAAGATAAAAAGAAAAGGTGAAGCTATTACCGAATTAGAACATAAGATAATACAGTGAGTATAAAGGTGAGACCTGCTCAATAATTTGGTAACCATTTCTCGTTTGGACCGTCTGTTAAAGTAGAAAACTTCATTTGTAAGCATAATAGCCTATTTCTTAATGTATCTTGTTGGAATTTGCAATCTTTGGAAGCACTAACGTCATCGATATCAGATTGGTAAGGTGTACTGTCCATTGAGGAAGTTAAAAAGGTACTATTATTGTGGTTGTTAGTGTATTCATACTTTTCCATACTTCCGTCACTATTATACGTTGATGGAATATCACTCTCCGGTTCAGCATCTTCCTCTTCTTGCTGCTGTTGTTCTTGTTCCTGCTTTTGTATTTGTCCTTGTTTTTGTTCCTGTTCTTGTTCTTGGACTTGCTGTTGTTGTTGTTGTTCTTGGTCTGCAGAAAAATGTGATAAATCGCTCAAAAATAGGTTTTCATTCCTTATAATATGCGTCATGTAAACTTCGCTCGATAGGATTGGAACTTGAGACAAGGGCCCTTCCCTGGTGAAAGAAGTAAGAGAGGAAACTTCGGACATCAAAGTTTTCATGTCTATTCTTGTGTATGGATTTAGTTGTAGAATTTTCGTCGACACTGTGAACAGCTCATCTGATATAGGAAGGATTTTCTTCAGGACATTATTATCGTTAGCAAAATGATGAAATGTGTTATCCTCCTTCTGGTGAGCTTTTAACCATGGGTTTCTTATGCAAGTTAAATTAATTAGGATGATGCCTAGAGACCATATATCTCCTGTATCCGTAGGGAGGCTCGAACAGCATTCGTCGACGTGTATGCCGTTGGTGGTGGTATTCAAACAATACAATATTCTTTCTGGAGCCATATAATATGAACTGCCAACGCACACATTTGGAGCTAGATATTTAGATTTAGTGGAAAGCCCGAAATCACAAAGATAAGCGTTGTCATTGCGATCCAGTAGGACATTTTCAGGTTTGATATCACAATGATATATACCGAGACGATGACAGTGATCTAATGCGGAGCAAAGCTGCAGAAAAACTTTCTTAATCAAAATACCATCATTTACAAAATGCTTATCGTCAACTATCGAGGTGAAAAGGTCCCTGTCGTAATAATCCATCACTATAAAAGTGGCAATAGAAGATTCTAAAACTTGGTGAATCTTCACGATATTGCCGTGAGACTGCACTCTTAGTTGGAAGGCAATCTCCCTGTAGTGTGGTAGCCTATTTAGTTCATTCTCAGTCAACTGTAATATCAAGTCTAGATCAACGGAAGGTAAGAACAATTTTTTTTGGAAACTTTTGAAAAAATGATACAGTTGCGTTTGCAGAAGAGTGGTTCGCGCCACTTGAGAGTTGTTGTTCAAACCGTTCTTATTATAAAACTCATCCATCGAGGAAGATTTGAAGACCGTTTTCACTGCATATTCACGGCTAGTCAGTATATCCACCACATGGAACACTAGCCCATACGCACCCGACCCTATTTGAGCCGTTATTCTGAAATTGTTCAGCAAGCAGTCTGACAGCATTTGTACACAAAATTTCTTGTCTGTGTTCTTATTTGATGTTTTCTTTTAAAGAGTTTTGTTTCCGCTAGGGCAATTTAAGTCAATAAGTAAATTTAACAATTTACTAAATATATTTTGTATAATATATAAGAATATACGCCTTAAGAATGTCCTCTCATGCGAAAAAGGTAGCAAGAGCATAAAAAGGAAAAAGAAAACGCTATAGTCATTTGTAGGCTCTTGTCTTTCTTCGTCTTCGTCCCGTGAGTGCGGACTCAGAAAACACCGCAATGATGTGGGTCCGGAATATCTATTGCACAGTTTTAGTAGGGTCACCGATATCGTTAAGGTTTGTGGTAGGAACAGAAGGTACTGCCGGCCCTGTATACTGCCCTTTTGTTCCGACCATTTCTTTTTTGCATTTGTCCCAAGATTCTCTCTCCCCACAAAATCTGCTCAAGTATCTGTCCAACGCGCTTTCTTCGGCTGATAGATAAGTTCCGATTTCGTGGGAAGCAAAAAAAATAAAAAAAAAAAAAAAAAGAGTCTGTCCGAGAAATGTCCCGGAAAACGTGGGTGTGCGGTGAGGAGATTGTACTTCCATCCCACATTCCTCGTGTTTGATTGGCTGCAAGCCACTTGATGCCTAGAAAAGAAACACCGCGTGGTGCATCTATGTCCTATCACGCGCGCTAAAACAGCATGTAGAGAGCGCGAGGGCGGCGTACTGCACCATTCTAATAGGAAATCCGGGATGAATGCCCTCTCCGGAAATACCTCCACTAAGCCTCAATGGAAAGTTGTTCCGCTCACGCGAACAGGTTTTTCCGGGGAGTCGAGAACTACAGTGACGTAAATACGACGACATCGCTAGAGCCTGCAGAAGCCTCCATACATTCAGACTAATTAGTTGACGGGCTTGAGCCAACTAGACATATTATGTAGGCACATATGCTCCAACCAATACATATGTGTACATAGAGTACAGCTCTTCGCAGCGCATCCGCTATCGTCCTCTTGACAGGTCCGGCTATTTATTATCCGCGGCATCCGCGGCCCAGCGCACAATAATAGATTACTTTGCAATGCAAGCGGTCTTGGCTGTTTGCTCTGAGGGTCCATCTTCGTTTATTTCTTTATTTCCTAAATTGGTTATGATACTGCACTCAGGACGGGCCAAGAAAGCATGTAGCGTGAAGAGAAACTAATTATTAAGAAAAAAGAAAAAAAAAAAAAAAAAAGAAAAGGAAAAAGGAAAAAGATAAACCAATCATACAATCTTTACAGAAAGGGAGTACTGAGAAGAAGGCCAAAATACTGAAGAGCATACATACTACCGAGTGGATGGAATGTCTTTTTCATCTATCTTATCACAGGATATCACAGATGACATTACACCACCAGCGTATTCCGCCACCTTGGGGTCGAGAGAACAGATTGTTTTCAGAGCTTACCAAAATGAACCTTGGTTGGCTGGTACTGCTTCGAATCTTATCTTAGATAAAAAACTTGTTATTGTAGACAGAGAACTGTTGTTCCAGGTGTTGATGGTAGAGAATATCACCAAATCCAAGCTAACACAGATCGATGATATAAAAACCAAGCTGGATCCGAAAAAACAGAAAGTGGATAGACTACGATCAGGCGCGCAAGGAAATGGCGCTAAGAAGTACGAGGTCATCACTCAAGTGGACATGGAAGATGACGGGAATGTGGCGGACAACAACTGCGCCAAGGAAAATAATAGCAACAATAATAGCAGTGCCGCCAAGAATAAAGCAGTGTTTAAATTGACACTACAAAGTAAGTCGGGCGACGTTTTTTTTGCTATCAACTCGACTCCAATATCTTGGAGCTCTTGCATGCTGGGTTCTAAAATTGTGATACTGCCGGGAACTGTGTTCAATAGGGGCGTTTTCATATTGAAGGACTCACAAGTCATTTTTCTCGGCGGCATTAATAGAGTTTGGAATGAAAATAGAGATCAGAAATTTTGTGATTATTTGGAATCTAAATTACAACGTGACAAACAACTTGTAAATGGCGGCTCCAAGAAAAGGAAAGCCAATGATTAGCATATGCCTCTTCTTCTTAAAAGGGCGTTCTGCCCGTTATGTATACGTTAAATATTACATTATTTTCGCATTTTTGTATTTATATTCAGTGAAATATTAGGCTTGGTCGAGTAACATTTCCCATAGCTCGTCGGTTTCTTTGAAGTCGTGATGAACAATTGAGACAAGACAGTAGTCTTTATGCACTAGTCTTAGAAGAATATTGGCTGGGGTGTTCCTTGGAAATAACTTGGCCCACTCGGACCAGATACTAAACGCTTCATCTCTCCATGCCTTGAATGACTCTTCTTCAATGATTGTAGTCTGTTTGACCGGACTGTTGGGAAAAACACCCCATGTTACAACGCTAGAGCTGTGCGGGTCTAGGTTCGTTTCAAATGAACCAGATGAATCGCCCGCGTAATAACTGAATTTCCGACGCCCATAATGGTCTAGCTTGGGTTTCAAAGTTGTTTCCCATTGCTGTCTATGAATAAACATTTCTACGAATGCCTTCTGATACAACCTCCCTTTCGCGGGCCCCCAGCCGAATATTTTATCACTACTCAATGTAGCATTTGTGGCAGGTTGCGATGCCAAAGTCAAATATCCGCGATAGTTTAGTTGGATTAGTTCTTCTTGTATTAACGCCGTTTCAGCTGATAAACCCAGGTCAGACCAGGGAATCGCATCCGTTGAACCTTCCAAATATTTTATAAAAATATCTTTTAAATCGCCAATTGTCTTTGGTATACCCCATAGTTCAAGCGCTTTGCTTTTGCTTACCTTGATGGATGGCCCATAACCGTCTATTTCACCATATGCGGGAGACCTGGAGTCACCAAATCTACCATTGGGGAACTCATCCCAAGTGGCATCACGACCCAAAGTTCCGTGACCTTTAGAAATAGATATTAAAGCCTTTTTAAATGGCATGGAACCATTCTCATTATTATAGCGTAAGCCTTTTTCAGTGACGATAGCCCTATTGAAAATCAACTTGGCCGAATCAAGACTTGAATGCCTTCTCCTTTTCCGGTTTGCTACAATTTCTTCATTCGAATCATCCAACACAATATCCCCGTCAGCATCTTCTATTGGCACATTTTCTATGCTTCCTATTTCGCCACTGGTTTCATCTTCTCCCTCTTCTTCGCTAGATTCATTTACGATATGGGATAAGACGGGAGATTGCGAGACAATTTGAGCAATAGCCTTTTCCAAATTTAATGTATAGAAATGAAACCCTTTAATTCTACCAGATGTTCTTTGATATATTTCCTGAATCAATTCGATAAGAATGTCCACACCAATGGACTTCACGGCATTATCATCCGATTGGATTTCTGGGGGGAACCTACTCAGTATTGCAGGTGGAATAGATGCATGTGATAACTTTGCTGCTCTGTGGAAAAGCAGATAGGAGTTAATAGGCATCAACCCAGGGAAAAGGGGCAAATCTTGCGAAATCCGTTCGCGAAATAGCATTTCAAAAGTTAGGAATTTTTCAACGTCGTAAAACAGTTGCGTTATCACAAAATCGGCCCCAGCTTCAACTTTTTCTTTTAAATATACCAAATCCTTCAATGGGTCTTGCTCGTGACCTTCTGCTTCGCCTTCACAATGACCTTCTGGATATGCTGCAACACCGACGCAGAACTTGTCTCCGTAACTTTGCTTGATATAACGAACTAAATCAACCGCATATTTAAAAGGTGATTCGTTCGATTGAGAATCTAGCCAATCTTCCCCAATAGGTGGGTCACCTCGAAGAGCCAAAATATTCCTGATTCCTGCATTATAACATCTATCCAGCGCATCATCAATGATGGCTTTGTCTGTGTTTGTACAGGTCAAATGCATACAAACTGGTATATTTAGTGTCTGCTGTGCCAAGGAAGCTAATGCCAGAGTCTTTTCCGCAGTAGTACCACCTGCTCCCCAAGTAACCGTGATAAACAGTGGATCTAAAGCAGTCATACGATGCATACGTTCCATCAAATTTCTCGTCCCTAATTCAGTCTTTGGAGGGAAGAATTCTAAAGATATAAACGGGGAAGCCCTCGCATGATATAAATCTCTGATGGACATGTTTAAAAAATGTAATCAACCTGTCCCGTCCAACACTCTTCAAAAAATGTACGAACTTGAAACAAAATAGATGATGTGAGAGCTTAAGTCCCTCTTCCAATGTAACCAACAACCTGAAGTGTTCTCTGTTTGCCTTTATTTTGCGACTTTTCTTCATCATTGAAGTTAGAAAAAGCTTTACTCGCTTATCTCCTGGAGTAAGCTATAGCCACAGTCAATATCGCGTCTAATGAAAAAAAAAAGTCGGGACGAGTAAACTTTTGTCTGCGTGGCGCATAGGAGAGGAGAGAGCACAGGTGTACTGGAGGGTTCAGGACGTTGGTAGAGCATTTGCTAAATGTGTAAAAATAATATTGCACTATCCTGTTGAAAATATCTTTCCAGATGTCTCAGTTATTTTATCAGGGCGACTCTGATGATGAGCTCCAGGAGGAACTTACGAGGCAGACAACTCAAGCATCTCAAAGTTCTAAAATTAAAAATGAAGATGAACTCGACGACTCCAATCATCTTAATGAGGTGGAAAATGAAGATAGCAAAGTTTTAGATGACGATGCAGTGTTATACCCTCTTATACCTAATGAGCCAGATGACATAGAAACGTCTAAGCCCAATATTAACGATATTAGGCCAGTTGATATCCAATTGACTTTACCATTGCCGTTTCAGCAAAAAGTGGTAGAGAATTCATTGATTACTGAAGATGCATTGATTATAATGGGGAAAGGACTAGGCTTGCTTGATATTGTGGCCAATTTATTGCATGTTTTAGCTACACCAACATCCATTAACGGACAACTAAAGCGAGCGCTCGTCCTAGTGTTGAATGCAAAACCTATAGATAATGTAAGAATCAGGGAGGCCTTAGAAGAGCTGTCGTGGTTCTCTAATACTGGGAAGGACGAAGGCGATGCTGCTGTCGAGAGCGATGATGAACTTTTTGAAAGGCCTTTTAACGTAGTTACCGCGGACTCGCTGAGCATTGAAAAGAGAAGAAAGCTATATATTTCTGGTGGAATCTTGAGCATTACTTCTAGAATTCTCATTGTGGATCTCTTATCCGGCATTGTTCACCCAAATAGGGTTACCGGTATGCTGGTATTGAATGCAGACTCACTTCGACATAATTCGAATGAATCGTTTATATTAGAGATTTACAGGTCTAAAAATACTTGGGGTTTTATTAAAGCCTTTTCTGAAGCACCAGAGACGTTTGTCATGGAATTTTCACCCCTCAGGACGAAAATGAAAGAATTACGGCTAAAGAACGTTTTGCTATGGCCGAGGTTCAGGGTGGAGGTCTCTTCCTGTTTGAATGCCACCAATAAGACGTCACACAATAAAGTCATTGAAGTCAAGGTCTCCTTAACAAATTCCATGTCTCAGATACAGTTTGGCTTGATGGAATGTTTGAAAAAATGTATTGCTGAGTTAAGCAGAAAAAATCCTGAACTAGCTCTGGACTGGTGGAATATGGAAAATGTCCTGGATATAAACTTTATCAGGTCAATTGACTCCGTGATGGTGCCGAACTGGCACCGGATTTCTTATGAATCAAAACAACTGGTTAAGGATATAAGATTCCTACGCCACCTTTTAAAGATACTCGTAACTTCAGACGCAGTTGACTTTTTTGGAGAGATTCAATTAAGTTTGGATGCCAATAAACCGTCAGTATCCCGAAAATACAGCGAATCACCGTGGCTATTGGTCGATGAGGCACAATTAGTCATATCGTATGCGAAGAAAAGAATATTTTACAAAAATGAATATACTTTAGAAGAAAATCCAAAATGGGAACAACTTATTCATATATTACATGATATTTCACATGAGAGAATGACCAATCACCTTCAGGGGCCTACTTTAGTTGCCTGTTCCGACAATCTTACATGTTTAGAACTAGCAAAGGTCTTGAATGCCTCAAACAGAAAAAGAGGAGTACGTCAAGTGCTTCTGAATAAATTGAAATGGTACAGAAAACAGAGGGAGGAAACGAAAAAATTGGTCAAAGAAGTGCAAAGTCAGGACACTTTTCCAGAGAATGCAACATTAAATGTAAGCTCGACATTTTCCAAAGAACAAGTGACCACGAAAAGAAGAAGGACAAGAGGTGCTTCACAAGTTGCGGCCGTTGAAAAGCTAAGGAATGCAGGTACCAATGTAGATATGGAGGTGGTTTTTGAGGATCATAAGTTATCTGAAGAAATTAAGAAGGGAAGCGGTGATGATTTGGATGACGGTCAGGAAGAAAATGCCGCAAACGATTCAAAGATTTTTGAAATACAAGAACAGGAAAATGAAATCCTTATCGATGATGGGGATGCTGAATTTGACAACGGAGAATTAGAGTATGTGGGCGACCTTCCGCAGCACATCACAACTCATTTCAATAAAGATTTATGGGCAGAACATTGCAACGAGTATGAATATGTTGATCGTCAGGACGAAATTTTAATCTCTACGTTTAAAAGTCTCAATGACAATTGCTCATTGCAGGAGATGATGCCCTCTTACATTATAATGTTTGAACCAGATATATCGTTTATCAGGCAGATTGAAGTTTATAAGGCCATAGTGAAGGATTTGCAACCAAAAGTATACTTCATGTACTACGGTGAAAGTATTGAAGAGCAAAGTCATTTGACTGCTATCAAGAGAGAAAAAGATGCTTTCACAAAGTTGATTAGAGAGAATGCAAATCTGTCCCATCACTTTGAAACGAATGAAGATCTTTCTCACTACAAAAATTTAGCTGAAAGGAAGTTGAAACTTTCAAAATTACGAAAATCTAATACCAGAAATGCGGGTGGGCAGCAGGGATTCCATAATCTTACTCAGGATGTCGTCATTGTGGATACACGTGAGTTTAATGCCTCATTACCAGGCTTACTCTACCGATATGGCATAAGGGTTATTCCTTGTATGTTGACAGTCGGCGATTATGTGATAACTCCTGATATTTGTCTCGAAAGAAAATCGATTTCTGACTTAATTGGGTCATTACAGAATAACAGATTAGCCAACCAATGTAAAAAAATGTTAAAATACTATGCATATCCGACACTATTGATTGAGTTTGATGAAGGACAGTCGTTTTCTTTAGAACCTTTTAGTGAACGTAGAAATTATAAGAATAAAGACATATCAACTGTTCATCCTATATCAAGCAAGTTATCCCAGGATGAAATTCAGCTAAAACTAGCCAAATTAGTATTGCGGTTTCCCACTTTAAAGATTATATGGTCTTCCTCACCCCTGCAAACTGTAAATATAATCCTAGAGTTGAAATTAGGACGTGAGCAACCTGACCCTAGTAATGCAGTTATATTGGGAACGAATAAAATTAGATCGGATTTTAATAGCACTGCAAAGGGCCTGAAGGATGGTGATAACGAGTCTAAATTCAAGAGACTGTTGAATGTTCCTGGAGTGTCAAAAATTGATTATTTCAATCTCCGCAAAAAGATCAAGAGCTTCAATAAGCTTCAAAAGCTCTCATGGAATGAGATTAATGAATTTATTAATGACGAGGATTTGACGGATAGAATATACTACTTCTTGAGAACAGAAAAAGAAGAACAAGAACAAGAGTCAACAGATGAAAATCTTGAATCTCCTGGTAAGACCACTGATGATAACGCTTTACATGATCATCATAATGATGTTCCTGAAGCACCTGTGTAAAATATTGTTTAATTTAACGAGCCCTGTTAAAACATCAGTATAAAATGCGATTAACTATAGTGAAAATAACAATATTCATTTGGTGACTTCGACCGTATATGTTATAAGTTAGACATGCTCTTTGAATCTTTTACTTTGATATTTTATTCCGCATATATATTCTTTTTTCGCGTTCATAGTTTATTCACTCAAATTTTTCATATCATCCGCAATTCATCTTCCACTTTTTAGCAGTAAGAATGACCAAATGAAGTTCATTTATTTTTGATTTTTTAACCGTATTTTGTGGAGTCTGAGCGTGGCATTAGTGAATCATTTTAAGCCAAATTACCCGTGAGTTTTTCTTAGAAGCGCGCAATCATATTCATTATTAATAAATGCTTCAAATTCATCCTCTTGAATGAGGTCCAGAAATAATTTTGTCTCTTTTCCATTACCTATGTGGGTAAAAATTTTCTTTTGCGACTATGATTCAAGAGACCAAGTTTCTTTTCCACAACGATATATAATAAACCAAATGGCACAAAGTAGGAAACAACAAATAAGGAAAGCTTTTTCTTAAGAAGATTTGTATATTTACCCAAGAATGAACGATGTGTCTCGTAAACAGTAATTCCTTTTTAAATTTTATATTTCTTCTATTTTCTGAATTCTTTTACTTAAAAAAAAATTTGGAAATCATTACCTGTAGGATGGCTTAGCTCTGATAATCATCCTACCAAAGTAGTTTGCAGTTATGTGCACTTTTCCCTTCATGTTAACATTATTCGGGCTGGTCTATTGTTAAATAATTAAGGGTCCATTTTAGGCACGGCGAATTCACAGAAAACCACGCAGTGCTCAACGTCATATACCACAAAATCCGTTTTCGTATTAAAAGTGAATGTGTCAGTAAAAGGCATTCTTTTTAGCGTTCATTATTTCCTTTAATATGATGTACCAATCTGTCCACTGCCTATGTAAACTTAAAAGGGAGGCATTTATGGCTTGAGATTTGGTTAAATTACCAATATCTCAAGGGTAACAATATTTGCTATATTGGTCATCTAGAATAAAAATACTGCGTTGTAGTGCTGAGTGATAGAACTTTTAAATCATATTATGTTATATAACAAAGAGCAGGGAACAAGCGGCGCTAGTAGCTCTGGTCGTAGAACGAAATTCCACTTCGATCGTTTTGTACAAATGGTTCTGTTCATTGCCGCTAATCCCAATTATTGCTGTTCAGTAGCCAGTATCCCGAAATCTGGTGTCACGCCAGATTTAAAAAGAGCAGATATTCTTGAACAGAAGATCAAAAGCTTAAATAGTGCGCTGAGTCCAAAATTGAAGGAAGAAAGTCGTCTTGGTGGGCCTTTGCATAACCCCTCTATTCTACCAGCCCCATCTTTTTCATCACTACCAATGTCATCCAATGGAAAGAAAACTTTAGCAGGATATAGACCTAAAAGTAGGAAGAAACAAACTATTCTCCCCAACGGTCAACCAAAAGAGTGCGCCACTTGTGGTGACACCTGGACTTCTCAGTGGAGAAGTGGACCTAATGGAAATGTTGAGCTATGTAGTCGATGTGGCATAGCATACAGGAAAAAAATGGAGAAAAAAATACGATCGCAACAATCCACTGAGGATGGTACTAAAAATTTTATATTTAAAAATAAATAGTTAAGTAGTTTGTAAAGATGGTATATTCAGCGGATTCTTCCTGTATTTTTATGTTTTTTGAGATATTTCGAGCTTTCTAATTTTTTCCAATGCCTGAATTTCCAACTTCAAAAAAAACATAAAAAAGGTACTTTACCACCAAATAAATGATAACCACAATTTACTTTCTTATCCTCAACTATCAAGTATCTTCCTACCAGGAAAAATGAATTTCAAATGATTCGAAATTTACGGAGGCTCAATATAGAGATAGTGTGACGATGTTCATAAGGGCTTTACCACTTAGCACGTATCACAGTTTTCACTCAATAATATAATCTCTAGGAATGATTGCCAATAGATTGATATCCAAGAGAAGGTTTAATTAAGGAATTTCATTTCGTTCTAATCTTTTGTTGAAAATAAAAATTTTTACTTATATGTTAAAGCTTAAGAATCTACATAAGGTCGAAGACAATCGTCACTAATGTGTGGTTCTGCCCGCTCATCTCTAAAATATATTACTTTTTGTACAGACATCTAAATTGAGCTGGTGCTTATGCTATTCTTCTGATTTATTTTCAAGTGGTTTATTGAACTTTATTCCATATCCAATGATCTGAATATTTCTACTTATGTATAATAATTGTATATTATAAAAGAATAACTATTTTAAAGCGTCGGTTAAAATCAAATGGGCAATAAATCTTCTCATCCTAATCGCATCTTTATAATCAAAATCCAATGGCGCATCTGCACTTCCATAGAGAGTATTCATACAAACATATATTCCACAGTCGTAGCCATTTGGTTGCTGCGGACAATCTAAATGAATCAAATCAAAGTCTTCTCCTATTGTATGCTTACTTTCTTCCATAACATATTTTTGCAAGTCAGTCAGTATAGCGAAACTCATAGCATTTGGACCATTCGATAATGAATCTACGTAACCTATAGTTTTCTTTTTTAAATCAATTATGCCCAACGCCCAGTGGGATTGGTTCAAATTTATTGGTGTAAAGATTTTATCAAGTTTATCAATTTGTGTCTTCTTTCTCTTCATCCACCTCCGGACGCCTTGATAACCCCTTTCTGATAAATTGGTATAGAAAAACGAATTAAACGCCACTGTATTAGGGGTAGATTTTTCAATGTATTTCATAAAAAACTCAATGATAGTGTCATTTAGCCATCTTCGTGGTGCCAAGGTCTTAAAATCACGTACTGTTATCTCTATATTATCTCTATTCATTAACTGAGTATTTTCTCTAGATGCCAAAGCTTTTTGTACTTGATCATCGTCTTTTTCATTTAATTCAGGAACAAGTTTCTTCTTGGCCAATTGTTCTTTCTTTTTTTTAAGATCTTCTTGAATCTTCTTTCTTTCATTTAAAATTTCGTTATATCTTTTGAAGTCTTTCTCAAACTCTAATATAGATCTATCAAACTTCAACTTTTGATTTAAGTAATCCTTATGTTTCCTTTCCAAAGAAGATATCTTTTTTTCTTTAACAAATACTAAATCATCATCATTTTCATTTCTTGTCTGTAGTCTGTTCTTGTTGTTCTCAATTAAAATTGTTTTGATCTTTTCAGTTAAGTCGATTATAGACTTTTTTAAGCCAGTGTCTTTTTCCTTATCCATATCCATTAATTTTAACTGTCTTTCTCTTTCTTCTTTTAATATTTTTGGAACTTTATATTCTCCGTTGAATATTTGTCGTAAATATGTTACTTCCTCAGATTGTGCTCTCGACACCAGTTTAGTATTATTAATGTTCTGTTTTGCAACTTTTTTCTTTCTAATAAAGGCTGTCCCATACTGTCGCCTGTCGTAGCTATTTTTCTGATCAGAAGTGTTATTTTCTGAGTTAGAACCAATAGCACTTGTTTTCCACTTATTCCAACCAAAAGGATCTCTCGAAAAAGTTATGCTATTGTCACTATCACAATTGCTTTTTTGAGAAGCCAAAAAGCTGATTGGTGAGGTTGAAGGTGTCCCCACACCTTCACTTTCGATTCTTCTCCTTTTATTTGGTAAGGCCCACGTCGACGTATCGAATTTGTGTTTTCTTGTATCCGAGGAATAATTTTCACGTAGACCATATGGTACGTCACTGCTCCTACTTCCAGAACTTCTGCTCTCAACGTCGCTGTTACCACTTGCTTCTACTTCAGAACCATCAAAATTGCGAGGTTCGTTTTTCACAAATGTGCGCCATAAGTACTTACCTGAGTTCCAAAGAGTTTCTCTTATGCCTCCTATAAAACCAGCTTTACTAGCTCTATCTGACCCATCTTTCATTGATTCTTCCATTGATAAAACACGGCGGTCGTTTAAATAATTGAATCTTGACGTATTGGTTCTTTTTTTATAAATACCACTAAAACTGGCTGATCTTCTAGACTCGGAGGGATTGTTCAATACCCGAGGATAACACCTATATGTAGAAATTGGGGAGAATAAAGGGGAGTAAGGGTTCTTTTTATGATACTGTAGTGTGTTCCGGTGCTTATCTACTTCAACTGACATTATTATGATATCCAAAGGTCAGAGGAAGAAGAGGAAAAAAACTGAAACAGAAGTAGATATTGATGAATAATTTTAATTAGCAATATAGATTTGCGGAGCTGAAACGAACGTATCAGCTATTTTTTGATCTGGGTTTAACTATCAAACACATCTTCTCATTATGTGCATTTTGAATTTTGAGAATAAAAAGAGGCGGCGCCGGCACCTGCTGAAAGCTGTTTAATATGATTTAATACGGAAGAGCAAATACGTATAAATAGAGAACAATTAATTAATTATGATAGTAACTGGTACTTGTGTAATATATGTGTATACAAAAAATATACATGTTCTTATTCCCCAACCAAATTGAAGATAAAATCTTGAATTGGTTTTAGTGTACGGGGTAACGAAGGCTGGGAGGAGACGTTTACTAATCCTCTTTCCCTCCTAGCGGCCTCTTTAAAAGCCACACTAAAGTTAACAACCAAGGTAACGATTAATACAACTGCAACCAAAATAGGTCCCACAGGTGCATCCAAATGCTTACCACTTCTACCTTTAATAAGAGTTAATCTTTTTAAGTAGGTTCTATAAGCCCATACTCCGCAAAACAAAGTCAAAAAGAAATATACATAGGCCAACAGATCAGCTAGTTGTGGAAATTCGGCTTTTTGCACTGAATTATAGATAGAAAAGGTCAATACACTCAGCAATGTGGTTACACTTAACCATCTATTGAATGTACGTTCATTGGCGAGCCAAACTTTTGCCTCAACTTTGACAGGACCGGCATTTTTCAAAAGGTGAACTGGTTTTTTAACTCCCGGAGATAATTGGAAAGAAGAGGCACTGTCTGTATCGTCGGAGTATGGATCATTTCCATTTTCTGAAATATTCTTTCCAGCAAGAATTTTCAAGAAAGCTGCATTCGTTTTGAATTTCTTCCCTTTTTTGACTGCAGATTTCTTGGGCAATGCGGTACCTTCTTCATCTGATGATTCGTGATCTTCTAAATCTGCAATAATGTGACGAGTACTCTGATCTTTTTGCCCTTGTCTTTCAGTGGTCTTTCCATCTGGTACGGAGATTTTGGATAACCTTCTCATATTATCAAGTTTATCATGAATGCTCTTTTGTTTTTGTAAAGTTTTCTTCTCTTCTTCGTAAGCCTCCTGAGGGTTCTTTCTGATGTCGGTTTCTAAATCGGGCAACCAGAATGGCAAAATGTTGACATATTTATCGTCTTCACCAAACAGTGAAGCCACACCTTGCAAGTACAAAGAAAATTTTGGAACTTCGTTAACTAAATGTGAATTAGTTAAATCTTTAATCCACTCATAATTAGGCATTTGAGAATTATCTTGGTTTATAACCTTAATCTCCATTACAGAATAGGGGAACTTCGAATATTCTCCTGCTCTTAAAAACCTCAATGGGTTGGGAATATTGGAATCAATATCGTCACGGTGCCAATTCTCAGGGTTCCTAATGGGCCTATTTTTGTCCAAAGAATCCTCTCTAATGTACATGATATTGGAATCGATAGTGACTCTAATACTTTGATCTCCAGGAATTTGGAAAGCAGTTCTATTATAGGTAGCTCTCAAAACTGGCTGCAACTTCTCCTCAACAATAAAGTTTTGGATGTTATCAAAGTCTCTAGAAAGTTTTTCCAGTTCCTCCTTTTGAGTACCCCTTTCTCTTAGTTGATTAATTAAATAGTTTTTGTAACTGGGATCATTTTTAAAAATAAAATTGTTGATGAATTTGGCTTTCATTTGCAATCTGATTTCTTCAAAACTTGAATTACCAGTTTCGGTATTTTCTGTAAAAGTTCTCTTTTCCAAAAATATGTCAGGTTTGTCTAGCAGTTTACCGATCCATCTCAATCTCAGCGTAGGTGCACCGCTGATTTTCAACAATCTGTTATTGTACAAATCAAAAAAATCGTTGTCGAAATATAATGTAGTGATTGTTGGATCATATGACTGTGGGAAAATAACGCTCTTTGATTTTCCAATTTCAACATCTTGGTTGCTATTACCATCACTAGAAAGGCTGTTACTCTTTGAACCAATATTCAAGCGCGCTTCAGGTTGTACGCGGACATCTGATTCTAGATTATCGACGAAATCATCATTTTCATTTGGAACCGACGCATAAACCAAAGCAGGTAGATGCCTTAAGATTCTAGCTTTAACCTCCATTATATTATCATCATGAACCCAAAACTTGTAGCTTTTAAAACTTGCGTCTTCAAGGTTAGAAAAATGTGATAATTTAGAAGTACTTGCTAATGATTTAGACACCGTATTTGGATGATCATAATTTGATCTCAAGAACTCGTACAGATATGAGATCCTATACAACAAGGGAGAATACTCTTCTGAATTGTTGAAAGGAAGTTCTTTCAATCTGACTTGTAAAAGAGACTTTACAGAAGGATAGTTTGGATGTAATTTATCGTGTTTCTTCACAATCTTGATAAACCCAGTAAAATTTAACCTGTCAAAGTTATCCAATCTTTGAGCCTCATCTAGACATTCTTCCAAGGTGTTTTTGAACTGCTCAGAATTTATTTTTTGGATTTTTTCAGCTGATTTAGTGTTTTCCTCTAAACCATCTAATTTTCGCAAGACAGCATTATATTTGGAAATTTGAAATGTGTAAACCTTTTCTAGTTCTTTATCCAAGGCCTCCACAAAATCAGATTCATTCCTTTCGGACCAACTATCCACGGAATTACGGCCATCATGTATGACGCTTTCCTTTAGTAATTTCTTCAACCTTTCATAGTCGATATATGAATCCTTCCAGGGAGGATATACGTCGTTAGCCAGTTTAATACCAAATAGCATTTTCAAACTCTGAAAACCAAGGACAAATTCTGCTGTTCGCTCTAATAGCCAAATGACCTATAGTGATAATAAAAAAAGCGGTAAGGAGGTACTACTTGGATTAGATCACTCTTATGCGTATTATTACCCGCCAATGGGCCCTCTCGATATTGAGAAGATGAAGTAAGTTTGAGAAAAGATGTCTGATGTAAGCCGCTCTCTGGCCTCTATTTAAAAGTTCTTCCTGGATGAAACCCACTCGAAAGTTGGGTGTGTGCGTGTGCGTATGTTTCCACGTTTCTGCCTTGTGCTTTCAAAATCGCATGCACGTGCTTGCGACTGCACTGTGTTGTATTAAGCCACGTGGGCCCTCGCACATTGAAAAAAAGAAAAGCTGTACAGGGAAAAATGTGCCAAGAAGTCCAAATACCAATAGCTGTGCAAGTTACTCATTAACATCCAAACCGTGAAGGTCACGGCATATATACTCTGGCGTTCTACTATGTGGCCGGTAATGTAACCGGTAATGGTGACTATCTAATGGTTGGAGTCCGCCGAAAAATCAGAAACGCGTAATTTAGACTTATATAAACAGCTATATACCTTGGAGCTAGTGTTATCTTGTTGATACTAGGTCGGCAAAGAACGCAAATATGGATTTTACGTCTGATACGACGAATTCGCACGACACATCGAATTCGCATTTAAGTCTGGAAGACGCTGTGGGTACACATCATGCTGGTGAAGCGGATGTAAACATTGATGGGGACGAGAAGCAACAACTATCGCTATTAGATGATGATCAGGTACGCGCACTGAAGCTACAGGAGGAGAAGGATGCGCTGTTGACAAGGAGAAATACTCTTTTACAAGAGATCCAGACATACCAAAATATCTTGATGAAGGAAAATAACAGTAAGACTAAAAATGGTGATATCCTCCAAAACGATATCACACAGGATTTTCTTAATCTAATCTCGATTTCATCCTCTAATCCTAATTCGGCGATAAGTGACGGCAAGCGGGTCGAGAGGATCAATGGGCTAACTAACTTGCAGATGGAACTAGTAACAAAATACGACACGTTACCTTTGTTAAATATGAATCTACGGCTAAGTTATTTGAGAGACCACACATACCCGCATCTTCAAGTTTCTGTGCAATCAAGAGACAGAGTACATAACGATGGGATTGAAGTTTTGGTGGTCAATTATAAATTCTGCAGAAACACGATGAATCCTTTTGAAATTCAGTTCAAAATGTTCTATAAATTTGAAGATTCCACACTGCTGAAGTGGGAAATCTTGCGAATTTCCACAAACGTTAGACTGAAGGCCAAGCAATTACTGGCAACACGTAACTTCCAGAAGTGTCTATTAAGCCTTTATGAGTTTGATAAGATCAAGTCCAAAAAAACTGGAATTTTCCAAAATTTGATTAATTTATTGAAAAGGAAAACCAGGTGTTATCTAATGAATAATAGTGACTCATTAATTGTGGAAAGAGTTATTAGAGAAGGAAGACTCACGACGATAAAATTGCAGATAAATTTCATCATTACAATGCCCGGTGAGAGAGGCAAACCTCGTAACTGTTTTCTGCCCATGAGTAAAATTTCAATAGCGCTATGGAAGGGGGGAGAAAGATTTAACCAGATAGATTTGGACGAGATATGCTACGGACTTATCAAGGAATATGGTGTGAAAACCGGGTTAAAGGAGATCTGCAACGTTTGCCTATTCCCGGACATGTACGCCAGGTGATGTTCCATTTGCCATTGCCAACTGGACGGCTTGCTTAAACGATTCCGATAAGCTCGGATGAGGGAACGGTACTTTGCAGACATCATGGGCGGTAAGGCCAAGCGACACCGCCATCGATGCTTGCGACAGCAATTCATTTGCATCGTCGTTTATCATATGAACGCCTAGTATTTTCATGTCACGAGAATCTATCAGAACTTTAATGAAAGGAGAAACTGTAGTATTCTCTTCCCGTGGTAATAACGTGTTATATCTAACGTTCTGTGAGAACAAAACCCTGCCTTTTTGATATGGGATGCGAGCCTTTGCCAACCCCTCCTCAGTGTATCCGACCCAGCCAATCTGAGGCTGACAGTACAGCACATTTGGTGGGAAGCCACAATTCGAGGTTCCGTCGGAGCCTGTACAGCCTATTGATTGAATGGCCCTTATAGCTTGTTCTTCCGCTTTCAGCGCCAGCATGGGGCCCAATGTAACGTCTCCTATGGGTTTAATATGAGGGTACTTTAGCAGACTTTGGGTTTGTACGTCAACATTTTCTACAAAATCCCGTTCGTCTAGGCCAATGCTGGAAATATCTAAACCTTTTAGCAGGGGACGTCTACCAATAGAAACCATCAAGACGTCGCAATGATGTACATATGTTTTCTTTGACACCTTGTTAAGCAAGGTGATGTTCAGCTGACCGGCAGCATCGGCTTCCGCGAGCTGCACTCTAGTGTCTAAAAGAAAAGCTATACCCTGACACTGCAAGAGGGTCTTCGTGGCAGAAGCCAACTCATTGTCCATATTTTGACAGATCTCGCTTTGAGATTCAACGATAGTAACCCGAGAGCCCAAATTATTGAATATGCATGCGATTTCTAGTCCAATTGTACCTCCTCCCATGATAGTAAAACGTGAAGGTATATAATCCAGTGACAATGCCTTATCAGATGAAATTATCTTGTCATTATCTATTGCAACACCAGGACACTGAATAACCGCAGATCCGGTCGCCACAACAATATATTTCGCCTCTACGATGAACGGTTTCATGCCGCGCTGCGCAATCTCAACGTGGTGAGGATCTTTGAAAGCAGCCGTGCCTTTATACACAGTAACATTATTTTTAGATAGCTCACGTTTATACACATTGCCCAACTCTTCTATATTATGTTTGAGTGCACTCTGGGCCGCCTGCATATCGAATTTTGCAGGAAACAGCCGCGTGCCACGTTGCTCGATAAGTTCTTGCTGTTGTAGCAGCCGATAAAGATAAGACTCATATAACAAGGTCTTGGACGGGACTGCCCCGTCTACAAGGTAGGCGCCCCCCAGCGAGGCACGCTGGTCAACACATGCTGTGAGCAGGCCTGCTTGCGAAGCCTGCATCGCTGCAGTAAAGCCACCAGGCCCGCAACCAATTACCAGGACATCGTAAACTGCCGCAAAATCCTCCATCGTGCTTAATATTTCGTCTTCACCTCCCATTACCAAAAATGCTCACCGTTAATTATATCATACTTCTCTTCTCCTCTCGTAAAATCGTGCGCATGTTAAATAGCCGCCGAAACAGCAGATGCATGCCTGCAGGTCTGGGTGTACCCCCTGCCTGAGTGTTCCACCCAGGCCTCGCCGGAGGAAAATGCCACCGCACCCAAATTCGCACAGAAACTACCGCATAAATTTATTCTAACCCGGAACTGACGTTTATCGTGATATGAACTTTGGGTATCTCCGATTACGAAACGACGCCACCCCTCCTTCCCCAAAGCACCGAGAAAAGATTTTTTTTAAAACTGAACGCTGATTGACTTTACGTATTATTACCACTATGCATTATTGTTGTTTCTGTTGTGGTTGTTGCCAGTTGTAATCATATTCACATTGCGTTTTAGTCATAACCACCTTCCGGTATTCATCATTCGTATTGAATAACAATATTTATACCGCAAAACACTATACGGCAAGGCAACTGATTACACTTTGTTTACCTTATTTTTTTATTATTTATTTTTCTAAAAAGTATTGTTGTGTGGCTCTATCCTTATTACACCATCTCTGCTTTGGCATTTCGCGTTGTTTCCTCCCACGGATTGCAGATTATTGTTCACCAGGTAATAATCACTGACTGGCGGCTATTTTCCTATTACACTCATTATTCTTAAAATTTTCTTTTTCTATCTCTATTTTCTTTCTTTTCGTGTCTTATAATAATAATAATAATAATAATAATAATAAAAATAGTAATAAATAAAGATGGATTTCTTTAATTTGAATAATAATAATAATACTACTACTACTACTACTACTACCAATAACAATAATACTAATAATAATAATAATCCTGCTAATAATACCAATAACAACAATAGCACAGGCCATAGTAGTAATACTAATAACAATACTAATAACAACAATACGAATACCGGAGCCAGTGGTGTAGACGATTTTCAGAATTTTTTCGACCCAAAACCTTTTGACCAGAATTTGGATTCCAACAATAACAACAGCAATAGTAATAACAATGATAACAATAACAGTAACACGGTAGCCTCCAGCACGAACTTTACTTCTCCAACAGCAGTCGTTAATAATGCCGCTCCTGCTAATGTTACCGGTGGAAAAGCTGCTAATTTCATTCAGAACCAGTCTCCCCAATTCAATTCTCCATATGACTCAAACAATTCCAACACAAATTTAAACAGCCTGTCTCCTCAGGCTATTTTAGCCAAGAATTCAATCATTGATTCTTCCAATTTACCTCTTCAAGCTCAACAACAGCTATATGGCGGTAACAATAATAATAATAGCACCGGAATTGCGAACGATAATGTAATAACACCCAATTTTATCACCAATGTTCAATCCATCAGTCAAAATTCCTCATCTTCTACTCCGAACACAAACTCTAACTCTACTCCGAATGCAAATCAACAATTTTTGCCATTCAATAACAGTGCTTCCAATAATGGTAATTTGACGTCTAACCAGCTTATTTCTAATTACGCTGCTTCAAATTCAATGGACAGATCATCCTCTGCAAGCAATGAATTTGTTCCGAACACAAGTGACAACAACAACAACAGTAATAACCATAATATGCGTAATAACAGCAATAATAAAACGAGCAATAACAATAATGTCACTGCCGTGCCTGCTGCAAGTCCCGCTAATACCAATAATTCAACTTCAAACGCAAATACAGTGTTCTCTGAAAGAGCTGCAATGTTTGCCGCTTTGCAGCAAAAGCAGCAGCAACGTTTTCAGGCTCTACAGCAGCAGCAGCAGCAGCAACAACAACAACAACAACAACAGCAGCAGCAGCAGCAGCAACAAAATCAACAACAGCAAAATCAACAACCACAACAGCAACAACAGCAACAACAGAATCCCAAATTTTTGCAGAGTCAACGGCAGCAACAACAAAGATCTATTTTACAAAGTCTGAACCCGGCATTACAAGAGAAAATATCTACTGAATTGAATAACAAACAATATGAACTTTTTATGAAATCTTTGATTGAAAACTGTAAAAAAAGAAATATGCCGTTACAATCAATACCAGAAATCGGCAACAGAAAAATAAATCTTTTTTATCTTTATATGTTGGTTCAAAAATTCGGTGGTGCAGATCAAGTAACAAGGACCCAACAGTGGTCTATGGTGGCCCAAAGGCTGCAAATTTCCGATTACCAACAATTAGAATCAATCTATTTTAGAATTTTATTACCTTACGAAAGACACATGATTTCCCAAGAAGGTATAAAGGAAACTCAAGCGAAAAGAATATTCTTGCAACAGTTCTTACAAGAACTATTGAAGAAAGTTCAACAACAGCAGCAGGCCGCTGCATTGGCCAATGCCAACAATAACATTAATAGTGCATCGTCAGCACCAACCCCCGCGGCTCCTGGCGCGTCCGTTCCTGCCACAGCAGCACCAGGAACAGAAGCAGGGATCGTTCCGGTTTCAGCAAACACTCCAAAAAGCTTGAATAGCAATATTAATATCAACGTAAATAATAACAATATTGGCCAACAGCAAGTTAAGAAGCCAAGAAAGCAAAGAGTGAAAAAAAAGACCAAAAAGGAATTGGAACTAGAACGTAAAGAAAGGGAGGATTTTCAGAAACGACAACAAAAACTTTTAGAGGATCAACAAAGGCAACAGAAATTGCTATTAGAGACAAAATTACGTCAACAATATGAAATCGAACTAAAAAAATTGCCTAAAGTCTACAAGAGATCAATTGTTAGGAACTACAAACCCCTAATCAACCGCCTCAAGCATTACAATGGTTACGATATCAATTACATCTCTAAAATAGGAGAGAAAATAGATTCCAACAAGCCAATTTTTCTCTTCGCGCCAGAGTTAGGTGCAATTAATTTACATGCTTTATCAATGTCCCTCCAATCGAAGAATCTTGGAGAAATAAACACCGCCTTGAACACCTTGTTGGTCACAAGCGCTGACTCGAACTTAAAAATATCTCTGGTCAAATACCCTGAATTATTAGACTCCTTGGCAATACTCGGCATGAATTTACTGTCAAATTTGTCACAAAATGTTGTTCCATACCATCGAAACACTTCTGACTATTATTATGAGGATGCTGGATCAAATCAATACTATGTTACCCAACACGATAAAATGGTTGATAAAATTTTTGAAAAGGTAAACAACAACGGTACACTTACACCAAATGATTCTAACGATGAAAAAGTCACTATCCTGGTAGATTCTTTAACAGGTAATCAATTGCCCACCCCTACTCCTACTGAAATGGAGCCTGATCTCGACACTGAATGTTTTATAAGTATGCAGTCGACATCTCCCGTAGTTAAACAGTGGGACTTATTGCCTGAACCAATAAGATTCCTCCCTAACCAATTTCCTTTGAAAATTCACAGAACTCCTTATTTGACTTCTTTGAAAAAAATCAAAGACGAAATTGATGATCCATTTACAAAAATAAATACCAGAGGGGCAGAGGATCCCAAAGTCCTGATTAACGATCAACTGTCTACCATCTCGATGATTTTGAGGAATATTTCATTCTCCGATAACAACTCCAGAATCATGTCGAGAAATTTTTACCTAAAGAGATTTATATCTGATCTACTTTGGTTAGTCTTAATCCATCCAGAAAACTTTACATGCAATAGGAAAATACTAAATTTCAAGAAGGATTTGGTTATTGTTTTATCAAATATTTCTCATTTATTAGAGATCGCTTCGTCCATTGATTGCTTGTTAATTCTTATTCTAGTCATAAGTTTTGGTCAACCAAAACTCAATCCAATGGCGTCTTCGTCATCATTTGGCTCTGAATCTTTGACCTTCAACGAATTCCAGTTGCAATGGGGAAAATATCAAACTTTCGGTGTAGATATTTTGGCCAAATTATTTTCATTGGAAAAACCGAACCTAAATTATTTCAAATCAATCCTTCTGAACAAAAACACAGGTAACAACCTCTATGATCGCAACAGTAACAACAACCACAAGGACAAAAAGTTGTTACGAAGACTTTTGAATTTATACAATGATAACAATAAAAATAATAACAATAGGCACAACTTGCTAAATGATGTGGTTTCGTTTTTATTTTCTGCCATACCGCTGCAGCAAGTGTTATCGCAATCAGCTGATCCAAGTTTGCTGATCGACCAATTTTCTCCGGTAATTTCTCAGAGTCTAACTAGCATCTTAGTCATTGTACAAAAAATATTGCCGTTATCCAATGAAGTATTTGAAATCAGTGAGAATAATTCAGACAGTAACAGTAACAATAACGGCAACAAAGATTCTAGCTTCAATTTCAACAAGAATTTACCATTTGTGTGGTTGAGCTCTGAAGAAAATATTGGATCTGGACTATTGAAGTTAAGTGAGATAATATTGAATATTAACAATTCCACAAGTAAGAATACTTTGTTACAGCAACAAAATTATTCAAAGGTGCTCCTACCGTCAATTAACATATCCTGTGTTCAGTTAATCAAATGTTTGGTTGAAAAAAGTATTTGTTTTGAAAACTGCCTAAACAACGACCCGGAAATATTAAAAAAAATAGCATCGATTCCAAATTTGTTCCCCACGGATTTAGAAATTTTCCAGTTATTCACTAATCCATCAGTTGATATTCAAATAATAAACCAGTATCAATTACTTTACAATTTAAAAAATGATATCCTAACCAATTTGGAATGATGCGATTTTTTTAAACAATATTCTTTTACTGCTTATTTCTTCCTTGCGCACTATTTTCTTTTTATAAACCTATATAAAATGTTGTAACTAATATAATAGACCTTATGGAAACAATACAGTCGGAAGAGCGCCTTTAGTGCCAAAAGCCCAAATGAACGTATAGCTGCCATGAAGTCACATCTTGGGCGGCTCAACTAAACAATGGTTTTAGTAACTTCCCACTGGTCCCGTCGCGGCTACAAAAATTCCTTGAAATTGTATAAAGGAGTTTATGACTCCATTTCAGGCAGTAAATACAATTCATACACACCACACATACATTCAGAGTTAACGTTCGCTATAATAAAACGGTAGAGAGTCAGATGTGGAGTCAGCGTGGGGGGTGGGGTAACACTCCACCTTTGAAAACGGTGTGACTTCGCCCTTTCGATGGGAGGAGGTAAAGCTCAAATAGGACAGAATCATCCAAGAAAATTTCAAGCTGCCCACAAAGTCAAGATCGCTTCAGAAGCTGTTCGGCGCAGTATTGAGATGAATTGGCTGCATTGACGGTTCGGGAACCCATTCTACTTATCTATATATTCTGAGTACTTATCCAGAAAGAGAAAAAAGTCAGCTGGCGCCGTATTTTTTATCAAACCTAATTGGCTAAAGTAGAATTGCACGTCAGAGCTTACAAATTTTTCGATATCTATAAGGGGGTGGGGGGAAAGAATATGTATGCAATGTCAAACGCGTAGGAAAGCCAAGCTCAATTACGCGTCTCTTTTATTTTTAAACTATCAAATTGCCGCGCATGCTAGATGAATAAGGAAAAAAAAAGGGGGACGGAAAACATTGCAACCAACACATTATTCTTTAGCGGCTTTTTGTGAAGAAGAGGAGTTGCTTGCTCCATCTTCATCGCTGTCATGGCCATTGAGACGCTGTAGCTTCTTATCCTTCTTGTCTGCACTCTCATGTTCAGATTGATCCAAACTCAAATTCTCTAAATCATGTACAATTTCAAGTAATTGCTCTTTAGAGTTATCCCCCATTCCACCTTGGGCCGTAAGTATCTTTTCGAAATCTTCTTGCCAACCTAATTCTTCAACGAGTTGCTCGGCAAACTCATCCGAGTACTGATGAACTATTAAATCTGTAGGCCTCTTGTTAGCTTTAAAATCGCCCACCGTTTCCAAATTGCACAGAACTCTTTTTACCTTTCGAGGAATTTCTTCGGGCAGAGACGCAAAGGGATAAACGGCTAGTGAGGTGCCAACGACGATGACAAGAGGCTGCTGAGGATGTTTTCCAGATGTCGTGATTTTTTCACGAAGCCACTCTGAATCGTTTAACCAAGTTTCCGAAAAGGAATCCGGTAGATCTTCGCCAAAAAAAACTATTGCCGGCTTTACCAGTTCACCGCACACATCACACTTGACAAAATCCTTCATAGGATGCTCTGCCAGCTTGGATTTGAAAACCTGTGGGGGATAAACTTTACCACATCCGATACAATGACAGTGAGCAAAACTGCCATGGGCCTCGATGATCAGATCATCCTTAACACCGGCCTGTCTTTCTAAAGTGTCTATATTCTGGGTATATACTCTCTTCAAAACGTCTTTGTCTTGAAACAATTTCAAAAGATAGTGAAACTTAGAAGGTCTGAAATTTCCGGGATACAACTCTTTAGCCAAAGTGTAAAATGGCAAAGGATCCGATTGGAAAAAATCGACATCGAACACTGCTTCAGGGTACGGCAACTTCAACCTGGCCAAGTTATGGTACAGGCCAGTTCCCGGAGATCGGAAGTCTGGTATCCCGCAAGAAGTGGATATCCCGGCACCCACCATAAAGATTACTTTAGCGTTGGGGTTGCTTTTCATATGAGCAGCGATCTTCCTAACCGACATCTCTGTAGAGGCGGTAGAAACAGACATCGAAACACGGAGAGATCGCGGTACGTCTGGTTGGTAGCTCAGTGACGGGCACAGATAGCGACATTTACTGATACAGAGACAGTTACGAAAGATGGAAACACATGCAGAGAATGTGGTCTATTCCTTATTCTTAAGATCGGCGAAGCTAACAGAGTTAATGCTGGGCCATAGCTGGACGGCAGAAAGCACGCAGGCAGGGGGCCTCTGCGTAGGGCGGGAGACGCCTCCGTAAGGAAAACGGCGCGGGAAGGGCGGCTTCTTACTACATTTTTTTGCCACTCCGGAACTCGCGCAGGGGGAAGACATATGCCCACTTTGGGAAATAGAAATGGTCATTTTAAGCTCAAATGAAGCGAAAAAAGGAGGTATACTCCTTTACGCGTCACCCAATCTGGATAGGCACGTCAAACTCATTAGGTCTCACCAAGAACTAGTGTAGAAATGACGCTTGAACTCCGAACTTTAAACAAAGTTCTGTTTTTGTTTCTGTTTCTGTTTCCTGTTGCTGTCTCTGTTTCTATTTTTTTCGTATAGCTCTATTTCCCTTGTAGATAAACATATATAAGAATGCTATTATAGAAGCGTGTATTTTCCTCCCCCTAGCTTCAACCTGTAATTCCCTTCTTAGTAAAGCGAACTAGAACCAGTTTAATAGGATATAGAATGCTGCTGGAAAGATTGCACAAGAGATTACACGCCGGCTCTTCTAGGCGATCTCAAGAAAATAAGGACAAGAATTGCAAGCCCGAAGACGCGTTGCCCATCCAACCAGAAGCTCAACATCAAACTCAGGACCCTCAGCCGTTGTTAAATTGTGATTACGATGACATGATTGCATTTGACAGAAACTTGTCCACTCCCGTTTTCACTCCGGTAATGACTCCTATAAATAATAGCAGCTCCAATCAGGCGAAAAGCTCGGATGCCTCGTATTTTCCACCTTACCTCAATGCTAATAGAACCAGACAGAATAGCGCCTCTTCGCTGGCGAGTTCCGTTTCCGATTTCGCTCAGAATTTCAAACAACATACCTTTTACAACAATAACGCTCAATTCACTTCGTTCACACCGCAGTTTGTCGGCCTTCTATTAGAAGTTTACCAAAACACGTGCAGCGATCCTACGATAACTCCGTTTGATACTACAAACCCTCCCTCAGGAATATTGAATAGAGTTGCCAAAGCGGCTATACAGCAATCTGAGCTTCAACAATTGGATATCGGATGTGACAGAAATAGCTGGCTTTTAACATTGGTAAGACAGCGCTTGTTGCAAGAGGTCAGAAAAGACGGCTATCTTTCTCGTAACACTTCTTTAACTTCTTTACCCCCACCACCCCCACCACAGTTTTCTGAAATGCTTAGAGTTCCCTCCCCGTTTGTTAACGCAGATATTACCGATCCAATCCCCTTATCAAACACAAACTCGAATCCGAATGTAAGCTCTACTACCAGCCTGACCAACACGTTGAACTGGTATTCCTTACAAAGATCCAACGTCTCAATGAAGAATAGAAATGGCTCGTCCCAGTATATTTCAGAATTACAACCACAACCTATCTTAGCCCGCACAAATTCTAACAATAGTGTTAGCAACAGTAATGCCTTTTCTTTACTCACGCCAACGCCTACAACAGATTCCGCATTTAATTTTAACATAGCTCTGCTATCGAGACAACGTAGCAATATCATATCGTCCCCCTTAGCTAGCACTCGTTTACCTACAGCAAACGTGTCCACTGAAGAATCCTCTATTTTACCAAATGAATCATTGAAGCTAAAAAGAGATTTATTGCGTCTTAAAAGGTAAATAGTGCCGAACAGTCAGGAGCACACAATACATGACCTATAATGACACTATCTTAATGAAATTCTATTACACTTTCTCTTTTCTTCACATTCGATTAAGAATTTAATTTATTCCATTTCAAGTCTCATTCTCCATTTTCTGGTTGGCCATAGATGTATTATTTACAAGTCTGATAGATATAAAAGCGCCAAGTAAAACATATATACAACATATACATATACACCTCGCATCAATTAAAACACGTTCCTTTGCTTTCCTTTCTTTTTCTTTTTTTTTTTTTTTTCGATCTTTTTCACTCCAATGTTTCCATTCTTTCAAATACAACTTTCCTATTCACATTGCTGTTCTTACTAGTGGCCCATGCATCATTTAATATACCAGCCTTTCGTAATAGTTTAGTAACTGTTTCGCTAGGTTGTGCTCCCACACCAATCCAATATTTTGTTCTATCAAAATCAAGCTTCACGTCTTTAATAGGTACAACGCCCCTCTTCAATTCTCTCTTGGTCACTGGGCTGGGTACCGGCACGTAGGTTCCTAGTACCTCGATCGGTTTAGCATCCCTCGCCTTACGGGAATTAGCCACTACGATATTATAGACCGGACTATTTTTTCTTCCAAATCTAGCTAACCTTATTCGTACTAGACCACAGGTCATACTTGATAAACTCTATTACAATTTCTTAACGGAATACCAGTCAGAACTCCTCCGTTACTTAAGTCGTGTATATATTCCCCTTCCTTTTTTCTTACAACTGTTCTTGGTGTACTATTTCATTTTTTCCGTCCTGAATGATAGATGATCATAATTAGTGAAAATTTTTCTTTTCGCTGCAGTGTTTAAAATTTTAATTATATCATCTCATCTCATCGCGCAATTAGAACTTCCTCGGTCGCAGTTAATTCTCTCAGAGAAGAGTTTTAGTTTGAAAAGGTTCAACTTATTTTTTTACTGATTGAATTCAACCAGATAATTTCTAGATTTTGAACAGCATCTCGCGAATTGAATCAGCAAATCTCAGAGTTCATCATGGATCAAGACAAAGTTGCTTTTCTTTTAGAGCTGGAGGACAAGCTGGCTAAAATTCGTTCCCAAGTAAACTCTAAATTGGAGAATCAAAAGCATATTGCTATAATATTAACTGCCGTTGAGGAAAATATTGCAGGTCAAGCTACAAATGATGTTTCAAAAAACATTGTAAATTATATCATTTCCTTTATGTCACTATTGGATCAAGCAGTAGACCCATCTACTCATGAAATAAAAGATATTCAATTGGCTTCCTCATCTACATATCTTCTAGATCTGATATTTCATTATTCGCCTAAGGTATTATTAAGATCGAAGTTTTCTGAAATCCTAACGAAAATTGCCCCATGTATCACTGCAGAAAAGGCTAATGCCCCTCTAATTAGAGCTGCTATTGGTTGTTTAGAATCTCTTCTTATTGCTCAAGATGCACAAGCCTGGAACAATACTTATGATCTAAACGTCACTCCAAAAAGAGGTTTGCAGGGTATACTTGAACTTTCTTTAGATGTAAGACCAAAAGTTAGAAAGAGAGCGCTAGATGCAGTTCATGCGGTCTTATTGAACCCTCCTGTTGCACCAACTGCAGAGCATGTAGCGGCAGTTTTTGTAGCAGATTTCTGTGACAAGCAGTTAGCAGGTATTTTGAATGATCTCTCGAATTTATCAAATAAACAATTGAAAGCACAGAAAACAAAGGAAGACATTAACGCTAGTGTCATGCGCTCTCTAAGGTTGATTACTTCAGTCGTCTCTACTGGACAGTGGCCATCTTCACAGATTGAGCCTCTTTGTGATGTACTATTGGGAGTCACCAAAAGCTCAGAGCAATATCTCGTTTCTGCATCATTTGAATGTTTTGAAAGCATGTTCAAAACAATGGCAGAAACTACCATTTCTTCTGGATTGGCTGAAAATAAGTACCTAAGAGTCTTGGATACCATTTTTGCATTAAAACCCTCAAATGTCGATACATTATTAACCAAGTCCTGGATTGCTGTGGTCATTAAGGGTATGTCCACTTACGCAACACATCAACCACTGAAAGCGCTACGTAAAATTCCTGGTGTATTTCACATTATGTCCACATATTTAGCTAGTGAAACTCCAGAAGTGTACCAAGCTGCCTCTCAATGTCTTATCTCAATCCTTTCTGAGTCTGTTAAAGATGATTTGTTATTGTATACACCAAGTGTGGATGAGAAAGTTTTCAAAAACGTAGATGAAATCATCTCTCAAATTGCGAAAACATTTATCGACTTTTTATCCATTAGATATTCCCATTGTTCCAGAGAAATTCTTAAGATTTTGGTGGCAGCATTCAACAAATTCAGATATAGATCTAATCCTCACTTTTTAAAATCACTGAAAATAGTCGATACATGGAGAGTAAATGAAGAACAGTTTATGGATTTGAGAAATGAAATCGAATTAGTAATCGGAGCCTCCATTTCTGCTATGGGCCCTGAAGTGATACTCGCAGAAGCACCCCTGAATTTAGACAATCCATCTTCCGAAAGACCTGGCAGGGCTTGGTTGTTACCGCTTATTAGAGATTATACGAAAAATGCGAACCTTGCAACTTTTCAAAACGAATTGGCACCATACATTAAAAGTTTTCAATCTAAGTTCGATAAAGTCCCGGAAGAATCTATTCAATTGAGAGTTTTTCAAACTATTGTTGACCAAATCTGGTCTACACTTCCACGGTTTTGTGAACTCCCAATGGACTTGAGGGAATCCTTCACTGACGAATTTGCCTCAGAACTATCTTCTTTATTATACAGCGAGGTTGAGTTAAGAACTACAATTTGTCATGCTTTAAAGGTCTTGGCAGAAAGCAATGTTTCATATGCCGAAGAGTCCTCTTCTCACAACGTTTTATTGTTGCAACGTTTCCCCATTTCTGAAGCTCAAAAGAATATAGAATACCTTTCAACCAAATCAACGAATCTTCTAGCAGTTTTGTTCAATGTTTATACTCAAACCACTCCAAATGCAAGGAGTTATATTTTGGAAACGATTGATCAATATTTAAAGATTACTTCAAAGGAAGATTTGGAGAAAACTTTCAACAACGTATGTGGTCTTTTGAAGAATTCTATGAATGAAGAAAGTAGCGGAAATGTGAACAAAGAAAAGAAAAAGCCTCAATTGACAGCGACACTATTGGACTTAATCATATGTATGATAACATACTTACCTGTCTCGTCTTATTCTGCTTTATTCTCAATATTTAGCCTCACCGTAAATTCTGCTGACGCGCTAATTCAAAAAAGAGCTTATAGAATTATTACAAAGCTTTCTGAGTTGAAATCGGGATCAACAGCTGTCGCCCAATTCATTTCGGATATTGAGAATGTCATGGTAGATAGCGCCTCCTCTGTTCAAACATCTGCTAAAGCTGCAAGATTAACAGCAATTAAAACCATAGTAGAATTATTACCTTTAGATCATCTTGATTTCATTGTTAGAACCGTCGCTGAGGTTATTTTGAGTACAAAGGATGTGAATGAAAAATCTAGAGAGACCGCTTTTGATACTTTAATTTGTATGGGAAGAAAAATGAATGAGCCAAATGGTATTATCAAATTATCCCAAATACCAGGTTATGATCCTACCACTCCAGATCAATCGTCGTCAATATCAGAGTTTTTTAAGATCATTTCTGCCGGTCTTATTGGTGAATCTCAACATATGGTTAGTAGTTCAATTACGGGTTATGCTTGTTTAGTTTTTGAATTCAAAAATGAACTCGATTCCGGTATACTAATGGATATATATGACACCATTGAATTGTACTTAACTTCTAACTCTAGGGAAATTGTAAAAAGCGCCATTGGGTTTACCAAGGTTTGTGTTTTGGGGCTTCCAGAAGAACTGATGAGGCCAAAGGTGCCAGAGTTACTTCTAAAGTTATTAAGATGGTCTCACGAACACACTGGTCATTTCAAAGCCAAAGTCAAGCATATTATTGAAAGATTAATAAGGAGATTTGGATATGACTACATTGAAGCCAACTTCCCTGAAGAAGATAGGAGATTATTAACAAATATAAGAAAGATGCGCAATAGGAATAAGCGTAAAGATGAAGAAGTTACTACTGGAGTTAGTGATGTAGCTGCCACAAAGGGTTCAAGATTTATGTCTGCATTCGATGAAGCTGTTTATGGGTCTGATGAAGAAAATGATAATGGATCAGATCAGGAGGAAAATGTTGCTGGTGGCAAAATGAAGAATGGGGCAAAGCAATTTATTGTAGAATCCGGTGACAACCCACTAGATTTGTTAGATTCTCAAACACTAGCTCATATATCATCTACCAGACCAAAGAAATTCAATAAGAATCAAAATAGAGCAAGGTTTAATGATGATGCGTTTAACTTTGACTCAGAAGGAAAACTCGTTGTCAAGGGGCAACCTAAACCCTCTACTAATGTAGACGATCCATTGAGTGCTGTGACAAGCGGAATCAATGCGTATCTAGAGGCTGTGAAAAGTGGTCCTGTAAGAGGTCAAAGAAACAAGCTGAAATTCAGGAAAAATGGAAAGGACTCTGATGACTTTGGCGATGATGATGATGGTGAAAAGGATAGTAGGCTAATGAGAGGAAGAGTAAATCAAGGTAACAAGATTGGCAAACATAATAAGAAAGGTCCAAAGTTCAAATCTAGAAAAAAATTATAGAAGATTGAAACTGAGCAATATGGCTAATTACACACCTGGAGAAAAAATCAGATATGTATATAAAAGAATATTATAATACTGTATATTAAAAATGATTAAAATAAAGAAAAAAATGAATCGGGCGTTTAATTGCTTATTATCTTGAAGAAGCAAAAATACACTATATAGTAATAATGTGAGGTTAATTAAATATGGATGAGATAATGACGAAAGAAAATGCAGAAATGTCGTTTTAAAAGTAACCCCCATAATCTAGTGAGGTTCGACGTTGAAATGTGCTGTCCATATCTTCCTGCTCTGCCCATTTAGTATCAACATTTGAGTCGAATTGAAACATTGATATGTCACGGTCATCACCATGAGGAGACTCTGTTAAACTTTTATTGTTCTCTTTAAAACTTTCCTCATTGTTATTTTCTTGAGACTTTTGGTTAGGGCCTTCCACTTCGCCAAGTGATTCAAGCTCCTCATCCTCAAAGGAAAGAGTTATATTTTCTAACCTATTTTCTTTTCTCATTATCGGCAGTTTGCTAGTTACAAATGGATTTTCTTGGATCTCTGTTAAGGCATCCTCATCTCTTGGGGTCATCGCCGAAGGCATCCTATCTTCGTTTGTTATGGTAGTGTGGTGATGGCGGCTTAGAATGGAAGATTTATAGCCTGCAATATGTGGTAAAGCCGGTACATTTTGAGATTCTTTTTTGGAAGCTCTTTCAATCATGTTTATACGTTGTCTAGCAATGACTAATTTGATCCAATCATCTAATCCATTATTATTTATTAGATCTTCTATCAACTCTGTTTTTCTATTCTTTGTTTCTAATTTCTGTTTCGCACCCTTGTTTTGCAGTAATTGATTGAGATAGTCAGGTATTGCTGACAAAGGATCAGATTCTTTTTCCTCACTTTGTAGTAATTCTACTGTGGGTAAGGCAGTTATTCGCGCGTCGGTCAATTGAGTACTATAAATACACCAGTCCTTGAACTTTTCCATTCCTCGTGAACTTGATAATTCGGCGTTTTCATCATAGACATCCAGAACGTTCGTAGGCTTAACAATACCTAGATTTTCCAGAGCCAGAGTTATATCTTGTAAAGCAATTGTATCGTCCTGATCACATCTTGCCTGAGCGATAGAACTGACCTCTGATGCTAACAAACTTAGGAATTTCGCATAGAGATCGGTCATGACATCCACCAGACTGGGCCTTGCCCTGTCAAATCCTTGTGCCTTCAATAATTGGAGAATAGATATGCGTAGTAGAGCAAAATAGAAGTCATTATTTGTAGTCATAGCAGAGGAACTCTATTGACCCAAAGATATCGCTGTTTTCCGCTAATAGGTGATTTGGAATTGCTCAGGAAGCTACTTCAAGTGTTATATTAGCATACCTTCATCATGCAATATGAAATTACTGAAAAAAAAAAACTAAAGCATCGCGAGCTTACCCGTTTCGCCACTTCTGTCAAGTGAAAAAACACGTTCGCATTGTTTAGGCTACAAGGTGTGGAATATCGAAGTTATTGCTAGACAGAAGTTCTTTAGGCATTTAGGTTTTGTTTGTGAGCTGGCTTGCTAATTTTGAGTACTGTGCATCATTGTTCCAGGATGTCTTCTTTATCGCTATATACTGTTCAGGCTGTTTTAATACTAGATCAGCAAGGAGAACGAATTTATGCAAAGTATTATCAACCTCCTCATAGATCTGATGAAGGACACCAATTGCTCTTCAATTCGGTGAAGAAGCAAAAAGAGTTTGAGAAACAACTATACCGTAAGACTCACAAGCAAGATTCGGAGATTTTAATCTTCGAGGATCATTTAGTCCTTTACAAAGAATACATTGATATCACGATATATTTAGTTGCTTCGCTGGAAGAGAATGAAATTGTTCTTCAGCAAGGATTTTCAGCAATCAGAGGAGCTTTGGATTTGATTTTGAACTCAGGAATGGACAAAAAAAACATCCAAGAAAACTATGATATGGTTTTATTAGCTATTGATGAAACCATTGATAATGGTGTTATCCTCGAAACTGACTCTAACACTATTGCATCCAGAGTTTCTAAACCACCTACGAACGAACCCCAAATGGCATTAGATTTGGATAAGGGTTTCTTAGGCGCGTGGGGTTTCGCAAAGAGCAAGTTTCAAGAAAGGTTACAGCAAGGCTTATGATCACAAGGCAAAGCGGATAGAAGGAAATTTTAGCTGGTCTTATATGGTATATATGCAGTGTCTTACTTTCTCCCTTCCATATATATGTATCTACTTATATATATAAGTATATGTTGCTCATTTAGAAATGATTGTCACCTCATGCTAATCATTTTATTCTTCTCGTTGGTCTGTGATGAAAAATAATGAAAAAATTATAATTGCTGTCTATTTTCTTTTCATCTCATATGATTTAGCGTTTTTTTTTGCCCTTCTTCGAAGAGTTACCACCGTTCTTGGTGGATTTCTGCCCAGCGATTGTTACTTTTAACTTGTCGACACAGAGCAGAAGAACCAAGTCCTGTTCCTTCAAGCCTTTAATCATTTCATGTTCTTGGGGCCAATCCATTTCTTTGTCAGTTGAAGAACCGTCTAGTGGTCTACTCTTGAAATAATGTAAAATTTCAGTTAAAGTCTTAGTTTTCTTCGCACTTCCCGGTTGTATTTTGACTTTGTATTTATATTTCAAAAGCGCAGGCCAGGGGGCAAATACTGGTATAATATCATCAACCACATCGCCCTTATCGAGAGATGGTTTTAATTCGGACTTGTGTTTATCATAGTTCACTCTTGCTTTCTCTTTTTTGGTGAATTTTAAAGCCTGTAGTCTTCTTTGTTTCTCGCGTTTATTCTTTCTATCTTCTCTAACTTCTCGCTTCATTATTTCTTCTTTCTTCCTTTGTTGCTGCTTTTCGATACCCTTCAAAGTACCCAAGGCCTCCAAACGCAAGAGACGTTCAGTTTCATCCTGGTCGGCGTATTTCTTTTGAATTTTCTTCAATTTTCCTCTTTTACCACGGACGTTACTGTTTATGTTTTCGATTAAAGATATCGGAACACCTGGTTCATCAAGGATACGCTGCGTACTGCTATTGTCATTTTTGGCTTTAGCATTTCCAGAATCAGAGTCGGTATCGGATGATATGGTGCAATGCTTTTCGATGTCTTTTTCAAGATTATCGTGTTCAAAACTGTTGTTTTTCGTGCTATCGTTTGAATCTCCACCCTTCTCTAACCCATTGACCTCGTTACTATCGTCTTCATCTTGCTGTTGCTCTTCTTCTTTTTCTTCTTCTTCTTTTTCTTCTTCTTCTTCTTCTTCTTCTTCTTCTTCTTCTTCTTCTTCTTCTTCTTCTTCGTCATCATCACCATTATCCTCATTTCCACTGGTTTTCACTTTCCATAAAAATCCAAAACCCATCACAAGTTGAGCAGGGGGTAAATGGTTTTGATCATTCTCATTTTTCAACCGAAAGGCACCTTCTGGCAGAATGGAGTTATCAGAGCCATCGAATTTACTAACATTCTTTGCAAAGCACCACCATGGAGAAGAAGATATCTTCTTCGACCAAGCCTCGCTTGAGGACATGCATAGTATACCCGCTTGCATCAAAGTGTTCGGTGGAACTTCTGTTTTTTCTGGATTTTTGATCCATACATGAGAGTTAAAACTATTGGACATATAAATATCATCATCTTCAATATATTTTGAATAGATTTGATCTGTCTCAGCCGGACTTTTACCCATCATGACCAAAAATCCTTCACTTGAAATAAACCAACTATATTTTTCAAAAAAGTAAGGAGTGCGGATCTTTTTTAAGACACTGTGAGAATCTTTTAGCTTTTTTTTCAATTGTTGATCAATTTTGACTTCAATATTCTTCATAGCCTTGCCGACATTCTTTTCGACTTTTTTCTGCTTTTGAGCACTTGTTTTTTTGATATTGAAATATTCAGTGGCATTGGCATAAGCTGATAAACCAAGGTCAATTGTAACGTTTATCTTTTCATTAGATTTTCTTTTCATACTTTTTGTACTCCTCTCCTTCGAACTCTCCATGTCTTCTGAGTCTGAGTCACTAGAACTATCAGTAGTATTGCCTTCTGATTCATTGTCCTCGTCTGAAGAAGTGTTGAGTTCCTTGCTAGAGAGATCAAGCTTGACGCTAATTTTGTTCTGTTTCAAGTTCAAAGGCAAGTTCAAAAGCTGAGCAATTCTGTTGCCTTTTTTTTGTTCACTTTTAATTAGTTTCTCAATAGTGTTCCAGTCCATTTGTTGATCGATTAGACCCTGAACAGCAAGCTTAACTTCCTCTATTAAGGGTGCATTTTCAATTATGAGATGGCCTTTCCTTTCATTTAGTTCTTGGACGTCTAATAAAGCTTGTATTTTTCTATCATTTTCGGCACGAGCATCATCGATTTTCTTTTGCGCTTGCGATTCCTGATTTTGTATACGTAGAGCATACTTAGAGGATTCTATTGTTGAGAAAAATTTGTCTAGCGTCCTATTGTAAGGACCTTCAACTTCAATGATACAAGAAGAGTCAGTGTCTCCCCCATTTATATATGGCTTAAAGGGATGGAATGTATCATAAATAAATTCCAAATCGGCAGTATCTTTTTCAGAGTTATAATTTTCATTTCTTTTGGCCAAAATGTAACCCTTTCTATCGGTGGTAGTTAAAAGTTGATTATATTCTAACTGAGTACTGTTTAGCAATTCGGCGAGTGAGTCTGTTTCCTCCAAAAGATTTAAACAAGACTCTGAAGGGTCGATATTGAGTACCTTAAGGTTCTTTGATAATAAATCTGAAGACAAATGAGGGACTTTCGAAAGCAGCAGTTTATGGATGGAAGGTACTTTCACTTTTTTTTTTTTAGCGCCCTCCTTCCCTTGAATGTTAAGTTGCTTAATAACAGTAATGTCTGATTCATACTTGGCTTGAACTGCTTTTATCCACTCGTTGACTAGTTCAGAGGTGTATTCTGCCTTTCTGTTTTTTTCTATGGATTCATCAGCAGACTCGTTATTTGTGGTAAAAAGTGATTCGTCAAACATTTCATAAATTTGTCCGACCTTATTTTCATGCTCTAGAACGACTCTTTGCAAAGCCATAATTCTTCTGTTCTCATCTAGAAGAATGACATTCCCTGCACTGAAAAATTCCAAAACTAAATAGAAGTGGCCATCAGCAAATTGTAGAACAAGAATTCTATCCTGGTCTACTTGCTTTAAAGCTGTTAACCGTTTAGCTTTAAGATGCTTCCTTAGTTTGACAACAAAGCCGGAAGGAGTTGGAGGTATTGGCCTACTAAATTCAGTTAAGTAAATTCTTAAGCCACATTCGACAACAACGTTGAGTTTAGAATCTGGTTTATTAAATTTCAGCAAAAATTGTTTTGAGGAATCGGCAATGTTATATATATTACTCAATCGGTAGCCTTCCAAATCCTGTTTCAGCTCTCTAGCCAACAGCAGTAAATCTAGGGCACTAATTCTTTGCTTCATCGCTATTAATCTCTTGCCTGCCTGACTTCTTAGACCGGATAATAAGTAGCAACTTTCTTTTCAATTTGCCATCGGATTCTTTTAAAACTATTTTTCAGGCGAAATTTCATTTTTCTATCCTTCCGCAGCATGAATGAAAAGTTCAAACGCGTCCAAATATACAATAGATATAGTGCATTAGTTAATGTCCGGAAGAGAAGTCGCAATTGTTGAAAAGGTTAAAACTCAGGCTATTTATTGAAAATCCAATTTTAATCGTAACCACAGAGTTGAGGTAGAGGCTCATTTGTTACCTGACAGTTGATGACATTATCACTGACATATTTAAATTCATCATTAGTGTAATCAGCACATGCTAAGTTGAGGGCACTACTGCAACTTCAGTTTGTTTCCTTAAAACCCAAAAGAGTAGAAAACCAGGCTAAAAACAGTCACACTAGTCCAAAAAATGGACAAAAAGGAATATTCGGAGACTTTCTATCATCCTTATAAGCCCTATGATATTCAGGTACAGTTAATGGAAACTGTATACAGAGTGCTATCCGAAGGGAAGAAAATAGCTATCCTGGAAAGCCCCACTGGGACAGGCAAGACGCTGTCCTTAATCTGTGCCACGATGACTTGGTTGAGAATGAATAAAGCAGATATTTTCACCCGCATGGAAACTAACATCAAAACGAATGAAGATGATAGTGAAAACCTAAGCGATGACGAGCCAGACTGGGTTATTGACACTTATCGAAAGTCTGTTTTACAAGAAAAGGTGGATTTGCTAAATGATTATGAGAAGCATTTAAACGAAATTAACACGACCAGTTGTAAGCAGTTGAAAACTATGTGTGATTTAGATAAAGAACATGGAAGATATAAATCAGTTGATCCATTAAGAAAGAAACGCAAAGGCGCTAGGCACCTTGATGTATCACTTGAAGAACAAGATTTTATTCCGCGCCCCTACGAATCAGATTCTGAAAACAATGATACCTCCAAAAGCACAAGAGGAGGAAGAATATCTGATAAAGATTACAAATTGAGTGAACTAAATTCACAAATAATAACACTTTTAGACAAAATTGATGGGAAGGTTTCGAGAGATCCAAACAATGGCGATCGCTTTGACGTTACAAATCAAAATCCAGTGAAAATATATTATGCATCCAGAACTTATTCACAATTAGGTCAATTTACTTCTCAGTTAAGATTACCCTCGTTCCCATCATCCTTTAGGGATAAGGTCCCAGATGAAAAGGTGAAGTACTTACCACTTGCTTCGAAAAAGCAGCTTTGTATTAATCCAAAAGTGATGAAGTGGAAAACATTGGAAGCTATTAATGACGCATGTGCGGACCTTAGACATAGTAAAGAGGGATGTATGTTTTATCAAAATACAAACGAATGGCGTCATTGTCCTGATACGTTAGCTCTCAGAGATATGATTTTTTCAGAAATTCAAGATATTGAAGATTTAGTTCCCCTGGGAAAATCTTTGGGAATTTGTCCCTATTACGCCTCGAGGGAGGCACTTCCTATTGCGGAGGTAGTGACTTTGCCATATCAATACTTACTTTCTGAGTCCACCCGTTCAAGTCTTCAAATAAACCTTGAAAATTCTATAGTAATTATTGATGAGGCTCATAATTTGATAGAAACAATAAATTCTATATATTCCTCTCAGATCTCGTTGGAGGACTTAAAGAATTGCCATAAGGGGATAGTAACTTATTTCAACAAATTTAAGTCCAGGCTCAATCCCGGTAACAGAGTAAATCTATTAAAGCTCAATTCACTTTTGATGACTCTGATTCAATTTATAGTTAAAAATTTCAAGAAGATAGGACAAGAAATAGATCCTAACGATATGTTCACAGGAAGTAACATCGATACCCTAAACATTCATAAACTATTGAGATATATAAAAGTCTCCAAAATTGCTTACAAAATTGACACGTATAACCAGGCACTAAAAGAGGAAGAATCGTCAAAAAATGAAAATCCAATAAAAGAAACGCATAAAAAATCAGTTTCTTCTCAGCCATTACTTTTCAAGGTTTCTCAATTCCTATATTGTTTGACAAATTTGACGTCAGAAGGACAATTTTTTTTTGAGAAAAATTATTCAATAAAGTACATGCTTCTAGAACCAAGTAAACCTTTTGAGTCAATACTAAATCAAGCAAAATGTGTAGTCCTTGCAGGTGGGACAATGGAACCCATGTCAGAGTTTTTGTCGAATTTGCTACCTGAAGTTCCTTCTGAAGACATTACGACCTTGTCGTGCAATCATGTTATACCGAAAGAGAATTTGCAAACTTATATCACAAACCAGCCTGAGCTTGAGTTCACATTCGAAAAAAGAATGTCTCCCTCCCTTGTAAATAATCATCTTTTTCAATTTTTTGTTGATCTGAGCAAAGCAGTTCCTAAAAAGGGTGGTATTGTAGCTTTTTTTCCAAGCTATCAGTATTTGGCGCATGTAATTCAGTGCTGGAAACAGAATGACAGGTTTGCTACATTAAATAACGTGAGGAAAATATTCTATGAAGCAAAAGACGGCGATGAGATTCTATCTGGATATTCTGATTCGGTAGCAGAGGGAAGGGGGTCTCTTTTGCTGGCTATTGTTGGGGGAAAATTATCAGAGGGAATAAATTTTCAAGATGATTTATGTAGGGCTGTGGTGATGGTGGGCCTGCCGTTCCCAAATATTTTTAGTGGAGAACTAATAGTTAAAAGGAAGCATTTGGCCGCTAAAATAATGAAGTCAGGCGGAACGGAAGAGGAAGCTTCACGAGCAACAAAGGAGTTTATGGAGAATATTTGTATGAAAGCTGTCAACCAAAGTGTTGGACGTGCTATACGGCATGCAAATGATTACGCAAACATTTACTTGCTCGATGTGCGATATAATAGGCCCAATTTCCGGAAAAAATTGTCACGTTGGGTGCAAGATTCTATCAATTCCGAACATACAACACATCAGGTCATTTCTTCAACACGGAAGTTTTTTTCAATGCGCAGCCTGAATTCACGCTAAAAGGAATACGTTTACGTGTATACTGTGATTACTACTATATATTATAGTAAACTAAACTGATATTTATGACTACTTTTTATATCTGCAAGTAATTCTTTGTCTCTTGTATCCTTACATAACTTCCAGCGTTGTTCCACAATATACGCTTATTTCATTAAATCTTTCTAATAGACCCCTTGTAAACCAACCATAATCATTCAAATCATCTCGTTTTATGTCTATTACCCGTTGTTTGCTCACGGGACATATCTTTACATGCGTTGTAAGTATTGGAAGCAAAGTGACACCACACCTCTTCCACGTGTTATTCGTGGTGGATGTTACAGTCTCAGGGTCAGCTGTGAAGCTTTCTAAATTGAACGTTTCCTCGAGAAAGCTGTTCTTCATCAATAACGTGCCGTTGTAAATTGGCGCTTCTCTTTTAAGTATTGCCGCTATAGATAATACGCAAGCTAAATCAAAACTATTCGTTAATTCGGATTTTTTGTTTATAGCGTATTCATATAAGGCTTCCAAAAATGACAAAATTGACGGTTTATCGATAGTCATATTCAAGAACATTATAATCCTCATCTCTTCACTTTTCATTAATGCATTGAGGTATGATTGGAAATCCAGACTAATAGGGTAATTACCATTCAGTAATTTCTTGTTCATACTGAAATTTTCTGGAAGTTTGGGCAGCGATTGGTTGTAAATTTGGTACGTCTGATACCAGGCTAATCCAACAGCACGTTCAGAAATTGTCCAAGTATGATATAGTGGGGCGAACATGATGTTAAACGATTGTTCTGAAGCTATTTTATATTTGAAAGCCACCCGTTCCATATCGTATACTATGGCTATTGAATAGCCGTCTGGAGAGAGAGATATTCCGTGTATGACAAGAGTTGTTTCATAATTATTGAATTCATTCCAAATTGTGCTCCATTTCTTGAATTTCTTCTCTAAGTAAGGCGCGATAATATTATCAGCCGTCACATGAAGTTCGTCTTCTAGTAAAACTTTATAACTAGTCTTATTGGACATCAATAATATCGTGCTCTCTTTCTCATGATTCAATGGGATTATATGAAAATTTTCGAGAGATCCTGTTTTCAAGCTAGAAATTGAATAATTTTTTAAATCTATCTTATGCACATATCCGGGACAAGTTAAAACCACCTTATAATCCACTATCTTTAAATCAGTAATTTTTCTTCTCGAAGCATTTTGTATCATTCTAGAAACGGGTTGATGAGAGGAAGCAGAAACTGTCATTGAAAATACAGAATTGTTTGAAAGCGCCGCTACAAGAACGTCTTCGTACCATACTATATGAGTGACCCAGTCTTTTGAGCCTGCGTCACTTAATCTAATACTACTCTCAAAATAAAATTCTGGAGTATTTTCTGAATTTTTGCGAATGCTAAAGAATTGAAGCTCACCGTCTTCATTACCAACCACGATTGATGATTTAATAGGATTCCATTCAAAACAATGGTAGGTTCTGCTACTTAAGTTTCCTTTTGAATCGAGATTTGTGAGCATTTTGTTATCTTTGAACACAGAAACATTACCATTATTGCTCAATACGGCCATCCAATCGTCTATTGGTGATGGCTTACAGACTCTGGGATAACAAACAGGTTGTGAATTTAATAACCCATTCTGTTGCGCCAGCTCGAAATCCAGTTTATTTTCAAATTCTAGCGGGAATTCTTTCACATGAAATAGATTCTTACTGTTGCAATTAATGTCTTTAGCATATTTTGGCTGCCCAATGCTAATATCAGGAAATGTGGTCAAATATAGAGTACCATCCCGAGCCCATGTTAAATTGTTCTTCCAATCCTCAAATTCCTTTCTATCTACCAATAAGTCCTTTAGAAGCTTCATTATGAATTGAATTGGCTTTCCTAACTCCTAAGAAAGTTAGTCATGCTGCTTTTTTCATTATATATAATTCTGTCTAATCATTGTTTAGGTCTCATTATTGAGAAAAGTGCGTTGCGCGTAAGAAACAGAATACACTTAAGGTGCGAAATGACGGAAGAAATACGCCATTTAAAGCCTTCCAATACGAAGCAAAACTTCAAAAGCAAATGCTGGGAAGTTGGATTATCTTTGGGAAGGTCTATTTCCTTTTTTATTGAAATAAATCATTCAGCTAATTGCATACCGTGGCTAATGTCACAACAGATGTAAGCAACAATTTAATCTTACATAAATGTGTTGCAGTTGTGGTATTTCGTAATATATACGCAATGATTCTCTCCTATTATTGAACTGCTATGCAGGTATTCGCTACATTGTTTTTCTACAGGCAGTCGTCGACATAAATAACTTGTATAATCATTTAAGCGCATCCCAGTAATTAACTATTACCGAACGATAGAGTAGTCAAGATATTCTCTTCCCATCACTAACATCAAGAGCGCCACTTTTTGGCAATTAAACTAGACTTCTGGATGGCGCTAGCCCATTACCTACAGTACTAAAGATTATTTGCGATATTCTGATAAAGAGCCTTGAACTTCTCGGGTGACCCCCTTAGCGTTTATATAGCGGGAGTGCCAAACGAGAGGAACATCAACAACCAGTATAACAACGTTCTTGTGTAGAAGATAACTAAATTCATCTCCAAAAAGAACAAGAGCAGAACTTCAATTAGTAAAACCATGAATGTGCTATGGATTATAGCACTAGTTGGCCAGCTGATGCGGCTCGTTCAGGGAACAGCTACCTGTGCCATGTATGGGAACTGTGGGAAAAAGTCAGTATTTGGAAACGAATTACCTTGCCCTGTGCCACGTAGTTTTGAACCTCCTGTTCTTTCAGATGAAACTAGCAAACTTTTGGTTGAAGTTTGTGGTGAAGAGTGGAAAGAGGTCCGTTATGCCTGCTGTACTAAAGATCAAGTGGTAGCACTGAGAGATAACCTACAAAAGGCTCAACCTTTAATTTCCTCATGCCCAGCATGCCTCAAGAATTTTAATAACCTGTTCTGTCACTTCACTTGCGCTGCTGACCAAGGAAGGTTTGTCAATATTACCAAGGTAGAAAAGTCAAAAGAAGATAAAGATATTGTTGCGGAATTAGACGTTTTCATGAATTCGTCTTGGGCATCTGAATTTTATGACTCATGTAAGAATATTAAATTTTCTGCTACCAACGGTTATGCGATGGACCTAATCGGAGGTGGTGCTAAAAATTACAGTCAATTCTTGAAGTTTTTGGGGGATGCTAAACCTATGCTTGGTGGATCCCCCTTTCAGATTAATTACAAGTATGATTTAGCAAATGAAGAAAAAGAATGGCAGGAATTTAATGATGAGGTTTATGCTTGCGATGATGCTCAATATAAATGTGCGTGTTCTGATTGTCAAGAGTCTTGCCCCCATTTAAAACCTTTAAAAGATGGCGTGTGTAAAGTTGGCCCTCTGCCATGTTTTTCCCTTTCTGTTCTGATCTTTTACACAATCTGTGCACTTTTTGCATTTATGTGGTATTATCTCTGTAAAAGAAAAAAAAACGGGGCAATGATTGTGGACGACGATATTGTTCCAGAATCAGGTTCCTTAGATGAATCAGAGACGAATGTATTCGAAAGTTTCAATAATGAAACTAACTTTTTTAATGGTAAACTCGCTAACCTATTTACGAAAGTGGGACAATTTTCCGTTGAAAACCCCTACAAGATATTAATAACCACTGTTTTTAGTATCTTTGTATTCAGTTTCATCATATTTCAGTACGCTACTCTTGAAACAGATCCAATTAATTTGTGGGTGAGTAAAAATTCTGAAAAATTCAAAGAAAAAGAGTACTTCGATGATAATTTTGGGCCATTTTACAGGACAGAGCAAATATTTGTTGTGAATGAGACAGGCCCTGTGTTATCATATGAGACACTTCACTGGTGGTTTGACGTTGAAAATTTTATTACGGAAGAGCTACAATCGTCAGAAAATATTGGATACCAAGATCTCTGCTTCAGACCAACAGAAGATTCTACATGCGTAATAGAGTCTTTTACTCAGTATTTTCAGGGGGCCTTACCAAACAAGGATAGCTGGAAAAGGGAACTGCAGGAATGTGGGAAATTTCCTGTAAACTGTCTACCTACTTTCCAGCAACCTCTAAAAACTAATCTTCTTTTCAGTGACGATGATATTCTCAATGCGCATGCGTTTGTTGTAACACTTCTATTGACCAACCACACTCAATCAGCTAATCGCTGGGAAGAAAGATTGGAAGAGTATTTATTGGATTTAAAGGTCCCCGAGGGCCTGAGGATCAGTTTTAATACCGAAATATCCTTGGAAAAAGAGCTTAATAATAATAATGATATCTCGACCGTTGCAATATCATACCTGATGATGTTTTTATATGCTACATGGGCCTTGAGGAGAAAGGATGGGAAAACTAGGTTGTTACTTGGAATATCTGGTTTACTCATAGTTTTGGCTTCTATTGTTTGTGCAGCCGGATTTTTAACTCTTTTTGGTTTGAAGTCGACATTGATCATAGCAGAAGTAATACCGTTTCTAATTTTAGCAATAGGAATAGATAATATTTTCTTGATTACACATGAGTATGATAGAAATTGCGAGCAAAAACCGGAGTATTCAATTGATCAAAAAATAATAAGCGCTATCGGGAGAATGTCTCCTTCCATTTTAATGTCATTGCTATGTCAAACCGGATGCTTCTTGATAGCTGCATTTGTTACAATGCCAGCTGTCCATAATTTTGCTATATATTCCACAGTTTCTGTTATATTCAACGGAGTATTACAGCTAACAGCGTATGTGTCCATTTTGTCTCTCTACGAAAAGAGATCCAATTATAAACAAATTACCGGAAATGAAGAAACTAAGGAATCATTTTTGAAAACGTTTTATTTTAAGATGTTAACGCAAAAGAGGCTCATAATCATTATCTTCTCGGCTTGGTTTTTCACATCTCTGGTTTTCTTACCAGAAATTCAATTTGGGCTAGATCAAACATTGGCTGTTCCACAGGATTCCTACCTGGTTGACTATTTTAAGGATGTTTATAGCTTCCTAAACGTAGGACCACCGGTTTACATGGTCGTGAAGAATTTAGATTTGACTAAAAGACAAAACCAACAGAAAATATGTGGTAAATTTACAACTTGCGAAAGAGACTCATTAGCTAATGTACTGGAGCAAGAAAGACACAGGTCAACAATTACGGAGCCATTGGCTAATTGGCTGGACGATTATTTCATGTTTTTAAATCCTCAAAACGACCAGTGTTGTAGATTAAAGAAGGGAACAGATGAGGTTTGTCCTCCCTCTTTTCCAAGTAGACGTTGTGAAACTTGTTTCCAGCAGGGTTCTTGGAATTACAACATGTCAGGGTTTCCTGAGGGCAAGGACTTCATGGAATACCTAAGCATATGGATTAATGCGCCTAGTGACCCCTGCCCTCTAGGTGGTCGTGCGCCATATTCGACTGCGTTAGTTTATAATGAAACGAGTGTGTCTGCGTCAGTTTTCAGAACAGCTCATCATCCTTTGAGATCCCAAAAGGACTTTATCCAGGCGTATAGTGATGGAGTTAGGATATCAAGTTCTTTCCCCGAACTAGATATGTTTGCATACTCGCCGTTTTACATTTTTTTTGTTCAATATCAAACTTTGGGGCCATTGACGTTGAAGCTAATAGGGAGTGCCATTATCCTAATTTTTTTCATTTCATCTGTTTTCTTGCAGAATATACGCAGCTCATTCTTACTGGCTTTGGTCGTTACCATGATTATCGTAGATATTGGTGCTTTGATGGCCCTACTAGGTATCTCACTCAACGCTGTCAGTTTAGTCAATTTAATTATTTGTGTCGGTTTGGGTGTCGAGTTTTGTGTTCATATTGTTAGATCATTTACAGTGGTCCCCAGTGAAACCAAGAAAGACGCAAACTCAAGAGTTCTCTATTCCTTGAATACCATAGGTGAGTCCGTCATCAAAGGTATAACTCTAACCAAATTCATTGGAGTTTGTGTACTTGCATTCGCCCAATCGAAAATATTTGATGTATTTTACTTTAGAATGTGGTTTACACTAATCATTGTAGCAGCATTGCATGCTCTCCTATTTTTACCTGCTTTACTTTCATTGTTTGGTGGTGAAAGCTATAGGGACGATTCCATCGAAGCAGAAGATTAGCCATAGCAGATTATACTATATTTTACGTAGTGAAAAAATAGGTAAAAATTCGTTAATTATTCTGATGCCACACCAGAAAATCTGTGGGAAAATTTTTCGAGTCAGAAATGATAACACTAACACAGGCTTCGTTGTTATCGTGCATTGAAGTTAGATACTTCTACTATATTTAATCTTTAATAGTGTCATAAAAGTATTATTGGTTTCGGGCGAAAATCGTCATTTTCGCACACAGAACTTCAAAAGAGGAAAGGCCAAAAGAACTAAAACCGATTACTTCGGGGTGATTTTGTTCTGGCATCTTCTGGCACTCTTGGGCATCCTTAGCCATTTAGTATATTTATGAATACATTAAGATGTTTGACACAAGCACTATCCAAAAGTGGGAGAGAAGCTCCAAAACTATATCAGAAAGTAATATTTCCAGGCCTGTTCAGAGAGGGTATACCAATTGCAAATGTCAAGAAAGTTGATGAAAAAATAATAGATAGCCCAACATCAACGTCAGTTAATGGAGAGGCAAAAAAAATAGTACGGCATGGTGTGAAGTATGAAAGGGAGCAAGTTAAGGAATACCTTTCAAGCCTGCCGACTTTAACGCTTTCTAGGAAACAAATTAGGGATGACTATGATGAGGAACGTGCAAAACGAATGTATATGTTCTCTAAACAAACGAATTCCTCGAATAAATTCCAGAAACTTCTTACAGCAAAGTCTCAAGAGTTTACTAGAGAACTATTGACGCTACTGATAGATTGCACATCGAATGAGAAGAATTCAGGGCCAGAACGCTTCACTCGTAAGTTTCTTAAGTTTAGTAATGACGAGATCCCTCCTCTCCCTGACTTTTCAAAGAACCCTCAATTGTTTGAAAATTATATTGGAATACTAAGTCATACAAAGTTCAATTTTCGTTCATCTTCCAAACTAAATGGTATTGTGCGTAAGATGCTGCGGCACCTACTTCATCCAACCAATAAGACGACTCTGCCGTTGCGTTCTGCTCAAGTTTATAATGACTCAATATACTTTTTCAGTGAGCACTTCGACTTTGCGTCTTGTAGAGAAATATTTGCACAAATGAAGGCTGAGGGGACTAAACCAAATACAGTCACTTTTAATCTTTTACTGCGTAATGTAGTGAAAAACTCGCATATTAGAAAAACGAAGCACCCTGACGATGAGGTCCTTTTTTATCTTAGAAGTATGCGTAATCATGGAGTTTTTGCAGATGTAATAACTTGGACGACATGTTATAACTTTCTTCGTGATGAAGTTTCGAGACAATTGTACATTGTTCAAATGGGTGAACATTTAGGAAATTTTAACGTAAATTTTGTTTATACTGTGCTAAGGAACGGAGATTATAGAGCAGAGGACTGTTTAAAAGTTTTAGCAGCAAATTCACTACCGATTTCCCGTAAGACGTTCTATTTGTGCATAGAACGACTACTAAACGAGGAACAACTTGAAACCGCATCTAAATTACTTGACTATGGTTTTCAGCACTTGAAAAGTAATTTTAAGTTAGACTCGGAGGCAATGAATCATTTCATGCGGGTATTCGCTAACAAGGGAAGAAGTGATTTGGCATTCCTTTGCTATAATACTTGTCGTAAGATTTACAAAATTAAACCTGATTCTCAGACGTTCGAAATGTTATTTAAAGCGTTAGTTAGGAATGGCAACACCAAGAATTTTGGGGCAGTCCTACAGTATATCAAAGACTTAAAGGTTAGTGAAGGATTTGGATTGCGGACAACTTATTGGAGAACCAAAGCAGACTCAATTTTCAAATTTGGTAGTCCTAATACGCTATCAGAAAAGTCAATTGAAAAAGCAAGAAAATTGTTGGGCAACCTGATTGCTTCCGAGGGTGAGTTCTCTTGGAAAATTTGGAAAGAAAGTGATTCTTCACAAAAAAAAATACTACGTTTTTTGGGTTGTATCCCCACTACTTTACGCTGCACCGATACAGCACAAGATCATCAGAAGCCCACAAACCTACCCTCAAACATTTCCCAGAAAAAAAGAGAATATCGAAATCGGGTTAAAGCAATAGCCACAAAGGCTGCTTTGGAAAAAAGAATGGCGTATATCAAAGACAATGATGTAGCTTTCAAAAAAGAGCTAGTAAAGAGGAGAATAGTTGGGGAGGTTTGATGAGGGAGGCATAAGTGCCCTGGCATTTGGACAGGAATTTTATTAATATAGGCATTTTTATTGTACATATATACTTCATAGATCATATTCATTTAATTAGACTTCGAAAAGTTGAATCTCTTACGGCAAAGGAGAACAAGAGAAAGGTTAATTATTAGGTCTTATAAAATTTGTTCAATTAATTATAAAGGTGATTACAATACCGGAATATTGGCCGAACAATACTTGAACCAAATTCAGATGAAATTAATAATAGGTAGACACGAGCTGGTGAAAAACAAGCACAATATAGAAAGGTTCGAATATATTAATTATTAGAAAAAACTCAGATGTTTTCAGAACCGGAGGTATGACCGTTTTGACTAACATGATGATCGGCCTCATGGGCTTCATCATCTACAGGAACTTCAGTAGTCCATTCAACTTCCTCTTCTTCGACTACTTGACCGGGGATATCTCCATTTTGGATTTCAGGTTCTTCTTCTTCTTCACCATCTTCGTCTTCATAGACGTCATCAACGGTCTGATGAAATGAAAGAGTTGGTTTGACTGCAGCCATGTCTAGGGTCCAAGATTCCAAGGCCGATTCAGCATCCATAATAATTTGGCGAGAAGCTTCATAGCCATCGTACGCTGGTCTAGCTTCACCTGGAGTGACAGGAGAGTCATCTAGCAGCTCCAATAAGGCCTTTCCGTATCCAGCAATCAGGGCAAATTTTTCAGAAAGCTCTCTTAATGAATCAAACATATAACTATAAGCAGCCTTTAATTTTTCACGTGTGATATTCGATAATTGAGCCTCCGCAACCAAAGATTCAGCTTCGGCACGAACTAGTTCTTGCTCTAAAACTGGGATTTTTGTTGATTGAGGATCTTTATATTTCAAATGGGCAATTTCATCTGTGATCTTTTCCTTACGATCTCTCGAAGGTTGAACAGAGGCTTCAATGTTCCTAATTGATTTTAATGTGACTCTGTATTGATCATATTTATCGATGAACTGGTCCTGTAGTTCACCCAACTCATATATTAAGACGCCTAATTTGTCGGTTACGTCGGAAACATCATCATCATTGTCAGCACCCCATAGAGACAGTTGCTTTGCAGCTTCACGGCGTTCGCTGGCAACAACTTCCATAGCTCTAAGGACACCTTTTTCAGTCTTAACCAATTGAGATAATTTACGAGCCAACTCTGGCCCAAAGTTACCAGCCGCATTTTTTCTAAAACTAGACGCAATAGAGGCCTTTCCGAAGAACTTGGACTTCGTTGAGGATGGTGGTGGTGGAGGAGCTTGTAGCTCAGCAGCCGTTGGAGCTCTTTGATTTCTTAAAGAGTAAGTTCTGTGCATTCTTGTGTTGGAGCTTTGAATGTTTAATCTTTCGTATACCAAATAAAGAGAATTTACGGTCAAGCATTGGAATTGAGGAAAGAGGTTAACTGATTTTTTTCTTTTCTATCTCACCTGTTTATATATTGCGATTTAGCCGTTGCATCTTCCCGGTTTTTCCGTCTTTTTTTTAAAGGGCCCCTTTTTATCCCCTCTAACGCCTTTCGCAATCCCCTTTTCACTCGGCTGCAACGAGCGGGGTTGTAAGAGCTAAGCTTTCTAGCCTAGCAATGAAATAGAAGGACAAGTCAGACGATTGACGTCAAAAAAATGAGTCGCCTCTCTTTCTTTCTTAGGCCAACTAGACAGCCGTAGATGAAAATATGGAAAGATATGATAGACAGCTGAGACTATGGGGAGCATTGGGCCAAGATAGTTTGAACCGGTCCCGTGTGTGCGTGGTAGGACCTGCTACACCTTTGCTGCAGGAAGTTTTTAAGAATCTGGTGCTTGCCGGAATATCATCTCTTACTTGGCTCAAAGTAGAGTGTGCAGTTCAATCGGGTTCTCTGTTTTTAGCAGAGCTTAAAAAAGATCTTGAGCCATTGGCTTCTAAACAGCTAGAATATGAGGAAAATGACCTTAGAAAGACGTTACAGCAACCTCAGTATGATTGGACCCGCTTCTCGGTGGTGATCTTGACTTGTATTGGTGAGCAAACTGCGATGCTCGATTTAAATGAGATTAGGCGGCAGAGAGGAACAAAGTTTCCGCCTGTTCTAAACACTTTCGTCTCTGGATTTTATGGATATATATATCTGGTACTCTCAGAAACACATTTTGTTTTGCAAGCACACCCAGATAGTAAGAAGTATGATTTACGGTTACAGAACCCTTGGCCTGAACTAATAAATTACGTAGATACATTTGACCTAAGTAAAATGGATACAGCCACGTTTTCTGGTATTCCATATACTGTTTTGCTCATGAAGTGTATTGCAAAACTTGAAAGGGATGGTAATAATGGGAGGATAACGATTGATCAGATGAAGAAAGTTTTAGACCAAATTTGCCTTCCTTTAGGGAATGATGTTATCTACGAACCCAATTATGTGGAAGCTAAACGCTATGCTTACTTGGCCTGCTCTCAAAATGATTGTTGTAAAGAACTGGAAGATCTGCTCCGAAATTTGGAAATATCAGATTATGGGAACGATTGGCATGATACTTATAACTACGAGATTCTCACACTATTATTGACTTTGAAAAATATTGCTAAAGAGAATGGGGAGCTCAGCTTTCAACCTTTAACGGGCACTCTCCCAGATATGGAGTCAACAACGGAAAATTATATCAGACTCAAGAAACTGTATGAAGTAAAAGCAAAGCTTGACAAGTCTCGTGTGGAGGAAAGTTTGGCTCGCAGTAAAAAAATAGTTTCACAGGATGTCTTGGAGACATTTTGTTCTCATTACGGGGAGGTCAGGAAAATATTGCCGCCAAAAAGTGACTTGTTAGGTATTTTTAGCACCTCGAATGCCCTTTTAGATGCATTAGTTATGGTCCAATTCTGGGAGCAACCGGCAGTAACTGCAGAGGATAAAGATGAGTTTATTGGTTTACGAGTCGACGATAACTATTCCGTAATGGCCTTTTTTGGAGGTGCAGTGGTTCAAGAGGCTATAAAGCTTATCACACACCATTACGTTCCTATTGATAACCTATTTTTATATAATGGCATTAATAATTCATCCGCAACATATAAAATATAAAATTTTTTCGTCAGCTCTCCGAGTTCATAGAATGCTTATTTTATTGTACTTCCCTGGTTTGCGTTGATGCAAATAAAGACTAAATGTAAACTTTTATGATGCATATGATATCGAATGTTTACAACAACGAGAGATCACCGGTAAGAACTGTGCTCAATAAAATACAACATCGATAAATACTTAACGCTCATCCACCATTCCTGTTCAAGTCAACTATCTCACAGTTGCCTCGTAATCCAAGAGGGATCCCAATACAACGCCTCTGCACCACCTTGATAATCAATCCACAATAAACCGTTAGCGACCATTTCATCAAGAGCAGATTTACTCCTAACAGCCTCCCATCCCAAGTTTGCCTTTAATAAAGAGATACTTGAGTAGCCCAGAATTGAGCATATTTCCAAAATCTTTGTTTGATCTGATGTCAACTCATTTGGAACACTTCGTAAAAACTTTTTGCCGCGAATTTGAAATATCTCAAAACACTCTAGGCTCTTTAGCATGTCGATAGATTTTTCCAAATCATCGAGTCCAACATTCAGCTTACGAAAATGCACCTTCTCCAACTCTTGAAAAGAAATGACGCCTCCATTCATATCTTTAGTTTGCCGACAAATTTCTATAACTTTAAGACATACTTCATAATAAAAATCATTCACTGTAAATAAGTGCTTATCTCGATCAAATAAAGATAGGGGATCAATCCCAATAGATGAGCACATATGCATGAATTTTGAGCGGAATTCAGGTGAAGCTTGAAGCTCGCTATTGTGTTTCTTGGCAAATTCTACCAGTCGTTCTTGGAATACCATTAATTGGTCCCTTAGTTCGACAGATTGCTTTTCAAGTATGGTTTTGTTTACGTCATTGTACTTTCCATCCTTCAACTCGTCAAAGGCTGCCAGTCCAAACTGTTTCATGTTAGTGAGTTTCGAAGTTGGCTGTTACGCCAAGCATTTTCAAGTCGTGGTAAAGTCTTTGGTCTACTGCATCGCCTCAAAAGGTTATAATATATCCCAGAATTGATGGATTAAGTTCTTGAAATAGCACACCGTTATAAGTGATAAATATATTGTCTTCGAATAACGAATTTATTAGATTTCTATGTATTTCTACTTGAAGTTAGGAATAGATCTTTCTGGAATTGTTTTCAGCAAAATTATGCTTAAGCTATAACTATAGTGAGAATCGAGAATATGTCTGCCAATGATTTCAAGCCTGAAACGTGGACTTCAAGCGCCAACGAAGCCTTAAGAGTTTCTATAGTTGGAGAAAACGCTGTTCAGTTTTCACCATTATTCACGTATCCAATTTACGGTGACTCCGAAAAGATCTACGGCTATAAGGATCTCATCATCCACCTAGCATTTGATTCAGTAACATTCAAGCCGTATGTTAACGTCAAGTATTCAGCAAAATTAGGAGACGACAATATTGTAGACGTGGAAAAAAAATTACTCTCATTTCTACCAAAGGATGATGTAATTGTTAGGGATGAAGCTAAATGGGTAGATTGCTTTGCAGAAGAACGAAAAACACATAATTTATCTGATGTTTTTGAAAAAGTATCAGAGTATTCGTTGAATGGGGAAGAATTTGTTGTATATAAATCGAGTTTGGTTGACGATTTTGCCAGGAGAATGCATCGTCGTGTTCAAATCTTTTCATTACTTTTTATCGAAGCCGCTAACTATATAGATGAGACTGACCCGAGTTGGCAAATCTATTGGTTGTTGAACAAGAAAACAAAAGAATTGATTGGTTTCGTCACTACTTACAAGTATTGGCACTACCTTGGAGCAAAATCTTTCGATGAGGATATAGATAAAAAATTCAGAGCCAAAATATCTCAATTTCTGATCTTTCCACCTTATCAAAATAAAGGCCACGGATCCTGTCTTTATGAGGCTATAATCCAATCTTGGCTAGAAGACAAAAGTATTACTGAAATTACTGTAGAGGATCCAAACGAAGCATTTGACGATCTTCGCGACAGGAATGATATTCAAAGACTGCGAAAACTTGGTTATGATGCTGTCTTTCAGAAGCACTCCGACCTTTCTGATGAGTTTTTGGAGTCAAGCCGAAAATCTTTAAAACTGGAAGAAAGACAGTTTAATCGTCTTGTGGAAATGCTTCTTCTTTTAAACAATTCTCCATCATTTGAATTAAAGGTAAAGAATAGGTTGTACATTAAAAATTATGATGCCCTAGATCAAACTGATCCAGAAAAGGCAAGAGAAGCTTTACAAAATTCATTTATTTTAGTCAAAGATGATTATAGGCGTATTATAGAGTCGATAAATAAATCTCAAGGTTAACTGTTCATTAAATATATAATAACATATTTATTTGTTTAACAAGCCTGAAATAAGAAATTCTTTTATAAATACATCATCGAGATGATCATCAAAGTGTCTCTATAGTTAATATAAGCTTATGCAAAGGTTGAAGCCGTTATGTTGTCGTAATTCTAAATTACAGGTTATATTAAAGAGATTATCTTGACTGATATAAAATTTCTTATCATGGTAGTGATCACAAATAGATCACATGATATATTTTTTATTTTTAATTTTTTTTAATTATAAAAATAATTTTTTTCTTTAAATTAAACAAAAATAAAAAATTGTTTTTTGTTGGTTAAGATTTCCGAAAATAGAAATATTATTCAGTTGAAAGACAAAAAAACATAAATATTTCTATGAGCAAACAATTTGAACAGAAAAATAAAATTGGGGAAGTGACACACCATGGTAGCGGTTCTAAAGCGAAATCGGCAAAGCGGCTAAATAGCAGTTTTGATGACTTACTCCACACTGAAAATGGATGACCTTAAATAGGAGATAAAGCTTTTTCATCCCTATGTATTTAAGATGACTGGCTTGTCAAGCATTCTAATCATAAAAAAAAGATCGTATTTGATCAAGAATTTATACATAGACGCCGCTAAATAATTGAATACAAAATGGTACAAAGGCTTCTACCGGGCGCACATATATGCAGAAGGTCCTTCAATTCGTCTGCAATTATAAAGTCTTCTGCATTGACTCTCAAGGAAGCATTAGAAAACGTGATACCTAAGAAAAGAGATGCTGTGAAGAAATTGAAGGCCTGTTATGGCAGCACGTTTGTCGGACCGATTACCATTTCATCAGTTCTAGGTGGGATGAGAGGTAATCAGTCAATGTTTTGGCAAGGAACATCATTAGATCCCGAACATGGCATTAAATTTCAAGGTTTAACGATTGAAGAATGTCAAAATAGATTACCTAATACAGGTATTGATGGCGATAATTTCCTGCCAGAATCAATGTTATGGCTGTTGATGACAGGTGGTGTGCCAACTTTCCAGCAAGCTGCTTCTTTCAGGAAAGAATTGGCTATTCGTGGAAGGAAATTGCCACATTATACAGAGAAAGTTTTGTCAAGTTTACCCAAAGATATGCACCCTATGACCCAACTTGCAATTGGTTTAGCATCAATGAACAAAGGATCCCTCTTTGCTACAAACTACCAAAAGGGCCTCATAGGAAAGATGGAATTTTGGAAAGATACTCTTGAAGATTCGCTAAATTTAATTGCTTCACTCCCGCTGCTGACTGGGAGAATTTATTCGAACATTACAAATGAGGGACACCCATTAGGTCAATATAGTGAGGAGGTGGATTGGTGTACAAACATATGTTCCCTGCTCGGCATGACAAATGGAACGAACTCTTCTAATACATGCAACCTTACTTCCCAGCAATCCCTGGACTTCATAAACTTGATGCGGTTATATACCGGTATACATGTAGACCATGAAGGTGGTAATGTTTCTGCTCACACCACCCACTTGGTTGGAAGTGCGTTGAGTGACCCGTATCTCAGCTATTCATCTGGAATAATGGGATTAGCGGGTCCTTTGCATGGGTTAGCAGCACAAGAAGTAGTAAGGTTTCTCATAGAGATGAACTCTAATATTTCCAGCATTGCACGAGAACAAGAAATCAAAGATTATCTTTGGAAAATTTTGAATTCAAACCGTGTGATCCCCGGTTATGGGCACGCAGTTTTGCGTAAACCGGATCCTCGATTTACAGCAATGCTTGAATTTGCGCAAAAGAGGCCTATTGAATTTGAGAACGACAAGAACGTTTTGTTGATGCAAAAATTGGCAGAAATAGCGCCTAAGGTTTTGTTGGAACACGGAAAGAGTAAGAATCCATTTCCCAATGTTGACTCTGCATCGGGGATTTTGTTTTATCATTATGGAATCAGGGAATTATTATTCTTTACCGTCATTTTTGGGTGTTCAAGGGCCATGGGACCCTTGACACAACTTGTTTGGGATCGCATTCTAGGTTTACCAATTGAAAGGCCCAAGAGTTTGAACTTGGAGGGTCTGGAAGCACTTACCAAAGCAAGCAATGTTAACAAGTTGTAACGCAGTTCCAATTTACAAGAATGCTTCGTTTGCTATTACAATATTGAAATATAAATAAAATTCCATACAGCATGTCTAATCATAGCTAATTTATACATATTCATCATGAAAACATATAGGGGAAAATATGGTCGGTTAACACACCTATCAAAAAATTATTCAGCAATTCCAATCTCGTTAGTAAAATATATTCTTATTTTTTTTTTTTTTCTCTGATTGTATTATTTCTGGAGTTTTGACTTATTTTTTTACCACATCGCGCTTTTCGTCCCCAATCTCTCTGATATATGATGCTGTCTATAGGTAGCCACTTCCCCGATGTCGGACCTCGGGCCGTTTACAAACTTTATTGAGATGACCTTATTTCTCCACATTCTAGTCATTCAACTTTTACCCTCATATGTTTACCTTCACTAATGTGAAAGCATGACCAAAGAAAGTGTATAAGGTATATAAATCTGCCATAATGTATGTATAACTTATTAGGACTTTCTCAAATAGTATTTTGGTATTTTCTACTGTTCTCTGATGATCGAGAGCAAACAGAATGTTTTTAGCCAAAAATCTAAAAAATAATAAAATCAAGGTATGCTTGCCTAAAAAGAAATTTGCTGCGCTGAGTACAGCGTCTATACAAACTAATGAAAGACCAAATCCAGATAAGGTTTTGAAGGACATCGCGAAATATGTCCATGAAACCCCATTAAAATCATCTTTGGCTCTAGATACAGCACGACTCTGTTTCCTTGATACTCTAGGCTGTGGCTTGGCGGCTTTGAAATTTAAGCAGGCTCAAAATATTATTAAACCAATTGTGCCAGGAACAATAGTTCCCAGTGGAACAAAAATATTGGGCACATCTTACGTTATGGATCCAGTGAAGGGAGCTTTTGCCATTGGTACTCTAATACGTTGGTTAGATTACAATGACTGCTGGTTAGCTGCCGAGTGGGGACACCCATCAGATAACCTTGGGGGAATTTTAGCTGTCGCGGATCACTTGTCCAGATTAAACAAGGCTACCCACGGAAAGAATGGAAAACAGTTTCTTGTTAAAGACGTATTAGAGGCAATGATTAAAGCGCATGAAATCCAAGGTATTATAGCGCTCGAAAATTCTTTCAATAAAGTAGGTTTAGATCATGTGGTACTCGTGAAAGTAGCAACGGCTGGTGTTGTCTCGAAGATGCTGGGCCTGAGCCAGGAACAAACTATTGAAGCATTGTCACAAGCATTTGTAGACGGTCAATCACTGCGTACTTACCGTCATGCCCCAAATACTGGATCTAGAAAGTCGTGGGCGGCGGGAGATGCAGTTTCGAGGGCTGTAAACTTGGCTTATTTAGTCAAAAATGCTAATGTTGGCACGATACCTTCAGTATTAACAGCTAGAACCTGGGGATTTTATGACGTTTTATTTAAGGGTAAACCTTTTTCATTCCAACAAAGATCAAAATATGATTCCTACGTCATGGAAAACGTTCTGTTCAAGATATCATTTCCTGCCGAATTCCATGCGCAAACTGCTGTAGAAGCTGCTGTAAAAGCATATAGGATTCTTGCCAAACAAGGGAAAACTTTTAAAGATATTAAATCGATCAGAATTAGAACTCAAGAGGCGGCAATGAGGATTATAGATAAATCCGGTCCTCTGTATAATTATGCCGATAGGGATCATTGTATCCAGTACATGATCGCGGTTCCGCTGATTACTGGTAATCTCACAGCTACTGATTATTCGGATGAGGTCGCAAGAAATCCTGAGATCGATAACTTGAGATCGAAAATGTACTGTATCGAAGATACTCATCTCACTCAAAACTATCACGATCCTGATAAAAGGTCGATAGGAAACGCTCTTCTCATAGAGCTGAACGATGGGACGCAGTTGGATGAAATTTTTGTAGAGTACCCTGTTGGTCACAAATTTAGACGAGAGGAAGGAATACCATTACTAATGAATAAATTTCAAAGGCATCTGCGCGAACATTTTGTAGAGAGCCCTGATAAAGTCGACCTTATAATGAAGGTAAGTTCAAAAACAAACTTTTTGAATATGCAAATCGACAAATACATGGATTTGTTTACTGAGGGATGAATGGTTGGCTCTTTAAGAGCGAACGGCATGGTACCTACTTCAATTTTTAAAGACAAAAGGCGCCGTTTCGATAAACAAGAAATCACTTTCAAAACATAATTAAACCAAATAACATGCGGTTTTCTAATTATGCTGGCTTAATTTTACTGGTATTTATCTACATAATAATAACTATTAAAAAATTAAATAATTGGCTCTATTTATTTTTCTTTCTTCAACTTGCAAGAGTTCGTCAATTCATGGCAAAATACAAAAATAGAAATGCGAATTCTGTGGATCGAACACAGGACCTCCAGATAACTTGACCGAAGTTTTTTCTTCAGTCTGGCGCTCTCCCAACTGAGCTAAATCCGCTCAATTTCTATGCTCT